>Ga0326760_1000119_pt1 | contig 44863 bp, 43 predicted proteins | sample GCREP_S_FD_207668 | JGI IMG/M metagenome (GOLD analysis project Ga0326760, IMG submission 207668) | Hot spring sediment microbial communities from Geyser Creek Basin, Yellowstone National Park, WY, United States - GCR.EP_S | ecosystem: Environmental > Aquatic > Thermal springs > Near-boiling... | reverse complement strand
TTTATTGGTTTATTTCTACTTTACTCCAGCTCTGAAGTATGCTCCGCAAGCTGGGCATTTGTATAGTCCCATTGTTACGGGTCTTCTCCCCTTTGGTGCTAGTACCCAAGTCTTTATTGGTGTGCTAACTTCGGTTCCACATTTCTTACATTTAACCATGGATTTCACCTTCACTTTTGATGTTATCATTATTTATGATGTTGATGATGAATTTAAATTTTTCTATGTTTAATGTAATATTTTTTTAAAATATGGTTATGATATATTAAATAATGTTCATTGGATTTTTGCTTTTTCTATGAATTCTTTGAGTTCATGTATGTTTGGATGTTCAGGTCTCTCCTTTGATATGTATATTGCTGCCACTGCATTGGCTATTATTAGTCTCTCATAATCTTCCAATTCAGCTCCCCACCCCATTATGTTTCCAGCATTCCATGCATCTCCAGCTCCAGTGGTTCTTTTCACGTTTACTTTGAAGCATGGTGCAATGATGGTTTCCCCATTCTTTGAGGTTGCTGAGTATTCCGGTGTGTGTACGTCTAATCTGAAGTTAACTTTCCTCGAAATCTCTGATATAAATTTCTCTGGGCTTTCATGATACTTTTCATCATTGAGAATTATCTTCCCTATGACGTTTAGTTCGTTTTCATTTAGGCTTATGGCATCTATCAAATCTCCACTTATAATTCTCCCCATTAGTTCCCTTAGATCTTCAATTCTATGTCTTGGGTCTCCCAAGTCTATGTACACTTTTCCCCTCCCATTCTCCTTCACTTTTCTTGCAACGCTCTCTATGAGTTCATTTCCATATTTGTTAACGTTCCATGTGAACATGCATGTGAAATTGCTGTTGAGTATTGCTTCCCAATCCTTTTCATTGAGCATTTTAGGGTTGAATTTGGATAGTATGCCTGGATAGCTTATCATTATGTTTACTTGCCTCCCCACATATCTACTCTCTATTATTGCTGTTATTGCTTGATCTTCAACTATCTTTACGTGGCTTAAATCTACCCCCATTGCATCCCTCTTAAGTATCTCCAATCCAACGTTGTTTGCACAAGTTATCAGTTTCACTTTCCCCCCTAGTTTAGCTATGGCTGCTGAGAAGTTTGCTGCGCATCCTCCTCTCATTATGCTCTGCACATTCTTGAATATGTTCCCTCCACCACGTGTAGCTGTTTCAACTATTTCCCCTATTAGATTGTTTATGTCTGTTTCCACGTATATGAAGTGGTCTATGAAGTAGTCGTGTAATGCTACCACATTGAATTTATCCCTCTTATCAATTATTTTATCTATTATCTTCCCGAATTCCATTACCTCTTCATCCACCTTACATATGCTGTTCCTATTCTGATGAGTGCATTTTTGAAGTCTTGTGATAGTGTGTATGTTCCATCTTCACGTCTATATGATATTAATCCCATGGGTATTAGGAATTCTGATAATACCCTATATGCCATGCTCTTCCTCCTAGACCCCAACTTCTCATTTATAATCTTCGACATCTCCTCTGAATTTATAGTCATGGTCTTTCTATCCTCCTTTATTGCTATCTCCTTAATTCCTTCCAATATTTCTTTGGCTATCTTCCTGTATTCTTCACCTCTACTGAAAATTATTTCTAGGATTTCATCTAAACTCATGTTTGTTTTCACGTTTTCTATGTTGAAGTACATGTATCCAGTTTTCCTCTCCTTTTCACCAAGTCTTCTTGGCATTTCCCTCTAGATATAACTTTATATTCGAATACTATAAATAGTTACTTTGAGTTTAGGGGGATGTTTTTGTCTATTGGCGGATATTATAAGATGCTATTGGATAAAGTTCGTAGTTATATTAGGGGTGTTGGTGAGATTTCATTTGATGATTTGAGGGTTTGGGCTAAGGGTGAAGGTATAGGTTTAGCCACTTTAACCGCCATTTTAAATGATCTTTTGAAGAGTGGTGAGATTTCAGCTCCGGAGGGGTTTATGGAAGTTGAAGATGTACTCTGCAGTTTTCAAGTTCCAAGGATTATTTCATCTAAACCAAGCATGAGCGTTAGCTCTACAAAGGTTGAGGTTTCCGGGAAGCCTGCTACCATGGAGGCTTCTGTGGAGAAACCTGCTGCGAGGATGGATTTGGATTGGATGAAGGATGCTGATTTGAAGAGGTCTGTGGAGTATTTGAATAAGTATCATAGTGTTGGTGTTATAAGGTTTCTTAGAGACTTATCTGAAATGGGGGTATCAAATCCTGAAGCTGTTTTAAAGAAGCTTATCTCCCTTGGATATGTTGATTATTCCCCATCAGGTGTTGTTAATGCTTCAAGTAAGCTCCCAAAAATTTCAGATAAACGTTTACTTTCCGAATTCATTTAAATGGAGGCTGTACATGTAAAAAATGGGTTTGTTTGATTTTATATTTTGAACATTTTCCTAATCTCTTCACTTAATGGTCTTTTAGTTTTCAGTGGTGGCTTTATACCTTCTATGGACATCCCCCAAACCATTGCTGCTATTGTGTATCCTGAGAAGCTTTTATCCTCTATGGTTGTTGGTATTATCTCCTTTGCACTATACTTTGTTCTAAGGTAGGAGAGTGCATCTTCCACCAATTCATGTGGGAAGCTTCTGGCTTTAAACATTATGAAGCAGTTTGTTTGTGTTATTGGTTGTGAAACCAGTGATTTGTTGAATTCAAATAGATCCTTCCACTTCTTCTTGAAATCTCTTAGGTTATCTAGGTATGCTACTGTGAAGAATCCGCATTGTGGTATTATCAGTCTAGTTATATCTATTATGTCTATTGGGGGGTTTGAGAATCCACCATACTCCACAAGGTCCACTAAGCTTGATACTAGGGATGTAATTATTATGTTGGCTCTATCAACCCCCTCCCCCACTGTTTGGCTAAATCTCATCATCAACTCATTATCGAAAATTAATGGATTTAACCCCTTATCAAGTAGATTCCTTAAGCCAAGTATGGCGTTTCCAACGAGTAGGTCTCCCTCCCTTCTGAATGGTATTGTGCATATGGGTACAACTCTTATTCCAATTTCATCCCTCACATCACTTGACAATTCCCCTGCAACCATAGTTCCACATCCTCCACCTAGGCTTGATAGTGTTATCGCTATTTTGAAGTTCTCCTTCTTATGTAGGCTTTTCAGCCTCTTTAGAAGTTTCTCCTTATCAGTTTCATATGCGCTTTGCCCAAGTTTAGGGTCTTTCCCAGCACCATAACCGCTTAAAGTTTCTTCACCAATGGTTTCAAATAGGAAGTTTGGGTGATCCTTTATCCCCCTCTCCTCAAAGTATGATTGAACTCTCTCATGATCCTTCTTGCTAGTGTTTACTGCAACAAAGTAATTCTCTTTTGATCGCAGATTCTTGAAGGTTGCATATGCTATTGAAAGTATCCTTTCACCTGCACTTCCAGTTCCAATAAATAGTATTCCACCCATAAACTCACTACTCAAAAATAGGTATGATGATTTCAATTTATTAATTTTATTTAATTCTCATTTTACATTTATTTCCCTTTAGTGGTTAATGGTATCATGCATAGGAATTTCAAATCGCTCTTTCCATTGTTGATTATTGTGTGTTTTGCATTTGGAGGTATGTATATTGCAAACCCCCTTGAAACCATGTATTCTCTTCCATCTATAATTACCTTTCCATCTCCATCTAGTATGAATATTTCATGTTCATATGGGTGTTCATGGTATGGTGAATTTCCGCCAGGCTTTACTTCAAATAATCTCATGGCAAAGTTTGGTGCACCATCTTTGTCCGTTATTAGCCACCTAACATATGTTTCACGTGCTCCCTCAGCCTTCACGAATTCACTTTCAACTTTAGTGTAGTGTACAACTTTCTCCATAATATCCTCATGAATTAGTTCACCAAACAACTTAAAACACTTTTCATCCTCCAGTTGCTGGCGGTATCAACTCTACTTCATCACCATCATTCAACTTTACACTTCTCCCAACAGGCTTACCATTCAAAAGTATTACTATTGGGCCTTCACCATGCATATCCATCTTCCCTATTATAGGCCACTTCTCCCAAAGAATCTTCATCAAATCATCAACACTTACCCCACTTTTCATCTTTATAACAGCATCATTCCTACCAATCAAATCTCTAAGATATGATGTGAATTTAACCTTCACATGTATTTCATTTGTGGTGGTCGGGTTTCCCATGGCGTAAATATTTCTATGAACCTACTTTATCAACTTTACCCTTCATCACGTAATAAATGGGGCTTTGGAAAGTTTGAATTTATGCAATTAGTAAACTGCTTACCTTCTAAACCAAAATATCATAATCCTCTTGGGATACGAGCATTCAATGACAATTTAATTCAATAGACTTTAAATTCAGTATTTAAATTTTACTCCCTTTATATCGTAAAACTTATATACCTTCCATAACAAAAAATATTTTTGATTACCTCCTTTTTTGAGAAAAATCCTTTAGATGTGGTATACATGATACTACTGGATTTGGCTCAAATAGAGTTTCGAGTGATTTCTGGTAGGATGGCGCAGGGATTCCTACTACTAATCTTCGGAATACTAACAATATTTGCATTAGAGCTTTCTAAGAGGAGGCCTGAGAAGGTTAAAGTTAGGAAGATTCCCGCTGTGGAGGCTATAGATGAAGCTATTGGAAGAGCCACTGAGATGGGTAAACCAGTATTCTTCTCACCAGGGATGAGCGGCATTGGCGCACTTGAAACTCTTGCTGCACTATCAATTTTAGGTGATATTGCAAGAAAGACTGCTAGATATGGTATTCCACTTATTGTGGCAAATAGGTATTATACTGTTTACATGGCTGCTGAGGGTATTGTTAAGCAAGCTTATACTATGGAGGGTAAGGCTGACATGTATCAGCCTGAATTCGTAAGGTTCATTGCAAGTGAGCAATTCGCATATGCTCAAGGATGCTTAGGCATATTCCAGAGGGAGAGGCCTGCAGCAAACTTCTTCCTAGGATACTTCTACGCTGAATCATTAGAGCTTGCTGAAGCCGGATTCAACATTGGAGCTATACAAGTTGCCGGTACAACTAGCACTGTTCAGTTACCCTTCTTCGTAGCTGCATGCGATTATGTTTTGCTTGGTGAGGAACTTTACGCTGCAGCAGCATATATAACTAGGGATCCAAAGATTATTGGAGTTCTCTTTGCACATGACCTTGGGAAATACATATCCTTCATACTGCTAATTGTAGGTATCGTACTAATAACTGCTGGGAGTAGGTTCTTATTGGATTTACTTGCTAAGTGAGGTGATGGGCGTGGGCTTCCGCTCATTATTACTCGACTATAAGAGGTCCATACCATTAGCACTATGCTTTATTTTTGGCATATTATATGTATTTGAATGGTACATTGACATTAGGGTTGGAACGTTTAGCTTGTCAAGCTACCTTGAAACCACAATGCTAGACTACTTCAATGCAATGGGTGCCATGGCTATTGGAATTGGCGCCATAAATGTTTACAGGATTCACTATAGGAATGTTACGCGTAAACGTCCTTATTGGCAGTATAGCATGATAATTCTGATTATGCTCCCATTTATGGCCATAATTAGTGTTCTTGGTGGCAGATATGCATTGGATCCAAAGGGGGCTATCGTACCCAAATGGATTTATGATAATACACGTACAATTTGGAACTACTTCTACTGGTGTGTGAGTAGCGTTGCTAGCAGCATGATGTTCGCATTACTTGGATTCTTCATTATTTCCGCTGGTTACCGTGCTTTCAGGGCTAGGAACGTTGATGCAGCATTACTCCTAATATCTGGATTCCTCGTTTTAATGGGGAATGCACCTATAAATTCAGCAATATTCCCATTCTTCGATCCAATTAGAGCTTGGATTATGGATTACTGGAATACCTCTGCTATGCGTGCAGTATCCATATGCACAGCTATAGGTGCTATGGCTTATGGTGTTAGGGTGATATTTGCGTATGAGCGTAGACCAACCCTTGCTGGAGGTGAGTAGAGATGGGTAGGCCTTGGTATGAGTTTTTTGAGGCTTTAGATCCAAGATGGCTATACCTATTAACCGCACTTTGCATTGCAATTCCAGTGGCTGTGGTAGCTCCCTCACCACTCAGCATAACTCAATATACGAAGGATATGTTTGATTATATAGAGAAGCTTCCACCAGGCTCCCTAGTTGTATTATCCTTTGATTATGGTGGTGCGCATGCGGAGCTTCATCCACAAGCTATACTGGTATTCAGACATCTTGTGAAGAGGCCTGTATATATTTACATTCTTGGTATGTGGGGTGAAGGGCCTATAATGGCTGATCAAATTTGGAGGAGTATTGATCATACAGGATTAGATCCTGAAAACCCAACAAGATTGATTACCAAGGAGTATGGTAAGCATGTGGTGAATTTAGGTTATCTGGCAACTACCGCCCTAATCATTAGGATATTCGATACTATTACTGGAGCTATGACTCAAGACTACTATGGAAACCCAATAGCCACACTCCCACTCGTTAAGAAGTTTGATGGGATAAAGTATGCCAGTATGGTGATATCCTTTGCAGCTGGAGCCCCCGGCCCCGGAACATATCTACAGTATTGGGCTACAAAGAAGCCTCCACCTGCACTGGTTTTCGCAGTAGGTCTACCTGGAGTATCAGTTCCAGGGTATCTACCATACTATGATGCTGGTAAGAAGGGGGATATAGGCTATATCGGCCTCTTAAACAGCCTTAGGGGTGCAGCGGAATATGAAATATTGCTTGGTGAACTTGGATTGAGTGGTGCTCCACAGGCAATGAATGCTCAATCTGCAGTCCACTACCTATTGGTGGTGGGTATTATCCTTGGAAACTTAAGCTACTTTGCTAAGAAGGCTCGTGTTGGGAGGTGAGGGGGTATGGTTACAGCTCTCGATATACTATTCGTTTGGACTGCTGTATTCGTAAGTTTTGGATGCCTCTCATACCTATATAGAGAGAACCCACTTTTCAGATTTGTTGAACATCTATATGTGGCTTTAAGTGTTGGTTATGGTGTTTCAGTAGACTTATGGTATTTCCAAAACTACTTATACAATCCAGTGGTTTACCGTGGTAGATGGGATTTCGTGATTCCATGGGCTATAATAGGATTATGCTACTACTTCTTCTTCTCCAAGAAGTATTTCTGGCTTTATAGGATTCCAATAGCTATAGGTATAGGTTATGGTACTGGCACTATGTTGAGGGGTACTGTTAGAGCAGATTTCGTAACACAAATTAATGCTGCTATTGTAAATCCGCTTTTTGCAGCCGATCCATATACAACCTTTAATAGGTTTGTACTGTTCATAGGTACCTTCGTATCGATATTCTTCTTCATATTCACAGTGGAGATGCGTGGGCCTTTGAAATCCGCTAATAGGGTTGCTAGATGGTTTATCCTTGGAGCTTTGGGTGCGAGCTTCGCTAATACTGTTATGGGTAGAGAGTCTTTGCTTATACAGAGGTTTGAATTGCTCCTTGGTAGTAAGTACTTCCCATGGGAAGCTAGTGGTATTGGGACTCCTGAGGCAGGCGTCTATGCGCCGATAATGACAGCTCTATGTTGTTTGGGTCTTCTATACATAATATATTCTGATTATCGTAAGAAGAGGGCTTCGGCGGCTTCAGCAGCTCCAGCGTCCAACTAAATTAAACCCATTTTTTACCATTTTCTTGGTTGGGTAAACATTTAAAAGTATGTTCTATAAATTTTGTTGGGGTTTATCTTGCCCTCCACGGCCTTTGTCTTCATTAATGTTGAGACTGGCACTGAACTTGAAGTTCGTGATGCACTCTTTAATATTGAGGGTGTGAAGGAGGTTTATGTGGTTTATGGTGTATACGATATTGTGGTTAAAATTGAGGCTGAGGGTATTGAGGAGTTGAAGAATATTATTTCCATGAAGATTAGGCGTACACCAAACGTTAAATCCACTTTAACCATGATAGTCCTTGAATAACTATGGTATTATCTCTACTGTATTATTAAACTTCGGATACACTACTTCCTCCTCCACTACTATTCCCTTCTCTATCAGCTCGATAACTCTTCCCGCGATCTTCACAACTTCCCTTATCGTTTTCTTAGTTATTCTGCATATGCTTCTAAACCCCTCTTCACCCCATAGCCTTTCCATGTATGCGTATAGGCATCTTCCACCACAATACCTGTAGTATTGGCATTTTATGCATGGATCACCTATCGATACCTTCCCTACAGTTCTCCAATCATTATTGTATATGTTTCCAATTTCAGCCCATTTTGAGTCTACCGCTATTGGGCATGCATATACCTTTCCATTGCTACATATGCTTATTGAGGTTTTCCCTGAACCGCATGGTGGGCTCTCCATATCCTTACCCGTGATCTCAACTTTCAATACTCCCAATATTGGCGTTATTCCAATTACATACCCCTTCTCAGCATTCCTTAACCATTCTTCCACGAGCTTTTTGAATCCTGGTATGTAACTGTTCTTACACCATTCATCAAAGTTCTTCCATCTTTCACTCCACACAACATTTAATTGCCAATGTATGTGGTTGAATAGTTTTAGTGATTCTAAATGTTTTACTTCAGCGTATATTTTGGATTTCTCTGATACTGTCATTCTGGCTATTAGATCCCCATTGTATCCTATCCTTCTAAGTTTTCTGGCTGCATCTATAACTTTATCGTATATTCCTCTCCCCCTATAGTAGTCTGTCACCTTCCTCCTTCCATCTATTGATAGTAGGATTGCATTGAACCTTAACCAATACTCTCTTTCGAGGTTTTCGATTAGTGTGGCGTTGGTTTGTATGACGTATTTTGCATCTCTTATTTCATCCATAACTTTCCTTACGAATTTCGCGTTGAGTAGTGGTTCTCCACCGTAGAATGCTATTATTGGTTCTGGGTCTCCTTCCATGAAATTTTTCAAGTCTTCTATGTTGTATTCAATTTTCCATGGTACGAGTTTTTGTGGGAAGCTTCCACCACAGTATTTGCATTTTAGGTTGCATTGTCCGGTGGTGTGTAGTATGTATAGCATAATTAGTTCATCCAATCTACATTTGTTTCGCTTTTATTTCTCTTATATGTTCTATTTCGCTCCTTATGTCTCTGAATCTTCTTGCTATGAAGTATGCTTTATACTTCTTTGTTGTAGCCATTAGGTCTAGGCTTGTTAATCCATCAATAACTTTCGATGCCCTTTTACTCATTATCTTTGCAAGTTTATCTGCTAGGAATAGTAGGTGGTTGTGTCCCATTTCTTCAAGTAGGTGTGGGTTATCTGATCTTGATAGTATGTGTAGTATTATGTCTCCAATCACGTTTTCCTGGTCCCCTAACTCCATTATTGGCTCCAAAACTATTTCCTTGTCGAATTGTATGCATTTAAGCTCCCTCTTCATTTTCAAGTCGTATTTTGGGTATACTGGTCTATCGTATGAGAATACATTGCTCCTTATTGAGGGATCTTCCGTTAATGCCCTCAATTGGAAGTATCCTTTCAATGTGAATTGCTCCCTACCAATAATCTCCCTTGCAGCTTTGAACTTCATTCCCCCATTGATTTGTTCTTGTATTATTGTTGTCATTGTGGAATCGTATTCTATTGTTCTCCATGGAACTTTTATCTTCGAGTAGTTTACTGAGCTTATTAGTGATAGTAATGCTTTATCGCTTCTAAATCTTGGGATACCTTTCTGCTCGATCTTCTTCATGTTTAGGATGTATGGTATTGTTGATCTCATGAGGTCTGTGGCATTCGTATCCTTAATTATCCCTATGATTAGCTTATTCATTTTCACTGCTTTATCCATTATGGAGTATATTATGTATAGGTTTATTGTGTTTAGATCTAGTGTTGTTATCCAATCTTCTTCATTGAACATTAGTGGATGTTCATTCCTCTCTTCATATATCCTTTTCAGAATGGTTTCTGTGGCTTGCCAAACCCTATCCCAATATCCCTTCACGTTTGGGTTTATTGTTATGTATTCCCCTTCATCCACCATTAATTCGCCATTGTACTTCATGTTCAATTGCATTATGTCTCTTAAAGCTTCCTTTGCAGTCTCCTCCCCAACATTCAATATTTTTGGTAGATCCCTCTTCTTAAACTTATTCTCCCCTAAATTCATTTCTTCAATTAGCCTTCTTATTGCTGCGTATGCTGTGTATGGGTCTCTGAATGGTATGTGTATGTTTCCTGGACCCATGTATCCAGCTAGGTTTATGTCTAGCATGCTTGGATTCCCCTTTGACGTATTTACTTTGCATATTATTGATTTCCCCCTCTTCAGTAGGTTCCTGAAGTCTCTTGAAGCTGGACCATAAGTTCCAGATAGCATTCTATCAAGTATTACAACTTTCACTTCCTCTGAGTTTATTTGGTCGTTGGCTAGTTTTAATTCGCTCATGGTCATTAATGCGTATGGTATGCTGTCTATGGTTTTCATCATTTCGAAGTCGTCTGGTGCATACTCGTATTCTGGGTCTATGTTTGGTATGTCTTCCATCCATAGTGGTATGCTTGTTGATATGCTTATGGCTTCCTCCTCCCTTGCTCTACTCACATCCAATGTTATTTCATTGTTTTTGATGTTCATGTAACCGTAGAATCCCACTGCACATACGTAGAATATTAGCATTTCCATCCTTCTCTCTTGAGTTAAAGATCCATCTATACCCACTATCTTGAAATCCCCTTCCCCGAAGAATTCTTTAAACTTATCATACAATTTTTCATCCCTATATTCTCTTATGAAATCCTTGTAGTATGGTATTGTACTCATCTCTCTAACCCTATTCTCAAATATCCTTATTATCTGGTTCAACGAGTTTCTCAATCTTGTAATCTCATAGTTTCCCTCCATCTTTATCGCCACTCATCATATTCATGTAATTCCGCATCCCATATGGGTTACCTTTATTTCTACCCAATATTATATTTGAGTTTGGTGGTTTAATTGTCTTCTGGGAAGATGGTTAGAGCTCACATATTCATTTCTGGGAGGGTTCAGGGGGTCTTCTTTAGATCTAATATGCGTAATGTGGCTTCTAGGTATGGTGTTACTGGTTGGGTTAGGAATCTCCCTGATGGTAGGGTTGAAGCCGTTCTTGAGGGGCGTGAAGATGCTGTTATGAGGGTTTTGGAGTGGGCTCGTGAAGGGCCTCCATTGGCTAGGGTTGATGATGTTGAAGTTTTCTGGGAGGAGTATAAGGGGGAGTTTAAGGATTTCAGGATTCGATACTAAACATATCTTAACGCAAAATATTATTATACATCGGTTCACTGATTATTATTTGGGCTTACCTCATGGATAAGGATACTCCATGGTTTGATGATATTAATGGTGCATTTAATGCTAGGCTTCGTGAAACATCCATAAAGACTTCCTATGAGGAGGGGAAGATAGTTTTAAAGAGCATTATTGGTGTTTTTGAAGCTTCATTTAATCTCGCAGTTCTTGATAGGCTTTCAAAACCATCATTCATAGCTGTGGAGAGGCCTACTGAGGGTGAATTGAAGTATCTCATCTACGAGACCTTCAGTGTTAGGCCTCTACATATTCAAGAGCTTTCCATGGATGTGAGTATGCCTAAAGCTTTGAGGAATGATTTCTTGGTGAAGATATATTCCATGTGGGGCGACTCTGAAGATACTTGGGTTGATATTGGAGCTGTATACACTGGGTATGTTATGAATGTTTCAAATGGTTCAATAGACTTCCATTATGATCCAAATATGATGCCTCTTGTTGGGGCTAAAGCTCACCTACTATCCTCTTGGGCTATTGATAAACTTGTCAATGTTGAAAGGGGGGTTGAAATTGGAGAAATAATTGGTTTTCAACATAAATTGAAGATTGATATTCTAAACTTAATTAAGTTTCATGGTGGTGTTTTCGGATTTACTGGTTGCGGTAAATCCAATTTAACATCCATAATTGTTAGGAAGGTTTTACATAACCTCCCAAATACATCCATATTCATAATTGATGTTGCTGGGGAGTATAGCATAAACCTCTTGGATGAGATCATTGATCATGGGATGATATTATCCACTGAAGACCTACTTGGCAGTGATGATATATTGGAATCCTTCTTCGCGTCTCAAGTTATCCCTGAAAGTTTGGAGGATAAGCTTGTGGGGAATAGTAGGTTGAGGGAGGCTTTAGAGTATCACCTATTGAATTTGGTTGGTGGGAATAGGATTTGCAAAATTGATTTGGAGGGGCGTGAGAGTGATAAGTTGAGTTACATGATAAGCTTGATAGATGAGTTGAGGGATGATCAGAATCAACTTACAAAGATCCTTGCATCAGACCTATATTATAAGTTGAATGCCATTGCAAGTAAGCTTCCACATGAAATTACAATCCATGAGATTGCAACTAAAGATGAGTATAGGGACGTTAGAAATACTTTAGTCAGCTTAATAAATGATGTTTTGGCTAGATTGGAGAGTGGTAGGTCTAGAACAAAGTTTAATGGGGTTTTGGAGATTTTCAGAGATAAATTGAACAATGTTGAATATGAAGAGCCTGTTGAGAGTGGTTTATCCCCTTGGAATATCGCTGAGCTCATTATGGGTGGTGATCATAAGCTTATGGTTGCATACATCCCAGATCCACTCCAAGCAAGGGATTTCACATCAAAATTCATTAGTGCATTATTCACTTTGAGGAAGAGGAGGTTTGGTGGTCCAAGGATACTTGTGGTTTTGGATGAAGCTCAAGAATTCATTCCAGATGATGTTAGGAAGGAGGATTTAACATTCCAATCCAATATGGATGTGGAGAGGCTTCTAAGGCAGGGTAGGAAGTATAGGATTCATGGGTGGATAAGTACGCAGAGGGTTGCTAGATTAAATGTTAATGCCATACAACAATTACACAGCTATTATGCTGGGACTCTTCCCAGAAGTTATGATAGGCATGTGATTGCAGATGCATCTGGGGTGAGCCCTGAAATACTTGATAAAACTGCACAACTCGATACTGGGGAATGGCTTTTCATATCACATAAAGCCACTAGAAGGAAGAATATACCATTATTCGTTAAAACCCCAAATAATGAGGATATATTGCTTAATAACCTCCTGAAGTTGGCTGAAAAGTTTAAGGTGTAAACCCTTGAAGATACTGGGTAATCCATGTGTTAGGGAAGCATTATTGTATGATAAGCTTGATGGGGATGTTAGATGTAGGAATTGTGAGAGGTTATGCGTAATTAAGCCTGGAGATACTGGTTTCTGTAGAACTAGAGTGAATATCAATGGGAAGCTGTACACATTGGTTTATGGGAATATATCTTCAATAAGCGCTAACCCCATTGAGAAGAAACCATTATTCCACTTTTACCCTGGAAGTTATGCTCTAACCATTGGTAGTTGGTCTTGCAATTTCACATGTCCATGGTGTCAAAACTATATGATAAGTAAGTATCCACCGGATTTGAGGTGGAGTAACTATATGTCACCAAAGGAGTTTGTGAGTATGGTTGGAGAGTATGGTTGCATTGGAACCAGCATGTCATTTAATGAGCCAACACTATTCTTAGAGTATTCGGTGGATGTATTTAAGTTGGCTAAGCAGCATGGATACTACAATACCTTTGTAACTAATGGTTATATGACTATTGAAGCTCTCCAGATGCTTTGTGATGCAGGTTTAGATGCCACCAACGTCGATATTAAGGGTGATGCTGAAGCTGTATGGAAGTATTGTGGAGCTGATGTTGAGAAGGTTTGGAGGAATTGTGTGGAGTTTAAGAAGCGTGGAGTTCATGTTGAAATTACAACTTTAGTGATACCTGGAGTTAATGATGATGAGGATTGTTTGAGGGGGATTGCCAGTAGGATTAAGAGGGATTTGGGTGAAAATACCCCTTGGCATGTCACACAATACTACCCTGCATATAAAGCTTTAGAACATAAGTTATATCCAAAGAGGACTCCTGTGGAGATTTTGGAGAAGGCTTGGAAGATTGGTCATGATGAGGGGTTAAATTACGTTTATATTGGGAATGTTCCAGGTCATGATAAGGAGAATACATACTGCCCAAAATGCTCAAAACTCCTCATTAAGCGATACATATTCTCCATAATTGAATATAATTTGAATCCAGATAATACATGCCCGAGATGTGGGGAGAAGATACCCATCGTTGGCAGATACTATAGATCTCCACCTATCTTTTAATCAGCTTCCCCAACATTTCAATTTCATATTGGCTTATAGTATCTCTGAGTTCAGGGTGCTTATCATACAGCCATCTATAATATGCTTGATCGATATTTTCACTGGTTAAAACGTATTTTTCCACATATTCCAAATGTTCCTTTACATATTCCTTGATTTCATCGTCGCTTAACTCCATGCTTCTAAGTTTAATTTCCATTTCCTCCAGTGGTGTTGGATAGTAGTTTTTCATAACTTCCTCCACCTGAACTTCATCACCCATTCTCGATAAGACTTCACCAAGCCTATATCCAGTTGGGTTTGATATGCATATGCTTAAACCCATGGATTTTGCATGTATTTTTCGTGCTTCAACTCTTAATGCCTCATCCACCAGTAATGCTCTCTCCCTAATCTTCCTCTTCCATTCCTCGGTATTTATCTTCCCAAATATCTTGCTCTTCGCCGTTAGTATGGTTATTTCAGTGGTTATTTCATGTATCCTCTTCTCATAGTTGTAGTCTTTGTAGCAGTATACGTTAACCCCCCTCCTACCTATCTTCCTTATGGCTCTAATTATGGGTTCCAATGGGTATAGCCAACTGCTCACTGGTTGTAGTGCTGCCCTACTACTTGAAATCTTCTTTGTGAAATCTTCATATTCAATCCTCCCCTTGGACAGCTCTTTTATATGTGGTTCAAGTTCCTCGTATAGGTTTAGGAAGAGGGTGTTATAGTCCTGTGAATTTACAATTTCATTTGATATCATAATGTTTGGTAGCCTTAAGTTGTGTGTTATAAGTATCCTAATTTTGCTCACAATTGAATAGTTTACTTAAGCCTCTAATAATTTTTAACTCTTACCTCCAGAATCTGTAGTATTCTGGATAGTTAAATTCATTTAGATTTCTTGCAATACTATATTCACATGTATACGAGTCATGTTGGAAGCTTCCCTCTTCCTCATAGCAATGAAAATGTTGCAAGGGTTTTCCGTGATCTCATAGCAATTGGTGTTGATTACCCCCCATACCCTCAACTCCGCAACTTCATATCCATATTCCTAAATCCATTGGTTGAAATTGGCTTGATCAGTGAATTTAACGGTATCTTTTCATTAAGTAAACCCATCTCTGATGATTATACTCCTCCCCTACCGAAAATTAGAATTCCTGAAGCTGAATTGGTTGCTGAGATTGTTAGAGTTGAGAAGCCATCTTTGGAGGGCGTTAGGGGGTGTGTGACAGGTCCCTTCACATTAGCATCACAAATACAACTTACCCCTGAGAGGAGGGATATATCTTCCTCCATGCTTAGTAAAAGGGGTTTCGTCCTACAATACATGGTGAACTTCGTTAGACGGTACGTTGAATACCTCTATAACGAACTTGGATTCAACTTCATTGTAGTTGATGAACCAATACTCTCAGTTATCGTTGGATCGAATAGGATACTGTTTGGGTATACTGCTGAGGATATCATTAATTCATTCAATACCATTTTGAGTGGTGTGGATTTCGCTGGAGTTCACGTTTGCGGCTTAATTCCCCCACTACTCAAAAACATTCTACTCAATGCTAAATATATTAAGATTTTAGATCATGAATTCAAGGATACACCAAGGAATATTGAAGTCTACAAATTCGATGAACTGGAGAAGCATGATAAGTTCATATCTTTCGGTTGCGTATCCTCCAAGAATCCCAACGTGGAATCTGAAGACGATATTGCCAAGCTGATCAATGTTGGCATTGAAAGGTTTGGTGATAGGCTTATAATGGTGAAGCCTGATTGTGGATTCCGCGGCTTAATCGGATACTTCAAAAATCCCGAAGATGCTTATAGAGTTTCAATTGAAAAATTGAAGCGGATAGTTAATGTTGTTAAAGGGTTTAAGAAGGGTTCTCTCTGAAAATTTAAATGGAGAGAAAAGAAATGGTGTAGTTTGGAATTTAAGTTTTACGTTTCATTTTAGTGATTATAATGGCAATTGCTATTATCGCTATTATGGCTATTGAGGCTGCTATGATGGTTGTCTGTCCCATTAATGGTTGTTGTTCGATTGCCACGTAATTTATGGTTAATGTTTGGTCTTGATTTAATGTTATTGTTCTTGTGGTTTGAGTTGACCCATCACTCCATTTATCAAACCTATATTGCTTTCCAGCCACTGTAACTTCTTGTGGTATTGTCACTATATATTTTGCTTGTTCCAGTGTGGCTGTGTATGGTGTGGTTACACTTGTACCATTTATCTGTATTGTAACCCCCTCTATTGGTGTTGAAATTATCTTTAATGTGTATTTTGGTTTTGGTTGACCAACCACTATGTTTATGGATGTTTCATAAGTTTTACCTGAGAAGTCTTCAACCATGGCTTTTAAAGTCATAATTTGATCTACTGGTATTGGCTGTATCCACACATCGTACACTACCTTTCCACCTTCAGCTTTAATTAAATCCATTATTGGTGCAGATGTCCATTTATCGCTGGTGGCATTGTATTTAACTTCCACCCTCTTTACACCCCACCCACCATCATAAGCTTCCAATGTAACCTTCACCCACTTATTCTTCTCAATGCTTTGCGGTGGATTCACAAACTTCACTTGTGGTGTATCCTCATCTTTCATGCATTCAATTGTGAAGTATATTCTGCTTTTTGCTGGTATTGTTATGTTTGTTAGCATTACATGGTATACGCCACCCTTCTCAATATATTTGAATTGAGGTTTGTATGGATGCCAATTGTAATCTGATATTGGCTTGTCTGCTGGAACTCTAAATATGATTCTCGGGTTCTCTATTGTTATGTTCAAATCATTTATTATGGCAAGTGATACTGCATGTGATGATCCATTGTTTGATGGTGTGTAATAGTATTCTAGGAATCCAAGTCTATAGGGTGTTTTTGGTCTGTATGATGTTGTGGTTCCAGAATCTATTGGTATTGAATTTGGGTATTTGAATAATCCAGTTCCAGGATTGTATAATGTATTTTCATCCACTGTTCCATTGGAGTAGATTCTTATCAATTTGAATCCTCTTATATCGTAGTTTGGTATATCGTAGGCTAGTGCTGCTGGAGTTATGAAGTAATGCTTCTTCCCAGTTGCTTCATTATAGACTATGACGTTTAAGTCTGAGTGTATGTGTTCCGATAATATTAATCTAACATCATACTCCACTATTAATCTGAATAGTTCTCTTGCCTCATTTGGATGCCCCTTCCATGAGAGGTAGTCTGATGGGTCACCATATAGATATCCTTTAGCTATGTATTTGTCTATATCTGTCCATGATGTAATGTTTATGTAGCCTACACCCCACTCCTTCAATTTCTCAGTGAATAGTGGGAAGTGGAAGAATATGATCTTAGTTTTATCAATGTTGGCTTTAAGTACATTTTCAAGCCATCTCAATCTCTCCATCCTTATCCATCCATCTTTATCGGTATCTAAACTTACGAGTAGGAATTTCCCCACGGTGACTGTATAGTTTAATGGACCCACTATCCTCTCATATTCAATGGCGTTACCTATATCTCCATACTCATGATTTCCAGCTGTAACATATACTGGATCTTTGAATAGCATGTATGGTTCTAGGAATTGGATCCATTGGCTTGAGACTGTTGGAACGTTTACTAGATCCCCTAAGAATATTATTAAGTCTGGGTTTATTATGTTCGCTTCGTAAACCATTTCCCAAAGGTATGGAAGCCCCTCAGGTTTAACATCTCCACATGCCAGTATATCCAGCTTCTCAGGCCATTTGGGCATTATCCATAGACTTCTTGGTTGAGATATTCTCCCTCCCTCGTAAATTACGTCTAGATCGTATGCCCCTTCAGCAAACCCTCTTGGTAGTTTGAAACTCAATTGCCAAACTCCACTCCTTGAATCGTAGTTGGCTTTCACGATATCTGCAATTAACCTGTGAGTTTCATTGTATACTTCAGCTCTAACCCATTTTATACTTGAATCCATTTTCACAGTTACATTGAATATCCCACCATCTAAAACTGGTTCTGGAACTCCATGCGTTGGGAATTTCATTTTATCTGCGTAGTATGTTGTTGTTTGCCCTCTAACATTGACGTTTAGAGTGTTTAGTAACCCTAAAATCATTATGGCAATTATTATTGTTGAAGCTCTTCTACCGCCCAATTGCAGATCACCAACATTAATATCTACCTTGCAATTCACATTAAATTTTCCTTCACTTAACAATAGGTTTAAACTCTCAATTTCCATTATGTTTTCATATCACAATATTTAATCTTGATTGATTGTGGTGATATTGTTGAAATTGTATTTTGATAGGGATACATTGCTTTCCCTTTTAGCTTATGCTAAGGATATGCATCCAAGGGAGATATTCCTAGTGATTAGGGGTAGAAGGTTTAGGGATGGATTTCTAGTGGAGGATTTCCTCCTTCCACAATCAACAATTCTTGGGGAGGGGTTTGCGATATTCAACCCGTACAATATACCCATAGATTTCAAGATTATCGGTACTGTGCATTCCCATCCATCTGGAGTTTTAAGACCATCCATTGATGATTATAATCACATGTATGGTTTCATTATGGTTATAATTGCATATCCATATGCTAGTTTTAGTGATGTTGCTGTTTTTGATGCTAAGGGTGAATCCTTGGAATTTGAGGTTATATGAGCCTGTAACGTCTTCGATAAGCTTTTAACCCTTACATATCCATTTTGAATAAAGTTTTGTTGAAGATTGGTGGTGTGGTTTGAGTGATTTCAAGTTTAAATTGGCTTTCCTATGCTTTTCCCATACCCTCCTCCACGTTTACACGGAGCTTCCACTTGCCTTACTCCCAATTTTGCGTAATGAGTATGAATTATCCTTCTTCATGGTTAGTTTAATAGTTTCAATTCCACGTTTATCTTCCCTCCTCTTCTCAGTTCCCAGTGGTTTAATTGCAGATAGATTTGGTGCCACTAAAATCATCTCCATAAGCTTAACCCTAGTTTTCATTTCTGGAGTCATAATATTGCTTACTGACTCCATAGAACTAATTGTTTTAGCATTCTCATTAGCTTCGATAGCTTCAACACTATATCATCCACCAGCATTGAGTGTTGCAGCCAATATTTTGCCTCAAAATTTTCTTGGTAGGGGGATGGGTTTTCATGGTGCAAGTGGAACTCTTGGTGTGGCTTTAGGTCCATTGACGCTGGGCATTGTACTCAATCTCTTTGGCTGGAAGTATGCCTACTTGGTATGGATATTGCCAATACTAATATCAGTGATTGTCTCAATCTATGTAGATTTACGTTTCCATTCCGAAATTAACATTAAAAGGGATTTTGAGGGTGATGGTCATTCCCATGGAAAGTCAAATAACTCTTTACGAGAAGTTTTAGGTGGAGTTTTCCTACTCTTCCTCATAATACTGCTTTTCACCAATGCTGCTGGATCCTCCATATCCACTTATATAACAAGCTACTTCACTTATGAGAGGGGGTTTGATCCTGCATTGGCAAGCATAATTTTCGGTCTTAGCCCCCTCATGGGTTTAATTAGTAATCTTGCTGGTGGAATTGTATGTGATAAGCTTGGTGTTAGATACTCCTATATGCTTGTATTGCTACTCTTAATATCTTCGGTGGCTGGAATCTTCCTCTCCCCAATAAATTCCATAATGGTCTTATTTTACTTGATTTATGGGTTTTCCAGTAGTATGAGTATGCCAGTCACGAGTTCCATAGTTGCTAGGTTGGTTAAGCCTGAATATAGGGGGACTGCATACAGCTTAGAATTTATACCAATGAATTTAGTTGGAATATTCATGCCAATACTCCTATCCTTCTTCATATCCACGTATGGTCTTAGCATAATCTTCCCAGTTGCCCTCATACTTTACTGTATTGCATTGACTTTGTTCTTGAAGCTTAGTGGACATTTCAAAAAAGGGTTAAATTGAATTATTTGTTTCACTCCATCTTTAATGCTTCACTTAGCACTTTCAGTATTCTCTCGCTTGCTTCCCCAATTATCCTCTCTGCATATTCTGGTTTTGATATGGTTGGGTCTCCTATTCCACCAGTATCCGTTATTTCATCGAAGTATCTGAATTCAGTTATAGGCGCTGTAATCTTCACTTTTGGTTTAACTATCTTCTCCCTTCTAACAAGTTCTGGTTTATAGTACATTATCATGCTTGTTTCATGTTCACATGCATGTCCCCATCCAGGTTTAGCCCACTGTTCAATTAAATCCCTTGCATATTGTGTCCAATGTATGAGGTATGTTTTCATCCCAGTCTTTGTCCTTATAAGTTGCACAGCAATATTTAATGGTTGTATGTTTCCACCATGGAAGTTCATTATTAGAAATCTCTTAGCTCCATGTCTATGCATACTCACACCTATATCCGTTACAACCTTTATGTACGTATCAATCTCCAATGTAACTGTCCCTGGGAAGTGCATGTGATGTTCTGAGCATCCATAGGGTAGTGTTGGTAGTTTGGCAAGTTTCAAGTTATATTTATCAGCCCTCTTCAATACCTCCATAACGAGATTCTCAGCCCTTATATTATCCACACTTAATGGTAAATGTAAACCATGCTGTTCAAAGCTTCCAGTGGGGAGTATTATGTAATCAGCCTTTGCAATTATCTCCTTAGCCTCTTCCCATGTAACTTCCTCTAATAGCCAATACATTTCACATCAAAATCACTATATACCTTTTTCACCTTAAAATCGTTTTCAAAGCCTCAATAAACTCTTTAACTGCAGATTCCTCACTTCCAATGACCACAGTTTTATTAATCATAACCTTATAACCCAAACTTTCAAGTTGTCTCCTAAATTCATCTGAATAATTAATGTTTAATTTTGAGGTTGTGAAGCATGCAATTGGAACCCCAATTTTCCCAGCATACTTTTTTATGAACGTTCTTATGGCTGGTGTAACCCTATTATACCATATCGGTGAACCTATCAATATTAGATCGTATCCATTTGGGTTGAATCCTTCATCCCCACATATCTCAACATCTTCTCCAAATATCACATCACGAATTAGCCTCAAATTCAAATGCAACATTCTATCAGAATACTCCCGCATACCCTTAATCTCAAAACAATCCACATTAACATTTAGCTTAGAAAGATCAAACTTCAACCTTTCAGCAACCCTCCTCGTATTCCCAGTCTTACTATAATACACTATTGCAACCCTCATCTCACCTACACCCACCATTCAATTCAATACCTAATTCTGTTTTCACTTATTATTAAGTTGTTCATTCATCTAAGAATATTTGATTAAAAGCAATGTGAAGGGAAATGCTAATATAACCTAAATTTATCCAAGAGATTTTATTAAGATTCAATCATGATGTTGAGTGGTTTTATATCATGATTTCTGTAATCCTTTTGAGTACTCAATTGATGATATGTTGCTTGCTTAACAATACCACTGGACTTAATAATAGTATTAAGTTTTCTAATACAAGTCCAAATGTCTTGGATATTACTGTAAATCATGATATTCCCACCTCATTTTTGGGTTGCGTACCGTTTAAATATTGTTTTGTCATATATTTTTGTCATGTATTTTCGTGCACCGTTTTATTCCACTCGTGGTGTTGTTTCTTCTGAAAGTCCATTGGCTTCTAGTGTTGGTGCTAATGTTTTGAGGCTTGGTGGTAATGCTGTGGATGCAGCTGTGGCTACAGCTTTCACTTTAGGTGTTGTTTTGCCTCATCTTTCTGGTTTGGGTGGGGATTTCTTTGCTATTCTACGTGATCCTAATGGTAATGTTCATGTTATTAATGGTAGTGGTTATTCCCCTAAGGCTTTAACTGTGGATTATCTTCGTGGTTTGGGTTTTGAGTCTATGCCTGTTCATGGTGTGCATTCCATTACTGTTCCTGGGATGGTTGATGGATTGTATGGTTTGTGGAGGGCTTTTGGCTCTATGGAGTGGGGTAAGCTTCTTGAGCCATCCATAAGGATTGCTGGTGAAGGGTTTCCTGCACATAGGGGGTTTTGTAGGGCGTTACGTAATCTTGGTGGTGAATTGATTAAGGATTATGGTTCTAGGGTTACGTATAGGCTTGATGAAGGTTTCCCAAATGAAGGTGACATATTATCCTTTAAAGGGTTGGCTGAAGCTTTGAAGTTGATTGCTGAAGATGCTAGGAGCTTTTATGAGGGGGATATTGCTGTGAAGATCGTTGATTACATTAGATCTCTTGGGGGAACCATGGATTTGGATGATCTAAGGTATTATCATAGTGAATTTCAGAAGCCAATAAAGGTGGGGTATAGGGGGTGGCAGATATATGAGATGCCTCCAAACTCTCAAGGGGTAACCACACTGCACATCTTGAAGCTTATTGAATACTCCAATTTCATGAACATCCCAATACTATCCATGGAGAGGGTTCAAAACATTTTGGATGCCGCGATTAAGGCTTATGCTGTTAGGGATATGTATGTTGGTGATCCAAGGTTTATGCATAAAGATGTGGATGAATTGCTCTCTGAAGAATTTATAGAAGCCATGAAGAGCGGTAGCATTAGTGGCTCTATCCATGCATCCTTCATGGATGCTGATACAACATACTTTGCCATTGCTGATGATAAAGGATACTTAATTTCATGTATTCAAAGTGTATTCCACAATTTCGGCTCATACATCACTGAACCAACATACAACATTACATTGAATTCCCGTGGATCATCATTCACATTCCTTGATGGTCACGTTAACAGACTTGAACCTAGGAAGAAGCCTCTACACACATTATCAGCCCTACTTTTAAATTATGGTTCAAGATGGATGGCTATGGGCCTTTCAGGAGGACATTTCAGACCCCTCCTTCATGCTCAAATAGTAAATGGCATAGTGGATTACGGTTTAAATCCGCAATTGGCTATTGAAACTCCACGTTTCAGATGGGAACTTGGAAGTGATGTTGTTGAATGTGAAAGGGGGTATAGTTTGGGCGAACTTAAAAAGTTTAAGTGTAAAATAATTGATTATCCATCAAGAATGGGTGTTGCAGCCATAGTGGAAGTTAGGGATAGATTGAAGGTTGGATATGCTGATATCCGTGGAGATGGATTACCCATAGGTTTAGAGTAGTCTTCAACTTTTTAAAAATTCACTTCAAACATAACCCTTAATTTTCAACTTTATATTAGAGTTATTACGATTTCGGGAATCACCTTATTCTCATGGGATATACGCAAAATGAATGTTTAATGTTATTTTCCATTGAGATTCGCTAATTCCAGCGTCTTATAAATACATGAAGGGAAGAGAAGTTAACAAAAATTAACAATTAATGATAAAAATTACAATAAGTTAATTAATTTTATCGAAAAATTAATTAACTCATAGTCCAAGAATTAATGTGAGGGTGTACAAATTGAGAATGAAAGCAACTATTTTTACAATCTTCCTTCTGATTTCAATGATGTTGCCAATGCTCATGGCAGTGGTTCCAACGGCTTATGCTCAGCAGGCGCCTAAGGGGCCGTGGGTTGATGAGGTTGACTTCTTCGTTGTAACTGAGGATGCAAAGGCATTGGATATGCTATTGAAGAATGAGATGCAAGTATACTTTAGAGATGTGAGGGATCCAGCAATATTCAAGCAAATTAAAGCTTCACCAGACTTATGGTATGCCACATCCTACGGATTATACTTTGAGTTAACATTCAACCCAGTTGGTCCAGAGTTCCCTGCAACTGGTAAGCTTAACCCCTTCGCAGTTCCCAAAATTAGGGAAGCTATAAACTATCTGGTGGATAGGAAGTACATATGTGATGAGATAATGGCGGGAATGGCTGTACCAAGATATACATGCTTAACACCAGCATTCCCAGATTATGCGAGGTATGCTGATGTCCTCAGGGATATTGAGAAGAAGTATAGCTACAATTTTGATAAGGCGAGAGAAATAATTACAGGGGAGATGCTGAAGCTTGGTGCTGAGTTGAGGGAGGGGAAGTGGTATTATAAGGGTGAGCCAGTTACAATAATCTTCTTGATTAGAGTTGAGGATCAGAGGAGGGGTATAGGTGATTATGTGGCTAGTCAGCTTGAGAAGCTTGGCTTCACAGTTGATAGGCAGTATAAGACTAGTAGGGAGGCTGCCCCCATATGGGTAAGGGGTAACCCTGCTGATGGGAAATGGCACATTTACACTGGAGGATGGATAACAACAATTGTTTCAAGGGATGAATCAGATAACTTCGGCTTCTTCTACACGCCCAGAGGGGGTATGGGGCCGCTGTGGAGTGCATATAAGCCAAGCCCCGAATTCGATTATGTGGCTGGTAAGCTGTGGGCTAGAGACTATAAAACTGTTGAGGAAAGAGATGAATTAATGCGGAAAGCTTTATACCTCTCAATGGAGGATTCCGTTAGGGTATGGCTAGTTAGCCAAATAGCTTCATGGCCTGCTAGGAAGGAGGTTTCGTTGACATATGATTTAGCGGCTGGCTTCTCAGGTGCACGATTATGGCCATACACCATTAGGTATACTGGTAAGGTTGGCGGCACAGTTAAAATAGCATCCACAGATATATTTGTGGATCCAGTCAACCCAGTTGCAGGTAGTAATTGGATTTATGATCACATGTACTATGATCCTCTCTCAGACCCAGCGGTGATGCCAGACCCATTCACTGGACTATACTGGCCGCAGAGGGTTAAGAGGGCGGAGGTTTACGCCCTAAAGGGGTTACCGATAGGAGTCACACTTGATTGGGTGAAGTTAAGCTTCGTTGATAACATTACTGTGCCCACAGATGCTTGGTACGATTGGGATGCTGCAAAACAGGAGATAATATATGCACCTCCGGGAACAACTGCTAAGACCAAGACGGTCATCTATTACGATGATAACATATTTGATATGAAGTATCATGATGGTAGTAAATTCTCAATAGCAGATATAGTGTTCAGCTATATTTTGACATTTGATAGGGCGAAGCCTGAAAGCCCAATATACGATGAAGCCTACGTCCCATCATTCGAGGCATTTAGAGAATACTTCAAAGGTTTCAAGATAGTGAGCGTAAAACCATTGGTAATAGAGTACTATTCCGATGCTCTATACTTGGATGCTGAGTGGATAGCTGCATCTGCGGCGGGAGCATTCTATCCAGCTTATGGTCTTGGACCTGGACCATGGCATACAATTGCCATTGGGTGGTTAGCTGAAGCAGATAAGAAATTGGCATTCTCAGCTGATAAGGCTGAAGCTCTTAAGGTTGAGTGGATGAGCTATATTGCTGGCCCCTCACTCCCAATATTAAAGGGCTACTTGGATAAGGCTATTGCTGATAAATTCATACCATACAAGAATGTTATGGGCAAGTATGTTACGGAGTCTGAGGCTCTGGAGAGGTATAATAATTTGAAGAAGTGGTATGAGGCGAAGGGGCACTTCCTCGTGGGTAATGGCCCATTCTACTTGGATAGGGTTGATACGACTGCCAAAATAGCTGTGATAAAGGCTTATAGGGAGTTCATAGACACTGCGGATAAATGGCTTAAGTTCTCAAAGCCAATGATACCATCAGCCACGATTACTGCAATGCCAACAATAACTCCTGGCTTACCAGTTGAAATACCCATCTCAGTAACCTTTGAAGGGCAACCCTATAAAGTGGCTGATGTTCAGTATGTTAAGTATATCATTACGAGTCCAACGACAACTTTGGTTGGAGTTGCAGAGCCTGTTAAGGATGGTGAGTGGAGGATTAAGCTTAAGTCTGAAGAGACTTCAATGTTGCCACCTGGAACTGTGGGTGTTGAGGTTATAGTGGTATCGAAGCTTGTTGGTATGCCAGTATCCACCACTGGAACGGCGAGGGTTATGAGTGTAACTGAGTATCTTATGAGTGAGATTGCTAAGGTTAGAGCTGAGTATGAAGCTAAAATCTCCGATTTAACGAAAACTGTGGGGAGTTTAGGGAAAACTGTTGATGCCTTAACTGCAAGAATTGATTCGTTAACAGCCACTGTGAATATGCTGATGGGAGTTACTGTAGTGGCCCTCATCATTGCTATAGTGGCAATAGTTCTACCATTTGTCAAGAAGAAATAAACATAAACCTTTTATTTTTTTATTCTTCCTATTTTGGTGGTATTTATGTTTCCAAAAATTGTTGGGTATGTGGTTAAGCGTGGGGTTATGCTTTTCCTCACAGTGGTTATTGCTATTTATATTACTATTTGGATTGCGAATATGGGTGGATATGTTGATGAAATAGTTAAGGGGGATTTATATCTTTCAATATCCCAGAGTGTGCGTCAGAATCCTGCGTATAGGCATTTGAATGATACGCAGGTTAGAGAATTGGTGGATGCGTTATATGCTAATGAGTTGAAGAAGATAGGATTCGATAAACCATTCATTTATAGGAGCTTCATTTACTTGAGAGATGCCATATCACTTAATCTTGGTAGAGCATTGTGGCTGAGTAGTAATAGTGGGTCTAAGAGTGTTTATATAATTATTTCGGAGAGGTTGCCAAACACCGTACTCCTATTTACAACGACACAACTTATCTTATTCTTCATAGGCTTATTTGCTGGGCTATTTTTATCTAGGAGGTATGGAAGTATACCTGATAAATTGTCGGTTACGTTGGCGCCGCTCTCCTCTCTACCGGGATGGTTCTATGGGATATTTCTGATACTCATATTTGCATCTTCCTTGAGAATATTGCCTTATGGTGGCATGGTTGATGTTCCACCACCAACGGATAGCTTATCCTATGCATTGAGTGTTCTAAAACATATGATTTTACCCGTTCTCTCATGGCTTATAGCCTATTCATTCATAAACATATATAGTAGGAGGACCTTCTTCCTAATGTTTTCAAGTGAAGACTACGTTGAGATGGCTAAGGCAAAGGGGTTACCTGAATCGCTAATACGGAGAAGGTATATTCTTAGACCAACATTACCCCCAATTGTAACGGACTTTTCATTAACATTAATTGCTTCATGGATGGGTGCAATAATCACTGAGAGGGTGTTTGATTGGCCTGGTATAGGAAGTCTACTTTATTCAGCTTCAACAATGTTTGATACGCCAGTATTGGTTGGCCTCATAGTTATATACGCCTATCTATTGGCAGCAACTATTTTCACGCTTGAATTGGTATATGCCATTTTAGATCCGAGGATTAGGATGGGTGGTGTGTAGTGTCATCAAGAATTAAACGCTTTTTTGGGCAGATATACTTCTATAAGTCTGCTGTAATTGGATTGACAATTATATTCATCTTAGTGGGGATCTCAGTGTATACTATTTTTGCAATACCATACGATAAGGCTGTAACTTTGTGGAGGGCTGGTGAGCAGCAGTGGTTAGATAATCCGCGTAATGCCCTCCCCTCATGGGTGAACATTTTCTCATCTAAGAAGTTGCCTGAAACTATAGTATTGGATACTGCTAAGCCTAGGCTTGGAGTATCTAAAGCAATAGTTCCAGTACTTGATAAATTTAGCCAAATTAGAATTGAATTCTCATTTGACTACCAGTATGATGATTTTCCAAGTGAGTTAAACATATTCTTTAAATCAAGATTTAATGTTTCAGCACCACAATTGACCATCCATTGGGTTAAACCTAACGGTAAGGAGTACATTTTAAATACAATTAGCATTTCTAGGGAGGATAGATACTATATCTCTAATGATGATAAATTGGCTGAACGTCTTAAGGGGTTGATTTCAGCGAAGATCAATAGAACTATAGGGTATGATGCGCCAGTTACATTACTACTCTTTGCAGAGGAGGATGTAAGCATACTTGATCCCGGTACGGCTAAGGTTATGAAGGGGAATTATAGGCTTTGGATGGATGGTATGGTGTTTGAAACTAATGTTGATGTGGATGCTAGTCTTGTAGTTTATGGTAAAGTTTATGGTTGGGCTGGAACTGATCATTTGAGGAGGGATTTGGGGATAGCCCTCTTGTGGGGTACGCCAATAGCATTATCCTTTGGCGTTATAGCTTCTCTCTCAATAGCGCTGATACAGATGTTTATTGGAGCTGTGAGTGCATGGTTCTTGGGGAAGGTTGATACGACAATACAGAGGGTTACTGAGATCTTCATGATCCTCCCATTCCTACCAATCCTAATAATGATATCCACATTCTATAAATTCAGTATATGGGTCCTCCTAGTAGTCGTTATTGCTCTTTCAATGTTTGGTGGTGGTGTTAAGAGTTATAGGGCTATGTTCCTACAAGTTAAGGAGTTCCCCTATGTGGAAGCTGCGAGGGCTTATGGTGCTAGCAACTTTAGGGTCATAATTCGCTATTTAATTCCCAAAATTCTGCCAACAATTATACCATCAATAGTTTTATCTGTACCAGACTTCGTCTTCTTAGAGGCTGCCTTAGCTATACTTGGCTTGGGGGATCCATTGGCACCTACGTGGGGTAAGATACTTGATGATGCATCCACTAATGGAGCTCTCTATAAAGGGTTATATTACTGGGTTTTGGAACCATCAATTATGTTAGTATTAACCTCATTGAGTTTCGCTATGCTTGGCTTTACATTGGATAAAATCTTTAATCCAAGGTTGAAGGAGATGTGAAGATGAGTGGAGAGTTGTTAAATGTATTGAATCTCATAATGTATTATAGGACGATTAGGGGTGAGGTTAAGGCAGTAGATGATGTATCATTCTCTATGCGGAGGGGGGAGACCCTCGCCATTATAGGGGAGTCTGGATGTGGGAAGAGCTCCCTTGCAAAGTCGATATTAAGGTTGCTCCCCAGAAATGTCTCAGTATATAAGGGTAAAGTTTTACTCAATGGCATAAATCTAATGGAACTTGATGAAGATACATTTAATAGGGAGATTAGATGGACAAAGATAACATATGTTCCGCAAGCAGCATTAAACTCTTTAAACCCAGTTATCAAGATTGGGGATCAGATGATTGAACCCCTCCTCCTCCACCAAAAAATGGATAAAAGTGAGGCTTTGGAGAGGGCTGCTAAAGCTTTAAGGATGGTTGGTGTAAGTGATGCCTTCCTACATCATTACCCATTTGAATTGAGTGGTGGTATGAAGCAAAGGGTTATAATAGCAACATCCCTCTTAACAAACCCTGAACTTATGATCCTAGATGAACCCACATCATCGCTGGATGTATTAACGCAAGCTAATATAATGAACCTGTTGAAGAAGATTAAGAAGGAGACGAGCTTAAGCATGATATTCATAACACATGATGTTGCTTTGTCAAGTGAATTGGCGGATAAGGTGGCGGTAATGTATGCTGGTCAAATAGTTGAGCTTAGCGGTGCAGAGAATTTCTATGAAAACCCCAAACATCCATACTCCCAGAAATTAATGGAGAGTGTTCCAACATTGAGGAGGGATAAGAAATTGGGTTTCATACCTGGATCTCCACCAAGCCTACTAAACCCTCCAAGGGGGTGTAGATTTGCTGAGAGATGTCCATTTAAGTTTGAGAAATGCTCTGAAGACCCGCCAACAATACTTCTAAATGGAGATTCATATGTTAAATGTTGGATTTATTGGAAGGGATGATCATGAGCGACACATTATTGTATGTTGAAAATTTGAAGAAGTATTTTGAGGTTAGGAGAGGGCTTTTCGGTAGGAGAAGGTTATATGTGAAGGCAGTTGATGGTGTGGATTTAACACTTAGGAAGGGGGAAGCAGTATCCATTGTCGGTGAAAGTGGATGTGGGAAAACCACTTTGGGTAAAACTATCCTTAGACTTTATGAACCCACTGATGGGAAGATAATATTTGATGGGAAGGATATAACCAACTTGGGATGGAAGGAGCTGAAATGGTATAGGCGTGAGACTGGCTTAGTTCAGCAAGACCCATTTGGAGCATTACCACCATTCATGACTGTTAAAAAGATACTTGAAGAGCCGCTCATAATCCATGGTTTAAAGAGTAGGAAGGAGAGGGAGGAGAGGATTTATAAGGTTTTAGAGCGGGTTAGATTAACTCCAATTGAAGATTTCATCAATAAATACCCACACATGTTGAGTGGTGGGCAACAGCAGAGGCTTGTAATAGCTAGATCAATAATTTTAGAGCCAAAACTAATAGTTGCAGATGAACCAGTTTCCATGTTGGATGCATCTGTCAGAATAGAGATACTTAAGCTACTAGAAGAATTGCAGAAAACTTACAATCTAAGTATAATGTATATTACGCATGATCTCTCAACGACAAGGTACTTCTCAGAAAGGATCTATATAATGTATGCTGCTCACATTGTTGAAAATGCAGATACGAGGGAGATTTTACGTAACCCGCTGCATCCCTACACTAGAGCTTTATTAAGCGTTATACCAGACCCTGATTCAGCAAACCGCTTCATAATTAGAAATGTACCTGCTGGTGAACCGCCAAACCTAATAAATCCACCACCAGGTTGCCGTTTCCACCCCAGATGCCCAGATATTAAGAAGGGGTTATGTGATTTAAAGGAGCCTCCAACATTCGAAGTCGGTAAAGGACATTATGTGAGGTGTTGGCTTTACGGTTAAATTTGGGAGAGAAGTTCATGAAATAATAATTGGAGCAATACTACTAATATTTGGCTTCCTTGCATCATTCTTCATGGTAATCGATATTTTGGAAAAGTCAATCATCCTATCAATATTGGCTCTCTCATCATCCTTCGCAGGGTTAACGATAGGATTTCATGGAATATATGGGTTAGTGATTTCACGTCGTAGAAGGGCGGAGCAAAATCGTTAGCTGAACTTTTAAAGTAAGTGTCGTGATAGTTACCTTTATTTATAGATTATAATGCTAATTAATGTTTGGTGCCCCATATGATTCTGGCATTGGTTAATGGATTTCTAATTGATGGTAGTGGTGGTAAGCCTATTGATAGGGCTACTGTGGTGATTGATGGTTCAAGGATTAAGGCTGTTGGCCCAAGCTCTGAGGTTAAGGTTCCCAGTGAAGCTAAGGTTATTAACCTTGATGGTTTAACTATTCTACCTGGCCTTATAGATGCCCATATGCATTTCATGGGTACTAGAACACATAAATTGGAGGAGGAGTTTACAGTTCCAGATCAAGTTAAACTTCTAAGATGTGTGAGTGATGCATCTGCACTTCTAGATGCTGGCTTCACCACTGTTAAGGATTGTGGTGGAACTAATGGTTTGTATTTGAAGTTTGCAGTGGCTGAGGGAAGTATTAGGGGTCCTAGGATTGTTGCAGCTGGATATGTTTTGAGTCAAACTTTCGGTCATGGGGATATACATTTCATACCAATACATTGGGCTAAAGAGAAGATTCCAACCATATGTGATGGTGTGGATGATTGTCGTAGAGCTGCAAGATATGCTTTGAGGGAGGGGGCTGATTTCATAAAGATATGTGCCACTGGTGGCGTTATGTCTATGCGTGATAGACCTGAGCATACGCAATTCTCCCTTGAAGAGATGAAGGTTATAGTGGAGGAGGCTAGGAAGGTTGGAACCTTCGTTACAGCCCATGCTCAGGGAACTGAGGGGATAAAGATGGCAATATTGGCTGGAGTTAAAACCATTGATCATGGCATATACTTGGATGATGAAGCTGTAAAGATGATGAAGGAGAGGAATGTAATCCTCGTTCCAACACTATCCATAGTTAATCAGATAGTTACCCGTGGTAGGGAGGTTGGCATTGTGGAGTGGGGTTTAGCAAAGGCTATGGAGGCTTTTGAAAGTCATTTGAAGAGTGTTAGGAAAGCTTATGAAGCTGGAGTTAAGATTGCTGTGGGAACAGATTTTGGGGGTCCAGAATTGTGGAAGCTTGGTACAAACGCCATGGAGCTTGAATTGCTTGTAGATAAGGTTGGATTTAAACCCATGGATGCCATAGTATCTGCAACTAAGATCTCTGCTGAAGCATGTGGGTTGGAGAAGAAGATTGGAACCATAGAAGCTGGGAAACTTGCAGATATAATAGTGGTTAATGGTAATCCATTGGAAGACATAAGGGTTTTAAGAGATGTGCGGAATGTGAAAATGGTTTTAAAGGAAGGTAAAATTGAAGTGAATAAACTGTCTTAAAAAATAAAAATTATTTTTCCCTTTGAACCTTCCCTGCATTATTCTATTTCTTCCATGCATCTAATGGTGGTTTATGATCTGGTGGTAATGGAGACTTATAAACTCTACCCCTAAGCCTATTCTTATGCTCCTCCTTTGCTCTTTCAAGAAGCTCTTTATTCATCAATAGGTCTAATACTGTTGCAGCCATAGTTTTTGCTGCGAATATTAATGATTTATGTCCTAAACCAACTCTACATTGGGCAACATTCTGCCATGAATGGCCTGGGGTGCCTAAAACCCATGTTGCAGTACTGAACTCTACCGTTGGTGCTTGCCAGCTTACATCTGCTACATCTGTGGATCCATGACTAACTTCACCTTCACCCCATGGGTCTGGTATCTCATCATCCATCAATTTATCGATAAGCTTCTCCCATCCAGGCCTCTTAGAGTTTCTTAATTGATTTATCTTTGTTTCCATGGGTATCGTCTTTGCAATTTCTTGTGCAAATTTTATGTCTTCATCACTATACTTTGGTAGACCAATTAACCTCATGTTTTTAACTATGGTTTCAGCGATAGTCCTATTTGGTATCTTGTTGTAAACCCCCTTTATGAATTCCACTTTGTATTGTGTTTGTGTCATTAGTGCTGCCCCCTTAGCTATATCCAGAATCCAATTATAGATTTCCTCAACCTGCTCCCTCTCAGGGGCTCTTATTAGATACCAGCTTCTGGCGTATGGTGGAACTATATTTGGCTGGTCTCCACCCTTCTCAATGATATAGTGTATCCTAGCATCCTGAATAATATGTTCACGCATATAATTAACACCAACATTCATAAGCTCAACAGCATCAAGAGCACTCCTACCAGCCTCAGGACTACCACCAGCATGAGAAGCTTTACCATAAAAGTGGAATTTCACGGAGTTGTTTGCTAGGCTACTCATTAATGTTGCTCCATTCATTGTGCTTGGGTGGTGGCTTATTACGGCGTCTACATCATTGAAGTATCCATCCCTAACCATGTAGACTTTTCCACTGAAGTTTTCCTCTGCTGGGCAACCATAGAATCTGATGGTACCGGGTATACCAAACTTCTCCATGGCATACCTAACGGCAATAGCTGCAGCTAAACCACTAACACCATGAATATTATGACCACAACCATGACCAGGAGCACCTTCAACTAATGGTTCCTTCCATGGTACTGGTTTTTGTGAGAGTCCTGGTAGGGCATCGTATTCTCCCATTATCCCTATTACTGGTTTTCCACTCCCCCATTCTGCTACGAAGGCTGTTGGCATACCGGCAATGCCACGTTTAACTCTAAAACCATGCTTCTCCAACTCATCAGCCAACAAACTAGAAGACTTAAACTCCACAAGACCAAGCTCAGCAAACTCCCAAACCAAATCAGAAACCTCAACAAAACGCCCCTCATACCTATCAATAATGCTTAAAGCATACTCCTTCTCTTTCTCCATGTTTGATCATTTACTTTTATGATATGTGTCGATATTTAAATGGTTTGGTTTATGTTTACCTAATGCGTGGCGAAATGGGAGGGGGGTTAAAATGAGGATTTTAATAGATTCATTTCAAGAATTATGTAATGGGGGTGTAAATGCCATTAATAATTGAAGCACGTCTAGAGAGGGGGGTACCCGTTACAGGGCGGCATGTAGGGGTATATCTCTCTTTGTCAAAGAAGTATCTTTCAGAGCCCTATAACTTGTCTCCCCCTCGTTCTTATGATGTTGAGGGGGAGATCATGGATATTAAGAAGGTTTGGGGTGAGCTTGAGAAGGAAGAACTTAAACTTAAGGAGATAATTGGTGTAAGGATCAATTTCTCTCTTTCAGTTGCAGTAATAGGTACTTATGATTTCCTATACATCTCCGAGCGCTCTTGGCCTATACTTAGAGATTATGGGGTTTTACCAGAAGATTATGTTTTAAGAGTTAAGCTATTACGCATTAAAATGGATGGTGAGGTCTTGGAGATTTACCCGAAGAGGGATGTGATTGTGAGATGAATGTTGAAAGGGAGCTTCAGGAGGCTATTAGAAGAAAGAAGCTTGCAGACTACTACTATGACAATTACAGGCAATGCTATTTGAGGAAGGAGTATTCTAAGGCATCAGAGTTTATTTGGGGTGCTGTAAACATGCTGACATATGCACTTGGACTTTTCTATGGCATGAAATTAACTAGACATGAAGAAGTTATAAAGTTCTTAAAGATGTTGGCTAACCAGTATGAAGAAATACGTGAGGGGATTACAGCTGTTCAAAGTTTACATGCAAACTATTACCATGACTTCATGAGTGAGGAGCTCTTCGAGGAATATAGAGTTAAAGCTGAGAAATTGTTAAGTAAGTTAGCAGAGCTAGTTTATGAAAAGATAAATCTTTACATTTCACCAAATAATTAATGGACCTAATTAAGGAAAGTTTTGCGTATCAATTACACTTTAAAGTCAAGTGGTCGGAGGAAAGTTTTTAGTTTACCCACAAGGAGTTTTCGTTATGCATGTGGTTTTAAGAACTCAATTATGCTTACTTCGTGCAACTTCATAGTACTCCTCGAAACCATTAAGGTTTATCTGTGGACGTCTCCACTTTTAATATATTATGAGAAAGAAAGAGTTGATTTATGTTTTGTTGATGTCTATCTAGAGTATGTTAGTACTTTTCCAGGTAGTTTTCCAGTATGCTTCCCATTCTCCACCACTATTTCGCCGTTTACTATGACGTATTTTATCCCTTTTGGGTATGTGCATGGCTTTTCATAGGTTGCTAGGTTTGCTATCTCCCTTTCATCGAATATTACTATGTCTGCCCAGTATCCCTCTCTTAGTAGTCCTCTATCCTTTAGGTTTAGGAATCTTGCTGGTAGTGATGTTATCTTCCTTATGGCTTCCTCTAACTCCACGACTTTTCTCTCCCTAACGTAGTATCCTAGGAATTGTGGGTATGTTCCGTAGTTTCTTGGGTGTAGTGCTTTTGGCTCATCTTCTGTTCCACCATCTGTGGATATTGCTGTGAATGGTGCCTTCATTATTTCTATCACGTCTTCTTCCCTCATGTATCCTTCTGCAACTGTGGTTTCTCCATCATCCATTATGTATAGTTTCCTCATGGCTTCCCATGGGTCTTCAACTCCCATTAATTTGGCTACTTCCGTGAAGTTTTTGTCTACGTATTCTGGGTGCGTTTTTGAGTGTGCTATGACGAAGTATGTTGTTGGGTTCCATGGCATTCTGAATGGAGTCCCCCTCTTTGCAAGTTCCCTCTTCTTCCTCTCTATATATTCCTCTTCCATTTGATATCTCCTTATGGCTTCCTCCTTCATCTTCTTCCACTTTTCATCATCCTTCATATATTCAAGTATCTTCTCCCTCTCTTTACTTGATATTTCCTCCTCCCCCTCTATTCTGAAGAATTCTCCAACATTTAGCACCGCCACCTTTAGCCATGGGTATTGATCGCATATTACATCTACCCCTGACATTCTTGCCTCCCTTATTAGCCTTATGGTTTCATATGGTTTCCCCCAACTGTTTGGGTGGCATGCTTTGTGATGTGATATGCATCCTGAAACTCCTGCTTCCCTACATATCCTTATGAACTCCTTTACAGCTTCTATAAGCATTTCATCTTCAGATCTTATGTGCGCCATGAATAGCCCATGATATTCCGCTACAACTCTACACATTTCTATCAGCTCCTCTGTATATGCATTTCTCTGGACATCGTATTCTAATCCTGCAGTCATCCCAAACGCTCCATCCTCCATAGCCTCTCTTAAGAGCTTCTTCATTTCATTCAACTCACTCTCACCTATATCTGATCTCTCTCCACCCTCCCCCTCTTCGCCTAATACGCTCGTCCTTATAGTTCCAAATCCAACGAAGGGTGCTATGTTTATTGCATACCCTCTTTCCTCAACCTTCCTCTTCCATTCACTCAGCCTAGTCCAATCTATCTTATATTCTAATCCAAACTTCTTCAATCTCTCTTCATACTTTTCAGCATACTTCTTAGTCCATCCATAAGCTGATGAACCGCAGTTGCCCACAGCTTCTGTGGTTATCCCTTGCATAACCCTATTGGTGGCTTTATTGTATATTAGGTTTCTAAGTCCCATATCTGAATGTGAATGTATATCTATGAATCCAGGGGTTATTACAAGTCCACTTGCATCTATTTCTATTTCACCATTAATCTTTGATTTGGTTATAACGCTAATTTTCCCATCTTGGATGCCTATGTTCGCCTTATACCATGGATTGCCACTACCATCAATAATCCTCCCATTAACTATTACCAAATCATAATTTCCAACCATAATTGAACACTAAAACTAGTTTGTCCATTATGCTTAAAACTTTTGAGGTTTCGTTTTATCTAATCAGAATAGTCACAAAAGACCTCTTAATAGTTGGAGCGTTGTTCATAGCTCATGTTGCACTTAAGTATAGGAAACATTTAATCAAAACCTTTTTTTATTCTTTCTATACACATAGTCTTTGAATTGGTATGGTTAGGGTTAGTGTGGATCCATATTCCGTTATTAATGAAACTATTGCAAAGCTTAATTCTGGTGGGCTTCTATTGGTTTCTATGGGTTTAAGTGGCGTTCCAAATGTTATGACTATTGGTTGGGGTTTAATTGGTAGGATGTGGAGGGAGCCATTCTTCATTGTGGCTGTTAGGAAGTCTAGGTATACGCATAAATTGCTTGAAGAGCGTGGGGAATTCACAGTTAATGTTCCAAGTGATGGTATGGATAAGGTTTTGGAGTATTGTGGAACTTATTCTGGTAGGGATCATGATAAGTTTAAGGAACTTGGCCTTACAGCTATGCCCAGCTATAAGGTTTCAGTGCCATATATAGCTCAATGCCCAATTCATTATGAATGTAAAGTTTCATTCAAAGTTGATGTTACTCCTGGCAGTTTGGAGAAGTCTATTGAGGAGAGCATTTATCCATCTGGGAATTATCATACACTGTATTTCGGTAGGATACTTGGAGTATATGTTGAAGAATCCATTGCTTCAAAAATTTTAAAATAAATTAATGATTTATTCCAAATTTAACCCTATACTTTTTCTAGAATTTTTGCTTCAATTAATATTTCCACGGCCTTCTCCAATACTTCCCTTTCAACTTTAACTCCAAATTCCATTAGTATTGTTCTTTGAAGTTCATTTATGCTCATGGGTTTCCTCATGTATAATGGTATCATTACGCCTATTATTCTGGACATTATTGGTGTTTTCTCAGCAGTCTTCTCCATTTCAATGTACTTCTTCCATCCAATAGCTCTGTATATGGCTCTTTCCGATAGGTTTCCTATGGGTCCCCTATATATGTACTTCTCCCCCTCTTCAATGTATTCTTGTTTTCCAGCTTTCTCCATTAATGCCTTTATGTATTCATCTTCAGTTACTTGTAGTGTCTTTTCACCTATAACGTTTATTAGGTATCTATATCTTTCATTCAAGTTTTCCATGTTTGTGTATTGTAGTTCGTTTGCAATGTATTCGTGGAAGTATGTTTTTGCATACATTTTAACTTCTTCTTCAAATTCCTTCCTGGATATTTTGTATGCTGATTCCCCTGCTGCTACGGCTATTATTTTCGCCAGTGTAGGGTCGAATTTGTCTATTGTATCTTGGTCGCTGTGGTAGTATTTGTCAGGCCATTGTAGTATCATTATTGCTGGTATCCATAGTTGGATGTATACGTCGTGGTCGCTTCCGGATTGGTATGGTGTTAGGTCGAATCTATATGATAGTGCGCTTCTAGGTGACCCTATCTCTTCGCTTAGTGATAGGTTTCTTTTGAATGTGTAGTATGTTATGGCTTCGTATGGGTGGTAGATTTTTGGTGGTGATTTTACGAAGTTTATTGTTGATCCTGTTAATTCTTGCCTTTCTCCAATCATATCTAAGTTTATGTTGAAAACTGCTTTTGGCTTTTCATTTAACATGTATGCCAGTGAACCTGCATATTCTGGTATCCATATGAATCTTATTGCATGTTTATCTGGCTCTTCTAAAATCTTCTTTTCTATGAGTCTTGTGAAGCTTAGAGCTAGCTCCATTAATGCTGCTGATCCACTGACATTATCGTTCACTGTTCCAGCTGGGTGGCAGTAGTGTGCTGTTAAATGGATTTCGCTTTCCAAATTTCCAATTTTCATTGTGACTACTGGTATTGATGCTTCAACTCTATATTTTGCGTCAACACTTATTCTAACTATGGGTTTCTCCCCCCTCTCGATTAGTTGTATTAGTTTGTTAGCTGTGCTTCTGGATACTGTTACTGCAGGTATTTTTGCTTCCTTCGCTTCTTCTGGTGTTAGGAATAATCCCATATATGGAACTGAATCTTCTGTTCCACTCCTCCTATATATTAGAACTCCCATAGCTCCCTTCATTAAGGCATTCTTGTAAACTATGTTTCCATAACCATATGCAAGTACAATCTTCCCACTTACATCCATCTTCTCATAGTTTTCAATGGATGTTCCATTCCCAACATGCACCACTTCCCCTTCAACAACTCCTCCTGGACTGTGGGCTGCAATGTGTGTTCTTGAATTCTTGTATGTGTGTAGTAATTCTTCCCTTGGCTTTACTAGTCTTAGTTCTCCCCCTTTAACGCTCCAGCCGACCACTGGATCGAAGGATCCATGTTGAACGCTATAACTATACTTCTTCAATTCCACATTCCATCCACTTCTCCCCATCAAAGTTTCCTTTATGTATTCTCCAGCTTCTTCAATTCCATCACTACCTTGTATCCTATGGTATTGGCTTAATCTGGTGACAAACTCCATTAATTCCTGTATTGAGTACTCTTCTTTTAGGATTTGATTTATATTCTTCATATTTGCTCATTGTTTAGTTTGCTTGTATCTAAATTTAAGTCATTCTGTTTCCTGTATGGGTATTGTTAAATACTCATCGCTATATCAATATTTAATGGTGAGATCTAAGTTGTCTTTTGAACTTTCGAATATGAGTTGGGTGGAGGCTGGTAGGAAGCTACCCTCCTCCAGTATGGTTATAGTTCCAGTGGGTTCCACCGAGCAACATGGTTTACATTTGGGTTTGGGTACTGATTGGATTATTGCGTGGGAGCTTGCTAAACGTGTTGGTGAGATTAAGGGTATACCAGTGTTGCCAGTTTTACCTTATGGTGTTGCTGTGCATCATATGGATTTCCCTGGGACCATAACATTATCCTTTAATACCTTTAAGTCTGTTATTATGGATGTTTTGGAGTCTCTGCATAGGCATGGTGTTTCGAAAGTTCTTTTCATTAATGGGCATGGTGGTAATTTAAATGCTTTGCTTGAAGCTTGTAGGGAGGCTAGAACTAAATTTAATATGATTTGTGTTGTTTGCCAGTGGTGGGATGTCCTTGCAGGTATGGGTTTAACTGTTGAAGGTCAGCCTGCACAGACCCATGCTGGATATGCTGAAACGGCTTTAATGCTTGCCTTAAGACCTGAATCTGTTCATCTTGAGAATGCAATACTCTCCTCAACTAAGCAAGTTCATGATGAAATTAAGCTTGAGAGTTTAAGTTCAGCTAGATTTATGGGTGGATTGGTGAGGTTGGCTTTAAACACTTCAGATGTTTCTGATACGGGTTCCATGACTGAAGCTCTTCCAAGTGTAATTCCAGATGTGAGGGATTTCTCTAAGGTTAATTTGGATTTGGGTAGGAGGCTTATGGATTTACTTGTGGATTGGCTTTGCAAATTTGTTGATGCTTTTAAAACTTTCAATCTCGAGAAGACAAGTGTTTCTGAAGATAAGGCATTTAAGGCTTTGAGGGGTGTTTAATTGTGGTTTATATTGATGCCCATACACATTTTGGTCCTCCAGGTAAAGATCTACCTCCAGTAACTCCTGAGGAGAGAATTAAGCTTATGGATTCGATTGGTATGGATGCCATGGTGACGACACCACCATACTCTTCAATATCTGCTGATAGGAGTTATAGGGAGGCAAATCTCTTCCTACTTGATGTTCAGAGGAAGTATCCTGATAGGTTTTATTGCGTTGCAAGGGTTAACCCCCATCTTAGGGGGAGGGCTGTTGAAGAGGCTGAGTGGGCTTTGAAGAATGGTTTTTGGGGTATAAAGATTCATTTGAGGAATGAGGCTGTTTCCCCAGATAATCGCATATTAATATTCCCAATAATGGAGAAGCTTAGAGAGTATGGTGGCCTACTATTGCTACATACTGGTGAAGCCGATTATTCCCATCCCACTAGTGTTGGGTATTTGGCTGAGCACTTTCCAGAAGTTCCAATCATCCTGGGCCATTTGGGTAAATCCTTCTATATGGATGCTATACTTGTAGCTAGATGGTTTGATAATGTTTTTGTGGATACAGCTTTATGTCATAGTTTAGAGGCTATTGAGAAGGCTGTGGATCTCGCTGGCCCTGAGAAGGTTTTGTATGCTTCTGATTTCCCTCAAGGGTGTATTGAACTTGAAACTTTGAAGATTAAACTTGCAGATATATCTGATAGGGATCGTGAACTCATTCTTGGATTGAATATTAAGCGAATTTTAGATGATATTAGGAAGAGGAGGGGGTTATGATGGTGGTTATAGATGCACATGTATTCATTGGTGAAAGCATATATTTTAGGAGGGGGGAGTTCCTAGCTGAAGATTTATTGAAGGTTATGGATGAGAATGGTGTTGATATGGCGGTGGTAGTTGCCCCTCCACCTGGACCATACTATGATTCTGGGAATAAGTATGTTTATGAGGCTACTAGGAAGTATGATAGGTTGATTGGAGTTTACCGTTTAAACCCATGGTTTGGAGTTTCAGAAATTGATAAGGCTAGGAGAGCTATTGTGGAGTGGGGTTTCAAAGCCATATACATTGATCCTCAAAATGAATCCTTCTCGATAACTTCTCCAATTGTTAAATCTGTGATATCATTGGCTGGGGAGCTTGATGTCCCACTATACATTAAGAGTTCTCAATCGCAGTTTTATTCACAGGAAGGCGTAGTCTTCTTATCATACATGAATCAGAATGTGAAGTTCATTACTGGTCAATCATCTTTAGCTGCAATACTATCCACTAGGTCTCCAATGGCGCAGAATCTTAAAAACCTCTTCCTTGAAACTTACCCTTTGAGGGGTGGACATATGGGTGTTGACTACTTCCTTAAACGTTTACCTGAAACTATGGATCCAAGTAGGCTTGTTTTCAGTTCTCAAATGCCCTTTGGACATGTGAAATTGGAATTGAGGACTATTGAGCTTACTGGCTTGGATGATTCATTTAAGCGACTTATATTGGGTGAAAATATTAAGCGTGTATTAAAAATATAGGGGTGATAAAAACCCTTCACTATGTTTTCAATGGTTTACATATTATCTCCAATATTTTTGTTTCGAAGAAGTCATGTGTGTTTGCAGCTTTTATGACTATTGCTGTATCTGCACCTCTACCTGTACCTGCAATGCTTATTATTTCTTCACCTGGTTTAACGTATCCTGAATCTACAGCCATGCAGGCTATTTCACATGCAACCTTCATTCCCTGCCCGAAAAGTCTGAGTACATTTGCTATTACTTCATCGATTTGCATGGTGTTAAACTTCCTCCTAATAGCTCTACCTATACCCCCAAATGCATGTGTTGCTGTCACTATTTTGCCACCATTCCTCAATATCTTCTCTCTATTCTCGCTTGAGAATTCCTCTACGTTTGGGCCTTTAAACCATGCCACGTGGCTAACCACTATTAGATTATACCCCTTAAATATTTCTGAAGCCTTCACGCCAGTTTCACCAGTACTACTGGCTACAACTATTGTTTTTATTCCAAGTTCATCTGCACGTTCCTTTGCCAATCTCAATGTTTCATCGGTGTTTTGAGGTCCAGGCTCGTTGAAGTAAACTATCTTCTTCTCTACACCAACCACCATATCCAGCCCTCCTATAGAGTTGTTTTGTTGATTGTAAATTTAACATTTATTGTTCTTTACATGGGAACATTAACTGTTATATACTCCTATTCAATGTATCTTTTAATGGTGATTCATTTGCAGTTGAAGTTGTTTACAGTTGGGCCTGTGGCATGTTATCCTCAGGTTTTGGAGGAGATGGGTAGGCAGATGTTTAGTCATAGGAGTAAGGATTACATCGACTTGCATAAAGACTTAACATTCCTACTTAAAGAGTTTCTCGAAACTGAGGGTGAGATCTTCTTCTTCCCAAGTTCTGGAACTGGTTTTATGGAGGCTTCCGTTAGGAATTGTGTGGAGAGGAAGATGCTCATATGTGTTAATGGGAGTTTTGGTGAGAGGTATGTTGAGGTTGCTAGAGCCAATGGTAAGGAGGTTGTGGTTTTAGAGACTCAGCTTGGAGAGCCAACCATGCCCGATGTATTGGATGATTACTTGAGGAGGAATCCAGATGTTGAAGCTGTAGCTATAACCCATAATGAGACTAGTGTTGGGTTGATTAATCCATTGGAGAAGCTTGCCAGTGTAGTTAAGTCTCATGGTAAGTTGTTGTTTGTTGATGCTGTAAGCTCCATGGGTGGTGTGGATATTAAGGTTGATAAGTGGGGTATAGATGTATGCTTTACGAGTTCACAGAAGTGTTTCGGCATCCCCCCTGGATTAGCCGTTGCCAGTGTTAGTGCAGAGGCTTTGAAGAAGTCTGCTAATATGCGTAATAAGGGTTGGTACTTCGACTTCATATTATATAAGAAGTATAATGAGGAATTCAATGTACCAACAACTCCACCAATACCTCAAATGCTTGGTTTGAGGAGGATTCTTAGGATGATAAGGGATGAGTGGGGTGGTAAGTATAAGTATTTTGAGCTTTATAGGGAGAGGAATAGAATTATACGTGAGGGTGTTGAGAAGATTGGTTTAACGTTATTCCCGAGGAGGGGGTTTGAAAGTCCAACAGTCAGTTGCATTAATGCTCCTAAGGGTATGAGTGGAGATGAAGTTTATGAGGCTATGAGGGCTAGGGGGTTTGAGTTGGCTCGTGGTTATGGTAAGGTTAGGGGTAAGACTTTCAGAATTGGTAACATGGGATACATAGAGTTCAAAGACATATATGAGATGTTGAAGAATCTTGAAGAGGTAGTTAAATCTAAGAGTTAAATAACCTCCATTTTTTATTCATTCACGTATATAGTGTCCCCCTTCACTCTAACAAAATCTCCACTTTTTATCTTACTTATATCCACCATGTCTACGCATGGTATGTTTGCTATTATTGCACCTACAGCCACTATTGGTTCACAGTACTCATTTATTATTGCTGCTGGTGCTGTGTTTAGTTTCTTCATTCTATAAATTATGTATGTTCCAACGGTGGACCCCTTTCCATGTGGGAATACTAGTATCTTCCCCTTTATGGATTTCCCTTCAAGTGGATGTCCTCTTTCTATCACTATCCCCGTCTTTGGGTCTATGCCTCCCAGAAATGCTATTGGCTCCATTGATACTAGTGCTTCCCCCTCTGCTTCCCCCTCCTTTATAACTCTCCCCTTAATTATCATTCCAAACACCACTTATTGCTGCTTTAATGCAGTCTTCTAAGCTTCCAAATCTAACTTTCACTTTTGAGTGTAGTGGTGCTAATGTGGCCATTTTTGCACTGTTTGTGGCTAATGTTTTGAATCCCAATTCCTCTATTGGGGCGACAACCATGCATGTATCCCTTATAATCTTCCCTCCAGCTTCATTTATTATATCCAGCAATCCTCTTCTTTTAGCTTCATCATACACTTTTCTTGATGTTGTTATCCATAATTGCGATTTAATCTTCCTACCTTTAATCATATTTGCTACCTTCCCTATTTCATCTATTGAGGCATGTGGGCATCCAATACTAACCACATCTATCTCCCTAACATCATAGTTTAAGGCCTCGTAGGCCTCCCTTAAATCTTCAATTTCAATTTCTTCAGCGCCATCTTTAACAACCCTTTTAATTTTTGCTTCTGGGGTTACGTTTTCCATGTGGAATAACCCTACAGCTCCACTTGCAGCCATTGATGCTCCAAGTGATTTGAGTTCATCTAAATCTGCAGTTTCTATACCAGTAATGTATGGAACTTTATTTCCAACTATTTTCCCAATTAGGTATCCTAGTGCTCCGAAATCTGAGATCCCCTTCACATTGCATTTAACTTTTATCACGTAGTCTGCAAGTCTATTTTCATCTAGGTGTAACCCGTATTTTGCAGTTCTACCGGTTATTGCTGAGGCTAATGCTGAAATTCCACTTTCCCTGTTGGTTCTTGCGCCTAGAATCGAATTTGCATATATTATTGCTGATGATTCCCCCCATGCTACATGTTGCCCAAATTTCGGTTTATTCCCCACTAGGTATGGTGTACATGTACATGTGGCTTTCACGCCCATCTTTTCATATGCTTTAACTATCCTAATCTGTTTCTCCGCAAACTCCCTGCTAAATCCAAGTTCCTCCCATAACTCCATATCTATTCCAGCTGGATTTAATGTTGCTTCAACCA
>Ga0326760_1000118_pt1 | contig 44989 bp, 49 predicted proteins | sample GCREP_S_FD_207668 | JGI IMG/M metagenome (GOLD analysis project Ga0326760, IMG submission 207668) | Hot spring sediment microbial communities from Geyser Creek Basin, Yellowstone National Park, WY, United States - GCR.EP_S | ecosystem: Environmental > Aquatic > Thermal springs > Near-boiling... | reverse complement strand
AGGGTGGGGTGAAGGCAACCTCGGTGACTGGGGCGAAGTCGTAACAAGGTAGCCGTACGGGAACGTGCGGCTGGAACACCTCCTTTCAGAGTACATTTAAACCCTCACCCCCACCCAACTACCATCCCATTTTTTTATTACAACCGTATAATACCCGCCTTGAACAACGGTAAATGTTTAGTTCTCCTGTCTGGGGGCATAGATTCCTCAACGGCCCTATGGTGGTCTATTGGTAAATTTGAGGAAGTTTATGCTATTACTTTCCTTTACGCTCAGAGGCACGAGATAGAGGTTGAATATGCGAAGATATTGGCGAGGAAGGCGGGTGTTAAGGAGCATATTATATTTGACCTCTCGCATTTATTTAGGCAGATAGGAAGCTCAAGCTTAATAGATGAAAGCCTTGAGGTTCCGAAGGGACCTTATCCCGAGAGAGGTATAATTTCAACTTACGTTCCAATGAGGAATTCCATATTTGGGGTGATGGCAGGAGCGGTTATGGAAAAGTTTGAGATAGAAAACCTCGTTTTTGGAGTACATGCAAGCGATGTTCCAAACTATCCGGATACAAGGCCCGAGTGGGCATCCGCTTTGGAGGCCCTTTTAAATTCGGGTTCCTCTTTACCTTTTGAGAGATCTATTAGGATCAGGGTTTTAACCCCCTTTATAAACCTAAAGAAGCACCAAATAATAGAATTAGGGTTAAAACTTGGGGTTCCCTTTGAATACACCTGGTCCTGTTATTCCCCGAAGAATGAAAAACCTTGTGGGGAATGCCCCGCGTGTATCCAGAGGAGGGAATCCTTTGAGAAATTGGGAATAAAAGATCCTTTAATTGAAAGGCTTGAAAAGAAGGAGGTAAAATATGATAGAGAAACTTTTGCGTGAAGATATGGTTATCTTGGACCTAAAGGCAAAGGATAAGGAAGGTGTCCTAAGGGAGATGATATCTTTGCTTAATCTCCCGAAGGATAAGGAGGAGCTCCTACTTTCCTCGCTTATGCAGAGGGAGAAGCTCGGTTCAACGGGGATAGGGAAGGGGATAGCGATCCCACACTGCAGGAGCGTTGTGGTTGATAACATAACCCTCATAGTGGGCGTATCAAAGGAAGGGGTAGATTTTGACGCCCTTGACGGAAAGCCCGTACACCTTCTCTTTATGCTCGTCGCAACCCCTATGGACCCTAGCATGCAATACCTAACCGCTTTGGGAAGCATCGCCAGAATTGCTAGGGGATTGGCAAACGAAGAGAGCATAAGGACGGACTTTTCCTCGCCCAAAGAGCTCATAGATTACCTAATGAAGTTCGCAAATGAATAAGGAAGAATTTAAGAGGTTTCTTGAGGAGCTTTACCTTCTTCAGGACCTTGACCTTCTCATAGACCAGATAATAGACCCCGCCTATCTGCAAACCTTCGGTTTCAAAGTATCGGAGGAAAAGGTAGAGGCTTTAAAACAAAAGAGGGAGGAGGTGGCGGAAAAGCTCAGGAAGGTTAACCCTAGATGGCTCCAAACCTACGAGAGGTTAAGGAAGAAATACAAAAGGGGGATAGCGAGGGTGGTTGATGGGATATGCACCAACTGCTTCGTCCATCTTCCCGCATCCATGAACCCCTACGAGGTTGATACCTTACCCACCTGCCCTTCCTGCGGAATAATCCTGATCTGGATGGATTAGTTTGATGGTTTTGATTTTCGCGCTTCTTTATGGGATATTTGCGATTTTTGTTGTTTGGCTTGCATACAACCTAAAATTTGGGGAAGTTTGCACCTGGCTCGTTCTCATCCCAATAGCCGGATTAATTTTAGGGGATTGGGTTTTGGAGAAGGTTAACAAATATTTTGCGGAAAAATTGAGAAAACCCCTCTCCCAAAGGATCAACTTTGACCTTTATATGGCAATTTTGAATGCCTTTATGTACCTGTCCATATACACCGCGGGTGCCCTTTGGGTTTACAGGCTAAACGGGAACTTCTTATTTGTTCCCTTGATTATGCTTATAGGAATGCTTTTCGGAGCGCATACCATAAAAAAGGTATATGGATGAGGATATTATGCGTCTCGGATGCGCATTTGTTTATAAATACGCAGGATAGGGAGAGGGGTCTTATTGAGGTTTTAAGGGGGGAAGATTACGACGAGCTTGTACTTTTGGGGGATATATACGACTTTTGGTTTGAGTATGATGGTTTTATTCCATCTTACGCAATAAAGCTAACCGCGGAGATCTTAAGGATAGCGGAGGAAAAGAGGGTTCATTTCCTTTCCGGGAACCATGACGCTTGGGTGGGGAAATTTTGGAAAAACTTTGGGGTTTCGGTTTATAGGTTGGGTTTTGAGAGGTCCCTTTGGGGTAAAAGAATATTTTTTACGCATGGGGATTATTTCTTTGGCGGTAAGTTTTCGGGGATAATAAGGGGGGTTTTCCATAGCCCCATTTCCATATCCCTTTTTAAGATTTTACCCGTTGAGAAGGCTTTAAAGTTGGCTAAACTTTTATCCTACGAAAGTAGGAAGAGGCATGAGGAAGTTGACATAGGGAGGATAGAGAGGGTGGTTTTAGGGTTGGATTACGATGTTGTAGTTTCCGGACATCTCCATAAGCCCATTATTAGAAATTTCGGGAGAAAGGTTTTTATATGCGTGGGGGATTGGTTGGAGAACTTCACCTACCTTATGATCCAAGACGGAAAGTTTACCATAAAGAACCGTGAGGGTAAAATCTTGGAGGAGATTCAGCTTTAGAATAAAGACGATATGTGTGGGATAGTGGGATATACGGGTTATAAGGATGCGGAATCCGTTCTTACGGTTGGATTGCACAAATTGGAATATAGGGGGTACGATTCGGCGGGTTTGGTGGTTTTGAAGGATGGTAAGTTTTATATCAGGAAAAAGGCGGGGAAGATACATGAGCTTGAAATACTCCTAAAAGAGGATCCAATACCTAAGGCGAACATAGGGATAGCGCATACCCGCTGGGCTACCCACGGTGGGGTTTGCGACATAAACGCACATCCCCACATTTCCCAAAAAGGAAAATTTGCGGTTGTTCATAATGGTATAATAGATAACTACTCAAATTTGAAACGTTTCCTTGAGGAAAACGGTTATAAATTTTTATCAGAAACGGACACCGAGGCTATATCCCACCTCTTGGAGTACAACTTTGAAATTACGGGGGATCCCTTTGAGGCAGTTTTGAAGAGCGTGAGGATGCTTGAAGGTTCTTTTGCCCTCGCCATTCTATTCAACGAGGATGAGGATCTGATAATAGGCGTTAGGAAGGATAGTCCCCTTATCGTAGGTTTGGGAAAGGGGGAAAACTTCTTAGCCTCCGATCAGGTGGCATTTTTACAGCACACAAAAGAGGCGATTTTTATGGATAACGAGGAGATAGCCTTGGTTAGGAGGAATTCCGTTGAGTTTTACAGCTTTGATGGGATAAGGTTGGATAAAAGGTCGGTTTTCCTAAATTACGGGGATGAGGAGGCGGAAAAGGGACCTTACCCCCACTTTATGCTTAAAGAAATATACGAACAGCCCAGGGTTATAAAGAAGAACTTGGACATTTACACCAAGAGCGGTAAGCCCACCCTCCTGAAGGACTCAAACCTGAGGAAGGTTTTGTCGGAAAAAAACAGGATAATAATAGAGGCGGCGGGAACATCCTACCATGCGGGTCTTGTGGGGAAATATTTGATAGAGACCTTTGCGGGTATTCCCGTTGAGGTGGATTACTCTTCCGAATTTTCCCTAAGGAGGCTTGCGGTAGATTCCAAAACCTTGGTCATAGCGATAAGCCAATCGGGGGAAACCGCGGACACCATAGAGGGATTGAGGCATGCGAAGAAATACGGATTTGAGGTTCTTGGGATAGTTAATAGGCCGGAAAGTACCATAGCGAGGGAGAGCGATTATACCATTTACATAAACGCTGGGCTTGAGATAGGCGTAGCATCAACAAAGGCGTACATAGGACAGGTTCAGGTCTTAACCCTTTTGGCTTTGGAGCTTGGATACATAAGAGGTTACCTTTCGGGGTATGAGGTTGAGAGGATGATAAAATCTATGCAGGAGCTTCCGGAAAAGATTGAGAGGGTGTTGGCTATAGATGCCCATATAGCGCACATAGCGGAAAAGATTTATAAATCGGAGAACGTTATGTTCTTGGGAAGGGGATTAAACTATCCCACCGCCCTAGAAGGAGCTCTGAAGCTCAAGGAGGTAAGCTATATACACGCTATAGGGTACGCGGCGGGGGAGATGAAACATGGACCTTTGGCCCTCGTTGATGAAAGGCTGTTCGTAATAATAATAAACCCCAAGACATCCGTTTATGAACTTACCCTAAGCTCAACCTACGAGGTTAAGGCGAGGAAAGGGAAGGTGATAAGCGTGATAACAGAAGGAGACAAGCTTATGAAGGAGCTTTCCGATTTCACGATATACATACCACAGGTTGAGGAATTTCTAACACCGATCCTTGCCATAGTTCCCCTACAGCTTTTGGCATATCATACCGCGGTTTTGAGGGGCTGTGATCCAGACAAACCGCGCAACTTGGCAAAATCCGTAACCGTGAAATGAAAAGGCTAATTCTTCTTTTACCGCTTTTATCCTGCTCTTTGATTCAGCAAAGGGTTAGCTTGGCAAACTGCAAATTCTCCCTAAAAAGCGCATCATTAAAGGGGGTTGATTTTAGCGGATTTGACTTGGGAATACTCTTAAACGTCCAAAATCCAAACGAGATAGACGCGGTCCTTGATAGGATAACGGGAACCATAAAGCTTGATGGGTATAAAATTTCGGATGTTTCAAACTCTTACAAGAGGACAATAAGGGCCAAAGGAAGCGCTGACGTTCCGATAGACGTTAGGGTGGAATTTTCCTCCTTGGGTTCTGCGGTTAATGCGGTAAGGGATATTATCATAAAAAGGAGGGCAAAGGTATCCTTTGAAGGTAAGGGTTATGTGGATTATGAAGTGCCAATTTTAGGTAAAAGGTCATTCTCTTACCCTATCAATCTTTCAAGAGAATTTTCCCTTTGAAGGCCTATAAGTTAAAGCTAACCTTTGGCTTTGATGGGGATCTGATTCTGCCGAAGTATTATAACAATGTTTTGCAGGGTTTCATTTACAGGAATATGGATACCATTTTGGCGGATTTTCTCCACAATTTCGGATTTGTGTATTCCAACAGGAAGTTCAAGCTCTTTACATTTTCAAAGATCTTCGGTAAGATAAAGGAGAAAGGGGAAAATTTTATAACCTTTAAACCGCCAAATATACATATTTACTTTTCTTCCCCTGTAAATTTTACCACAAGGTCCGTTATAAATCGGGTAATAAAATCGGAAAGATTGAGACTATACAACAACGACGTTAGGCTTGAAGAAATTGATGTTATAGAGGAGAATATAGAAAATGGGGTTGTGGATGTTATAAGTCTCTCTCCGATAGTTGCATACAAAACCCAAATTGGAAGCAAAAGACGGGAATACCTATCTCCCTTTGATGATGAGTTTTACAGGCTCCTTAAGGAAAACCTCTTAAAAAAATACAGCCTTGTTTATGGGAAAAACTATAGGGGAAAATTGGAGATCTCGCCCGTAAAGGTTAAGGAAAACTATAAAAAGAAGGTAATATTCAAAGGGACATTAATAGTGGGGTGGGAGGGGTTATTTAGGATTGAGGGTGAGGGGGATATTCTGAAAGTTGCACTTGAAAGCGGACTTGGAGCTAAAAACAGCGCGGGTTTCGGATGTATAATTCGCGTATCCAAAGTATGATAAAGGCATTAAAGGAGATAGGGGAGTTATACGAATACAGGATATGGGATAAGGTAGATGCGGATTGTGGTTATGCGGTAATTTTGGATTTTGACAAGGATGGAAAGTTTTTAGACATAGATACAGAAGAGTTTGAAAGGTCTGATATTAGTAAGTTTGAAAAGTATCTTTTTAGAAAGTCAAAGGCAAGCAACCCCCCAACCGAAACCCCAACCTTGATCTTGAATTTAAAAGATATTAAAACATCCTTACAAAATCTGTCTAAGACTATACCGGACCCAGAAGATAAAAAACTTCCTCAAAACCTAAAAAAGAAAATTCCCCAATATCTAAAGAATGTAAAAGATTACCTAAGCTACGATAATAACCGAGAAGATATAGAAAAAGAGATTAAAGGAAAAATTGAGGGAACAAAAAAGTGTGAAAATGGAAATAAAAATAGCAATTCCATTTTTCTTCTCACCATTAGGATTGATGGTAAGTTCTTAGGAGAAATTGATGAATACAAAGAATTCTTGAAAGAATATTTAATGTCCGAATACGAAAACGAGTCTTATTGTGCGGTTTGCGGGAATTGGACAAAGGTTAAAGCGGAAATTCCTTTCTATTTTCTAACTTTTGATAAACCAGGTTATGTGGTTGGGGGACTTAATGAAAAATTCGCCTACAAAAATAGCCCGATATGTTTTAGGTGCTTCGAGAAGATGAGGATAGCAAGGCAGGAGCTTGAAGAGGCAAAATTTGACCTTGCGGGTTTGAAGTATTTGATAATACCCGAAAGTTTGAATAGAGAGACTCTTAAAGGGTTTATAGAGTTGCTGAAAGATTTAAAACTTGGAGAATTTAACGAAATAGATAAAGAGCTGTTCAAAAAACGCATTAGTAAATTGATAAAGGATAAAAAAAACAAGAGGAAGCATATAGAGATATAAAGGAAGGAAAACGAATTTCGGGCGATAAAAGAGATGAAAGCCCTGATTTGTTTACAATATTTATGCACATGGATGATGTAATCTGGGCGAACTTCCTGTTTATTGAAAAGGAGCAAAGTAGGGAATCTATAAAGCTTTATATAAACGAAATTTTCCCATCAAGGGTTTTTAAAATGTTTGACGCGAAAGAGTATGTAGAAGAATTAATTGAAATGGATTTTGACTTTAATATTTTGAAAGGTTTCTTTTCCAAGAATGATTTCTATAATGTAATTGGGGCGGTTTTTGTTGGGAAAAATTTGGAAAAAAACTTTCTCTATTCTAACTTTATGGGAAAGATAAGGGAGGATTATCACAATAATAAGGACATAAATCCCAAGTTGATAAGAGAGGCTTTTGTATCATATGTTTTCATAAGGATTTTAACGGAGGGTTTGAATATGAAATCTTTAAATAAACCGGAAAATTTGGAGGAATTTTTTAAGTGGATTGAGGAACTGCCCACCGTTAAAGGTGAAAGGTGGAAAAGGGCGCTAATCCTTATGGGATTCCTAACAGAGTATATCTTGGCAGAGGAAAGCAGAGAAAGGGGATCCAAACCGTTCCTAAAGAAACTCAAGGGATTCAGGATGAGGTGGAAGGATATAGAGGGGCTTCTGATGGATATTAGAAATAAGCTTGAGATACTTGACCTTTTCGACTATGAGAGCACCAGAAAAATCTTCGCTACGATCTCTGAGGATATTACGTCCGGGGAACCAAAGGCAACGGTAAATGAAATAAACTTTTACTTCGTTGTGGGTATGGGGCTTTATTATAAATTCAAAGATATTTTGTTCTCTAAGAAAGAAAAAGGAGGAGGTGAGCATGAGCATATTGAAGAATCGGCATGAGATTTTGTTCCTTTATGAGGTGGTTAACGCTAACCCCAACGGGGATCCGATGGATGAAAACAGACCAAGATACGACGACGAGACGGGTAAGATATTCGTAAGGGATGCGAGGATAAAGAGGACAATAAGGGATACCTTACAAGAGATGGGCGAGGAAATATTCATAAGGGAAGAGAGGAAAGAAGATGGAACACTCGAGACAAAGGAAGGCCTTTTAGAAAAATACGATAACAACAAAAACAAGGTCCTTGAAAAGTGTATAGACATAAGGTTATTTGGGGGAACTTTTGCCTTAAAAACTGGATCTTTTAGCCTAACGGGACCCGTACAATTTGCTTATGGCACATCCCTACACAGGGTAAAGATTTTAGAAGTTCAGGGTACAAGCGTTTTACCATCTTCAGATGAAAAAGGGAAAGGGAAAAAGCAGGGTACTATGATGTTTGATTACAGGGTAGCGTACGCTCTGATCGGGGTTTATGGGGTAGCAAATCAGAAAACCGCCAAAGAGACCAACTTGACCGACGAGGATTTTGAGAAGATGCTGAAAGCCTTGTGGATCGGGCATAGGGGTGGAAGTGTCCTTATAACGGGTTCCAAGCTTGGGCATAAATCCTTAATGTTGTTGGACATCGTGCATACGGAAGATTCCCTTGACCTTATAGGATCACTTGACAGGTACGTAAAGATAAAACTAAATGCGGAAATAAACGATGAGGAAGCCATAAGATCCCCCAAGGACTACATTTTGGATATTAGCGAGCTGGCGAAAAAGGTTAGAGCCCTTGAGGGCAGGAACAGACTTGAAAAGGTAAGGTATATATTGGATGAGGATTTAAGGGTTGAGCCAAGTATAGAGAAGGCATTTGAAGGCATTAAGCTAGAGAAACTTGAATTCTAGAAATGAGGGTTTTGGTTTTTGATGTATGTGGCAAGCTCGGGCACTTCCGCAAATTTTACACCACATCTTCGTCTTTAACTTATCCCTTTCCTACACCAACTGCACTAAGGGGTTTGATAGGGGCAATTGTAGGATACGGAAAGAATGAGTATTTGGAGAAAACTCGGGACATAAGCTTGGCGGTTCAAATCCTAAGTCCCGTAAAAACCATAATGATGTCCGTAAATTACATAAACACGAAGGAAGGAAGCGGGGGAAGAAAGTTCGTTTTTTTAGAGAAAGAAAAGAAGAGTAAGGGTGATAAAAGCGAAAAATCTAAATCCGAAAAGGATGTGAGAACCCAGGCGATCATACAGTTTCTTAAGGATCCAAAGTATAGGATATTTGTTGTGGATAATGGGAAAAGTGAAACCTTTGAAAAATTAAAGAAACACCTTGAAAATAGGGAATTTGTATATACTCCCGTTTTGGGAACATCCGAGCATTTGGCGGAAATTAATTATTTTGGGACCTTTACAGCGGAAATCTTGGAAAATTACGAGGGAGAATGCCACACCGTATGCCCAATAGATAACATAGAGATTGATATTGTACCCATAAAGATCGGAAAGGAACTTATACCCTACGATATGGAGAATGACAGATCGAAACCAAAATACTTGGAAGTATTGTATTCAAAGGAGCCATATAAACCTATACGGGGTAAATATAAAAAGATACTTAAAGTTAATTTCCTAAATGTATTCATTTCCCCCATCCCGCCCCCATATAATTCCCCATGATGAGCAAGAAAGGTAATAAAAGCGGATTATATTCCCATCCAAATGTATTCCTTGAGGATCATATAAATGGCGTAATCGGAATAGCGAGGCAGATCTTAGGAGAAATTCCCGAATGGTTCTACATTCCCTTGGCTTTTCACGATTTCGGAAAGGCTACAAGGTACTTTCAAGATTATATACAAACGGGGAAAAAGACACACAAGGAGAAGCTAACCAACCATTCCTACCTTTCCGCGGTTTTCTGTGTTTATGTTGCATCTAAATTAGGTTTTGAAGATCGTTTAGTTGAGAGCTTTATTTTTCCCTTAAAGCATCATACCGATTTGAAAAATTTAGAAGGAACGCTTAATGATATTTTGAAAAAAGTACAAAAAAAGATATTCTCAAAAAACAAATTGAAGCTTTAGATATTGACGGATTTGAGAGATTCGTTCAAAATATTGAAATTCCCAAAAGTATTAAAGATTTCCTTTTAAAGCAAGATACTCTTCAAAATCTAAAGAAGGATCTGATAGAATTTTTGGATAAGGAAATTAAAATTAAAATTAAAAAGGAGGAGAAAAAGGAGGAGAATTCTGTTCTTGGCAAAATTCTTGATAAAATTGAAGAAAAACGTGTAAACTTTTACGAGTTTAACTTTTACTTTTCCGTCCTTTTGGATGCGGATAAAACCCAAGCTGGAAGCGGTTCAGACACCCTACCCCAACCCAAGCTCTTCGATTTCCAGAGGATAGAATCTTATAAATCCCATCTTTCCAAGGGTCAAGCTGATATCATAAAGAGAAGGGAAACTGCTTTTAGGGAGGTTATGGAAAATCTTGATAAGGGAAAGGGTTCAAGGGTTTTTACCCTTGTATTACCTACGGGCATGGGGAAAACTTTAACTGGGCTTTCCGTTGCTTTAAAATTAGCAAAAGAAGGCGGACACAAGAGAATAATATACTCTCTTCCGTTTTTAAGCATAATAGATCAGACGGAAATGGTTTTAAGGAACGGTTTAAATCTTAAATCTTCCGAAGAACTCTTGGTATATCACCATCTTGCAGAGCCAACATATAAAGAAAGTGATAAGGAATACGACTTTGATGTTTGAAGGGTTTTTTATGAGGGTTGGAATTCGGGCGTTATTCTTACCACATTTTATCAGCTCTTTTATACTCTTCTTGGCTTAGAGAATGGATATTTACGGAGGTTTAACAAGTTTAAGGATGCCATCATAATACTTGATGAGATCCAAGCATTACCACCCAAATATTGGCTATTTGTTAAGGAAAGTTTAAATCATCTATCTCAAAACCTTGATGCCCGAATAATACTTATGACCGCAACAAACCCATTCATATATAAGGAGGGTGAGGTCTTTGAATTGGTTGAGAAGAGTAAGTATAGAAAGGGTTTAAACAGGTATAGGATGGTCATTGAACTTCAGGGAAGAGGGATAGAAGAACTCGCGAAAGAGGTTGCAGAAAGAGTAGAAAGAGAAAAGGATAAAAGCTTTTTAATAATTTTAAACACCATATCGTCCTCGCAGAATTTCTATAGGATCTTGAGGGGTATGGTTGATGTTCCAATGACGTACCTATCAACCGCGGTTGTGCCCTACGAGAGGAAAGAAAGGATAAAGGGAATAAAGGAGGGGAGGTATAGGGTTGTGGTTTCAACGCAGGTGGTTGAGGCGGGGATGGATATAGATTTTGATGTGGTTTATAGAGATTTTGCACCCCTTGATAGCATAAACCAATCCGCTGGTAGATGCAATAGGAACGGTGAGAGAAGCGTAGGGGAAGTTAGGGTTGTAAAATTAAAAAACGAAAAAAACGAAGAATTTGCTAGGAAAATTTACGACGACATTATACTTCTTAATACAACGGAAAAATTACTAAAAAATTTATCCGAGCTAAGCGAGGAAGAACTTTTGGAGTTAATAGATAAATATTACGAAATGGTCTGGGATAAGAAATCCCAGGGTGAATCCAAAAAACTATTAGAATCCGTTAAACAACTTAAATATGAAGATCTTACGAAATTCAGGCTTATTAAGGAAGAACCCTATAAGCATCAGGTTTTCGTTGTTTTAAACGATGAAGCAAAGAAAGTTTTGGAGAGGGTTAAGGAGGTGATCCGAAATGTGAGGAACGGGCAATGGAAAATTTGGGAGGCAAGGTCCGAACTTGAGAAAATAAAGGCCCATTTCTACAGTTTTGTTATAAATGTGAATTTAGGGAGAAGCGGTGATAGCATTCCCATTGATGAAGATCTGCAAATATACGTAATCGATTCTGATGTATTAAAACAATACTACGATGAGGAGGTGGGCTTCTATGCCAGAGATATAGATTTGATATTGAAGGTATTACAACAATCCCAAATCTTATGCAATTAGAAGGCGAAGTTAGAAAAGTTTATTATGGATCCTTTGATAAAATTTTGGACGGTTTTCCCTTTGAGAAGCGAACTAAAAGGCCACCATCAAATCCTTTAAATGCTATGATCTCTTTTGGAAATTCGCTCTTATATACGATGATCTTAAGCGAAATTTATAGAACCCACCTTGACCCAAGAATAGGATATTTACACGAGAGCAACAAACGGAGCTTTTCCTTAAACCTTGATATTGCAGAGGTGTTTAAACCCATAATAGTTGATAAAGTAATCTTCAGTCTGATAAACAAAGGACAGTTGGACGAAAAACATTTTATTAAGGATATCGGATTTTCTCATCTGACCGAGAAAGGTATGGAGATATTCGTAAGGGCATTTGAAGAAAAGTTAAATACCACAATAAAGTAAAAGTATAGGAACATAGGGAAAGTTTCCTACAGAAGACTTTTGAGGTTGGAATGCTACAAACTTTACAAGCACTTTTTGGGGGAAGAAGTTTATAAACCTTTTACCAGCGATTGGTAAATATGTTCGTGATATTGGTTTATGATATAGGGGAAAAGAGGGTCCAAAATGTTCATAAGGTCGGTATTTGAAGGGGAAATAACGGAGGCAAATCTCTTAAGGTTGATAAACGAGATAAAGGAAGTAATAGACGAGAGCCAAGACTCCGTTTTGATATACAGGTTTAGAACAAAGGCATATTACGAGAGACAAGAGATCGGGATACCAAAACCATCCCACGAAGATTTTATCCTTTAGGGCAACCCGGATCACTAATATTTACAAGCGTTCGTCGATGTGGGGGGTATTGATGGGTGAAAGGGAGGGTTTGGAAGGGTAGGGTTCAAAAAATTCAATACTGATGGGCGAAAGAAGGGTGTATTTTCTTTGCCTTGATTTTATTGAAGATTTTGGAGGTTAGGTTCAAGAAACTTAATACTGATGGGCGTTCGTCGATCCCCCAGGGTTTTCCCCCCAACCGGCGATCGACGGGTTTATAATATCAACTTCGGTATGTTAGGTGAGTGTGGGTGAAGTCAAGGAAACCCTTATGGGTATTGGGAATTTTGGGGGTAAAAATAAAAAGGGACAAGGGCAGGTTTATTACGTTCCTATAAGGGATTGAAACCATACGTCAGTGTAGAGTATTGCAAAAAGGGTGAAAGGTTTATTACGTTCCTATAAGGGATTGAAACCATTCTCGCTACCCTGGGATTTTTCCTCCTATCTAGGGTTTATTACGTTCCTATAAGGGATTGAAACAAACTCTCTGCCTTAAAATATACTCTTATGATGGGGCTAGTTTTAATTGCCCAAGTTGATGTTCTTCCTACAATCAGCATAAAGGATTACAATACAAAGATGGACCTTACGGGCATCACCCTAAATATAACTCTTAACGTTCAAAACCCCTATCCTTTTGAGATCGTCCTTAAGGGAATAGATCTCAACGTAAAGGTTGGGAGCTACGCCCTTACCAAAATTTCCACAACCTCCCAAACGAAAATAGCATCATCAAGCAGTGCAAATATAACATTAAGCTCAATCGCAACTTATGATAAAGCCTTAGAGGCTATAAATGTCCTTCTTTCCTCAAACAAGATAACCTTATCCCTTGATGGGAATATGGTTTTTGACCTAAACGTACCAAACTTACAAACCCAAACCATCAACATTCCGATAAACCTATCCCGCGAATTTTGAGGGAAATACTTGGAAGGGTATATTACGGTGCCCCTCAGATTAGGGCTTTAGTTTTTTTATTCCCCCCTCTATTTTGGTTCAGGAGGGAAGTAGCGGAAGCTTTTATTAGGGAAACTTTAAAGGTTAAACCTAAAACCGTTTTGGAGGTTGGCTTTTCCGATGGCTTTTTAACCAAAAGGCTCTCCCTCGCCCTTCCCCACTCTAAAATAACCGCCATAGATACCTCCTTTCAAGGGGTCTTAAGGTGCAAAAGGTTGAATTTAAGCAATGTGGATTTTATCTTTATGGATTTTTTTGATGTGAAGGATAAGTTTGACCTTTTGGTTAGTATGCACGTGTTCGTCCTATTTGATCATACGGAGGCTCTGAGGAAGATCAAAGAGGTATCAAAAACTGCCATAATAAGCCTTACGGGATTTTCAACCTTTACCCGCCTGCACAGGCCCTTTCATAGGTTCTTCACGGGTTTGGATGTGAATATCATAGAGCCGGAGGAATACAAAAAGATCGCCGAGGGGATGGGATTTAAGGTTGAGGTTTTCAGAATAAACGATATTGAAAGGAGTTATTTGGTAAGGTTGGAAAATGAGAGCTAAAATTTTGCCCCTTGAGGATCCCATTAAATCACCGATTTTCGGTAGAAAGTGCGTATATTATAGGGTTAGGGTTTGGGCGATCTTCAAACGTTATACCCAACTCGTCCATGAGGAACAAAAAAGTGTAGAGTTTATCCTGTTTCAAAAAGTTCGCAAGAAAAAAAGGAAGAAATTTTACCCCATAGGGGTGCCATCAAGGGATCCCTTCTCCCTTCTCACCGCCCAAGATGTTGATAGGATGATCGTGACGGACCTTAAGGGTTTTTTGATTGAGGAGGAAGTTTTAGAAGTATAGATACAATCCCAAGCCGTAAATATAACCTGGAAGCTTACGACTTATGGGTGGAACATAAACTTCAAAATGTTCATTCTTGAGCCTTCCAAAGTTCCTCCCGATATATAGGTAAAAGCTTATGCTTTCAAACTCCGCAAATCCCCCAAACCTCCAATAACCCCACTCATTCCAAAACGGATAAAACAAAAACCCCCTAAAACCGTATTCCCCACCAAAGGAAAAGAGGGTTGAGACCCCCCTGTTTGAAATTGATGAAACGAAAAACTTCGTCCTGTCAAGGTAATATGAAAGGAAAGTGGAATATATTAGCCTGCCCTTCACCTTTATTTTACCTTCCCCCGAAAAGTTCCCACCCCTTATAGCCTGGGAATCCGACATAAAACCCACTATACCGCTTCCCTTTATCACCACCGTATCCGCCGAATATTCCGCATAAAGATCCTTGAAGTTTGAATATTTTCTCCTCCAAGCTCCGTAAAGGCTATCAACGAAAAGGTACCTTCCGGAGAAAGTATATGGGATATCAAAGTTTGGCAGGTATTCAAAGGAAAGGGCAAGCTTGAAGTTTGAAAGTGTATAAACAAAGTTCGTCCCGAAGTTGTAAAGGAGGAGGGGTTTTATGGAAAATTCGTAAGAATAAAGCCCCACGGAATCCGTATAAAGTTGCTTAAAAACTTCCGCCTCAAACTTCACACCTTCCACCCAAAATGTATCAAGTAAAAACTCCGAACCCAAATACCTAAATTTCCAATGCCCTTTTCCACCCAAGTAAGCAATATTCCCAAATAAACCGAAACCCAAGCTTCCAATTTCCCTGAATATTAAAACCTGAACTGGGAAAAATTTAACTTCGGACCTTGAATCGGGTTGTGGGGTAATGGTCGCATAACCCTTAAGGTGCCAAACTATGGGGGTTTTTGAAATTAAATTTTTTACTTCGGCTGGTTCTAAGGTGTCGTAAATTTTCAGATCTACCCTTTTCCAGGCTATTATTGGAAGGTTGTAGCTTGGAAGGGAGCTTGTGCCGAATATCGGCGAGGAATTGAGGTTGGGAAGGGAGAGGAAGAAATTGAAATCTCCGAGCTTTAAAAGGGCGTGTAAGGATATGTTGTTTGTGCTTGCCACCTTTAAAGCGGTGGGGAAGTAAAAACCTTGAGGTAAGCTGTCGGGTTTTAGGGATAAGGGGAAAAAGTCGCTTTGGGAAAGCCCCGCGCTTAATTCAACCTTCGCTTGCCCTTCAAGAAGAAATAGGGTGGGATTGGGAGGTAGGGGGGAATAAAAGAGGGAGAATTCAACCAAAGAGCGGCGGACGGGATTTGAACCCGCGACCCCCAGCTTGGGAAGCTGGTGCTCTACCCCTGAGCTACCGCCGCTTGAGTTGAATATTTTATAGCCGAAAATGATACTTGACGGGGGAGGATAATTTGGGCATTATTGGTTGATTAGCCAAAATAAAAAGGGGGTGGGAAATGTTGAGCATTTTAATAGGAACCGCTGGTCTGGAGGATATATATGAGAAGGTAGTCGCCTTAAAGGCGGAGGTTAAGAGCACGAACACCTGCGATATGGATAAGAGCTTTGAAACGTTAGCCGAGTATATAAACGAGGCTGTAAGTAGGATGGATGAGGTAATATCCACGAATAACACTACCCTCATATCCGCCTATGCCTCCGAGAATGCGGAATATTTGAGGAAGATAGGGTATGAGGCAGTGGAAATATCGGATATACTCTTGAGTAGATGTCGCCCTTGGTATAGGTTGTTAAAGCCTTTCTATGAATATGGAACGGAAGCTGTGTGTCAATGTCCGGGTGGTACGTGTCAAGGACTGATCTGCGGTTGTACAAAGGAAGGATGCTGGGCGATCTTCTCAAAGAATAATGGGAATTTTGAAATAGGAACATCAACCAACACCAGCAGGGACGCTAACGTGGTGGTGTATGATGTTTTGGGAAGGGTAGTTTATAGGGGAGATTATAAGAATGTGAAGGGTTTGAAGAAAGGGGTTTATTACGTGAAAAGTGCGGATGGGAGTTATAAGAAACTGATCGTGAAATAGTCTTTCTTTGCGAAAAATGATAAGCTTATTAATATCCCTAAGCATCAAGGGCAAGGTGATGGATGAAGAAAGTTCAAAGCCTATGGGTTATGCTGTGGTTATGGTGTATAGGGATACTCAGAGGGTTGAGGGGACATACACGGATACGCTTGGAAACTTTGAGATAAAGGGGATAGAGAGGGGGAATTATAGGATAGTTGCGAGCTTCATAGGGTATGAGAGGAAAGAGATTAGAATAGATTTGGAGAGGGATACGCTTTTAACGATAACTTTAAAGCCAAAGCCTATACCGATAAAGGAGCAGGTGGTAGAAGCCGAAGCACCTAAGGTGGTGTATAAGGTGGATAGGAAGGTGGTATATCCGAAGGGGGAGGTGGAGAAGAGGGGGAGGGCATCGGATATATTGAGGGGGGTAGCGGGCGTTGAAGTGGATGCTGAGGGGAATGTAAGGGTGATGGGTAGCGATAGATATGTTCTTTTTGTGGATGGAAAGCCAACGAATATGAGATTGAAGGATATACCTGCGGGTTTTGTGGAGTATATAGAGGTGATAACAAATCCGGGCGCGGAGTGGGATGCGGAGGGTGAAGCGGTAATAAACGTTGTAACGAAGAAGCAGAGGGAACTGGGCTATAGCCTGAATTCCCAAGTTAGAGGGTCAAACTTCTTGGGTTATAACCTCAACATTTTATATGCAATAAATTACGGAAATTTTACAACCTATTTTAGGGTGGATGGGGGAAGGGAGAGGATCGTTGGGTCTACGATTGATAGCGTAAGGTTTCCGGATGGATCCAGCTTTGTATCAAGGCTTAATATAAATGCAGTTCTTCCTTCCCTAAACGGTACGTTAGGTTTCAGGTATGGGAATTTATCGCTTGAGATGGGTGGGAACTTTCAAAATCAGATCTTGGACGCATCCCAAAATAGATATTTTGGGGACTCAACCATATTGGGAAAATTGTACTGGAGGAACAGAAGTGGTAATTTTTACATAACCTCCGATTATGCCTTCAAGGGCTTAAAGTTATCCTTTTATTACTCAAGGGTCCCGTATGAATCCTACAGGTTAGATTCCTCGAGCTCTTGGAAGATAGTTTATCAAACCCAAAGGCCTCAGGAAAAACTTTTTGGGCAAGTGGATTACGCGTTGGATATAGGGAAAACGAAAGTGAGTTTAGGAATAAAGGGTACGTTGAACTTGCACGCATTAAGTTACTCTCTTGACAAATTTGGGAATCCAAACTTTCCCGACATTGAGGGTGGAAGCTTTAATATGAGGAGGTTCGTTGGGGCGTCTTATGTGGATCTGAATTCAACATTTTGGAAGTTTGAGTACAAGGCCGGGTTGAGGTATGAGAGAACCGATGTAATTAATTCATATCAAGATCTTTTCCCGTCTTTAAGTTTGATCTATCGGTTTAACCTTGGGGACATGCAATTTGGATACAGGAGGGGGATATGGAGGCCCGATGAGAGGAACCTTCTTCCTATTTATCACTTCCTAAATGCGAATAGCTTGTTTAAGGGTAATCCAAGACTCTTGCCCGAGATAAGCGACAACTTCGTAATGTCTATGAACTTCCAGAAGGGTAAGTTCTCCATAAATCCCGAGTTATACTATAAGAGGATCTTTAACATCATAGAGGATACAACTTACGTTTTGTCCCCATATCCCGTTGCGGTTAGTTATAATATGAACTACAGGGAGGGCAGTAGATTGGGATTTTCCACAACCTTAAGCTATAATGTAGGGCTATTAAAACAATTGGGACCTTTGCCCATTGGGATATTCGATATCAACTTCGGTATTAACGGGTATAATCATAGGTACGCAAGTGTTTCGGATACATCCTACAGTTTGAGCCTTTCCGTTCAGGGGATATTATTCCTTGTCGTAATTCAGGGTTACGTTTATATATCTTCCGCAAGTAAATACCGCTTTTATGAGGTGGATAGGCAAATATTCTCTTACCTTGCATTCGTAATACCCTTAGGAAACCTCAGCATGTTCATATTATTCAACGATCCTTTTGGTTTGCAAAAACCAATTTCCCGAACCCAAGTAGGTGGATATTATCAATATCAACAGCAACAACCTACAAGGATGATAATGATTTCCCTTTCATACAACTTTTCAAAGAGATTTGAGGGTTCCGTAAAACCGTTGGGTGAAAGGGATGTGGAGCAAACGGGAGAGAAATTGATTCCAGGCAAACCGAACGAATAGTCAAAACTACAACCGTAAAATCTCTACTATGTCCAACCTAAAGATAAAAACGGAGGAGGTTTTTAGGTATCACTCGGAGGGTAAGCCTGGCAAAATTTCCATCGTACCTTCAAAGAAGGCGGAGACCCAAAGGGACTTATCTTTGGCATACACGCCGGGAGTTGCGGAAGTTTCAATGGAAATATACAGGAATCCAGAAAGTGCCTATCTTTACACCACCAAGGCTAACCTCGTGGCGGTTATAAGCGACGGGAGCGCGGTTTTGGGTTTGGGGGATATAGGACCTTTGGCAGCAAAGCCCGTAATGGAGGGTAAAGCTCTGCTCTTCAAGAGACTTGCGGATATTGACGCAATAGATATAGAGGTATCCGCGGAGGATCCCGACGAATTCGTTAACGTAGTTAAGGCCATATCTCCAACCTTTGGGGGAATAAACCTTGAGGATATAAAGGCTCCAAAATGCTTTTACGTTGAGGAGAAACTTATTGAGCTCTTGGATATTCCGGTTTTCCACGACGACCAGCATGGAACGGCGGTTATAGTGTTGGCGGGTCTCATAAACGCCCTATACCTACAGAATAAAAAATTTGAGGATATAAAGTTGGTGATTTTGGGAGCTGGCGCGGCTGGAATAGCAATAGCGGATCTCTTAACCAAGTACGGGGTGAAGAAGGAGAATATGAGGCTTGTTGATACTAAGGGGGTGATATTCAAGGGTAGGGTGGAGGGGATGAACCCTTACAAGGAGAAATTTGCGGTTGAAACGGATGAAAGAACGCTACACGACGCGATGAAGGGGGCGGACGTGTTCATAGGGGTCTCCGGTCCAAACCTATTAACGGAAGAGGACTTAAGGGTTATGGCGGAAAGGCCCGTGATTTTTGCCCTATCCAATCCCGTACCCGAGATCCCATACGAGGTCGCCCAAAGGGTTCGCCCGGATGCGATAATAGCTACGGGAAGGTCGGATTATCCAAACCAGCTTAACAACGTACTGGGTTTCCCTTACATATTCAGGGGAGCCCTTGACGTCAGGGCAACGAAAATTACGGATAATATGAAGATCGCGGCGGCTTTAGCTTTGGCAAACCTCGCAAGGGAGGATGTACCCGAAAACGTCCTAAAGGCTTACGGATTAAGGAAGCTTTCCTTTGGCAAGGATTACATAATACCGAAACCCCTTGACCCAAGGCTGATATACACCGTTTCACCCGAGGTTGCAAAGGCGGCGTTGAGGGATGGGGTGGCGAGGTTAAAGGATTTTGACATCAAAGGATATACGGAAAGGTTAAGGGCATATTCCGAGAGGGCGATAGGCACAGTTAGGGCGATATTGGTAAAAAGCCAACCCGTTTATATCCCGAAAATAGTTTTCCCAGAAGGCGAGAACGAGACAATACTTAGGGTTGCCAACGCCTTAAGCGATGAGGGGATTGCAAAACCCGTCCTCATAGGTTTCCCGGATAGGATAAACTCCCTAATTTCCGACTTAGGATTAGACTTTGAGGCGGAAATAGTGGATCCAAGCGACGTTGATAAGCTTGAATACTATGCGAACCTTTTGTGGAAGCTAAGATGGAGGAAGGGTTTGGGGTACGAGGATGCGAAGGAGAAGATAAAGAACCCGGGATATTTGGGAGCTTTAATGCTTTACGATGGATACGTTGATGCCCTCCTTTACGGCGTGGTTCATAACTATAACGAGGCAATAAAGCCCTTGCTAGAGATAATAAAGCCTAAGGAGGGTATAAGGAAGGTCGCGGGCCTTTACATAGCCCTTACCGAAAAAGGCGCAATATTTATGGCGGATACCACAGTAAATCCGGAACCGGATGTGGAGGATCTCGTTGATATTGCCCTCATGTCCGCGGAGGTTACCAAGGAATTTGGTTATGAACCTGCTATCGCCTTCGTTTCCTTCTCAAATTTCGGGACATCAAACCTCCAGTCCCCACAAAAGATGAGGAAAGCGGTGGAAATATTGAACTCAAGGTATCCTGACCTTTTGGTTGATGGGGAAATGCACGCGGATGTTGCCCTTTCCGAAGAACTCCTGAAGAGGTTTTACCCATTTTCAAAGCTCGCCCAAAAAGGGAAATCCGCAAATATCCTAATATTCCCGGACTTAAACTCCTCAAACATAGCTTACAAACTCCTTTCCTCCCTAGCTGACGTAAAGATCATAGGGCCCATTCTTATGGGCTTAAGCAAACCCGCCCACATAATCCAGAAGGGGGACAACGAGGAGAGGATATTAGCCTTGGCATATTACGCAATAAATCAAGTCCTCTCAAGGGTTTCCCGCTAATTTCCTACCGGATATGGAATAACCCTTTATGTACAAATTCCTACCTTTTAAGGTTATGGGTTCTACGTTTGTCTTTTTATCCCGCGAAAATTCTCTCAACTTTAATGGCTCAGAAGATCTGGTGTAGTATATCTTTGGAAAAACGGGGTTAGTATAATCAACGAAAGTGAGGTGTATATAACCGTTTTCATCAACGAAAAGGGAGGGCCTATTTTGATTTCCGGGCATAAAGATCCTAAAGCTATCCGTTATAATTCCCAAACTATTCAACCTTACACCGAATATATCCCTGTCCCCACCAAAATCCTCGCTCCAGGCTACGATCCAACCACCCCTACCATCCCGAACAACCGTAGGGTCGCTTTGCGATCTGCCAGACGGCCTTACATCAAACTGGGATCCCCAAGAACCGTCATATATCTTTGCGGAGATCCGTGGGGGAGAACTTGAGGAATTCGTATAAACCAAAAGGAGCTTGCCCGAAGAGTTTGCCACATCCGGGTAACCCGAGGATACGTCGGTTATCCTTTGATCCCCATACCCCCAATTCCCATATATGTTGTAAGCCGAATTTCTATTGTCCGCCCAAAACACGAAAAGGGTATCCCCCCTGAAATCAAAGGTGGGATACCAGGCGTTAGCCGGTGAATTTGAGATCCTAACATCGCTCCCCCATACGCTATCCCTAACCTTCAAGTATATCTGAGCCCTGTTTGATGTTGGGTCATCCCTATAATCGTACCAAATTATAAATAATTTCCCGCCATTTTCTTTTATCGTTGGTAAATACCCGTTATCCCCCGGTCCCCCCGAATTCGTGTATGTTAGCCTAGTTTCAAGGTTCCATGAGGTATCAAAGATCCTTTTGGCATTAAAGAAGATCTCTATGTTGCTTATTCCACCAACCCTATAATCGTGCCAAACTAAGAAGACGCTATCCCTAAATACGAGTATTGATGGGTACTTGGCATCCGCGGAGGTGTTCGTCACTCTCTCCTCTTGATACCACGATATATCCTTCATCCTATAGAAGACCTGCCAAACTCCCCCAACCCTCTTGTGGTAAGATATATGAACCCTTCCATTTTCTGCAAATATATACCTATGGTTTAAACCGTTCTCGCAACTATCACAAACAAGCTCAGGAGTTAAAAAGGTTATCATCAATATGCCCCCTCACCTTTTAAAACCACAAACACGGTTTTTAAAAGGATCACTATATCTAGCCAGAGGGAACGATTGAGGACGTAAATTACGTCAAGTTTTACACGGGTTTTAAAGTCGGTGTCGCTCCTTCCACTTACTTGCCACAAACCCGTTATTCCCGGTCTGACCATATAATAAAACTTCGCCAAGTGCCCGTGATATTTCTCAACCTCCTCCTTCAAAGCGGGCCTTGGACCCACAACGCTCATATCCCCCTTTAATACGTTAAAGAATTGTGGGAGCTCATCCAAGGAGAATTTCCTCAAGAACCTCCCGATCCACGTGATCCTGGGATCATTTGGAATCTTTCTTTTCTTCTCCCAAATTTCCCTAAGCTTCTCATCTTTATCAAGGATCTCCTTTAACATCTCGTCCGCGTTCTCGTACATGGTTCTAAATTTGTAAAGGTAAAACTCCCTTCCGCCCTTTCCCACCCTCTTTTGTTTGTATATCACTGGACCTTTTGATGTTAGCTTTATTAATACCGCGATGAGGAGAATTAGGGGGAAGGTTAAGGTTATTACGATTAGGGAAAAGACTATATCAAATAACCTTTTGAGGAAGGAGTTTATAGGATCCGAGCCTTCAGAGTGCGTCTCGATCAAGGGTAAATTGTAAGATGGGTCAAAGTGGAAGACTTTTTTCATAAAGGGTATCCCTTCAACGTCGGGTATGAAGAAGATCCGCTTAAACTTCGTGCTTATGGTGGCGATCTCTTGGGTAAATTCCGAGAGGAATGGGAGCCTTGGGATCACCACGTTTCCCACCTTCCCCACCCAACTTTCAATATCCGAAATTTCCACGGGTCCAACGGGTTTATAGGATAAATACCAATTCCTTTCCAAGAATTTATATACCTTCTCGCACTCCGGACCCTTCAAAACCAACACCTCCTCCGACATCAAGTTCCTGAAGATCCTCTTGGTAATGAGTCTAAATGATGGAATTAGGATCGCCGAAAAGGCGAAGGACAAAAGGGCAAACATACGGGAATAGTCCGCATCCCCCTTGGCAAGGGCAAAGTAAGCGAATATAAGGATGAAGGATAAAAACAGGTTCTCGTAGGTGTCCCTTAGGTCCTCGAAGAAAAGCCTCCTTTTCGTATATACCCCCTTGAAGATGGATATTAGGAGGATGGATAGTGCCATAAGAGTTCCCTCAACCCACCTATCCCTTTGTAGCTCCACGAGGTACTGGCCCCTGAACTTCACGAGGAAGGCAAGGAATACGGAGAGGATTATCGCCAATAGGTCGCTCAAAAAGAGCGGTAAAGAGTATTTCATTTAATGGGAAACGAGAATTTTACGGTTGTCAGAAGGCAACCCTGGAACCCTCCCTCAACATCTCCCCACCCAAAACCACCACCGTATCTCCCCTCCTAAGCTCGGATTCTATCGCTATGTTTCCCTCATCGTCCTCAAATATCCTTTTCACCTTTACCGCCTTAACTCTATCCCCAACCACCTTATAAACCAAGGTATCCCCCAATATGGCGGATGACCTCACAAAATGTACATCTTTCCTTTTTTCCAGAATAACATTACATGTATATATCCCCACCTCCACCGCCCCTTCCAAATTTCCCCTTGCCACAAAAGATAAAATACTATCCGCTGGAATGTTTGAGATGTAATTTATCTTTCCCACCTTCCCATTCAAAAGGAACTCCCCTCCCACCTTCACCATCTTCCTCATCTTTAAAGGTATGTAAATCTCAACCTCCCTTCTCCCCTTTGAGATTACACCCAAAACCGTTCCCACTTTAACCGGCGAGCCCTCCTCAACGAATACCCCATCCAAAACCCCCTCCGAGCTTGAAATTATGGGCAAGGACCTATAAACAGGTCCCCTGTAGATCTCCGCGAAGGTATCCCCCTCCCTTACGTATTCCCCGGGCTTAAATTTTATCTTCCTTACGACGCCATCAACATCGGAAACTATCGCAACGACCTTTGATGGTTTTACTATGCACCAGGCTTTAAAAGACCTCCTAAGTTCGCCAAATTTAACCGTATCCACCTCAACGAAGATTTTATAATCTATTTTCTCCCTTTTTTCACCTTCCGCGCAGGAAAATAGGAGGAAAATTATCGCTATTTCTGGGCGGATTCGTATTTTGAGGGGCATTTTGTTAGGATGGTTTTGGCAAAAATTGTATCGCCCTTATAAGTTCCCTCCACCACCACAGGGACCCCCTCGCCGAAAGCGTCGGGAACCGCCCCCGAATACTTCACAAATACCCCCTTCCCTTCCTTTGAAAGGAAGAACAAGTAATTCCTTCCCCACTTTTCCACCCCAAAAACCACACCGGAAACCTTTACGCTCTTACCCTCAAACTTTGAAGGGTTTTCAGCTATCTTATTCGCCTCAAGGTAGTAGGATTGATTGTACATTGCGGTGAAGAGGATGTAAGCTATAACCAAAAATAGACTTACAAAGAAAAAAATAACCTTCTTCAATGCCGGGGGCGGGACTTGAACCCGCACGGGGTTGCCCCCACATGGCCCTCAACCATGCGCGTCTGCCAATTCCGCCACCCCGGCGAAGAAAGTATTATAAGGATGAAAGATTAGCCCTTCACCTGCGCCCAACTTTCCCCTATTCCAAACTCAACAACAATCGGAACGTCAAGTTTTATAGCGTTCTCCATAATCTCCTTTATTTTTGGTATAAGATCCATTTCATCCTCGTGGATCTCAAATACGAGCTCGTCGTGAACCTGGAGGATCATCTTGCTGTTTTTATCTTTTATAAGTTCGTAGATCTCTATCATGGCCTTCTTTATTAGGTCTGCCGCGGAACCCTGCACGGGGGTATTTATGGTTATCCTCCTGTACTCGTCGTTTACCCTCGGATCCGCGAATATATACCTCCTCCTTCCGAGGAGGGTTTGAACAAATCCGTTTTTACTTGCAAAATCAATCATCTCTTCCTGCCATTTTTTAACCCTTGGAAACCTTTCGTAATACCTTTTTATCATCTCCCTCGCGGTATCCAGATCCACTCCTATGCTCCTTGAAAGCCCATAAGGGCTTATCCCGTAAATTATCCCAAAATTAACCGTCTTTGCGACCCTCCTTTCATCATCCGAAATCTCATCCTTCCCGAAAAGAGCTTTCGCGGTTTCCATATGTATATCCCCGTTTCTATAAAAGACCTCCCTAAGGTTTTCATCCCCGCTTAGATGCGCCAATATCCTTAGTTCTATTTGCGAATAATCAAAGGATACGATCTTATAACCCTCCGGGGCGATAAAACATTCCCTAACCTTCTTTCCCCAAGTTCCCCTTGCAGGGATGTTCTGTAGGTTTGGATTTAAGCAGGATAGCCTACCGGTAGCGGTCGTCGTCTGTGAGAAAGTTGGGCGGATCCTACCATCGCTTTGTATGTACTTCTTTAAACCCTCCACATAGGTGGATTTTATCTTAAATAGCTCCCTGTACTCAAGGATCTTTGCGGGTAAGGGATGAAGTTTTGAAAGTTCTGTTAAAACCTCCACATCCGTTGAATAACCCGTTTTCGTCTTCTTTATTGGGGGGAGTTTTAGCCTTTCAAATAAAACTGTTGCCAATTGCTTTGGAGAGTTTATGTTAAAAACCATACCCGCAAGGTTATAAATTTCCCTCTCGATTTCCCTTAAGTTCTCATCCAGCTCCCTACCTAGCTCTTCCAATCTTTCCCTCGATATTAATACCCCATTCCTTTCCATATAAGCCAAAACCCTACTTAGGGGTATCTCAAGATTTTCGTATATTTCCCAAAGGTTTTCTTCCTTTAAGGTTTTTAGGATCCCTTCACCTATCAGGGAGGAGAGGTGGGCGGAGAAAGCGCCCAGAGGGGAGGTAATCTTCCAAGCCTTGTACTTTAACGCCAAAGATTCAAGGTTATGCCTATCCTTTTCCATCTCTTCAATTTCGGGAAGTATGAGATAATCCCCTATGGAAAGATCGTAGAGTTTTCCAGCATTGGGTAAAACCTTATAAATCTCCTTTGAATTTATACAGTATTTCCCCTCCAATTGCTCCGGGCTAACCTTCTCGGAAACAAAAATTTCCCTGCCATTGCCAAAGTACCACTTCCCATCAAATGCCACGGATATAAAGTCTTGCCATTCGTACTTCTTTATTTCCGGAAGTTTTGGGTATTCCGCAATGTCGTTTAGGGCGGTGAAAAATTCCAGTTCCCTCAATATCCCCATCAACTTCTCCCTATCGGGTTCCAACAATCTCAGATCCTCAACATCCCCATCAAACGCCTCAAAATCTAACGAGAAAATTTTCCTCTTGAATTCCAAAAGCCTTTCCCTTTCCGCAAGGATAACGCTTGCTATTTTTCTATCTATCTTGTTTATATTCTCAAGGATTCCCTCAATGGATCCAAAGGAATTCAAGAGCTCCTTAGCCCTCTTCTCCCCCACACCCCTAACGCCGGGTATATTATCCGCGGTATCACCCACCAAGACGAGATAATCCGGTATTTGATGGGGTTTTACCCCAAACTTCCTCTCAACCTTTCCAGCATCCAATATCTCGTTCTCCTCCGTCGCAATATCCATAACCCTTATATCTTCATCCACCAAGGACATTATGTCCTTATCCATAGTTACCAAAACGGACTTTATACCCCTCTCCTTGAACTTCCTCGCCGCAGAAGCCAATATATCATCCGCCTCGTACCCCTCCCTGTTATAAGTTTTTATTCCCAGGGCCTCCCCAAGTTTTCTTATTAGATCTACTTGAATTTTAACCTCATCTGGAGTAGGTGGCCTTTGAGCCTTGTACTGCTGTAAAACCTTATGCCTGAACGTGGGCTTTGGACTGTCAAAGGCTAAAAGGGCGTAAATGGGCCTTAAGCTCTTCTTAATATCCTTCCATAGGACGTAAAAGTAATAAACCGCGGAGGTTGGAACACCCTTTGAATTCCTAAGCTGTTTATCCTTAAAGGCGTAATATCCCCTGTAGGCTACCGCGTGGGCGTCTATCCCAACAAACATCCCCAAATTCTACATTTGAAAACCTTCCCACCTTATAATATCCAAATGATGGACATTTTTACGATGGTTTTTCCTTTCTTAATTTTGATCCTCGCCCTTTACTTTTTCATAATTATGCCCCAGCAAAGGGAGGAGAAGAGGAGGAGGGAGATGATACAAAAGCTCCAGAGGGGGGATAAGGTAGTAACGGAATCTGGGATAGTGGGGACGTTCCTGGAGAGGAGGGATGATGAGGTGATAATAGAGGTTTCGGCTGGGGTTCCCGTTAGGTTCAAGGCCTGGGCCATCAGGGAGGCTATAAATGGTAAGAAAAATTAGGATCTTTCCCGATCCGATTTTAAGGGAAGTTTGCGAGGAAGTTGATATAAAAAACCCTGGGGAGGAATTCTTTTCCTTAGTTGAAGACCTCATAGATACGATGTTCGCTTACGATGGCCTGGGCCTCTCCGCCCCCCAGATAGGCGTAAAAAAGAGGGTTTTCGTCGTGAATATGGGGGAGCTTACGGGAAAAAAGGGGGAAGTTAAGGTAATAGTAAATCCGGAGATAATATACCATGAGGGTGAGGAGGTGAGGGAAGAAGGATGTCTATCCTTCCCGGACCTTTATTACGAAATAAAGAGACCTTACCTTTGCACCCTAAAAGGGTACGAGCTTAGAGGGAAGGAGCTCTTTCCCGTTGAGATAACCGCCACGGGGTTGTATGCGAGGGTTTTGATGCACGAGACTGATCACCTAAACGGTGTTTTGTTTATAGATTACATAGAACCCAAAGAGAGGGTAAGGGTTTTGCGGGAATGGAAGAAAAAGATGAAATCAGGATCATACACGTAAAGGAGACGGATTCCACAAACGAGGAAGTTTTTAGGTTAAAAGATAAGGTAAAAATTCCGTTTTTTGTTAGGGCGGACGTACAAGTTAAGGGTAGGGGTAGGTACGGGAGGGTTTGGGTTTCCCAAGAGGGGGGGCTTTGGATGACGGGTTTGTTTGAGAAGAAAGGGGAGTATGATGGTATTAAGTTCATGTTCGGAAGTGCCCTTGTGGTATATAAAATCCTTTTACACATGGGAATTAACGCAAGAATAAAGTTTCCGAACGATGTGTATTATAAAGATAAAAAACTTTGCGGGATCCTCGTTGAGGAGAGGGAAAACCTAATTGCGGTGGGTATAGGCTTAAACGTAAACCAAAAGGAACCCCCCATCCCCTCATCCACCACGCTACACCTTATCACAGGTAAAACTTACGACCTTGAATTTCTCGCTTATAATATCGGAAAAGGGCTTATGGAAATAGAGCGAAAGAGCATAGGGGAAGTGGTAAGGGAATACAGGGAGAACCTTTCAACCATAGGTAAAACTGTAAAGATCTTCACACCGAGCGGAGCCATTGAAGGTACCTTTGAGGACCTAGACATGGACCTTAACGTCATTTTGAGGGGGGATGTAATTTACGTTATCCCCGCCTTTGAGGTTTTACATTTGGAGGAATATGAAAGATGATACAAAAATTGTTAGGGGATTGGATGAGGAGGCGTTCCATAAACTGGACGCCCATCTAAACAAATCATTAAATTCCCACAGACTCCCCATATACCAAACCTCAACGTACCTATTTGACTCCATTGAGGAGGCATACGGAGCCTTTACCGGAACCGAACACCACCATATATACTCCCGCGTGAGCAACCCAAACGCCATATACCTTGGGGCTAAGGTGGCGATCCTTGAGGGAGCGGAGGCGGGGATAGGTTTAAACTCGGGTATGTCCGCCATTATTACCGCCCTGCTAACATTACTCAGACCGGGAGATAGCCTCATAGCATCAAAACCTTTGTACGGTGGCACATCGGAGCTCCTTGAATTTTTAAGGGAATTTGGCATAAAGGTTAAGTTTTCGGATGCGGATAGCATTTACGAGGACCTTGAAAGGGGAAGTTATAAGGTTTGCCTAATTGAAACCCCGGCAAACCCAACCCTTGACATCTTTGACATCTCCCTCATTTCAAAGTTATGCAAAGAAAAGGGTACGTTCCTATTGGTGGATAATACCTTCGCAACCCCCTACCATCAGAAACCCATAAAGTTGGGTGCGGATGCTGTAATCCACAGCTCAACAAAGTACCTTTCTGGGCACGGGGATACAATAGGTGGGGTGATAGTGGGAAAGGAGGATTTTATAAAGAAAGTTTTACACACGATGAAACTACTTGGAACAATAGCACAACCGTTTAACGCATGGCTAACCGCCAGGGGCATAAGGACGCTTGCGGTCAGGATGAGGAAACACTCCGAAAACGCCTTAAAGATCGCCCGGTACCTTGAAAGTAAGGAGGAGGTACTAAAGGTTTATTATCCGGGCCTTCCATCCTTTAAGTATTACCACATAGCAATCAGGCAGATGGAGAACGGTTTTTCTGGGATGGTTAGCTTCGTTTTGGACGGAAATATCGATCACCTAAAGAAATTCATAAGCAATCTATCCCTTTTCCAATTTGCGGTCTCCCTCGGTGATACCGATAGCTTAGTAACCGCACCCGCCCTAACCACCCACGCCTTATCCCCAATAAAGGACTTTCCGGAAAATTTAATTAGGCTCTCCGTCGGGATAGAGGATGTGGATGACCTAATAGAGGACCTTGAAAACGCCTTTAGAAAAACCTTTCATGGACAGAGGGTGAAGTAAGGTTACTTGACGCCGGGGGTAAATTTGGGCATTATTAAGTGCTCGGACCACCATACCGGGGGGGAAACACCCGGTCCCATTCCGAACCCGGAAGTTAAGCCCCCCAGGGCCGATGATAGCCTCGCCCCGAGCGAGGTGAAAGTAGGTCGTGGTCCGGGCGTTTTTTTTATGGATAAACCTTAGGAGGAATTTTCCTCCAGATCTCAATCTCCCCTTCCCCTCTCCCTCTTTCCACCTCCCTATAATTCCTAACGAAATTTTCTATATCCTTCGGAAGCCTAAACTTTTCCTCCTTATACCTCCTCAAAATTTCTTCCACCGTATGCGTGTAAGTTTTTCCATAAATGAAATCTGGGCTCTCAAGTAGATATATCAAAAAGTGCTGGTTTGTATTCGGACCTATGAGTAAGGTTTCCTTTAACGCGCTTACAAGCTTTCTCCTAGCCTGCTCCCTATCGGGAGCGTAAGAGATCATTTTTGCTATCATTGGATCGTAAAACGGCGTAATTTCCGTCCCCTCCACCACCCCCGCATCCACCCTTATTCCGGGGATATGTGGGAACTCAAGGGCTAAGATCTTACCGGAGGATGGTAAAAATCCACTTTCAGGATCTTCGGCGTAAATCCTAACCTCAATTGAATGCCCCCTCCTATGGATCCCTCCGAGATCCAACCTTTTCCCCTCCGCAACCTCCACCTGAAGCTTAACGAGGTCAAGTCCCGTGACCATTTCTGTGACGGGGTGCTCTACCTGAAGCCTTGCGTTCACCTCAAGGAAATATACTTCCCCGCTTTCGGAAACCAAAAACTCGCATGTCCCAGCATTCTCGTAATTTACCTCCTTCCCTATCCTCACCGCATAATCAAACAACTTTTCCCTAATCTCCTCCGTTATCCCAACGGAAGGGCTCTCCTCAACTATCTTCTGATGCCTCCTCTGTAAGGAACATTCCCTTTCACCAAGGGCATAAACGTTTCCGAACTTGTCCCCCATTATCTGAACCTCAACGTGCCTTGCTGGGAAAACGAATTTTTCCGCTATTAGCCTTCCATCGCCGAATGCCTCAAACGCCTCCCTCTGGGCGGAGAGTATTACCTCCATCAGGTTTTCCTCATTTCGCACGAGCTTCATCCCCTTTCCTCCCCCTCCCCCCACCGCCTTAAGCAAAACCGGAAAACCTATCTTCAAGATCCCCTCGTATATCTCCTTCGGGTCCTCGGAGGGGGGAAGTCCGGGAACAACGGGAACCCCAACCCTCTTCGCTATCTCTTTAGCCTTGGCTTTATCCCCAACAAGCTCCATAGATAAGGGCGATGGACCTATGAAGATAAGTCCCGCGGATATTACCGCCTCTGCAAATCTCGGATTCTCGGACAAAAACCCATACCCAGGATGAACCGCATCACAACCCGCCCTAAGTGCAACTTCCACGATCTCGTCAATGTTCAGATACCCACTCACAGGGTAAGCCTCATCAACGACGTAAACGAAGGGCCAGTTTTCGTCGTTTTTTGTAAATATACCCACCGTTTTTATCCCCATCTCCTTCAAAGTCCTCGCCACCCTTATTGCTATTTCCCCCCTGTTGGCAATAAGGACCTTCCTAATCATAAAGGTCCTTAAGGTCGTAATACGTTTCCTCTTGTTTTTGTACAAACTTTTCGGGTTCCCTCAAAATCTCCCCCATCTTCTCAACGGTTAGGTTTGTTATTGGGGTGCCATTTATCAGGGCCGCAGGTGCCCCATCGCAAAGCCCTATACACTCCGCCTCCTCATAAGTAAATTCTTTCTCATCCTTAACGTTCTCCTTAAGGAATTTAAGGATCTCGTAAGCTCCCGCCATCATACAGCTCAAATTCGTGCATAGGTATATGTGGTACTTCCCAACCTTTTCCTTGTGGAACATATGGTAGAAGCTCGCAACGCTCATTATCCAATCCTCCGGGTACCCCAAAACTTCGGATATCAACTTCACTCCTTCCGGATGAAGATAACCGTACTCGTTCTGAACCTCGTGTAAAGCCGCTATTATGGCCGTATCCCCCTCGGGGAAGATCTTTTTTACCACCTCTATCTTTTCTTTCAGACTTGCCATCGCGAATATTTTAAGGATGCAAGAAAATATAAACTATCAATCCAAAAATGCCCGCCAAAAAATTCGTCGTGTTGTTCCCAAAGTACCCCCTACTTTCCAACGTCGCCCCTATGAAGCTGTCCGAGAAAAATCCTAGAACCGCCGAAAGAAAAATTGGAATAGGATTTAATCCCATCAACCAACCAAAAACGCTCAATACAGTTATGGTTAAGATCCCCGCAAGTGTCCCCTCAAGGCTTATTCCCCCCGATGTCCCCCTTGGAACCTCCTTAAAGTTCGTGATTAGGTAGGTTTTCCTTCCGAATTTTATTCCGATCTCGGTTGCCACGGTGTCCGAGAAGGAAACCGCCAAGGCGGTTAAATATCCCCCCTCAAAGGAGGTTATGGCGCAAATAAGGGCGGGCAAACCGTTTGCCAAGACCTGCTTGTAATCCCTCCTTTCCCTCTTACCGCTGTATATTGAAAGTATTGAACCCAAGGTAAGGAAGGATAAGGGGGGTAAAGACCAGAGCCAGCCAAGCTTGTAAAGTATGATAAAAGCCATGATCGATGTGATGAGGGAACCTCCCCAGCTCAACCATCCCACTCGGTAAGAGAAAAATCCGACAAATAGTGAGGCGAGAATTTTAAGGATTATTCCCACTCTATGGTTGATGGGGGTTTCGATGTGATATCATAAACCACCCTGTTTATCCCCCTCACCTCCCCCGTTATCCTCTCGCTCATCCTTTCAAGGACATCATAAGGAATTTTAACCCAATGGGCGGTCATACCATCAACGCTCTCTACGATCCTTATAGCTATCACCTCCCCTTCCGTCCTATAATCCCCTTGAACTCCCACGGTTTTCACAGGTATTAAAACCGCAAAGGCTTGCCAAACCTTATCGTAAAGCCCAGCCCTCCTCATCTCCTCCTCAACTATCTTATCCGCCAACCTCAACCTCTCAAGTCTATCCTCCGTCACCTCCCCTATTATCCTAACCGCCAAACCTGGACCTGGAAAGGGATGCCTGTTTATTATCTCCTCATCCAACCCCATATACCTACCTATCCTCCTAACCTCATCCTTAAAGAGAAACTTGAAGGGTTCCAAAAGCTCAAATTTTAAATTTTCCGGTAATCCACCGACGTTGTGATGGGTCTTTATCTTCGCGGATGGACCAAAAACCGACCTTGACTCTATTAGATCCGGATATAAGGTCCCCTGGGCTAAAAATTTCGGCTTCTTCTCCAAACCCTCCGCGAAACTTTCAAAAACCTCCATAAATGTCCTCCCTATAATCCTCCTCTTCTCCTCCGGATCCTTTACCCCCTTCAACCTACTTAAAAACCTCTCCTTTTCGTTCAGGATATGGGCGTAAGGGAAAAGTTTTTTGATCCTCTCAACCTCCCCGTACCTCAAAAGCCCGGTATCAACGAATACGAAGTTTAACTGCTCCCTTGGGAGGGACCTTTCAAGGATCTTTCCCAAGACGGTTGAATCCACTCCACCCGAAAGCGCAAGGATCACCCCCTCATCCTTAACCCTTTCCCTTATCTCCCTCACTATTTCTTCGTATATGTTCTCAGTTGTCCAGTTCCTCTCAATTCCCGAATACTCCGCAAAGTTCCTCAATATCCTCTCTCCGAATTCCGTGTGCGCCACCTCCGGATGGAATTGAACACCGAAGATCCTTAATCTTTCGTTGAATATTGCCGCGTAAGGTGAGCCCTCGGTCTTAGCCAAAACCTCAAAACCTTCCGGAATTTCCTCCACCTTATCCCCATGGCTCATCCAAACTCTAAAGGATCCGGGAAGCCCCTTAAATAAATGATCCTCCTTTAAAACTTCCAAGTTAGCCGGTCCGTACTCCTTCCTTTGGGATGGTGCCACTTTACCACCCAAAAGGTGCGCTATGACCTGAAGGCCGTAGCATATCCCAAGTATGGGTTTGCCGGACTTTAAGACGCTTAATGGGGGTAGGGGTGCCCCATCTTCGTATACGCTTGCTGGACCGCCGGAGAGGACAAATGCGACCGCATCCTCAGGCGGTTCAAAGTTAAAGGGCAATATCTCCGCATAATATCCAAGCTCCCTAAACCTCCTCGCTATAAGCTGGGTGTACTGCGAGCCAAAATCGTATATGTATATCTTTTTCATTCCAAAAATTGCCCAATATACCTCTCGTATATCCTCCTCTCTTGGGGTGTAAGCTTTTCGCCGGCTAAAACCTTCCTGTAAATCTCCGATATTACCCTCCTATCTATTATCCTACCGCTTTCAAGGGATTTTATGGTGTAGGGTTTTGGCCTTTCCGCCTCAAATACCGGTTCCGTCCTCTGCTTCCTCAAAGCCTCCCTAGCCTCCAGAAGTCTTATCCTTATTTCCTCCGCCTTTTTCCTCAGGCTTTCAAGTCTCTTAAGGGCCGAAGGATCCCTCATTTCCCTCTCAAGCTCTTGCATCTCTCTTAATGTCTCTTCCAACTTACTCAAGATTTCGCCCGGCATCCCCTCCCTCCTCATATTTTCTATCAGTCCGCTTAAGGCGGTGTTTAAGGCCATCTGCCTTGCGAGGAGCTCCGCGAGTTCGTCAGGGCTTAAGCCTTGCCCTAAGTTTTCCGATATTGCCCCCTGTTCCCCCGCCATCCTTGAAAGCTGTCTCAAATATCCCTCCATCCCGGATCCACCGGAATTTTGGCAAGCCTGTGCGCTTGATGAAGTCATAAGACTCAACTTTACCAACCCCTCCCTCGCCTCATTCAAAGCTTCCTGAGCCTTCTCCCCATTTCCCCTTGCAAGTTCCTCCTGAGCCCTATTCAAATTTTGATAAATCTCCCTTGCGGTCTTTGATAGATTGGGAGATACAAAAACATTCTTGTTTGAAAGTTCCCTTAACTTTTCCTCAAAATCCTTCACAGCCATCTTTGAGCTTTCTATGTTCCTCTCGTTCGGGTTTTCCGCGAGCCTTTGGTTTATAAATGCGGACGCATCCGAAATCTCGTTCAAGCTTGATACAACCTCCCTTGTCCTATTTTCCATCAGGGAATTGTAAAGTTCCTCCGCGATTTTTGAAGCATCCGAAAGCCTCAAGGATGTCTTACCCTGATCCTTTCTGAAATTCCCCCCTTTCCTCATCTTATCAAGGGCGGAGTTTGAACTTTGTAAAGCGGAGATAAGTTTCTCTTTTAACTCATCAAGTTTCTTTTCGTCTAAACCCTCAAATTCCCTATACCTTTCCAACCCCTTCGCAATACTATCAATTTGTAAGGAAATCTCCCTTTGGGAGGCGCTATCGGGTTTCCCCGTTATCTCCCTTTGGAAGTTTGAAAGCCCCATAAGTTTTTGGGAAAGTTCCCTAAGCTCCCTCTCCTGCCTGTACCTCTCAAGTAGCCTTGAGAACCTTTTCAATTCCTCTTTAAGATCCTTCTGGGATAACCTCAGCTCCCTAAGCGCCTTCGCGACCCTCTCCGGATCCGCCTTCTCCAAAGCCCTATTCAGCTCCTCAAGTTTCCTTCTAAGATCTTCATCCATAATCTCCCTCAAGTTTTTCCTGATCTCGTTTATTAAACTGGAGATCTCAGGATCGTTAAATTCTTTTGAGAACCTCTCAAGTGCCTCCTGGATCTCCCTATAAGTCTCCCTCGTTGATGTTATTGCGGATTTTATCTCCTGAAGGGTACCACGGGAGAGTTTGTTATCCGCCTTTATCCCCTCCTCAATTTCTCTCAGCCTCCTCTCTAAATCTCCCAACCTATCCGCGGAAAGGAGCTTTTCCTTTAGTTCCTCCAAGGGATCCTTGGGGATGAGAATAAGGGTATCCGAGAAAGATATCTTTCCCCCCACATCCTTTGCGTACGCAACCATCTTTAAAGTATCATCAACCGAAAACTCCAAGCTGAAGAAAGCGTTCGGCACCCTTCCCTTTATGTTAAAGCTTTCCTTTTTACCGTTTATGTATATTCCCACATCCGAAAGCCCTATATCGTCGTAAGCGGAAACGGATACGGGAACTTTCCCACCTTCCGCCCTGTAAATTCCCGAAGGGTTTATGGAAATTTTCGGTGGTAGATCCTTAATAACTTTAACGGAAAAAGCCTTAAAGGTGAAATCCTTACCCTTCTTAAAAACCCTCACATAAACCGTCGTATCTTCCAGTATTAATTTAGGAAGGTTCGTAAATTTTGCGCTATCCCCGTTGTGCAAAATCTCAAGATCCTTAAACCTCGAACCTTCATATGCGAAATTATCCTTACCCAATTCCCTTTCCGGAAGTCCCGTATATTCCGGCGGAACAATAAAACCTTTAACACCGTAAAGGACGGGCTTTGAGATCACCCTAAACCTTTCCTCCCCCCTATACCCCTCCGCGGTGATCTTATAACTACCCTCTCCTAAACCGTAAATCAAAAACTCTCCATCCCCCTCAAAAACGAGATTCCCAACCCTTATTTTCCCCACCTTAGGCTCAGTTTTGACCCTTAAGGTTTCCCCCTCAAAAACCTCCCGCCTATCCAAAGAGAAATTTATTTTTGGCTTCTCTTTGGAAAACTTTGAGAACGCAAGGAACGGGAGAACGGAAAGGGGAAGGAGAATTAGATAAATGTTAAACATCGGCCTGAACCTTATTTTTTCCCTTTCAACTTCCCAATTTAGCCTCCTCACGGAAGGGTGGTTCAAATCTCCGAGCTCCAAAAGGGATACTAGCCTCTCCTTAAGGTTAGGGTTCAACCTCTCAAGGTGCCAGGCGAAACGTTTTTTGTTTATGGGCAAGGAAAGTAAGAGAAGGATTAGGGCAAGGATGGTAAAAATCATCGGAAGAACGGATTTCCCCAAAAGGAGCAACATCCCGAGGGAGTAAAAGGCTAAAAACCAAACTAAGACAAAGAGAATATTCAAAAAGTACAACCTTTCAAACCTCTTCATATCCCAACATCATCAAAAGGGAGGACTTTAAACCTTCCTTTATGTAATCAGCTTCCTTAAAACCCAAATAAGCCACCTTTATACCGGAAAATAGGGAACCCACCATGAATGTGGCTAAAATCTCTGGGTCATAAGGGTTCTTGAAAAATCCCTTCTCCTGCCCCTCCCTTATTATTTTCCCCACAAGGGATATATATTTCCTGTGAATCTCCAATATCTCCTCCCTCCTTTCCCTCGAGAACTTCGCCACGTACTTTGAGAACATAGCCTGATACATAAAATCCACCTCAACTTTCCTCTCCCTTATCCTATCAAGGTTCCAATCTATCCAAGCTTTTAATTTTTCCGCAGGGTTTAAATCTAGGGATATAACCCTTTCCAGATGGGATATTGCGCCGTCCATGATATACTTTTGAATGCTGAAGATCAGGTCTTCCTTTGATGAGAAGTGAAAGTAAAAATAGCTCTTCGTTGTCCCGAGATGCTGGGCGAGGTCGGATATGCTCGTTCTATCTATGCCGTTTTTTGCAAAAACCTCCATCGCCTTTAATATTATCTCCTCCCTTTTGTCGGATTTTACCATTTTTGTATTATAAGGTTGAGCCTATTACAAAGGCGAAAACCTCACCCTCAACCCCGAACGCAACGAGCAGTCCGTACCCACCCATCTCCCTTAAACCGTATATTAGCCTCACCAGACCCATCATAGGGCTTGCGGAAAGGGTATAACCGTAAGCCAAAAGTCCCCCGTATATATTCACCTTATCTTTACCGAATTTCCTTTCCGCCCAAAGCCCTATCGCGGATGAATGATCCTCAACCTCCACCAAACTTATATTCGGATTCCCCGCCTTCTTTAAGGCATCATCAACGACCCTATCCGCGATCTCAAAAACATCTTCTGGTCTTCCCGCGGAAAAGGAGTAAGATAGGATCCCCGCAATGCCACCATCCGTTGAAAGGACAAGGGCCGCGGCTCCGTCCGCCTTTTGGGCAAGGGTGAATTTTGTGAGCTTTCCGTCGGGGAAAATTGTTTCCGCCTTTTGGGCTCTACTTGGCGATAGGGCAGGGTCTATTGTTCTATCTTCGCTCACAACCTCCTCGGTTTCCCCTCCGGGTATCTTCTTTTTAAACCTTATTATCACCGTCTGTTCCTTAAGCTTCCCCTGCCTTTGGGCGGTAAATGCCTTCCTATTAGACCTCACCGCATAATCGTCAAGATCCTCCCTATTAAAGTCCCTTGCCAAATATTCGTTCCACTCCGCATAGTTTGCCAGAAACTCCTCAACCGGATCGTGGGAAACCGTATGCCCACCCCTCACCCCGAACCTTACGGTTTTCAAGAGATATGGGGACGTTGATGGAACATCCACCGCACCCACAAGGACCGGTTTGCCTTCAAACTTAACCTTCCTTATACCATCCAAAAGGGCCCAGATTCCCCCCTCGTTTTTCCCCTGAAAGGTCATGGCGGGAACCTCGATGGGAAAACCTGCCAAAAGCCAAGAAACCCTCGCTATGTTTGGAGCTTCGGATGTTTGTATTCCCCAACCCGCCAAAGCCTCAAAGAAATTCGATGGATCTATCCCACTTTTTTCAACCGTAGTTTTATATACCTCCGCTAATAAATGGGCGGGTGGCACATCCCTAAAAGGTCCCCCATATGTCCCAGCTGGACTTCTCAACGCAGAAAGGATCTTCACCATATAGGAAATTCTAAATGCGAATTAGATGTTCCAAACCACCTTAAAAAGTCTCTCAAACCTTACCCTTTTTTTCTTCCAATCAAACGAGAAGTATATTATCAGGGGTTTCCCCCTTAAGTACTTGTAAGGGAGAGGTCCCCAGAACCTTGAATCCCAAGATTCGTCCCTGTTGTCCCCCATAACGAAAGCGGTTCCTTTAGGAACCACAACGGGTCCGAAATTATCCCTAACCCTTATATCACTCGCAAAAAAGCCCTTTTCCCAATATTCCTGAAATTCCTCCCTTGAATATCCCGACAATCCATCGTATGTTTTCGGGTCTGAGAATACTACGTAATCCTCCTTTAAGGGTTTCCCGTTTAAGTAAACCCTTTTATTCCTTATTTCAACCGTATCCCCCTCAAGGGCTATAACCCTCTTTACGTAATCCTTGTTTTCGTTAAAAAACTTGAAGACCACCACCTCGCCCCTTTTGGGTTTTACGTTCTCCGGGATCTTTATGTCCGTAAAGGGAATTACGAACCCGAATGAAGGTTTGAACACAAATAGAAAGTCGCCAACAAGGAGGGTGTTTTCCATAGAGGGTGTAGGTATAACGTAAGCTTGAAGGAGGGTAGCCCTAACAATAAGGACGAGGAGGATTATTACAACCCACTCCTTAACCTGATCGTAAAGGCTTTTCTTACGAGATGCCAACTTGTTTAAGCCTGTTTACCAAACTTTCCGCCGAGATTTTATCGTTTGTCTTGTATTCCAAGGTTATCGCCTTTAAAACCTTCCTCTTTTCCCCCGCCTTCATGTTGGTTATAGTGGGTCCTATAACCTCCCTCCAGGCTTTAACCAGATCAACTAACCTCCAGGATTTTACGTGGGTGGGATACTTTAGGAGGTACTTTTTCGCGATCTCTTCCGCCTCATCCATCTTTGCGTTCATCAAGAGATCCGCTATTTTCCCAAAAGCCTTGTCAAGCTTTGCGTTTATCTTTGTCCTCTGCTGTTTTTTAATTTGGTATTGCTTCCACCTGCTCATATCTCACCACCTGAAATGGGCGAAAACCCTGTTTGCCTCGGCCATCTTATGGACGTTTTCCTTTGTCTTAACCGCGTTCCCCGTTCCCTTGTATGCGTCTATTATTTCCGCCGCGAGCTTCTCGTACATCCTCCTTCCTGGCCTATTCCTCGCCGCCTGAATGATCCACTTTATAGCGAGGGAAATCTGCCTCTTGGGCCTAACCTCAACGGGAACCTGATAGGTCGCACCCCCTATCCTCCTTGACCTAACCTCCATACTCGGCTTTACGTTCTCTATCGCCTTTTGGAAGACGTGTAAGGGGTTTTCGTTGGTCTTTTCCTTTACGATCTCCATAGCCCTATAAAAGATCTTCTGCGCTAAGGATTTTTTCCCATCCCACATTAGATTGTTTATAAATTTTGCGACGAGCTCACTGTTATATACGGGATCGGGTTGAATTTTTCTTTCGGGAGCTCTTCTCCTCCTCATTTCTTGCCTTCCTCCTTGGGCTTCTTCGTTCCGTACTTTGACCTTGAATTCCTCCTGTTTGCTACTCCTGCCGCGTCATAAACACCCCTAACTATGTGATACTTAACACCGGGAAGATCCTTCACCCTTCCTCCCCTCACCAAAACCACGGAGTGCTCCTGAAGGTTGTGCCCTATTCCGGGTATGTAAGCTATTACCTCTCTGCCGTTTGAAAGCCTCACCTTTGCCACCTTCCTAAGCGCGGAGTTGGGTTTCTTCGGGGTTGTCGTATAAACCCTTATACAAACTCCCCTCTTTTGGGGACATCCCTCCAAAGCGGGGGACTTTGACTTACGTTTCTTCGGCTTCCTCCCGTGTCTTACAAGTTGGTTTATTGTCGGCATAAGCGGGTATTATAAGGTTGATAACTTCGGCAGGAGCACTTTACCTATGCTTGAATTTATGGGCAATCCCACCTTTACAACCGCCTCCACCACTTTAACCTCATCCACCTTAATCTCCGCCCCCATCTCCCTCAGCGCAAAAACCACATCCTCCGTTGCTATGTTTCCGCTTGCACCGGGGGCATAAGGGCATCCCCCCAAACCACCCGCGGAGGAATCGAACCTATAAACCCCAAAATCCTTATATGCGGTTATCACGTTCGCTATTCCCATCCCGTAAGTGGCATGGAAGTGTAAAACTACCTTATCCAAAGGTACTTCCCTTAAGATCAACTCAAGAAGTTCCACCACATCCTTGGGAGATGCCCTCCCTATGGTGTCACCAAAGGAAATTTCATCCACCCCCAAATCCAAGAGCCTTAAAGCCAAGCTTAAAACCCTCTCCCCCGGGATTTTTCCCTCGTATGGGCACCAAAAGGAGGTTGAGATGTATCCCCTAACCAAAAGTCCCATCTCTTTAGCGTTTCTTACAACGGGTTTTAATATCTCAAACGACCCCTCTATGTCCGTGTTTATGTTTTTCCTGTTGAACGTATCCGAAGCCGCGGTTAGGACCGATATCTTATCGATCTTAACCTTTATTGCCCTCTCAAATCCCCTCTCGTTCGGTACTATGGCGGAGTATATTACCCCTTCCTTCCTCTTTATCTTTTGGAAAACCTCTTCCGCATCCGCAAGCTGTGGGACCCATTTGGGATGTACGAAGGAGGTGACCTCTATCTCATCCACACCAGTTTCCGAAAGCAAATTTACGAATTCCACCTTCTTATCCGTTTCTATGATTTCTTTTATGTTTTGAAGCCCATCCCTTGGCGCAACCTCCGTAATGTAAATTTTCATAATTGAATTCTAAAGTCTGCAAATAAAAAAGGGGTGGGGAATTCCCCACCCCCCAAAAACTGATGCGCGTTACTTTATGGGTATGGGGCTTTGGGGTGAATAACCACCCTCAACAAAGTAAGTGGATCTGAAGACATCAAAGAAGACGGGCGAGTAGTTTATGATTATCAGAAGGACCGCTAACCCTATCCAAACCTTCCAGTTGTCCCAAACGGGCGAGAGGTTGTGCTCCTCGTGGTAAGCCTCCGCGTAATCAAGCTCAACCACCTCCACATTTTCTTCTTTCTTTCCGAACAGGGTTCCAAGGAAGTTTATCAAGAAAATCACGAAGGAGGTGAACATAAGGGTTCCGCCCACCGCCGTTATAATCATAAAGATCCTCTCCTCTTGGGTTATGTAAGGCGAAAAGGCAAGGTTTGTCCTCCTCGGGATCCCGGCCCTACCTAGTTGCATCATACCCCAGGAGAAGATGAGGACGCCTATTAGCCACATGTATGCGCCGAGGACGCCCAAAGTATTGCTAAAAACCTTCTTGCCAAAGAGCTTATTCAGGAGATATAGTGATAGACCCAGGAAGGTAAGGAAGACCGCGGAACCTAGAGTAAGGTGAAAGTGCCCAGGTACCCAAGATGTGTTATGGACAACTTGGTTCATATTGTATGAGGCGTTTACTATACCACTTATTCCACCGAAGATAAAGGCGATCATACCCGCTATGGCGTAAGCGAAGAAGTAGTTCCCCCAAGGGAGCTTGAGCCACCAACCGAAGAGACCGTTTCCACCCCTCTGCCTACCCGCGTACTCGAGGGACGCGACAACGGTAAAGGCGGTGATCAGGGAAGGGATGGCGACCATAAAGGTGAAGAAGGCATGAACTGCCTTGTATATGTTGGTTATTCCGGGATCCGAGTACTGGTGGTGAACACCCACGGGAACGGAAAAGACTATAAACATGATAAAGGCTAGCCTTGCAGCCAAAGAAGAGTATAGCTTACCACCCGCAATCTTGGGGATAATGTAATACCAGGTTAGATATGCGGGGAGGAGCCAGAAATAAACCAAGGGGTGCCCGAACCACCAGAACAGGGTCCTCGCCAAGGTGGGGTTTATTCCCTTAAGAAAGCCCAAAGACCAAGGTATTAGGAAGAACAGAACCTCTATTGCCACACCCAGCGTGGCAAGGAACCATACCGCATACGTGGTAATAACGCCGATCATGGGTCCTGGGGTCTTTACGCCCGGGTTCTTCTTCCTCCACCTCAGAAATGTCAAGACGGTATTTAAAATTGCTATCCAGGAGCCAACCACAAGCAAGGTAGCGCCTATGTAAAATGTGGGATGCGCCTTCAAGGGTGGATAGAAGGTGTAAAGGACGCTCGCTTGCTTTGTTAGAATCGCATAAGCCGCGAGGAGGGTACCTATGAGCATAACCGCAAAGGATAGATAAACGAGGTTTTTGTTAAGTTTCTCCTTAAGGGAAGTTTCGGTTATTATGTACAGGAATCCGACGATGAAGAAGGTGGTGAAGACCACCGCGTTCAAAACCCCGTGCAAAGTTAAGCCCTGATAGTAAAGGTCGTTGGGAACGACGAATATTTTCGCCCTTGAGAGAACCTGAAGGAGCCCAAAGGTCACACCCACGGAGATGGAAGCGATCGCCACCAACATATGCGCCAAGACTATATTGCGCAAATATCCCTCAATTTTCATATCTCACCCCCTATTTTACTATTATCTCCCCGTACATGGCGGGGTGTCCCATACCGCAATACTCGTTGCAAATGAACCTGTAAGTTCCGGGTTTGTTGAAAACGACCTCCATCTTGTTGACCGCGCCGGGTATGGTCATCAGATTCACCGCCTTCCCCTCTATATGAAATCCGTGTTGAACGTCAAGGGATGTCGTGTATATCGTTACCTTTGAACCTACGGGGATCTCTATCCTATTGGGTTGGAACGCCCACATCTTCGCAAGGAGATGGACCTCGTACTCCTTTTCTCCCTTTTGGATCACCTTACCCTCCTTGAAGGGCGGGAAGTCGGTGAAGCATGTGGGTACATCTATACCCTTTAGGGCAGCAAGTCCAACCAACGCAACGAAGAACACCCCCATCAAGCCGAATGCCATCTTTAAAGCTAAGGACTCGAACCTATCCATAATCAACCTCCCCTATAAATTACCAATAGGGCGTATATGGAAAGCCACATTACCGCGTAGAGCGCCAGCATCCCAATAAAGAAAGCCAGCGCCCCCTTTGGAACGAACTTTTCATTTTGCCCCTTCATAGCACCAAATATTATAAGGTTGTAAGATTATCAGAAAGGGAAACCTTTTCCCAAAGGTTTTCTTAATCCGCCTTAAAATATTGAGGTGTATAAAGTTCAAATTCCGCAAGAACTTTATGAAGTTATAGTTGAAGCCCTTAAAAAGGAAAACCTCTATTCGGGGCTCTTAAGGGAGGAGACGGGGAAAGTAAGGAAGAACATATTTGAGGAGGCGTATAAGCATTATGTGGGTAAGGATGACCTTCATGCTCTAAGGCTCTTCAGGAGGGCGATAAAGGAGATCGTCAGGGGGGAAAAGGATATAATAAACGAGATAGCGAGGAATTTAAAGAACGTCGCAAAAGTTGGGGATGAATATTTGGAGATGTTTTTGGAGGATGTTGGGATAAAGAACTTGGACGATTTGGACGAGATCTTGGATATTAGGAAAATTGATTACAAGGATTTTGATGTCCTTTTTATGGCTGCCGAACACTTTTTGGAGGCGGCGAGGACATCCATACTTTTGAGAATGCACACCCATTTCCACCTTTACTATTACAAGTTCCTCCTATGCTTCAACCTTCTAAAGGGGATAAGCGGATCCGATGAGCTGATTAAATTGCACGCGGAGGGTATGGAGCTCATAGAAAATCTCCTAAGGGAACATTATAGGCTTATGGACTTGGAGGAAATTAGGCTTTCTTCCGAGGAGATGTTTTATGTCCTTGAAAACCTAAAGGAGGTTTTGCTTTCAAAGTATGAGGATGGGGATTTTTTGGGTGTTGTAAAAGATTACTATAAGTTGATGGATGTTTTGGACGCCTTTGAAAGGAGCCTTTTAAACCGCAAAGTCCAACCTTAAAATATCCGAAAAGGAGGTAGAATATGAGTAGAGAAGAGATCCTTGCGAAGATACGCGATATAGTTGTGGAAGAGCTCGGAGTAAGCGCGGAGAAGGTCATGGAGGAGGCGAGGTTCATAGAGGACCTTGGGGCGGATTCAATAGGGGTTATGGAGCTCGTAATGAAGATGGAGGAAGCCTTTGATGTTCAGATCCCGGATCAGGATATTGAGAAGATAAGGACGGTAAAGGACGCGATAGATTACATACTTTCAAAGAAAGGACAGTGAGAAGGGTTGTGATAACGGGCCTGGGGGCGATAACCCCCCTGGGCCAAACCGTTAAGGAAACTTGGGAGAATTTGGTGAAGGGTAAGAGTGGGGTGGGGTATATTGACAGGTTTGACACCTCCAACCTTCCCGTTAAGATCGCCGCCCAAATTAGGAATTTTGACCCTCTAAAGAGGCTTTCACAAAAGGAAGCGGGGGTTCCAATAAAGAAGCTAGACCTATTCAGTATATACGCCCTTTGGGCGGCCGAAGAAGCAATAGAGGATAGCGCACTTTTAAAGGGACCCTTTGATCCAGATAGGGTTGGAGTAATAATAGCATCCGGAATAGGGGGGGTTG
>Ga0326760_1000116_pt1 | contig 45084 bp, 43 predicted proteins | sample GCREP_S_FD_207668 | JGI IMG/M metagenome (GOLD analysis project Ga0326760, IMG submission 207668) | Hot spring sediment microbial communities from Geyser Creek Basin, Yellowstone National Park, WY, United States - GCR.EP_S | ecosystem: Environmental > Aquatic > Thermal springs > Near-boiling... | reverse complement strand
TGTAGCAGTTATACATGCTCATAGATGCGATGTTTATGGGAATTGTCAAATCGATGGAATACTTGTCATGGATTACGAGCTTGCGCGAGCTGCTAAAAGGGTTATTGTAACAACAGAGCAAATTGTTTCTAATGAGAAAATTAGGTCTGAGCCTTGGCGTACTGTAATACCATTCTTTGTTGTGGATGCGGTTGTTGAGGTTCCCTTCGGTAGTCACCCATGCAACATGCCTACACTATACTATTTTGATGAAGAGCACATCGCCGAGTATTTGAGTTTAACAAGAACTGATGAAGGTACGAGGGAATACTTTAAAAAATATGTATATACTGTCAAAGATCACTATGAATATCTTGAGCGAGTAGGCGGTATGAAGAAGCTTACATACTTAATGTTGCTAGAGCAGGGAAGAGCAATATTTAAATATCCATGGGCTGAAAAGAAGGGTTAGTGGTGATCTCTATGAGTAGGCCTACTTACACTAGAATTGAGCAGATGATAATAGCTGCTGCAAAGCTTTTAGAAGATAAGAAAATTGTGTTTGTGGGTACTGGAATGCCTTTACTAGCAGCATTAGTGGCCAAAGCAACACACGCACCTAATCTGATACTCTTATTTGAAGCTGGTGGTATAGATCCAAAGGTAGGACCAACACTTCCAATAAGTGTTGGAGACTCTATGACAGTGTGGAAAGCTGTTATGGCTGCCAGCATGGACTATGTCATGAGCTTAGCACAAGCAGGTTTTATAGAGTATGGAATGTTGGGAGCATCCCAAATAGATAGGTATGGAAACATAAATACAACTGTAATAGGCTCATGGGAAAAACCTAAAGTAAGGCTCCCAGGTAGTGGGGGAGCTAATGACATTGCATCATTATGTTGGAGAACAATAGTTATAATGAGGCAGGATAAGACAAGATTTGTTGAGAAAGTTGATTTCCTAACATCACCTGGGTATTTGAGTGGTCCAGGAGCTAGGGAGAAAGTGGGTTTGCCAAGGGGTACAGGACCTTGGAGAGTTGTTACACAACTAGGTGTTTATGGTTTTGATGAAAAAGATATGCAATTAACATTATTAGCAACATATCCCGGTGTCACGATAGAGGAAATACAGGCTAATAGCAGTTTCCCAATAAAAATTCCTGATAAAGTTAAAGTATTGCCAGAGCCCACTACAGAAGAGTTAAAGATATTGAGAAGTCTTGATCGCTATGGTCTAGTATTAGGCAAATGAAGCAATAAGCATGTTCCTACTACTTTACACACCCTTAATATTTACATAATAACATTCTCATTCTTTACTTTACATAAGGCATAAAAACTTAAATTTTTGCCTCTATGTAATAAAAATGGTGTTATTCGTATGGCTTGGAATTATACTGATATGCAGGAGTGGATTCGTAGAATACGTCGTGGTGAGCTACCTCCACTAATAATTACTGTAGCAATTACTGGTGGTATACAGGGTAAGGAGCTGAATCCTAATATTCCTGAAACACCTGATGAACAAGCAAAGCATGCTTATGAGGCTTATAAAGCTGGTGCATCAATTGTTCATATTCATGTCAGAGATCCTAAGACTAATTACGCTACACCTACATCTGATCCACAGCAAATTAGGCTTGTTAATAAGAAAGTGAGGGAGCTGTGCCCGGATATAATAATAAATGATTCTACAGGTATTGGGCTTTTTACAACACTTGAAGATAGGTTAAGAGTTCTCGAAGCTGATCCAGAAGTAGCGTCACTTAATGCAGGGCCTGTTGCTTGGAAAACTGTTTTAAAGAAAAGAGAGCCTGTTAGATTGAGGGATGAGGAGGTTGACCTGTCATGGCCTCCCAATTTCACATGGAAAGAAGCTGAAGTACTTGCTAAGAAAATGCTTGAGAAGAATGTTAAGCCTGAGTTTGAAATTTATCAGCAAGGCCATTTCCATGTCCTTTACTACTTAATAGAGAATAACCTTGTTAAAGAACCCTATATGGTGCAACTCGTAATGGGTGTTCCTGGAGGTGAGTTACCACACTATAAGAACTTAATAAACATGCTTGAGCATGTGCCGCCAAATAGTGTTGTATTTGTTGCTGGTATAGGGCCTTTTCAAACATATCTTGCAACACTAGCCATAATCATGGGGCTGCATGTAAGAGTTGGTTTAGAGGATAACATATATTATCGTCGTGGTGAGCTTGCAATTAGTAATGCGCAATTTGTTGAACGTATTGTGAGAATAGCAAATGAGCTTGGAAGACCTGTTGCCACACCTGAAGAAGCAAGAAAGATGCTGGGTTTGCCTAAAGAACCGAAGAGATATGACTAAGCTTTTAGCAAATTCCAAAGGCATGATAAGTCTTTAGTTTGTGAACATCATAAAATTTGAGGGTTGGAATCATGGTTAAGATTAGTAATGTCACAGTCTTAGGAGCGGGTACAATGGGCCATGGAATTGCACAACTTTGTGCACAAAGCGGTTACAAAACTGTAGTTGTAGCAACTAGAATGGAGAGCCTTAAGAGGGCTGAGCAATATATTAAGAGAAATCTAGAACTATTTAAACAGAAAGGTCTTTTGAGCGATGTAGATATAGAGGTTATAATGTCTAACTTAAGCTATGAGACAAATGTTGGCAAGGCTGTTAAGGATGCAGATTTTGTTATAGAGAGCGTCACTGAGGACGTGGAGGTCAAGAGGAGGGTGCTTCAGGAAACTGATGCAAATGCACCATCACATGCAATAGTAGGTAGTAATACATCAACAATAAGAATATCGCTACTTGCAAGTTTTACAAAAAGACCTCACATGGTTATTGGAACTCACTTCTGGAATCCTCCACATATAATGCCACTTGTTGAAATTGTAAAAACACAATACACAACAGATGAAGTAATAAATATTACCAAAGCTTTTATTGAGAGTTTAGGAAAGATTCCTGTAGTCTGTAAAGATACTCCAGGTTTCCTTGGTGTAAGACTTCAAGCAGCTATCGTCTTAGAGGCTATTAGAATGCTTGAAGAAGGTATTGCAAGCGCTGAAGACATAGATACTGCAGTTAAACTTACATTAGGTTTAAGATATCCGCTATTTGGACCACTAAGAGTTGTTGACCTTGGAGGGCTTGATGTATTTTACAATGCATACACTATTTTATATAGTGAAACAGGAAAAGAGCACTTCAAACCTCCAGAATTACTTAAAAAGAAGGTAGAAGCACGTGAGTTAGGCATAAAGACGTTAAAGGGCTTTTACACATACACTCCTGAGGAAGTAGATAAAATAACAAGACTTAGAGATGAATGGACTCTCGACTTCTTGATAAAAAGTGGTTTATTAAAGGTAAAGAAGGGGAGAAAAGAAGGTTAAAGAATAACCTTAAGATTTGCAACTTCACTTTTCTGTTTTTAATAAAAATTTTTAACTTTTCTGTTAAGTTAATTCAAAGAAATTTTAATAGGTGATGTTGATGGGAAAGCTAAAGAAGATTGAACTAAAAGATGCTAAGCCTTATGAGGCGCCTGGCCATTTTAAAGTTGCTACCCTTAGGTTACATCATAAGGAGACTACAGGTACGCAGAAGTTTTGGATAGGAATATCTCACTTCTTACCTGGTGGTGGTACAGAGATGGATGCCGCTCCTATTGAACGTGTATACTTTGTGTTATCAGGCACCCTAACAGTTATTGATGAAGATGGTCAGAGATATGTTTTAAATCCCATGGACTCGCTATACATACCACCTAATGTCAAGAGAAGAATCATTAATGAAACCAACATGCCTGTAACAATGCTTGTAATAGCAAGTTATCCAGAGTGAGGTTGGGATTCATGGCAGGGGAATTTGATTGGTCTAAAGTTGATTGGCAAAAGATTTCTGAATCTTATGAAGCATACAGAGACTTTTTAATGGAGAGAATTAAAAGGAAGCAACTTGGTTATAGAAAACTCTTTGACTTAACCGGAAGAGTTGCTATAATAACTGGAGGTGCTGGTGGTTTAGGATTACCTACAGCACTTGCACTATCTGATTTTGGTGCAAAGGTTGTTCTTGTTGGAAGAGATGTTGGAAAGCTTGCTGAAGCCGTAAACCTTGTAAAGGAGGCAGGTGGTGATGGTATGTATGTACAAGCTGATGTTACAAAAGAAGGTGATGTAAAGAAAATGGTTCAGCATGTTGTTGACACCTATGGAAGAATAGATATTCTTGTAACTTTTGCAGGAATAAACATACCATCGCATCCAGCAGAAGAGTATCCTCTTGAAAACTGGCACAAGGTTATAGAAACCAATGTTACAGGAGTATTCCTAACATGTCGAGAGGTAGGTAAGGTTATGATAAAACAGCGCAGAGGTAAAATCATAAATGTAGCATCTGTTAGAGCATTTTTCGGTCTACCGGGCAACTATGTGGCTTACTGCACAAGTAAATCTGCTGTAGTTGGGCTTACAAGGCAATTAGCTGTAGAGTGGGCTAAGTATAACATACAGGTTAATGCAATAGCACCAACAGTCATATTAACACCACTAACAGCTCACATACCTAGAAACCCACAGTTATCTCAACTCATGAAATCACGTATACTCCTTGGCAGATGGGCTGTTCCAGATGATGTTGTAGGAGCAATAATATACTTTGCATCAGATGCCTCTAACTTTGTAACAGGCCAAGTACTGCTAATAGACGGTGGTGTAACAAGCTGGGCTTAACACATTAATCACAATAAAACTAAAATTTTTAGCTCTTTCAACACCCCCTAGTAACATGTTTTTAATTATAATTTTTTAACCCCTAACATAAGCTCTATAGATTGGTGAGTGTTTTGAGTAAAATTGAAATACCACCAGATCTTCCAAGATCACCTAAAATTCCTAAGGGACTGTCTGTAGACACTCCATACATTCATGGCATGCTTGACCCTAAGTGGATAGGAAAACCTGAGGACTGTTTAAAAAAGTATCCAGTAAAGCTACTGGGTCGCGAGTTTGAGGTTTACGACCTTTCGCAGCCCTTTGGTTATGATGTGCCACTATGGCCTTATTTCGAAGATCCTATATTTGAGCGTATTCACTATCACAGTAAGTCACGTGTTCTCACACGTAGAATCGTAACAGTTATGCATGTGGCAACACATATTGATGCACCTATTCATGTTGAAGAAGGTTTTCCATCAATAGATCAAATACCCATTGGAAACTTCATAGGGGAGGGCGTTGTCATATCCATACCTAAAGGCAAGTGGGAGTTCATAACAGTTGAAGAGCTTGAAAAAGCCGAGCCACCAATACAACCAGGAGACTTTGTTATAATAAACACAGGGTGGCATAAGTATTGGGGAGATAATGTAAAGTACTATTGCTATGGACCTGGACTTTCAATAGAAGCTGCATGGTGGCTTGTGCAAAAGGGAGTTAGATTAGTAGGTATAGACACCCAAGCCCTGGACCACCCACTATACACTAGACAAATATGGTCGCAAGGACCAGGAACACCAGATGAAAGAAATATTGTCGTGCCCTGGCTTGTTGAGGAATATAAAAAGACTTTTGGCCGTGACCCAAGAGAAGACTTCCCCTACTGGGAGCCTGTACATAGAATCCTACTAACACATGGCATTATAGGAATTGAGAATGTTGGAGGAGAGGTAGACAAGGTATCAGGAAAGAGATGTATAATAATAGCACTCCCACTAAAATGGATTGGCGGAGACGGATCAATGACTAGGCTCGTAGCCCTAGTTGAAAAGAAGTAGTTAAGGTAATGAATATAAAATTGCAAACCTCTTAAATTTACTTTGTTTTTCGCTTCATATCCTATAACCAGTTATATTAAACATTGCTAATAATATTAAAAATTCTTTCTATTCATTAGCTCAGATTTTAATGAGATAAATTCGTAAGTTATGTAAATAAAAGTTTTTATAGTACTATCATCACTCCTTTATGTCTGGGTATCTCTATGCCTGATGAGGCTCCAGTAGCATGGGAGTTAGGTTATGGAGTAAGACTTCCTGATGGAACTTGGAGAGGCACTTCTTGTAGTGTTGGAGGACCAATGTTTGTATATGTCAAGGATGGAAGAATAATTAGGATAACACCAATAGAATTCGGTCCGGATGATGCTGAAAGTTGGGAGATAGAAGCTAGGGGAAGGATATTTAAACCCCCCAGAAAAACTCTACTTGCACCCTATGTCCTTTCGCTAAGGTCTCGTGTATATTCTCCAGAAAGACTGCTAACTCCTATGAAGAGGGTCGACTTTGATTCCAGCAAGCCGCCTGGGCAGAGGAACGAGGAGAATAGGGGTAAATCAGGTTATGAGCCAATTAGTTGGGAAGAGGCTCTTGACATTATAGCACAGGAAATTGAGAGGATTAAGAAGCAGTATGGCCCTGAGGCCATAGCAGCTACAGCTGATTCTCACTATGAGTGGGGCAATATACACTATAGGCACAGCACATTCTTTAGATTCTTTAATTTGCTGGGCTTTACCTACGTAGATCACAACCCTGATAGCTGGGAGGGTTGGCATTGGGGAGCAATGCTAATGTGGGGCTTTCACTGGAGGCTTGGCTCTTCTGAGCAATACGATTTACTATGGGATGCTCTCAACCACTGTGATATGATTGTGTTTTGGAGTGCTGATCCAGATACAAATAGGGCTATAGGGTATCAGGGATATGAGTCAGCTCCTTGGAGGCAGTGGTTAAAGGAGTTAGGAGTAAAGGTTGTAGTTATAGATCCCTTTTACAACTGGACTGCACACATAATGTGGGCTGATAAATGGCTTGCCCCAAGACCCGGTACAGATACAGCTCTTGCAGCAGCAATAGCTTATGTGTGGATAACTGAAGGTACATACGATAAGAAGTTTGTTGAAGAGAAGTGCTACGGCTTTGAAGAATTTAAGAAGTATATACTCGGTGAAACAGACGGTATTCCCAAGACCCCGAAGTGGGCAGAAGAGAAGACTGGTATACCAGCAAGAGAAATAATTGCACTTGCAAGAGAGTGGGCTAGAAAGAGAACCATGCTTGCTGCTGGAGGACTTGGAGGCTGGGGCGCCGCCTGTAGACAAGCCTATGGCCACGAATGGGCCAGGTTCATGGTTGCTTTAGCAGCTATGCAGGGCATTGGTAAGCCAGGTGTGAATATTTGGAGCACTACACAAGGTGCTCCATCGACTTACGAAGACTTTCTCTTCTTCCCAGGCTACGCCGAAGGCGGGATTTCTGGAGACCCTGTAAAAACGGCAGCATTTGTACATCTACTGCCTCGTGGAATGACTAGAATGCCCACTTACTGTACAATACATGATAATCAGCATATTGCAAGACTACTGCTACCTGAATGCATAACTAATCCACCAGAAAAGTATGTTGAGTGGAGAGGTAGAGGCTTTTGTGGAGAATCATTACAACACCAATTTAGACCCTACAGATATCCAGCACCAGGTTATGAGAGGCTAAGAATGTTATATAGAGTTGGGGCGGCATACATAGGGACAATGACTCACACTAATAGATGGGTCAGGGCTTATAGAAGTAAAAAATTAGAGTTCTTCGTTGTACAGACAATGTTTAAGAATGAACCAGAAGCTAAGTTTGCTGACATACTCCTACCTGTATGTACTAACTTAGAGCGTTGGGATATAAGTGAATGGGCAAGCTGCTCTGGCTATATACCACACTCATACACAGGCGTTAACCACAGGGTTATAGTTCTTCATATGAAGGCTATTGAGCCTCTTGGACAGTCTAAGAGTGATTACTGGATCTTTGCACAACTTGCTAAAAGGCTAGGCTTTTGGTATGAGTTTACAGAAGGTGGTAAAACAGATTTAGACTGGGTTAAGAGAATGTTTGAAGTATCAGACTTGCCCAAATTTATAACATGGGAAGAGTTTAAGAGAAAAGGATACTTCGTAGTGCCATCACCAAAACCGTATAGACCAAGAGTCGCGCTTAGCTGGTACTACCAGGGTAGGGAGAGGGATACTCCAGACTGGGCTCCTACATGGTCATCACCAGATAGAAGAAGCCTTGCAACACCAACAGGTAAAATAGAGTTTTACTCAAAGATGATTGAAAGATTCAGGAAAGAAGATCCAGGTGAGGAAAGACCTGTAATACCTATGTACATACCGTCTTGGGAGGGTCACGAGTCAGATCTTGCTAAGAAATATACACTGCAATTAATAACGCCGCACCCAAGATACTCGTATCATAGTCATCACGATGGCAAAGGTACGTGGATTAATGAAATACCTGAGCACAGAATTAAGAAAGAGGATGGAAGATACTACTGGGTACTATACATAAACCCGAAGGATGCAGAGGCCAGAGGCATTAGAGACGGGGATCTCGTGCTTGTATACAATGATAGAGGTTCAGTAGTTTGTGTTGCTAAGGTTACTGAGCGTGTAAGACCTGGAGTTGTTAGAGCTTGGGAGTCATGCAATGTCTATGACCCTATTGGCGAGCCTGGCGATCCTGGTAGTATTGATAGAGGTGGCTGCCTTAATCTAATAACACCAGAAAAATTCTTGTCTAAAAATGCGTGCGGCATGGCTCCTAATACATGTCTTGTAGAAGTGAGGAGAATAGATTTAGCAACACTTCAAGAACTTGAAAAGAAGTGGAAGGCAGGTGAAAAAATAGACTTTAGAAAAGCTCTTGGAATTGCGTGACCATGAGGTGAGATGCATGGTTAAGAGGACAATTGTCGTAGATATTACTAAATGTAATGGTTGTTATAACTGTGTCTTAGCTTGCAAGGACGAGTTTTGGGATAATGACTGGCTTCCTTACTCTGTTGCTCAGCCTAGGCATGGGCATATGTGGATTAGGCTACTGTATAGGGAGAGAGGCAACCATCCACATGTTAGAGTAACTTACATGCCTATGATGTGTCAGCACTGTGAAAACCCAGCATGTATGAAAATAGCTCCTGATGCTGTTTACAAAAGACCTGATGGTATTGTAATTATAGACCCTGTAAAGGCTAGGGGTAGGAAGGATCTTATAAACGCATGCCCCTATGGAAATATCTTTTGGAATGAAGAGAAAAATGTGCCTCAAAAATGCACAATGTGTGCACACTTACTTGACCAGGGATGGAAAGAGCCAAGATGTGTACAGGCATGCCCAACAGGAGCATTAATATTTGGAGATCTAGACGATCCAAAAAGCGAAGTATTTAAGCTTGTTGCTTCAAGAAAGGCTGAGCCTTACAAGCCTGAATTAGGTACAAAGCCAAGTGTTTACTACATAGGTTTGCACAGATACACAAAGGAATTATTAGCTGGGAGTATAGCACTAAAGGATACTGACGAAGTAGCTGTAGGAGCTAAAGTAACTTTAGTAAATAAGAAAGCAGGAGAGAAAATAGAGACAAAAACAAATGAATTTGGGCTATTTGAATTTGATAATCTTGAACTAGGCGAATACACATTAACAGTTGAATACCCAGGATACAAGCCAGCAACAATAGACATAACATTAACAAAAAGCATTTACATAGGTTACATATTTTTAGAAAAAGCGTAACCCTACTTAAAACAAAATTATTTTTCAACTCTTTTCAATAATGCAAGACCTTTTTCTAAGACTAATGTAGACTTTGCTACGGTAATATAAACTTTTAAATAACTCTATGCAATGTAATGTTTTAGAGGTGTAGCGAAGCCTTGTCAGAAGTCTATCCTGTGTATGTATATGCTCAAGTATGGGCTGCTATGGTTTTGACAAACATATGGTTCTACATTGGGTATAAGCTGTATGAAAGAAGTAAGAAGAGGGAGGTGAAGGGGTGAGGATATATGGTTAATGTAGGTTGGCTTACTGCGTGGGAGGGGATATACTTTTACATAACAATAATACTATTCATAATAACTGGAATAGGTTTAAGAAGAAAATCCAGACCTAAGGCTAGGGGTTGAAGTATGCCTGAAGCTGTAATCAGACTAGATCTTCTACTACCCATAGTACTCTACTTCCTCATAGTTAGTATAGGTATTGGTGTAGTGCTAGCCCGGCGCTGGGCTAGGAGAGCACTTGACTTTACCCATGCCGCTATGACCTTACCCTGGTGGCTCATTGCTACAGGTGTTGTATTAGGGCCTTTTGGCGCTGGTCATACGTTAAGCCCTGCTGAAGCCTCTTGGGTTTGGGGCCTCATACCAACTTGGTGGGCTATTGTAGGAGGCACAGTATCGCTGTCTATAGCAATGTTCATTACAGGTAGGTGGTATAGATCTATGGGTGTTGCAACACTAGCAGAAGCGTTTGAGAGAGTATTCGGTTCTACATTTAGAGCTCTAGTATCTACAATAACACTACTTGCTTCTCTTGCAATCTGCAGTTTAGAATTTTTTGCAAGCGGTGCTGTTTTAAGTGCTGCAACAGGTCTTGATATAGCAACTTGCATGATATTTGTCTACATATTCTTCGTTGTATACGTTGTACTTGCAGGTATGATGCAACTTGCATTATTAAACACAATATACTTAGTTACATACTATATCTGTGTAGCTTTAGCACTTTACGGCTGGACTTTAACTGTAAATAAAATAGGTGGTTGGGCTGCAGCTGTACAAAACATCTATAGTGTTATGGGCGCTAAGGGTGTATCACTATTTGTCCCAGGACCTATACTTGAATTAGCAATACCTATAGCAATTTTACATGCTTGGTACACCTCACTAGTTCAAGGCTTTATGCAACCAATACTTTCAGCTAGAGATGTTAGAGAAATAATTAAGGGCTGGCCCTTGGTAATAATTTGTAATAGTAGTGCTACAGCACCTTGGGTTATAACAGGGCTTCTCGCACTAGCCCTGCCATCATGGCTTTACGGGCCAGCTGCATCAGTAATTGAGCAGTTCAGAGCTATGGGGCCTGCAGGTGCTGTTCCAGCAATAATTACGAGTATAAGAGAAGTTCTATGGCCCGTGGGAGCGGCAGGACTCTTAATGACAATGTTTGTTGCAACTCTTTCAACAGGTGCGATGTTCTTATTTGGCGCAGCTACAGCAGCTGTTGAAGATATTATTGTAGGGCTTTACGAGGTTAAGCTTACTGATAGAGCTAAGTTGTGGCTTACAAGAGGACTAATCTTAGCCTTTGGAGTATTAACAGGTGTAGTAGCAGCATTCTTCAAGCCCTTCCTCATGGCAGCATTCCTATGGGTATTCTCATGGACAACACCACTAACTGTAAGCCTAATACTTGGCTGGACATGGCGTAGAAATGGCAAGGCAGCTCTATGGACATGCATCATCACATGGATTTTCCAAGTACTATACACAATCTTTGGCGACACCATAACGGTATCATGGCTTGTTCCACCAATGGGTCTCGCTTATGTCGGTACCCTAGTTGCACTCATACTCTACATAGTATTAACAATAGCATTTAAGGAAGAAACTAAAGAACCCGCAAAACAATTAATTAAGACTTAAACCAAAATAATTCTTAATATCTCTCTCCATTTCCACACTACCCATAACCTTATTTATGTCCTGGTACACAACAACATTAATTGCACGTAAATAAGTACTGCTAGATGAATTCAGCAACAGCAATACAATACTTTAAAACGCCTTTAGAATTCAGAAGCTTCATCGTTTCAGATGTGTAAGGCAATTATTATGTGGTGTAGAGTATTAATATATAATGTGGGTATGAGAAAGTGCTAATAACTGGGAATACATATATTTGACGTCAGAAATGCTTAAAGAGTGATGCTTCATAAAAACTTTTTTACTCTACCAATGCACATACATTAGTAAGGTTGAGTGTGTATGCCTGTTAGGACTAGTGTTATTGTTGCTATAGCCGTTGTCTTAATTGTTGTTGCTGGTGTTGTTGGTTATTTTGTTGGTGCATCTACACTACCTCCAACAAAAACAGTTACACAGACTATTACAATTCCATATACGTATACAGTAACGCAAACAGTTACAGTAACACCAGCACCCACAACCCCAACACCAACTCCAACCCCGACTCCAACACCAACACCAGCGCCTACACCCACACCGACACCTGCACCCGCTGTTGAGTGTACAGAAATTAAAATTGGTATGCCAATACCATTGACGGGTGTTATAGCTGCTTTTGGAGAACCTGACCCAGCTATTGCTAAGTGGTTTGAAGATTTTGTTAATACAAAACTTGGTGGTATATATATTAAGGAGTGTGGTAGGAAATTACCAATAAGAATTATTATAAGAGATACTAGAAGCGATGAAACAGCAACAGCTGAAGTAACAGCAGACTTAATAACAAGAGAAAAAGTACATGTAATAGCAGCTATGCATACACCATTACAATTACCAGCAGTTATGCAATGTGAAAAATATGGTGTGCCATGCATAACAACAGAAGCACCCATGTGGGTGTGGTTGAGTGGCGCACCATATAAATGGTCTGTACACGCATTTTGGACAGAGCTTGACACAGCTCATATGTTTGTAAGGTATTTTGAAAAACTTGTTGCTATGGGCAAACTTGATAAAACTAAACCTGTTGCAGTATTTGCCGAAAGCATTGAAGAGCCTTTCTATAAGGCTTATAAAGCAATGCTAACGGAGTATGGGTGGAAGATTCAGGACTATGGACTTGTACCTACAGGTACGAGAGACTTTTCAGCAATAATACTTGATGCTAAAGCTAGGGGTATTGAAGCAGCAATGATAAATCTACCTCCACCAGACTTTCAGGCATTCATATCACAAGCACATGAACTAGGCTGGAACATAAAAGCTCTTGCAGTAGCTAAGGCACTCCTCTTCCCAGCAACAGCTGAAGCTGTTGGAAAATACTCTTATGGTGCGGTAACTGAAGTTTGGGTATGGCCGTGGGCTAACTTCACATCAGAATTGACAGGAATGACAAGTCTTGATGTTGCGAAGCTATATGAAAGTATTACTGGTAAGCAGTGGGCAACACCAGCAATATATACCTTTGTTACTTTAGAACTCGTTATTCATGCTCTTCAGAAAGCACAAAGCCTTGATCCAAAGGCTATTATTGATGCAGCTAAAACGCTATGCCCAGTTAAAACTGTTGCTGGAACAGTTTGCTTTGGACCTAAGGATCCTGAAAAATACTTTAGAGAGCTCTATGGAGATGAACTAGGTCCAAAAATGTATGAAATCTATAAGAAGTATGCACCAGAAATAATACGAAACTTAGACATAATATCAATACAACCCGAAGTCTTGGGGCAGTGGGTTAAGGGAACAAAGTGGAGTCATGAGCTCATGCTAATAGACGCATACAATACCCCAGGACTAAAACCATACGAAAAAACACCACTAACATACCAAGAAGCACAAAAACTATTTGGATAAAATAAAATAAAAATCATTTTTAACTCCCTAACCTTTTTCTCAAAACATTTCAATACAAATCTAAATACAAATCCAATGTTAAATAGTTTCACTATAATTTATGATATAATGCTATTTAACGGTATTAAAACATAATTAGCAATAGCTACGATGTGAGTAAAGCATATATTTTTTTTTCTAATAAACAATAATATTACTTATGGTATTTTAAGGGTTTTAGGAATGACACTACTATGTGCATTAAATATCACTAAAACATTTGGAGCGTTAAAAGCTGTAGATGATGTCTCCTTTGATGTTAATGAAAAAGAGATTTTAGCTTTAATAGGTCCTAATGGTGCTGGGAAAACAACACTATTAAACATTATTAGTGGTTATTTGAAACCTGATAGAGGTAAGGTGATTTTTAAGGATATTGATATAACTGCACAACCTCCACATAAGATATGTCGTTATGGTATTGTCAAAACACATCAGATCCCAAGACCCTTTCTTTCATTAACTGTATATGAGAATATACTTGTATCGTCAATGTATTGTAGTGGTAATCAGAGGGAGGGAATAGAGATAGCATTGGATTTCCTAAAGAAAATTGGTTTATATGACAGATTAAATTGGCAAGCAACCACGCTAAATACTACACAGAGAAAGCTGCTTGAAATTGCAAGATGTTTAGCAGCAACACCTAAATTACTGCTCTTGGATGAGCCTTTGAGTGGATTAAGCCAAGCACAAATAGATTATGCGAAAAAGATTATACAAGGCCTTAGAAATGACTATGGCATCACCATTGTATGGGTTGAACATGTAATACATGCTTTAAAAGGTGTTGTGGATAGAGTTATTGTCTTAAACTATGGTAAGAAAATTGCTGAAGGAGGGTTTGAAGAAGTAATGGAAAATGAAAGTGTTAAAGAAGCATACTTAGGAGGTTTGATTATATGACTTTACTTTTAGTAGAAAAGTTGAATGCCTTTTATGGGGATTTACAAGTATTATACAACATCTCCATGGAGATCGACAACAGAGAAGTTGTAGCTCTAGTAGGTCCTAATGGTGCTGGGAAAACAACATTGTGCTGTAGTATAATAGGCACTGTAAAGAGGAGAGGTAGGATAGTGTTTGAGAATACCCCTATAGACCACATGACACCAGATGAGGTAATTAGGCGAGGTATAGCCTTGGTACCTGAGGGAAGGAGATTATTTGGAAATCTAACAGTTCTTGAAAATCTTGAAGTAGCAACATATACGTTACCTAAGGAGGTAAAGAAAAAAATTAATGATACTCTAGATTTCGTCTTCACTCTCTTCCCGCGGTTGAAGGAAAGGAAAAACCAGTTGGCTAAAACATTAAGTGGTGGTGAGGGTCAAATGCTTGCTATAGCTAGAGCTTTAATGGCTAGACCTAAATTACTACTACTAGATGAGCCATCGCTAGGGCTTGCACCTAAGGTTGTACAACAGTTATATGATGCTTTAAGGGAGCTCTTTAATAGCACATTTGTTAAATCAATTTTATTAGTGGAACAGTATGTGAATTATGCTTTATCATTAGCTCACAAAGCTTATTTATTAGTTGATGGGCAAATAAAGGCTAGTTGTAAGGTTGATGAATGCTTAAAGTCTGAGAACTTCAAAAAGCTGTATTTAGGGCTTACATAATGGAGCCAGCAATTTTCATAAATACTGTAGCAAATGGAGTACTCTTAGGAGGGTTTTTAGCATTAATGGCATGGTCTATGAGCGTATTGCTGGGAGTTGCAAAAGTGTTAAACTTAGCTCATGGAGATTTCATAGTATTAGCAGCATACCTCTACTTTGCCCTCCTACCCTATGTGAAGAATCCATTTCTAGCCTTACCAGTAGCAACTGCAATCATTGTTGCAATAGGCTTTATCTACTACCGCTTCTCACTACACAAGTTAATACCAAGAGGATTAAATGACATAGCGCTCTTCACTTTTGCAACAAGTATTATTATTCAAAATGCATTATTAGTAGCTTTTACAGCTGATCAGCGAATGATAAGAGTTCCAGAGCTTTACAGACCTGTACTAGTAGGTAATATAGCATTAGGCTTGCGTTACATACTAAACTTTGCTATAGCTTTAATTTTATTTATAGTACTTTACTTATTTTATAAAAGAACATTAGTAGGAAAGGTTATGCGTGGAGTTCCCTATGATAATATAGCTGCTCAAATACTGGGCATTGATGTAAAGAAGATATATGGATATGTAATGATTATAGCAATGTTAATTACAGGCGTGGCAGGATTATTCTTTGGAATCACCTTTCTATTCAATCCTTCAGCTGGAACACTATATACATTACTATCATTAGCTGTTGTAGTTATGGGTGGTATGGGGAGTTTAAGAGGAACATTCATAGGGGGAATAATAATTGGCATAGTGTATACAATAGCAGGGCTTTTCTTACCAGTAGCATTACAATTTGCAGTAACATATCTTGTAACACTAATAATGCTTATAATAAGACCTCAAGGCCTATTCGGTGAAAAGGTGTAGAGCATGGTTAATAAAAAGCAGTTTTCCATTGCAAGGATAGTTAAGTGGAGAACTCGCATACCATTACTTATATTGCTATCAATAAGTTTAGTTGCTGTCTTTCTACTTCCTCTAGCACCAAATGTTAGTATATTTATTTTAGACTTTCTAACGAGATTATTTATATATACTACTCTTGCATTAGTGTGGGGATATAGTGCTGCATTTGCAGGTCTTGTTTCCTTAGGTAATCAGGCTTTTATAGGTATTGGAGGCTATGTTACAGCAGTACTTGTAGAGAAATTTGGTTATCCTTTAATGCTAAGCGGATTAATAGCGGTATTGATTTCGGGTTTACTTGCGTTTGCTATAGCATTTCCGCTACTTCAGTTACGCGGTATATACTTCTCTATTGGAACACTTTTAGTAGCAGAAATTCTGAGATTAGTATTTCTTAGTTGGGAGTATGTTGGAGGTGGTCGCGGTTTTGCATTTAGAAGTGTCTATGGGCAACCCATAACCTATACATACTATCCATCATTAGTGATACTCATAGTTGTAGCAATAGTGCTTTACAAATTGTATTACTCTAAGTTAGGATATGGATTGAGAAGTGTTGGTGATGATGAAGATGCTGCACGTGGTGTAGGAGTTAATGTAGCTCTAATCAAGGCCTTTACATTCACATTAACAGGAATTATATGTGGATGTCTTGGAGTTGTTAATGCCATATATGTTGTGTATCTCCATCCAAATGGAGTCTTCAGTATATCCTGGACAGTTGCAGCATTATTTGCTGCAATAATAGGAGGCATAGGAACAATAGCTGGTTCACTTATTGGGGGCGCGATTTATACAGCATCAATATATTTCTTAGCGGCATTACCAGGTTATAGTCTTCTTGTGCAAGGAGCGATTGTAGCTATATTAATGCTTATATTTCCTGAAGGTATATGGAGATTTATTAGAAGAATGTTAAGACTGCAACGACTTTACCCACTATAAAACATGGATTATAGCACCATTACTCCCTTATCATTCAAAACATAATGACTACAAATAATTATTGTGTTGAACAAAGTAAAGAATCTTGTAAGGTATTTGCGTATAGCAGTATCTTAAAATAATAAACATAAACAATAAACAAAGTAAATTTATATTAACATTGTAAACAGGTATAGAATACTGAACAGAATTAAAGTACTTTAAATATCTGAGGTATTTATACTTAATTAATGCTAAACTATCATTAACACACGGTTATTTTTCATAAGTTGTTAAGTCACTATTTCTATAAAAATTCTCTTCCTATATTCATTAACTCCTTTTAATGAAGATATGAGACCTTCTATGGTTGATTTTAAGATTCTTTTTACAAATGGGCTTAGTGTAATGACCTTATCATCTACAATAAGTTTTACATCTAAAGCTACAGGACACCAGCTAGTTTTACTCATTGCAAATGCCTTTGCAAATGCTTTGCAATTCTCAAAACCACAGTACTTACAGTTAGTCCTAAGAGTTTGATTTTCTATGAATTCTAAAGCTCTGTTTTCGATAAAATTCACAAGTCTTTCAATTTCATTAAATGTAAATTGTTGCATTGCTTGCATACCTTCTTCTGGCTTCTTAACATCACTATTCTTAACTACCACACCTATAACATTTTTTACCCTTTTACTCAGCTCTTCAGCTTCCTTCAAGTTTTCAGCTATAACTATTGTATCACCTATATCAGAGCCTTTAAACCCTTCAACAATAACAATTGGTGTATTTATAAAACTTAATACACGCCTTAAATCGTCTACCCATCTCGGTATAAATATAGCTCCACCTCTTTCTGACGATAATATTACAATATCTGCTCCGGCATCTCTATATATAAAACTATCCTTGTTAACAACATCAATATCACCATGAGCATGATGCTTCACAACACCAACTATATACCCTTTAAGCTTTAATTTCAAAACTATTTGTGAAGCTATGTAAGTCTTTCCTCTTCCCCTAGCAGTGGAAACAAATTTTACTACATAAGGTTCCATATGCAAACCCCAAGCAAGGTTATACACTTTAAATTTAAAAAGCGATTTTAATGTGTATCACAACATTTGATTGGAAATGGGATATATTAAATATCTCTTCAACCCTTAGCCCTGCAAAAAAGTAGAGTGTATAAAGCCCGTCTATGCTCAAAGACATTTATGCAATATAACTCTCCTACCTATAACCATAACGGCTTCTTTAGTCTTTAGCTCTGTTATAGGTGTTCACAAAGGTCTCAACTCACAATAGCCTTCATTATCAATACGAATACATCTCAACCTTTCTACCGAAAATTTCATGCTTAAGCTTCATTCTAAAAGCTTTAAAGTAGCATTTATTACATCAAAAACCTTCTTCAAATCCTCTAAAGGGGCGTTTATATAACTCAAATTCTTCTCAATAATGACAATTCTTTCAGAAGCATTACTTTGAGTTATAAGTAATGGAGTAGGGAATTTCAACATCGATGCTCACAACCAAATCTCTAAGATATACTGTATTACAAAGATTTTACTTTCTATTCAGAGATTTTGAAGAACATTATCCCACATACACCCTCTTAATGTATTCATTTTTAAGTAAGTCTCTTCCAACTCCTTCCATAACTATCCTCCCACGCTCTAAAACATAAGCACGATCAGAGAACTCTAATGCTTTAGTGACATATTGTTCAACTAGTAGTATGGTAACACCTTCCTGATTTAACTTTTCTAACGCATTAAAAATTTGGTTAACTACTATTGGCCCTAGCCCTAGCGATGGCTCATCTAGTAGTAGTAATTTAGGTCTAGCCATTAAAGCTCTAGCTATAGTAAGCATTTGACCTTCACCACCACTAAGAGTTTCAGCTTTTTGATTAAGTCGCTCCTTGAGTATTGGAAATAGTTGAAAAACCCACTCTAAAGTGTCTTTAAACTTAGCCTTTGCCTCAGGAGTAATTAATGCTCCTAATCTTAAATTCTCTAAAACAGTCATTTTTGGAAATAATCTCCTTCCCTCAGGAACCAGTGCTATACCTCGCTTGATTATTTCATGAGTAGGGAGACCACTTATTTTCTCATCCATGAACTTTACTACACCAGACTTTATCTTTACTAAGCCTACAATGGCTTTCAGAGTCGTAGTTTTACCTGCACCATTAGGTCCAATTATAGCTACTCTCTCCCCTTTCTTAACATAAAAACTCACATTCCAAAGCACTTGAATAGGACCGTACCCAGCACTTAAATTTTCTACACTAAGCAAGTCTATACTCCCTCCCAAGATATGATTTAATGACTTCATCGTTTCTAGATACTTCCTCAGGTGTTCCCTCCGCTATGACCCTACCACGGTCAAGCACAACCACTCTCTCACATACGGATTGAACTGCTCTCATGACATGTTCAATCATCACTACTGTAATCCCTCTTTTTCTTATACTCTTAATCACTTGCAGCACTTCATCCACTTCTGCAGGCTTTAAGCCAGCCATAACTTCGTCAAGAAGAAGTATTTTAGGTTCAGTTGCAAGGGCTTTTGCAAGCTCTAATCGCTTCATTTCTAATACCGTAAGGTCTCTTCCATAAACATTTTTCTTATGCGATAATCCAACTAAATCTAAAATCTCTTTTGCCTTTTCTACTGCTTCATTAACTGATTTGCTTCGTATTAATGCACCTATAGCTACGTTTTCTAATACAGTCAGATTTGGAAATGGCTTTGGCACTTGAAAAGTACGGGCAATACCCAATTTACATATTTCGTAAGGTTCTTTACCAGTAATGTCTTTTCCAAAAGCAATGACACGACCTTCATCAGGTTTAACAAAACCCGTTATAACGTTAAATAATGTCGTTTTTCCAGCACCGTTTGGTCCAATAATTCCCAAAATTTCCTTCTCTTTTATTTGAATGTTAACTTGCTTTAAAGCCCAGAGACCCCCGAAACGTTTAGATATATTCTTACATTCTAAAACAATCATAATTTTACCTCCAGGCTCCATTTCTCATCTATTTTACCCCATATTCCTTGAGGTAGGAATAATACAAGTACAATTAATATAATGCTAAAAATTACTCTGTGCAAACCTGCATAAACACCGCCCAATGTATATCGCAAGTACTCAGAAAGCGGAACTATAATTGCAGCACCAATTGTAGGGCCAAGTATAGTAAATTTACCACCAAATAGTGCTATTAAAAGTAGCTCTACTGACATTTCAACACCCGCTGTTCCTTCTGGATTTACATACATAAAGTACTGTGCATAGAAAACTCCTGCTGATGCTGTTAATGCGCCACTAATTATAGCTGCTACTAGCTTATACCTTCTAACAGGTATGCCTAACGCAGCTGCAGCCTCTTCACTTTCCCTAATTGCTGCTAAATAGTATCTAAGTTTCTTAGCCTTCTTAATTAACAGTATTGCTATAATCCACATTGTTAACATTATCCAATAGTATGGTTCTTTCGTTGCAAACTGAAAGTATAGAGGATCATTTATACGTCTTATTGAAAGGCCTAGGGATCCTCCCGTGACTTCCCTCCATGCTATAAGTATTTCAACGAGAATTAAATTGAATACTAAGCTAGCTATAGCAAAATAGGCACCCCTCAAACCAAATCTAAAACAAGGATAACCTATTACCATGGCAACACCAGCTCCAGCAATAATAGCTAGAGGTAATGTGATCCAAGGTGAGATATTACTGTTCATAAATAATAAAGCTGCTAAATATGCTCCTATTCCTAAAAACGCTCCATGAGCTAAGCTAAGCTGACCAGCAAAACCACCTAAAAGATTCCAAGAAGTGGCTGCATAAGCAAGTAATAAAGTATATATCATAATATGTAAAACTAATATTGGCACCTTGAATAATGGTAATAAGTACAGCATTGTAACAATGATTAAAAATAGCATTTGAGCTCTACTCATACCTCTTATCCTAAATTTCATTATCGCTCACCAAATAATCCTGTTGGTCTCCAGAAGAGAATAGCTAGGAGTATAATGAAGGCTATAGCTCTGGCAAGCTCTACATTAATGAGAAATCCAATAAAAGCCTCAAGTATTCCTAATATAAAGCCCCCAACTACTGTGCCAATGAAACTACCAAGACCTCCTAATACAACTATTACAAAACATAGTGGGGCAAAGACAAATCCCACTACTGGAAAGACATAGTATATAGGTGACATTAATGCAGCTGCTATACCACATAAGGCTGCGCCAATGCCAAAAGTCATGATATACACTCTTCTGCTATTAATGCCCATAAGCTCAGCTAACTCCCTATCCTGCGCAACAGCCCTAATTCTCATACCTATTTCTGTCCTATTTAAGAAGAAGTAGAGTATGATTGCAGTAATTACAGCTATAATAAAGCTAATCAGTCTAGTAATAGAAATTCTTAAAGTGAATACCTCTACACTAGTACCTGCATAGCTAGGTCTTACAGACTTAAAATCAGAACCCCATAGCAAAGTAGCAATATTTTGAAAGAATGTCATAAGACCTATAGCAGCTACCACTTGACTCGTCTCGTCAACTAAGAGCTTATTAAAAATAAACCTCTGTACAAACATTCCCAATAAACCTAATATGCATGCTACTATCGGTATAGATAAATAGGGATCAAACCTCAAAAGAGTAAACATCCAATAAGTTACATACATTCCAAGCATCAGAAATTCGCCATGAGCAAAATTCACAATTTTTATTACGCCAAATATTAAGTTCAATCCTAAACTCATGATAATGTAAATTCCACCTAACAGTATTCCATTTATCAAGTTCTCAAACATTAATGTAGATATCATTAACATCTACACGCTCTACATTTATATTAGTAAAGTATAGATAAACTTATAAATGTATTGTTAATTGCATTCTTAAGAAGCTTAATCAGCAAGAATAAGCAAAGTAACTCCCCAGTTACAATTATAGCTATAATAGCTAATTATGTTGTAAGCTTATTAGGGTTAATACTAAGTAGATAATGTAGCAGTGTAGTAAGGATAGGTGAGCTTTATGCCTGTTAGGACTAGTGTTATTGTTGCTATAGCCGTTGTCTTAATTGTTGTTGCTGGTGTTGTTGGTTATTTTGTTGGTGCATCTACACTACCTCCAACAAAAACAGTTACACAGACTATTACAATTCCATATACGTATACAGTAACGCAAACAGTTACAGTAACACCAGCACCCACAACCCCAACACCAACTCCAACCCCGACACCAACTCCAACACCTACACCCACACCAATGCCAAAACCTGTTGAGAAAATTAAAATAGCACTTGTTTTTCCACTAACAGGGGCACTAGCAACATTAGGTACAGAAGAAGCTAATGCTGCTATAATAGCTATAGAGATGGTGAATGAGAAAGGTGGTGTAAGGGGCATCCCTGTGGAGTACCACCTTGCAGACATAACAAGCGACCCGGCTAAAGCGGCTTCTGAAGTTGAGAGGGTTATTTTAACATATAAGCCTCATTTAATTATTGGAACATATTCTAGTGCTTTACTTCTTGCAACTAGTGAAGTGGCTGAACGATATGGGGTGCCATATATGGAAGTTGGTGCTATAACAGAGAAAGCCACATTACGTGGCTATAAATACTTCTTCAGACCAGAGATTATAGGAGTAGATTATGGATGGGCATCAGTGCAATTCATAGTTGAAAAAGTTGCACCAGTACTTGGTAAGAAGCCTTCAGAAATTAAAGTAGCTATAATATATGAAGATGGACCTTACGGAACGTCTGTAGCTGCTGGGAATAAGGTTATGGTAGAGAAATATGGCTTGCAGTTAGTGTTGATGGAGGCTTACTCCTCAAAAGCAACAGATTTGACTCCATTAATACTAAAACTTAAGGCAGCAGAACCTGATGTAATTCTTGCTACTAGCTATACTAGTGATGCAATATTATTTGTGAGACAAGCTAAAGAGCTAGGCCTCAAGGTGAAGGTGTTTATAGGTCATAGTGCTGGCTGGGCTGATACGGCTACTTGGAAAGCTTTAGGAACTGACATAGCATACTTCTTCAATGTTGGTCCACCTACATGCTGGTACAATTATAGTGCATTGAAATCTGAAATAGCTACAGTTGTAAAAGAGTTTATCAATCGATGGTACAGTAAGTATGGACACTACCCAATTGTTGAAACAATGATTTCTTTCGCTCACACATACTGGGCATTAACAGACCTACTTCCAAGAGTTATTGAAAAGTATGGTGAACCAACTCCAGACAACATCATAAAGGCTGTATGGGAAACCGATATACCAGAAGGCGGTACAGCTGTTATTTGGGGAATAAAGTTTTCAACCCCAGATAAACCTGAGGACACTGACATAGGTAAAATCATACGAGCAGACAAGCCACAACTACATGTAAATCAAAACATAAGGGCATTTCCTGTAGTAGAACAATGGACTCCAGACGGTAGGCTAGTGGTTGTATGGCCTGATAAATACGCTTATCAAAAACCAGTAATACCCTTCCCATCTGACCACTGGTTTTACAAACCCTAAATAAATTTTTACATCACAACTTTTTCTTAACTTTCTACTTACAACCTGCACTTCTCTTTTACATGAAGTTATAGTGTCTAGTATAATTTGGCTTTATTTTAGTGAAAAATTTATTTGGATTTATAAACTCTTGACCTTATTTCCTAAGTTTACATGTACATAGTGCTTACCACGGTCTTCATCATTTTAATTACATCCATTATTTCATTCCTCTGCTCTGAGTGTTGTTAATAGTACGGAAAAATTATATGACTTGCTTAGCATAGCAAACAGACCCTCACAATGCTCATTGTAGATTTGACTTCATAGAACTTCAAAGTTTTAAGCTCTATTTCGTTTGGAGAGCGTTCTATGAAGCTCATCAAACACCTCATCGAACTTAGCTTAATGATGCGTCAAACAAAGCATTTTAACTTCTTCTACTTCTATCCAAGAATGTATGCAAGAGCATTTGCTTTCTTCATACTCTTAGAGGGATTGGAGATGGTCAACTCTTAAAACTCCTAGAGCTTTAGTGTAATAAGCTGATTCTTTAGCTTCTAAACATTTACTTTTTGTAAGCATTTCATTAAGATTTCTATTCCCTTTATAAGAGTTTTTTAATGTGTTTTTAGTTACCTGGAGGAGCCTCAACAGCATGCTTCACGGCTAATCTTTGCTAAGCATCTAAACTTTAAAGTGTTTTTAGATGTAGAGTACTGATAGGGGGTTTGTATGCATATGTATATGCCCTTGCAGCAAGTGCTAGCAATTGATGCAAGTGGTAGGGAGGTCTATCTACAGCCTCTTAGCTATGCTAAGAGAGAGAACAATATTATTGTCATAGATAGAGATACTGTATTTTATGGGCTTATACCGATTTATCCAGGCTATATAGACTATGATAGGGAGAGAAGAGAGGTTGTTCTCACATGGGTAATAAAGTCACAAAAGCTTCGCATAAGACCTCTTTATGAAATTATTGAAGCTAATGAGAGAGAACTCTACATGATTTTAAAGAGAACTGATGGCCAGTTATTTAAGGTTATTGGTATGTTAATACCTGAAGTTATTTTAAATATTCATCTAAATCCTGGTCTAACTTTAGCAAATTTGATAGGCATTGAGGGTATGCTATGGTCTAAGAGAATTCCTCAGCTCTTAGATAAGAAACTTGAGATAGCAAGGGATTTAGCGCGTGAGGTTGCTGAAATAGTAGGATTTTTAGCATATGAAGCAGGATTGGTTGAACTAGTTGAGGAAGTATAGATTGTAGGATCCTGGGGAATGTGTATGATAGTTTAATGAAAGAATTGAAATATTTTCATAAACACAATAGAATTCAATGGTAAGTACTTTGTATGTGAAGTTAAAATCTTAGCATTTTCTCCGCTTTGTGCATTTCACTATATGTTATCATAGTGAAAGTTTACATTCTCACCATTTTATTTCCTTTAGTCTTAATTTCTTTACTCATCTATGTAAAGTTTCATATGATATGTCTATTCCATCTACTTTCACTATTCTCTAAACGTCTTTTAGTGGGAACTATTGATAGCGCTTTTATGCTATAATTGTGTTGTCTGACGTTTTGGAAATCCCCCTGTCCTCCACGCCTCTTCCCGCCTCTCCCTAATTCTCTACCTTTCAAATTCTGCCATGCCTAAGAGAATAGCTAATACTATTTTCCTAGGCGTAGGATCTAGCATTCTAAGAAAACTCTCTTTCTATTGATACTACCTTTACCTCCTACCTTCAAGCTCCTGAAGAACAGTGTTAAGTACATCTAAAAGTATTCTTTCAAGTCTGTTAATACTCCACGTACCTACACACTCAGGCTTAATTTTTAACTTCTGCAGCAACTGTAAAGCTCCTGGTTTCAACATGAGTGGCCTAGCACTGCTCTCCTCCATATCAGTACACACTTTTAAACCTCTACTCCTCCCTACCAGCAAATTACTCAACAGCCTTCCTCTAAACCTCCTCGTCTGCTCCTCAGTAGACACATAAATATATGCAATACACTTCAAAATCTTGCGCCAATGACTTATTCAAGTTCCAGCAGTAAAAATGTGCAGGACTTACGTAGTAACTCAAAGAGATTTATAGTTGCTTTTGTTTTGCTAGTCTTCAAAAGAGTTTTTGGCATTGCCATTAATAGTAGTGGGTGTTCAACAGAGGTATTGAAGTGCTAGGAGTTATGTAAGTCTTAGGTAGTAATTACAGTTTGAAAAAGCAATGAAGTTAAGACTGTAAGAAAGTTAAGGTTATAAGCTCTAAGCATTAAAGGTAGTGTATTAAAGGGTATTAAAAGATGTCATTAGATATCCCACCGTCAAAATTACTTGATATGTACTATAAAATGGTATTGATAAGGAGGTTTGAGGAGAAAGTTGTGGAGTTATATAGGCTTGGTAAAATTCCGGGCATAGCACATGGTTATATAGGTCAAGAGGCTGTAGCTGTCGGGGTTTGTGCTGCACTTAGGAAGGATGATTATATTTTAAGTAATCATAGAGGTCATGGTCATGCACTTGCTAAAGATGTACACCCTAAGTACTTAATGGCTGAGCTGATGGCTAAGAAGACAGGTGTTTGTAAGGGTATTGGTGGGTCTATGCATAGTAGTGAACCTGAAGTTGGGTTAATTTTCTCATCAGCTATAGTAGCTGGTAATATTCCAATAGCTGTAGGAGTGGCTTTGGCTTTTAAAATGAGAAAAGAGGATAGAGTTGTTGTTTCATTCTTTGGCGATGGTGCTACTAATAGAGGCACTTTCCATGAAGCTTTAAACATGGCAGCGCTATGGAAACTACCAGTAATATTTGTATGTGAAAATAATTTCTACGCAATTTCAACTCACGTAAGCAGATCTGTCGCTGCTAAGCAAATAGTTGATAGAGCAATAGCTTACAACATGCCCGGGATAGCAGTTGATGGTAATGATGTGTTAGCTGTTTATAAGGCAACGCTAGAAGCTGTTAATAGGGCCCGCAAAGGCGAAGGGCCTACACTTATTGAAGCTAGAACATATAGATGGCTTGATCATGGAATGTATTATTTGGGTAAATACCGTCCTGACGAAGAAGTTCATGCCTGGAAGCAGAGATGCCCAATAAAGATGTTTAGAGAAAAATTATTGAAAGAAGGTATTGCTAGTGAAAAAGAACTAGAGGAAATTGAAGCTAGGGTGTTTAAGGAAATCGAAGAAGCCGTTAAATTTGCTGAAGAGAGTGAGGAAACAGATTTAGAATTTGCTAAACAATTTGTATATGTATAAGGTGATGTAGATGCCATTGCGTGAAATTACATTTGTAGAAGCTTTAAGAGAAGCTTTGATGGAAGAAATGTTGAGAGATGATAGAGTGTTCTTACTGGGTGAGGATATAGGTATCATTGGCGGAATCTTTAAGGTTACTCAAGGTCTTTATGAAAAGTTTGGCCCTGAAAGAGTTAGAGATACTCCAATATCTGAAGAAGCTATAATAGGTGTCGCTATAGGCGCTGCCATAGCTGGTATGAGACCTGTAGCTGAGATAATGTACATGGACTTCTTATTCTGCGGAGCTGACGAGCTATTCAATCACTTACCCAAAATTAGGTACATGAGTGGTGGCAAACTTAAAGTGCCAGTAGTAATTAGAACACAGTGCGGACTGTATAGATATGCAGCAGCGCAACATTCTCAATGCTTTCCATCAGTTTTAATGCATATACCTGGATTCTACATTGAAGTACCCTCAACTCCTTACGATGCTAAAGGACTCTTAAAATCTGCTATAAGAGATGAAAATCCAGACATATTTATAGAATGTGCTGCACTTTATCGAATAAGAGGGCCTGTACCTACTAAAGAATACTTGATACCCTTGGGCGTAGCTGATATTAAGAAGGAGGGAAAGGATGTCACAGTATTTGCTTTTTCATACATGGTTCACACAGCACTCTCTGTAGCTAAAAAACTTGAGGCTGAGGGTGTTAGTGTTGAGGTCATAGACCCTAGAACACTGAATCCCTTTGACAAAAAAACACTAATAGAGTCTGTTAAAAAGACAGGCCGCTTAGTAATAATTGAACCTGATCATAAAACAGCTGGTGTCGGTGCTGAAGTAGCCGCAATTGTTGTAGAAGAGGCTTATGACTATCTTAAAGCACCTATAATAAGACTGGCTGCTGAAGATATACCACCACCATTCTCTCCCAAAGCTTATAACGAGTTCATGCCTAATGAAGAGAAACTTATTAATGCTATAAAACAGTTGATAAAGAGAAGCAAAAGATAAATTTATTTTCCTAGCCTAGGTAAGAGTAGTAAATAAGCTTTTAGTGGTGGTCTTATGGTAGAAGTTGTAGTTGTTATGCCCAGAGTAGACCCAGAAATGAAGGAGGGGAGGATTATTGAGTGGTTAAAGAAGGAAGGTGATATAGTTAAAGAAGGAGAAGTCATAGCACGCATTGAAACAGAGAAAGTTGTTTTTGACTTAGAGGCGCCTGTATCTGGCGTGCTTAAGAAGATCTTGGCTAAGGAAGGTGAGGTTGTTCCCGTAGGCAAGCCTATAGCTATAATAGAGCATTAGGAGGAGTATGTAATGAAAATCATTAAGACTATATCATTAAAAGCATGGCCTAGAGCAACCATTGCTGAAAGGCTTTCTAAAAGTTATAATGAAAGAGTGCATGTGACGTTGCATGGAGAATTTGATGTTAGTCATGTGAAAGATTTAAAAATGAAATTGGAGCCTGAAATTAAGGAAAAATACAATACGCGACTAACATACACGGCTATTTTCACTAAATTAGTTTCTCATGTCTTGAGAAGACATATAATCTTTAACTCAGTAATAGAAGGTGATGAGGTTAAAGTTGTTGACGATATCAATATAGCTATAGCTGTTCAAAGTGAGAAACTAGGTTTAGTGACTCCAGTTATTAGGAATGTGGATTTGAAGACCTTAGGTGAAGTAGCTAGGGAGCTTGAAGACATAGTTACAAGAGCTCGTGAGGGTAAGCTAAGCCTTAAAGATCTAACAGGAGGTACATTTACAATATCTAATCTAGGTATGTTGGACTCTGTAGATGGATTTACTCAGATAATAAATCCTCCACAAGTAGCAATATTAGGTATAGGGCGAATAGTTGATAAGCCTGTAGTCATAGGTAATGAAATTAAAGTAAGACCTATGTGTACGTTTAGTCTTACATTTGATCATAGGGTTATTGATGGATACCATGGAGCTGAATTCCTAGCAACACTAAAATCACTCTTGGAAGAGCCTGAAAATGTCATAAGTAGAGTCTAAAGTGAGGTTTTACAAAATTAGTTGAGTAAGGTCTAGGTGATGATATGAGTAAACCACGTATCATTGTCATTGGTGCAGGGCCTGCTGGTTATGCGGCTGCCATAAGAGCTTCTCAACTTGGTGGTGATGTGCTAGTTATAGAGAAGAATAGAGTCGGTGGTACGTGTCTTAATAGGGGTTGTATACCAACAAAAGCACTATTGTCAATAACATCTGCATTAAGACGTGTTAGACAGCTTAAGAAGAAAGGTGTGCTGGTGGGTGATGTAGGAATTGACTTTGATAAGGTGTTTGCCAGTAGAGATGAAGCTGTAAGTAAGTTGGTAAGAGGTGTTGAGTATTTACTTAGGAAAAACAATGTGCAATTGGTACGTGGCGAGGCTAAGATCATTGATAGGAATGTTGTTGAGGTTTCTGGTGAAAGGTTTAAATATGATAAACTCATAATTGCTACGGGTTCCCAACCCTTAAAACTAAGTATACCTGGTATTGAAAATGTTAATGCTGTAAGTGGTGACGAATTTGTGGTAATGAATGAAATACCTAATAGATTGTTAATAATTGGTGGTGGGGCCATAGGTACTGAATTAGCACAGATTTTTAAAACTCTTGGTAGTGATGTTCATGTAGTTGAATTAATGCCATACATACTTCCTAACATGGATAGCGAAATTGCTTTGAGCTTGCAGAAAATACTGAGTAGAGATAACATCAAAATATACACTAATACATCAGTTAATAAATTTGAGAAAAGTGATGAGGGTTTTGTAGCGCATCTTTCTAATGGTAATAAACTTGTAGTTGATAGGGTTGTAATTGCCGTTGGTAGAAAGCCCAACACTAAGGATCTAGGTCTTCACATATTAGGTATTAAAGTTGGGGAGAGAGGGGAGATAGTAGTCAACGAGAATATGGAGACAAATGTTTTAGGTATTTATGCAGCAGGTGATGTTGTAGGCAGGCATTTTTTAGCATATACAGCATTTGAGGAGGGGGTTGTTGCAGCAGAGAATGCCTTAGGTCTTAATACTAAAATTAATTATAAAGCCATACCTATAGCTATATTTACAGATCCTGAAGTTGCTAGTGTTGGTGTGACTGAAGAAGAGGCTAAAAAGATGTTAGGTGATGTTATCGTATGTAAATTCCCATTAGCAGCTAATGGTAGGGCAATAACGTTGGATTCATACGAAGGTTTTGTTAAACTCATAGCTAGTAAGAATGGCAGGTTACTAGGAGTGCACATTATAGGACCTGAAGCCTCTGAAATAATACACGTAGCCTCAATTATTATAGGTAGTAATGGAAATGTAAACGATTTACTAAATACTTTATATGTACATCCAACAATTTCAGAGTCTATTAAAGATGCTACACTTGCATTACTTAAAAAACCCATACACATTTGACTTATGAACTATTACACAATAAGAAATTAGCTACAAAGCTCTTAAACCTCTCTAGAGAGCTGTCAATGCTTTTAATATATTAAAGAAATGCTATTTAAAAAGACTTCAAGCATTTAAACTCTAATACCTTATAAGTTTTTGATGCTGCTCAGTAATGGGTTCAAGAGGATTATGTAAAACATCTTTTAGTTAATTAAGGCTTGTTGTGGCTGTTTGCAGATGTTAAGACGTTAATATGTGATAAAGGCTATTGTTAAGTTTATGGCAGTCTAATTTTATTAAAGTTTGCAATCTCTTATACTTTAGTCATCTCTAATTCCATAAACCCTTGTAAATAGTATTACCTAAATGAATAGTGTAGTATACCACCTATGAATATAGGATGGAGATGGTCATTTCAGTGATTTCTGTCATTAGGGATAGATGTAATGATTAAAAGGTTTAATGATATTAAGCACAGCAAATTGAAATTCTTACTAAATCTTACATTCAATTCTTATTAGAATTGTATAAAATGTTAAAAAACTTTGAATTGTGTTTTGAGTATTTTAAAGTACCTTTGGTATCTCTAAATTTGCAAGCCTTTCGTAAATTTTAACAAGGGCACAGTAGTCTAGAGAGCCTTCGTCATGGCTTATTGCCGAACTGTATAAGTCTTTTACGATGCTGAGTAATGGCATTGGTGCTTTAACTTCCTCTGCAGCCTGTAAAGCTAGTGTTACATCTTTGTATGCTAAGTCAATTGTGAAGGCAGGTGTCCAGTCACGTTTAAGTATTTTCTCTCCCTTAGTTTCAGTAATATAGGTCTTGAAGACTGAAGCATTAAATGCGTCAACAATAACTTTTGGATCTAGTCCTAATTTAACACCTAGTGTTAAAACCTCAGCAAATGCAGCAGTAATTATATTTAGATGTGCATTTAAAACAAGCTTTAATGCTTCTCCTGAACCTGTTGATCCAACGTATAGAACCCTGCCCATAGTTTCTAATATAGGCTTTACCTTTTCAACAACTTCCTTCCTTCCCGCAGCGAGTATGGTTAATTTGCCCTCCATAGCGGGTTTCACACTACCAACAACAGGAGCGTCAACAAATTCACAACCAATTTTAGCTAATTCCTCAGCAATCTTCTTGCCAAGGCTTGGCGGATCTGTAGCCATATTTATCAATATTTTACCAGGACTCAAACCATTAATCACACCAATACCTTGATACTCCTCCTTACCAAAGACAACAATTTCTGTTACCTTAGGTGTAGCAAGCATTGTTATTATTACATCAGAAAGTTGTGCAACTTCCTTAGGAGTTTCGGCAACTTTTGCACCAAGTTCTACAAGTTCCTTTACTTTTTCTTTAGTTCTATTCCATACTACAAGGGGATAGCCTTTTTTAATAATATTTGTAGCCATTGGTTTGCCCATAGCACCTAGTCCTATGAATCCTACAATTGGTTTTGCTGTCATATACTCACCTTCACCTAATACATAATGCTAATACTCGCATTTTTAAACTTTATGATTCAGAAAAGTTTTTATACTGTTAATAAGGCATTTTATAGGTGAGGGTGAGCTGGTTGAGTTTTGGAACCTTTGCAGTTGATTATGAAGCTAGAATAAATTTTGATAAATTACGTGAGGAAAGAAAGAAAAGGGCTGTTGAGCAATTAAGAAGGCACGGTCTTGGTGCAGTTGTAGTATTTGACTTTAATAATATACGCTACATTACTGGAACCTACATTGGTGAATGGGCTAGAGATAAAATGGCCAGATTCGCTATGTTAACAGCTGATGGTGAGGTACTATTATTTGACCCGGCTGCACCAGCAAAAAGAAAATATTGCCCTTGGATAGCAGACCGTGTATATCCTTTTATAGGTACTTTAAGAGGCTCTCTTCCACCAGAGCTAGGTAGTGAGAGAGTTGCAGACCTGATAAAGGATGTACTGTCAAAACTTAAGGTTGCAGATTTACCAATAGGCATAGATATTGCTGAAGTTGGTTTACTAAAAGCACTTGAGCGTAGAGGATTGAAAGTTGTTGATGGTCAAGAGGCGCTACTTGATGCTAGAATGATTAAGACTTATGAAGAAATAGAATTGTTAAACATCGCTGCAGCTATGGTTGATGCTGTTTACTCTGAACTTGTTAGCTTCTTAAGACCAGGTGTAAGAGAGAATGAAGTAGTAGCTTTTGTAACTAAAATGCTTCATGAACTCGGTTCTGAACATGTGGAGGCTGTAAACGTAGTAACTGGTCCAAGAGGAGCACCACACCCACACATGTTTTCAGATAGAATCATAAGACCTGGGGATATGATATACATTGACATAATGCATGCATATAATGGTTATAGAACATGTTATTACAGAACATTTGTTGCAGGTGAGCCAACAAAATACCAGCTTGAAGCATATGAAAAAGCTTGGGAGTGGCTTAAGCGATCAATAGATGCTGTAAGACCTGGCATAACCACGGCTGACATAGCAAACTGCTGGCCAGCTGCACAAGAATTTGGGTTTAAAGATGAGGAAGAAGCATTTCTACTTCAATTTGGACACGGAATAGGTCTTAGCATTTGGGAAAAACCAATAATTTCAAGAGCAATATCATTTAAGAATCCTGTTCCAGTACAAACAAATATGGTATTTGCATTAGAAACTTGGTGCCCTGCAAAAGACGGTTCCGGCGCTGCTAGAATTGAAGTAGAAGTAGTAGTAACAGAAACAGGTCGCGAAGTAATTACGAAATTCCCTGCCGATAGATTAATATCTGTACCTGTTAGAAGATGACCCCACTTCCTAATAATTATAACTAAAAATTAAAGTTTTTTGTATACTAATGAATATGTTCAATCCTCTTCTCACTTCCTCTCAACTCCCGTGTGACTTAAGTTATTTCATCATCAATTTTCAAGTACATGTCGTTCTGTTTTTATCTTCATCTAAATTTATTAAGGGGTGCAATGCTTATTTAGCTTTGTGATCGCCGTGTCCTACGTATCAAAACCATATCCACCACCAGGGTTGGAATGGTGGATTAAAAAGGAGCCTGTTCTTGTAAAGATATCTGAGGTAAAAGCTGTAGTACCACCTAAACACACAAACACTTCGTCATTTCCACTAATAAGAACTGAAAATCTAGAGGTGTTTATAACAGAGATAAGGCCAGGTGGTGTAGCTGAAAAAGATGTTCATCCAGTATCTGAACACGCATTCTTAGTATTATCTGGAAGAGGTAAGTGGATTGTTGAGGGGAAGGAGTACATACTTGAACCGGGCATGTTCATCTGGCTACCTCCAGGAGCAGAGCATGAAACGATAGTACTTGGCGACGAAACTTTACGCATGGTCGTACTCTTTGCCCCTAGTAGATTAAAGGAAAAGAAGTAAATCAATAAACTTTTTAAACTTCACTTTAAATCTTATTTAACATTTTTAACATTACAATAATTAAGAAATAAACTTCTCACATTTCCTATATTTCTTAACTTATTATTTCTATCAATTCAATTCTTAAGACTCGTTATATTGATATGTCTACAAGTGTTTCAGGGGTTGTTAGAGAGGGAAGATATATTTTTACTAAATTACCTTCTTGGGAGTATCTTAATCTTTGAAGGGCTGATGTGAATAAAGACCTCACATCTCGGTTTAATGCTAAGCTTTTCAAGATATTCTAAGTTAGTTTCAGCTCTTAAAGTTATGTTGTTTACCTCAACTTCAACTTTAACTATTGATTTTTCCATGTAAACACGTCTTACAATTCCATTTAAAATATTACAGTGGCGTTCTCTCCACTCTGGCTTAAAGACATCATTCGTTAGTAATAAGGTGATGTCTTGAGGTCTTATTATTACTACTACATCTTTTACATCTTCTGGAATGTTTTCTCTATATTGAGCATTTAAGACCGCGCCTCCAATGTCAATTAAAATACTTGTGTTATTGTTGTAAATTACCCTCCCGTTAAAGACGTTATATCCTAAAAACTCTGCAACAAATTTTGATTGCGGATTTTCGAAGATTTCTTTGGGAGAGCCTATCTGTTCAATTCTTCCATTATTCATTAACGCTATTTTATTACCAATGGTTGTGACCTCTAGAAGATCGTGAGTCGTGTAAATGGTGGAAATGTTAAACTCGTGAAAAATTTCTTTAAGTATATTGCTAAATTCTCTCTTAAGGACTTCTCTCATGAGCGGATCAAGTGCTGAGCATGGTTCATCTAATAGCAAAACATGTGGTCTCATTGCTAAGGCTCTAGCTATTGCTACTCTTTGCTTCTGTCCCGAACTGAGGTGTTCGACTTTCTTATCCATTAAGTCTTCGATTTGAAGTAAGCGAATAATTCTCTGAAGGTCGTTAAGACTCAGTCCTTTAGACCTCTTAAACGCAAACCAGATGTTCTTTTGAACAGATGTGTTGGGGAAGAGCATATAATCTGTTGGCACATATCCAACCCTTCTCTTCTCCGGTGGGAGATGTGTAACATCAATACCGTCAATAACTATGCTACCCGAATTAATCTTCTGAAGCCCAGCTATACACTCAAGTAATGTTGTCTTTCCACATCCATTTGGACCCATTATTACTAGAGTTGAACCGCTTTGCACTTTAAAATTTATGTCTTTGAGTAAGAAAGTGCCACGCTTTGCGTTAAGATTAGAAACAATTATCATAGCGCAAAACCACTTTGTAAAAGCTTTCTAACAATTACCTGTACTCCACAAGATATTAAGAGGAGGATTAGAGATAAAGTAGCAACACCCACCAAATCTCCTGCTGCTAGACTAAGATAAATTGCTATTGGAATTGTTTCAGTTTTAAGCCTCATAGCACCAGCAAGCATCATCGTTGCTCCAAACTCCCCAATTGCCCTAGCCCACAGTAGTAATGCAACTCCAAGAATAGAGTTTTTAGTAGCCGGTAGTGTAATGTAAAGAAAGGATTCCAATTCCGTATACCCAAGAGTCCTGGCAATCATCTCATAGCGTGGAGATATGCTATTAAATACTTCTTTCAACATTTTTATTGCTAAGGGGCTTAAAACAGTAAATTGAGCTAGAATTATCCCTGGAACTTCAAAAACAAATTTTATCACCTTTTCATTTATAAATATACCTAGGGGGTTTCTAACAAAGAAAATTAACAACATGATTCCCAGCGCAATTGGTGGAACTGCCATGGGCGTATCCAAGAATCCCTCAATCACACTCTTTCCTCGGAAGTTATAGCGAGACAAAGCATAAGCTATAGGAAGACATATAATTAGAGAAGCAATGGTTGAACAAGTAGCAGTAACTATTGAGAGGAAAGTAGCAAATCTCACTTCATCTGAAAGGAAAGCAAGCATAATTTGTTGAGGTTCTGTAAAGATTATGGGTGATGTGAAGATGCATAGAAAGAAGGTTAGAATAAATATCAAACATAAAAATGATATTATTTTAAACGTTAATTGCCACCTCACACTACTTAATATTTAGTTAAGCTTTTCGATTGACGCTTCTGGAGCATATTTCTTAGCATCCATAAGTGTGGGAAAATATCCATATTTTCTCCAAATCTCACTCACTTCTTCAGAGGAAAGAAAGTCTAAAAATTTAATGGCAAGATCCTTGTTTTTAGTAAAAGTGGTTACGGCTCCAGCTATATAGCCTATTTTTGGAATTCTCTGTGGCTCAATCCATATAATGTCGGCTTTATCGGGATTCCAGTAGTAAAAGACATGCCATCCAATTATAGCATCTACAGCACCAGTATATATCAATTGTGCCGTTGCTTCGCAACTAGCTGCATAGGTAACTATGTTTTTACTAACTGCTTCCCAAAGTCCATTCTTTTCTAAAAGCTCCTTTGCATAAAGACCTATGCATACAGACTTAGGGTCTGCTATTCCCACTCTAATTCCTGGCTTTGCTAAATCCTCAAGTTTAGTTATATTCTTTGGATTGCCTTTTTGGACTATTATTGCTGGGACGAGATAGGTGAGTATCTTTGGCTCAGAAGCCATGAAATTAACAATGCCACGTTGCTTTGCTAAGACAAGATATTCGGGCGAACCTGGAATATAGACATCACCGCTTCTAGTAATCTCAAGAGCTGTGAGAAGAGCTCCTGAACCACCTAAGTTCAGAACAACTTTAACACCATATCTTCTCTCAAAAAGAATGGCCGCCTCTCTGTAGACTGGAGCAGCTGCAGCACCGGCAAAAACAACTATCTCACGCTGGGGAGTGATTTCTGTAAGCCGGTGAAAAGCGGCGGTGCAAGCCATACCCAATATTAGACCTATTAAGAGAAAAATCAGCTCTCGTGGTATCTTAACCTTCATTCAGTAACACCTAATCTCAGTACACATCCGCACTAGCATATGTTTAATGATATGGCTTACACTTAAAAGCATTACTATTATTAAATGTAAATCATTATATTTACGCTACTACCTCCTTAGCAACTACCTTATTGTAGCAATACTCAAGGTCTTACACATTCTACGGAACGAGCTTATATACTTGCCAATACAAATTCTCATTTATTTTATGCTATAAGGACAGTATACATTCAACTATTTTTTGGAATCGTAGTTTAGAAAACTTTTCAATGTTTTTGCAAAACTCGTTTTCTTCACAATAAACGTTTATAGAGCCCTCATAAAATATTAAAATTTTCAACTTACTTTTTAACTTCTTTCTTTCAAAACATTTAGACGCCTTTGTACGAAACATATTCATCAAGTGTATCATATTTGTTTTCAATTTTATGTTCAATTTATCTGCTTCATCAAATACTATTTGAAGTATTGTAAATATATCTGCTGGAGGATCTATCTCTATAGTCTTTGCAGATAAAAGTTCTTTTACTATTTGAAGAGTTTCCATGGCTAATGCTATTTTCCTTAAAGCATTGCCTTCAATAATACTCACATTAGCTCTGGTTGTGCCCAGCTCCTTAGCTATGGCGTCTTGAGTTGCACCTTCAAATCGCCTTTTAAGAACGTAATACTGTCTTCTTGAGAGTAGACCATAACTAGCGATAATTGTCACCTACTAGCAATTTCTCATTTGCATAATGAGTTTAGCAAGCTTTATAACTTTAATAATCTTCAATTGCCTAAAGTCTCTACGGTAATAGAATTGTTTACTAACCGATATGTCACAGCCCTTTGACCTTCTCCTCACTCTAAAGGGTTAAGGCTTTCAGTTAGTAAGGAATGGAAATGGATAAGTATAGATAAGTATATTATACTATATAATTCATTAAGCAATACACATTTACTATTGAACCTGAAGGCATTTTGCTGATACCTTTTTCAATTATTATAAATTCAGCTGATAGTAATGGAAAGCCGTGTGCTGACTCTGACCCTAAAATTACCTTTACACCACTCTCTACACTCTTCACAAACCTAAGCCTTTTGAATTCCACAAATTGAGGACATTCGTAATCTTCAAGTAATGTTGCTTTGTAGTGTGGCAGTGTGAATTTAGAGCCGTATATTTCAGAAAGTAGGGGAGAAGTTATAAACACCATTCCTGTCAAACATGACTGCACTAACCCTGGAAGCAGTATTACTGGCTTCCCATTAACAACACCTCCACTAGTTCTTCTACCTGGATGTGTAGCAATGCCTCTAAATGCGTATACCGGGTTAAGCTCTTGTAAAGCTTTATAACTAAAGTCCTTTCTCCCAACAGAAGTCCCGCCAATAGATATTACAACATCACTTTCAGCTAACAGTTCCTTAAATCTTAGTGAAATTCTCTCAACACTATCCTCAATCACCGTTTTCTCTACAATAACACCTAACCTAAGCATTGATATAAAACTTTCAACTATATGTGATAAAGATTCGACTCTTCCCTCAAAGACATACTCATCACCTGTTACAATAACAGATATTCTTAATGGCTTAAACACCTTAACCTCATTTAAACCCAAATCTGAAAGTATCTTAATGTGAACAGGTCTTATACTCTCTCCCCTTTTAATTACAAGCATGCCCCTTCTAAAATCAGAGCCTTTAGGAATTATTCCAAAGCCCTTTCTAAATCGCTTAAAAACCCTCACATATTGCTCACTAACTTCAATAACTTCAAGAGGGATAACCGCCTCAGCATTATCTGGAACCCTACTTCCTGTATCAACGTATTTAGCTTCACAAAAATCTAAAGACTCTTTCTCTTCGGGAACAACCTTAAATAAATTACAGGACTCTAACCCCCTAACAGCATAGCCATCAAAATGAGCTATATCCTCGCTTGGCACATCATTTGTTGCAGGAATATCCATAGCAATTCTATAGCCAACGGCCTTACGAAGTTCCAGCTCTATAACCTCAGGCCTTATGGAAATTTTCTCAATGAATTGCTTTACTACATCTTCAGGTTCTTGGGGTATCATAACCATAGGCATTCCCTCACTTCTGGCCTCACCACCTTGCACAAGACTCACCTTCAATGAAATTGGCCTAAGTCTCATTTATGAGATTTGGTACGTTATTTAAAAACGAGACTTGCTTATCACCAAAACCTCTTCTTAATGCTATAAGTTCGGCTAAAAAGCTAATTGCAATTTCAAATGGTGTTAAAGCCTCTATGTCCAAACCCATGGGAGCTCTAAACCGCTTTACTAAAACCTCTTTAGAAATACCACCTTCAATAAGCTTTTTCACACACTCCTTAATCTTTCTTACACTTCCCATCATAAACACATACCTAACATTATGAATAACAGCTTTAATAAGCTCGATTTGCTCTTCCAATTTACCATGCACTAGAACTACAATATCGTTAAGCTTTACTCTTAATGTAAGCTCCTTAACTACATCATGAAGAGATTTGCATAGAAACTCGTCTGCAAAATCTTTATGTGCGTATTCCTTACAATCACGCTCTAACTCTACAGCCACAGTAGTATAACCAAGCATCTTTAACATTTTAGCAATTGTTTCGCCAGGCTCCTTTAAACCGACTACTATAGCTTTTTGCTGAGGATGCAAAACATCTACAAAGACCTTTACAACACCACTACCACAAAGAGTATTAAGTTTAATTACATTAGGGTCCTGAGCTTCTGCACCAAAGCTTATTGATATTGTTGTTGGTAAACCCTTCTTAATAATATCGAGAGCTTTTAATATAACTACTTGATCAAGATCTTTATAACCTAAACTGCCCACATACTCACCATCTTCAGATAAAACAATCTTCCGACCCAATCCCTTAGACTTAGCATCAGATCTTTCAATAATAACAATGTATCCCACCTTCTTACCTTCCTCAAGCTTTTGAAGAGCAAACTTTAGCAAGACTTGATCACTAACATTCATATTTTTCACTAATATCAATATATAGAAAAAAACTAAAATAAAATTTTTATTGAGTACCAATTTTCTTAGGTTCACTATATAAAATTTAATATGTAAAAAGGCTAAACATGCTAATTGCTAATGATACTTGCTCATGTAGGCTTTTCTTAATGTTGTTTCAGTCTAATTAATTGCACTTATGTCTGTTTAGGTAAATACTGTAGCATTTGTGAGCTTTTACCTTTAAATATCCACTCATCGCTTTTATATTTTTCAACAAGTTTTCTGGCTAATTCAAGTTCTTCATGTGTATACTGACCTGGATTGAAGTTTACATTTAGAGCTTTGCTAAATCCCTTTATAAGAGCCTTAATAACATCATCTTTGCTTACAGTTCTACCCAATTCTCTAGACACTGTCGTAACTCTTTCTAATATTGTTGTAACTCCATGTCTTAGCAGCTTATCCTTAGGCGCTTTAAGTGCTTTACTTAAAGTCTCTAAGTCCGTATTATACATTAGGGTTCCGTGCTGTAATAATGCATTCTTCTTTCTGGCTTGAGCATTACCAGATACCTTCCTACCATTAATCACAACGTCGTTTATGGGTACAAATTCTGCGTTAACACCTAGCTCCTTAATGGCATATACAATGCCTCTACATATAATTCTGAAACTCTCTACAACATCTGTAGAAATATCGCTAATAGATGCTACTATAGAATACGTGATCTCGCCATTAGCATCATGATAAACAGAGCCCCCACCACTAATCCTCCTAGTAAAGCTTATATTACTACGCTTTAAGAACTCCAAATCAACAGCCTCTTCAACACTCTGAGAGTACCCTATAGTTACAGCACTTGGTTTAATTACATAAATTCTTAGCGTATTAGGTATAGCGTTAGCATCTCGTAAAAGCAGCATAGCTTCATCCATAGCCATATTCCAGTACACATCACCTTCATCAATAATTAATCTCCACATAGCAACACCCATAGCTAAGTTTTAAAAAAGATAAAAACTGACTATAAATATTTTTGAAGCAATGTTAAGGTGATTAGTAAAGGTGTTAGTAAGAGCTTCTATGGGAACTTTAGCAGCTGTAAGACTTATAAATACTGATATTGCTGAAAAACCTACTACTGCCTACATACTTTTATATTCACAAAATGGTTGTTTAGGTACATGTACCTTTTGTCCTCAAAGTGTATTGAGTACTTCTAGCAAGTCTTTAGTATCTAGAGTTTCCTGGCCTGAGGTAAATTTGGATATACTTATTGAGAGAATTAAGAGTACTAGTGTTTTTAAGAGAATATGTATTCAGACGGTTATTAAGAGGGGGTTTGAGGATGAAGTTGTGGAGATAATTAATACTTTGAGAAATAAAGGTGTTGAGATACCTATAAGTATATCCTTAACACCTGTAAACAAGGATTATATCATGCTTCTTAAAGATTTAAAAGTTGATAGCATAGGAGTAGGCATCGATGTTGCAACACCTAAAACCCTTAACTTAGTAAAAAAGCCTTATAGCTGGCAAGAATACATGCAATTCCTAGAGAATTGTATAGATGTATTTGGATCTAGTAAAACATATGTACATCTAATATATGGTTTAGGTGATAGCGATGTAGAATTCTATAACGCTATGAAATACTTTACAAAGCTTGGTATTGGAATAGCTCTATTTGCATTTACACCCATTAAGGGAACTTTAAGTGAATTTTGGAAAAGACCTAATGTAATTAGCTATAGGAAAATGCAACTTTTAAGATACCTTTTAACACTAGGCCGTAATGTGGATGAACATATCATTATACGTAATGGTAGCATTTACTTAAGAAAAGAATTAATTAAAGATGTTTTAGAGAATATTAGTGAGTATTTAGGTGCCTTTATAACTAGTGGGTGTCCGGGGTGTAATAGGCCATTTTATAATGAGAGTGTTAGAGGGCCTTACTATAACTACCCCTCAGTTATCTTCTTACTCAAACACCTTTCAGAATTATTGGAAGAGTTGAAGATTATAATGAGTGAGGCTGAACATATTGAGAAATATTAAGATATTTATACCAGGTTTTAAATATCCGAGCATAAGTATTACAGGAAGCTATTGTGCGTTAATGTGCGATTACTGTAAAGGTCGTTATTTAAGTGGTATGAAGAAGGTGCATACGCCTAAGGAACTATATGACTTAGTTAAGAATTTAGTTAAAAGTGGTGTTAAGGGTGTTTTAATAAGTGGTGGGTTTAATTCTGATGGAGTTCTTCCCATAGAACCCTACATACCCACAATTAGAGATATTAAGAAAGATTTTGGAATAATAATTAGTATACATGCAGGATTGATTAGTAAGTCCCTGGCCACTGAGTTAAGGGCTTCTGGTGTAGATGTAGTTGATTACGAGTTTGTCGTAGATGATTATGTAATTAAGAACGTTATGCATTTAAATAGTAAAAGTTATGAAGACTTTTTAAAATCTTATGAAGTGCTGGTAAAGCACGGCCCTTCTTACATAATACCACATATACTTATAGGAGCAAACTATGGCAAGATTGAAACGGAGTTTAAAGCTATAGAGATTTTGAGAGACTATAAGCCACCAGTAACAGTTTTCCTTGTATTAAAACCTACTGAAAACACTCCCATGGCTAATGTAAGAGTAGTTGTAGATGAAGTTATTGAGGTGTTTAGGTATGCTAGAAGGAAAATTGTTAGTGAAATAGCTTTGGGATGTATGAGGCCTTTAGAAATGAAATATACTTTGGACTTTACATTATGTGAATTAGGACTTGTAAATAGAATTGTAAATCCATTGAGGAAACTTGCGGAGAGATTTCAAAGTGAAGTCATTGAAACATGCTGTTCTTTACCAAGTGAGTTAATTAAAAGCTTATAATTAATACTATGTCCTTAAAACACAAACGCTATAACACTTTATCTCAAGGCTTAAGCATTTTCATATACCTTAACTTAAATCTTAAGTTCAAATATCACTCTAATACATTAATTAAGGTGTTCGGTTATAGCTATAACTTGCAACTCCCTTAAAATTGTATGAGAAACTGTAATAACATCTAAACTCAAATCTGAAACTAAGCACAGAATGCAAGCTAGGGAGTCAAAACTAGAAAGCCAAGCAGCTTTTAAAATGAGTGCTTAGGTATAAATGTAAGAATTGCATTGGATAATGGTGAAGTCATTGGTACAGTTCTTGAAGCTTCACACTACTGGTTTAAGGTCTTGGCAAGAAACTATGTTCTCTACATAAGTAAAACACTTGTTAAACTCGTACAACCAATGAGTATAAAAATTGGTAGAGAATAAAAAAGCCTATACCAATGTGAATAGCTTTCTCTCAATTAAATAATAGCAAACTCAAAAAGCACCTCAATACTAAGTTTAGTACCTAATAACAATACCTAATAGCCAAGTTCTAGAAATTTAGTCCCAAACTCTATTACCTCCAGATGGGATCACAATTCAAATAGTTAAGAATATTTGTAAGTGAATATTCATGACTACACATAGTTACAACATGTCTAATGGTGTGAATAAATTTTTAGCAATAAGTACATAGCATAAGAGAGTTATAAAGTATTTCTGTAGATAGAGCGGAAAGAGAAGCAATAAGGTAATTTAAGTAGTTAAGATATTGATTGATAGCTGAAATTTAAAGTTAGGATATAAATGTGATTTAGTGTCATTTACCAGCATGTCTCGAGGAATGCGAGTTTACTCTTACCTCCTTTTAAAAATTGTTGTGTGTTTATAATACTGTTTCTTCTCCAAGGCGTTCTTTGATACGCTCTCGTAGTACTTTAATCCACCAAGGCTCTGTGAACTCTTTAACTACTCTACTGCCATCATACGGCTTAATGTCGAGAACTGGTGTTCCGTTGAATAAGTCTAGCCCTGCGACATGAAGTGTATTGCTATTTATATTCAGTAGCTTAACAATAGTAATTGCTATTGGGTTTGGTCTGTGAGGACTGTCAGTAGCGAAAACCCCTACTTCAGGTAGGTCGTCTATATTTATACCAAAACGCCTAAACCTCTTATGCCTTACCCTTAAAACCCTTCTCTCCTCCTCGCCAACCTTATGCAAATAAGCAATAATAATTATGTGACTAAAGCCATTGAGATGTAAAAGTCCCTCACTATACTCTGGAAACAACTCAACATAACCCTCTACACCATACAAACTATTCCTAATTTCATCATCGCTATAACCATGTTTAACAAATCCTATAGGCTTTAAGATAATCTCCACAGGATTTCCACCCCATACAACTATATCATTTAAATACCAATTTAAATTATCTTAAAAATATGTAGCACGTATGTAATACGGCCTTTAAAAGCATAAAGTTGATGGTCACGCTCCATCTCACGGCCTCTATAGCCACATAGTACATAAAGAAATTTTCTCTCAATCTTCTAGCTTCTATAGAATCACCACTACTAGTTCTTCGTAAGGATAGCGTTTTAACCCTTCCCCTATTGGCTTCCGAAATAACCATTATTAAGATGCGATATGCAAACCCCAGAAGCCTTCCTAACATTCTCATCATTTGTTATGCTACTTATTTGCGTTGTTATAAAGTCTCCTTTGCCAAGTATCATTCTCTTCACAAAGTTTATAACAATTGATAACACTAGAGTTACTAGGACTTGAAGTAGATCCGATAACAGGAGGCTGAGGGAGAGCGCTTTTCTATATCCTTGGAAATTTTATGAGTAATAGTTAATAACATATTAGCTGTATCACAATTATTGAAGGCTCTATTGCTTGAGCTACTTTGATATGTATACAGTAAAGCTTATTAAGGTATACCTTTAAATTCATAATGAGCAATCATGCATGGGTGAGGGAAGCTAGTCGTATAACGATAACAATAATAGTAATTTTGATTGCTATATCGGCTTACCTTTCAGGTTTCTATACAACATCGCCTAAAATCACTACAATAATAGAAACTATGACTATAACCATGTTAAGCACAGTTATGCATGCAGTTACGCATGCTATTACGTCAACAATAACAATGACTCAAATAATTATTAAAGAGTTTTTATCTAAGTATGAGGTTAGGTGCTCAATAGCAATAGTTGATTCAGCAGAAGGAACAGTAACAATTGAAAGAGAGCCGCAGAGAGTGATAGCGCAATTCTCCTATGTGAGAGGAGGGTTACTTGCACTAGACATTGCAAACAAAATTGTTGATGCTGATGATTATACTTGAAGATCTTGTTTATAGACCTTGAAAGGCGCCCGTCAAGTGTGGAAAGCGTGCCAGCTGCAAATCCTGATTTAGTAATGCTCGTTACAGATTGCCGAAGATAAGAACATGAAGAGAGGTTTCCGCAAAACATCAAAGTTGTGTATTTCAACCTCTTTCTAGACCTTGAAACTCTTTTTGATGAGATATACAAGCTTGGGCTAATTTTTAATAAGGTTGACAATGCACTAGAACTTATTCAAGAGTGGAGCTCTAGATTTGCTTATATAGTTGGCAAAGCGAGTGGAGTAAAGCCTGGTGAGAAAGTAAGGGTAGCTTTAATAGCCTTTCCAGAGAGAGGAAGTATTATGGTTGCTGGCTCAGGTAATTGCTACGGAGGTGGAGGCCTTAAAATGATAACACTAGCAGGGGGAATTAATGTAT
>Ga0326760_1000115_pt1 | contig 45450 bp, 42 predicted proteins | sample GCREP_S_FD_207668 | JGI IMG/M metagenome (GOLD analysis project Ga0326760, IMG submission 207668) | Hot spring sediment microbial communities from Geyser Creek Basin, Yellowstone National Park, WY, United States - GCR.EP_S | ecosystem: Environmental > Aquatic > Thermal springs > Near-boiling... | reverse complement strand
CCTCAACCCTGCCTTCGACATAACGCCGCCAGACCTAGTGACCGCGATAATAACGGAGAAGGGCATAATAAGGCCCCCATACCACGAGAACATACCCAAGACGATCGCGAAGGCGACAAGCGTTTAATGGGCCTCCGCGATCTATAACGCGGGCGATGAAAGGTCAGAGTTAAGATGAGCGGTGATTAAAAGGCATTAGGTTGAGCCCCAACAAATAAAAAACGTGAGCCTAATAAGAGATAGGAACGCAGAGGTGGAGGAGCGGCCGTCGTCTAGCCTGGACTAGGACACCAGCCTTCCACGCTGGCGACCCGGGTTCAAATCCCGGCGGCCGCATCACACCTCCATCACCTCTCCCCCCTGAAACACCTTTTTCAGCTATTTGCGTTCACTTCCTATTTGGGTGCTGTGAACTCATGAATGAACTCACGAACGACCCGACCCCCTCAGGTTTGGAACGATCGATGTAAGAGGGCTAAGCGACGATGTGAGGAGAGCTATATTGAAGAGAGTCAAGGCCAAGCTCGGCTTCAACGAGGCGCTGAGCGCCCTCGACATTTCCAGAGGAGCCCTCTCCTAGCTACCTCCGAGGCCTGAGGAAGACCCCGGACTAGGTGGTCTCGAAGGCCCCGTAGCACTCAGAAGAGAGGGAGTTCCATGAGGTAGTCAAGGGCGTCGATAGGCTGAGGGCTGTTGGGCTCGTCAGGGAGGACGGCTCAATCGACTACTTGCTGGCTTCTCAAATCCTCGCTCTTGCCTCTCGCGACGAGTACCTCAAGCAGCTCATGCTCAGGTTCGTTGTTGACAACTTCAGAGAGGAGCTGAAGAAGATGCTCGGCCTGTTGCCATCGACGATGAGGCCGTCGTGGGAGAAGGGCTTCGAGGAGTTCTTGACGACGAGGAAAAAAGAGGAAGGTCTTGGATCAGAGGACCCTAGCCTACTCAGGAATCTGTTCGAGAAGTACCTAGAGGGCAATGATGCTTACTCACGAGCTCGTGAACTACGTGGTCAACCATGGGAACAAGTGGCTTCGCAATGTCTTCCGACACTACGTCCAGTACCTCTATTACAAGAGAACAATATCACCGGAGACCTACGGCTGGTTGATGGAGGTAGTCCCGAGCAGGAGCTACAGGATGGACGTGAGGCCCTATCCAATTAACATGGACGACTTGGTCAAGACGATGGCCTACTCGAAGGAGAACCACAAGCTCTACTACCTCATTTACAGGCTCATGCTCGAAGGGGGCCTAAGGCTCTCGCACGCCCTAACGCTCATAGAGTCATTCAAGCCCGACGAGGTGGACTACGTAATAAACATAGGGATGCTGAAGAGCGGCTTCTTGGACTACGTTGTTCGAGAGGCTCAGGAGGTGCTCAAGGGAGCAAGCGGCAGAACCGTTAAGGCGATAATAGAGACCGGGTACTTAACCGTCGAAGAGATAGAGGCCGTAGCTGTGAGGCTAGCCGAAGCAGGCATCCACCACGTGAAGACGTGCACAGGTTATGGACCTAGAGGGGTGGCTGTAGAGGACGTCTTAGTGCTCAAGAGGGCTTTGAAGGAGAGGGCTAAAATCAAGACGGCCGGAGGAATGAGGGATAGACAGGCAGCACAAGCCCTCATCAACGCTGGCGCGGACATAATAGGGACGAGCGCTGCAAAGCACATCTTAAAGCCTGATACTTGAACACGTACGATCCCCACGCCTACGCGTAATTGAAAGACTTCTAGCTATTAAAAAGAATCGAGTTATGACGATAAGTTGCGAGCCTTGTTTTTAGGGAGCGAATGTCCGCACAAATCTTCCTCGAATAGTATTATTAAACAATGCCCCACTCCGTCTCCTAAACCTTATTGCGAGTCGCATTTACAGAGATATAGTGATAAATGATTTTTCCTGCTAGATCTTTATGCTTTTTGATCAATTAGACTGAAGGGTTTGCAAAAAATTTGTAGAAAGATGAAAGCTTAGCTCAGTTTGATCGCCTCTTGGGGGCATACCGCCTCGCACAAACCACAACCTTCGCACTTCTCTGGGTGCTCGACGTGCGAAACGCCATTAATTAGCTCTAGTACGTTGTTTGGGCAGACATCGACACATCTTCCGCACCCAATGCACTTCGACTCGTCCACTTTTGGAGGCATGAAGTATCGCACTCGAGTACATCTTGTGCTTAATCCCACTTAAATAACATGGCCCTTATGTGGCACGTGCTCCCTTCTTGGTTTATTTCGATAAGCTCGGTGTCCAGACCGTAGCGCTCTTCAATTAAACCAAGGCAGAGGTTCGCACATAGGCAAACGAAGGAGGGCATCTTGAGCTCCCTGACCTTCTTCTGAACTGGTAGATGCACGCAGTCGCGTATTTTGAAGTCTAAGACCATGTCGCTAAGCGCTACGTCGCCCCCACCGATTACCCCGATCGCTTTCAACGCCTCGAGCACTTTCTTGATGGCCTCCGGGATTGCGAGGTTCGAGAAGTCGATGCTTAGCTTCTTGGCTAGATCCTTGAGCAGGCTTCTTCCAACGATGCAACACCTGAATTTTGAGGCCCCTCCGAAGCCATCGTATACTACCTTAAGGAGGTCGAAGAGAACCGCGTTCACCCACTCTTTGTCAATCCCGGAGTTCCTTCCGCTCATGAGGTTTTCCCCTTCTTCTGTCCAAATCGCTCATAAAACACGACTTCTTCGAGCTCCTTTCTCGGGCGGGGCTTCGGGGCCTCGTCGGGGTATCCTAGCGCCACGACGCTGACTATCTTGTACTCTTCGGGTATGTTGAGGAGCTCCTTCATCCTCATCTCATCCCTGACGTCCGTGCAGGGCGCGATGACCCAGCACGTGCCAAGGCCTAGCGCCTTCGCCATTAACAGCATGTTCTGGATGGCCGCAGAGCAGTCCTCCCTCGGATCCCAGGTATTCTTGTCGGCGCACACGACTATGTTCACCGGAGCCTCGGCGAGGAACGCCGATACCTTGCCGGACGCCAGCTTCTCAAAAACGCGTTTCCTCTTCTCTTCAGGCCATGCGTGTGCACCGAGCCTCTCGATCATTTTCCCCGTGTAGAGCTCTACTGAGAAGCGCCTTCCACTTCCCCTCCTCGCAATCTCACCTATCTTCTTCCGCGTCTCCGGGTCCTTTACGACTATGAAGCGCCAAGGCTGTGCGTCCTCCCCCGTTGGAGCCCAGCGAGCGGCCTCTAAGCACTTTAATATCAGCTCGTCGGGGACGGGGTCTGGCTTGTACTTCCTTATGCTCCTCCTCTCCTTAATGACTTTCAACACGATATCGGCCTCTCTCGGCTCCATGCCTTACCCCTCTCGAAGGGATTAACGGGGTTGTAAGTGTACCGTGCAAGGCTTTTTAAATTTTCTCATTAAAAGTCTTGGAGTTATCCACGGACTATGTCGCGTTGTGAAGCGGGAGTCGTCTTAGTTAGTTGCTGTTCCATTTCCATCAACTCTCCCGAAAGTCTTTTAAACGCTTATACATCACACATCCCTGTGACGAGGGGGTTATGTAAATGTCGACGGGCCTTAAGAGCTTGCTGAGCGAGGGCACAGGCCCCCTCAAGAGCGTTTCAAGGGAGGAGATCGAGAGGGTCAAGAACTGCAACTACAAGGTGAGGGTTGAGTATCTACCGTCAACGCTCTGCGGCTTCGGCTACTCATCTCCTCCGATGGAGGTACACGTCAAGAACGGCAGGATCATAAGGATCTTGCCCTGCCACCTCCCGGAGAACTTCAGAGTGTGGGAGATCAAGACCAGCAGAGGGACGTTTACGAGGCCGAAGAAGTCCGTCCCCTACTCCCACATGCTAGCGTACAAGTGCCGGGTCTACGCGCCCACAAGGGTGAAGTACCCACTGAAGAGGGTTGACTGGAGCCCGGACAACCCGAACCCGCAGAACAGAGGCATATCGGGCTACGTCAGGATCTCTTGGGAGGAGGCAATAGACATAGTCGTGAAGATGATAAAGAGGATCAAAGAGAAGTACGGAGACTTGACGCCCGTGCTAGTACAAGCTGATGGACACGGACAAACGGGTATATTAACGCAGCACTACTGGGGCCATTACCTGTTCGACGTCCTCGGCTTCGGGTGGACGCAACAAGTCAGGAACCCAGACAGCTGGGAAGGCCTCTACTGGGGAGCGAAGCTGGCGTGGGGCTTCGACGAGCTGTTAGTCGGGGAGTGCGCAAACGATGGCGCGTGGGACAACGTCCTACAACACTGCGAAATGATAGTGCTCTCAGGGTGTGATCCGGAGACGACTGCCGCTGCCTTCTGCAATAACGTCTCGTTCCTGCTGGAGAACGTCAAGAAGGCTGGCATAAAGCTAGTCGCAGTGGCCCCAGACATGAACTACACCGCGGCCGTTTGGGCGGACAAGTGGATCCCGATAAACCCGAACACGGACGCCGCCCTCTACCTGGCTATCGCCTACGTCTGGATCAAGGAGGACCTCTACGACAAAGAGTACGTTCAAACGCGCTGCGTGGGCTTCGAGAAGTTCAAGAAGCACGTCCTCGGAGAGGATGACGGAATCCCTAAGACACCCGAGTGGGCTGAGAAGATAACTGGGATACCATCGTGGACCATAAAGGCTCTAGCTAGAGCATGGGCTAAGAAAAGGACCTCCTTGGGAGTTGTCTTCGGTGGGCCTAAGATTAGAGGCGTGTACTCGCACATGGCCTCTAGGTTGGAAGTATACGTCTTAGCGATGCAAGGCTTGGGTAAGCCCGGAAGGGAGTACCTCAGGTTCTGGACGTCCTCGACGCTGAATACGCTGGAGCTAGCACCCTTCCCGAACTACCCAGAAGTGTCGTCCGAGAAGGCTGGGCGCATATACATCCATCCGACTAAATACTCCCACCGCGCGATGAAGGCGCCCTTCGTCAAGGTCCCGCCAGTAATCCTGATAAAGACGCTGGTCCCTGACGCCATCCTCAACCCACCAGTTACGTGGTGGTGCTCGGGCGGCATCCTCAACTTCTGCGTGACTAAGGAGTACGACATGTTCGTGAAGTACAGGTATCCTCCAAGGGACGACCACCCAGGCATTAGGATGATATGGAACGAGAACGGTTGCTACACTACTTGCTGGTATGGGTACAAGTTCATCGAGGCTTTGAGGAGTCCAAAGATAGAGTTCCACTTGGTCATCAACCCGTGGTTTGAAAACGACGCCTTGTTCGCAGACCTAATACTGCCCGGCCTGACGGACTTCGAGACTGAGGACTTAGTTGTTAGCGCCTTCTGCGACATCGTGGGACTGGCTTATCACGGCAAGTGCATCGAGCCCCTTGGCGAGTCCAAGAGCGATTACGAAATCCACAAGATGATAGCCGAGAGGCTGGCTAAGGAGTTTAACAAGCCCGAGCTCCTCGAGGCGTTCCCAGATATCGACACGCTCCTCAGGACTAGAATCTACGAGAGGCACCTAGAGTACGCTAGAGGGACTAGCTGGGAGGAGTTCAAGAAGAAACGCATAGTGCTCTACGAGCACCCAACGTGGGAGGAGTGGGTCGAGATAAAGAAGAAGTACGGGTACGACGCCTATGACTCTTGGATGACCAGGTTCTGGAAGACCGGAAAGGGCATAGAGACCCCCACCGGCAAGATAGAGTTCGAGTCGCAACTCGTCTTAAAGTACGCTCCCGACGACAAGGAGAGGCCTCCAGTCGCCAAGTGGGTGGAGCACGAGCACCTGCCTACTTCGCCTAGGAGGGAGAAGTACCCGTTCCTGCTGATGTCGAATCACCCTAGGTACAGGTTCCACTCGCAGGGAGACGAGATAATATGGCTGAGGGAGCTCTACAAGGTTAAGGGCCCCGACGGCTACATGTATGAGGCTGTGTGGATCAACCCAGTCGACGCGGAGAAGCTTGGCGTGAAGACGGGAGACGTCGTGATGATATACAATGAGTTCGGCGCCGTCCTGGCGGGCGCCTTCGTCACCAACAGGATAAAGCCAGGCGTAATATCAGTGGACCACGGCGCTAGGGTCGACTTGATCAGCGTCGAGGACAAGATAGACAGAGGAGGAGCGATAAACCTCTTACTGCCGCCTCCGTCAACGAAGTACAAGCCCGGAGAGGAGATAAGAGTGCCAGAGCAGATATGCTCTGGAGTGCTCGTGGGCGTCAAGAAGGTCGACGTCCTCGAACTGATGAGGAAGTACCCCAAGGCCTTCCAGAAGAAGATGCACCCAATAGTAGGGCCGGTTGTAGAGGCCTACCTCGTAAGCTGAGGTGGTGAGCATGGGGAAGGTCTTGATAATTGACGTAGGGAAATGCGTGGGTTGCGACTCCTGCGTCATCGCCTGCAAAGACGAGTTCGTCGGCAATGACTGGAGCCCATACTCCAAGCCACAACCAGAGTACGGGCACTTCTGGATGAGGCTCGACAAGGTAGAGCGGGGCTCGACGCCAAAGGTCAAGGTGACGTACATACCCCGCCCCTGCATGCACTGCGATAGCCCGCCATGCGTAAGGGCTTGTCCGGTCAAGGCGATAAAGAAGAGGGACGACGGGGTAGTGCTGATAGACCCAACCAAGTGCAATGGTTGCGCAGGGTTACCTTCAAAGCTTTGTATCGACGCTTGCCCCTACGAAGCGATATTCTTCAACGAGGACTTGAAGATAGCGCAGAAGTGCACGCTATGCGCGCACCTACTCGACGACCCCGAGTGGAAGTACGGGCCTAGGTGTTACGACGTGTGTCCTACTGGAGCAATAATATACGGGGACGAGAACGACCCCAAGATTAAGGAGCTCTTGGCTAAGGCTGAGGTGCTGAAGCCAGAGCTCGACACAAAGCCCAGAGTCTACTACCTGAACTTGCCGAGGCCGTTCATAGCGGGATGCGTCGTCGATCCTGAGGAAAAGGAGGTCGTAATAGGCGCTAAAGTGACTGCGCTAGAGCTGAACACGGGTCGAGTGTATGAGGTGCTAACCGATGAGTTTGGCGACTTCTGGCTCACGAACTTGAAGTGGAACCACGCGTACCTAGTTAAAGTGGAGAAAGAGGGCTACAAGGAGAAGGTGCTTGGAGTTTACAAGACGGACAAGGACATAAACGTAGGAGACGTCTTCCTAGAGAAGCAAAAGAAGTAAAGCAAAGAACAAAGCCCTGTAGACCTTGTTAATCATTGTTCGCTTTTTTCTCTAAGGTTTCTTAACCTCTTTTTTGAACATGTTAGAGCGAAGTGCTGAAGAATGTTATAAGTGGCACTCGGATTGGCTTGTCTCACGCACTAAGAAGGTAACCGTGTGAGAAAAAGGTAACTATGAGAGGACAGGCTCGTGATCGTGGACGCGTGCTTCGAAGAAGGCCATCGGAAGACGAAGCTTATTCAAAAAGCGGTTTGAGAGCGTTAGTTGCATTGCGATGCCCAATGCTGATACTAGGCGTTACCTAGGCCACATGCTAAGAGATTGATAAAAAGCGAAGAGCATACGAGGGCTAGGGCCTCTTAAGTTATTGCTAAAAACATCAGAATTTCCTTGGGCTTGTCTCGTCATCTCAATGCAGACCTCATATCTCTTTGCTAGGCTTAGCATAGCACGATTGCCTTAGCCGAAGACTTGAAGTCATCGCATGATGACTGAAGATCCTCGCTCGAGTTCGATGGCTTCTTTCAGAATTTTAGACCATTCTAAGGTCCGGCCTCTAGATGAGTACTACGCGCTTAAGTAGACAGGCATTGTGATGAAAAGTTAAGAAGTTATGGCAATCGAGGTTGTCCGGATACCTTCATTAAGTTGCTTTAAGTAATATTTCGCATGTGTTATCCTTTAAAAAATTTTTAAGCAACTCGACCCTAAATCGTGGATTGATCCCCTTAACCGTCGATTCAAACCAAGCCAAACACTTATTAACACATCCTCCCGGAAGGCCTCTCTTCGTGTACTCGTCATGCTCTGGGCAATGATAATGTATTATTCTCACGCTATTTGCGTCCTCTATCACAGCCTCACAGTCCTCATTCAGTATCCTCATGCTTATTACCAAGGCTTTTGCGAGGTTTACTATATTAGTAGCAGGCCATCCCACTCTTTTGTACACATCGGCGGTCTTCTCTCCAAGCCTCCTGCCCCACTTTACTTCCAGCTCCCTAGCCTTTTCAACTCCAAACTCCTCAACTATCACTTCGCGCCACGTTTGGTAATAGTCCATGCAAATACTGAGTAGTCTCCTCCACCTCTTCTCGAGAGGGATCTCTTCTATCTCGATCTTTCTTCCCATTCCCATCACATCTTTCCACGATATTCTATTCAACTAGTAAGTGCTTAAACGAGATAAGCGTTTTTATGTACTGTCGGGACCTGGCAACCTAGGATGTCAGTCGTAACATGTTAAGTTGCCAGGTTCCCGTTGTGCAACAAAAAAGTAAGGTTATTTGAGAATTTCGACAACGCCGTTAGTGCCATCTACTCTTATACGTTGGCCAGTCTTTATTACTTTAGTTGCACGCGGGCCTTTTGTCATGGTTCCAACCACGGCTGGTATACCATATTCTCGTGCGCATATGGCAGCGTGAGTAAGCATGCCGCCGGCATCGGTAACAACAGCTTTGATTTTCGAGAAGACAGGAGTCCAGGCAGGTGTTGTGAAAGGAACGACAAGTATGTCCCCTGGCATGACTTGATCAATTTCTTCATAGCTTAGAATAATTCTTGCGATCCCCTCAGCAACACCGGGGGATCCTGGAAAGCCATAAAGCTTATCCGTAACTTCCAACGGTACTTTGCCCCTTATAACCTCATCTGTAAGTCCCCAAGTTTGGATGAATATCGGGTCTACAACAGGTGTTTCTGGCACTTTCCCGATGACGACCGGAGGACTTACATCGTGTAATTTCTTCCAAACTTCTTTTCGTTCTTCTACCAGAGGACGAACCCTCAAAGTCATATGGAGAGCGCCTATTTTTTCATCATCAATGAGTTCTTCGAGCACCTCATATAGCTCGTATATCGTCAAAAAGAACACATCATTGGGGTCCTTGAGGATACCGTATTGTGCAAGTCGCTTCCCGCACTCCAAAATGACATACCTAAGCTCTGCATATGTCCACTGTTCGACATAGAAATTGTGATCCTCTGTACACATTGGATAGGCATTTTGTGCATTCTTTAAGGCTTTTAAAAACTCGGCCTTCTCCTCCTCCGGTATTTTCTTCAAAACTTCCTGTACAGCTTTTTCCCTCTCTTCAGCTATTTTGCGATCAAGGGCTTCGAAATCATAGTCTCCACGCAATGCGTAGGTCTTCAGTGTATTTAATACTGGCATAGGGTCTTCTAGCCATGTTGGATACATAACATCGAACACGGCTGCTTGTGTTCTTTTACCATAAAGCTTAAGGAAGTTATTAAACTCATTAAGCCATATTCTTCCATTTTCGATTTTTTCAAGCTTAGAAAGCAATTCCTCAGGCTTTTCCTCTATAAGATAATTTATGATTCCTAGTTCTCTTGCCCTTCTTACTAATCGCCATAGTGCTCTGTCAACTTCATACATCTTAGTTGGGAAGCCCTGTAAAAGAAGTCTAACGTCTCTTTCCTCTATTCCATACTTTTTACATATCTCCACAAGGTTTTGGTAGGCTAAATAACCTGGATACTGCATCACGAAGTGTAGAGCCCAATTTCTTTTGGAAATTCTGACGGCTTCCTTTAAAACCATTAAGAGCTTGTCTAGAGGTAGTTTTGATTTGTCAATACCGGCAAGATATTCTAGATTTCTTTTCCATTCTTCAACAAGTTGCGCGTAAAGCTTAGGAAAGTTATCAATTCTCTCCTTTATTTTCTCATCGAAAATTCGCGCCCGTGCCCTAATTTCCGCCTCATCCTTGATCTGAATAACTCCTGGATATATCCTCCCATAATAAAGAACATAACTAAAGCCTCTTGAATTAGGAAAAGACACTTCCTCAGCAGCCCAGGAAGCACCCCAAGGCCAATGGTACACGGAAGAACCCATCGGGGAGATTGGTGGGTTATTATGTACTGCGTCATGGAACCAAAGATGCTCTTCGTCTTCTTTCCTAAAAGCCCTCATAGGATTCCATTCAACTCTTGGAGATATCTCGCCCATGATAACCCCCCACTGAAAAGGAGCAATCCGTGTACAAGTGTTTTGCGCTTATATATTAGTTTTGTGGTTGCGATCACGGACCTAGCAACTTAAGGCTTATTAGGCCTCCTCATTTAAGATCACTCCATGCTAAGCATCAAGTCTCTAATTGAGAGACTTGGTTTTTTTTGAGAGGAACAAGGTCCGCTCGATCTTAAGGTCCTAGGCCTGGCATTCTACATCCAGCTCTCAAGCCTCAGGAGAGCCGCTAGAGCCTTGTCCGAGATTCACAGGGTCTCAAAGACGGCTGTCTGGAAGTGGGTTAGGGAGCTCAGCGAGAAGATACGCATCGACCCTCTTAGGATGCCTAGGAGGCTGGCGGCCTTGGACGAGACTTGCGTGAAGGTTAATGGCTTGGAGTACTGAGTCTACGCAGCCATAGACGTTGATGGGGACGAGGGCGTTCTTCAACAACATAACCTCGAACCCGCTGAACAGGGGTGAGAGGTTGAGGAGGTCGATGCTATGCTGGAAACCATTCGTAAAGCTGTTCATGCTTTACTACAACCACTTAAGGAGGTGGGCTTAAGTTGCCAGGTCCTACTGTCGACCCCTTTCATCGCCTCAACGAAAGAGTCTGTGACCATGAAATAGGTAGAAGAACAAATCTCTCAAAAAATCAAAGCATAACCCTTACGCGTTCAATCAATTCGCTAACGTTGGCCCCTTCTATTTCTAGAAAGCCCCTCATTATCTTTCCGACGGCCCTGTAAAATGCCGTATTCGCGTACTTGATGATATCTTCAGCGAGCAAGGGGGCCCACTTGAGCAAATGCTTATCTAAGAAGGCCTTTTGCTTGTTAAGGTACTTCAAGGCTTCCTGATAAGCCCCCGACTCTATGAACTCCCTCGCCTTCCTACATAAGTGCGCCATGAAGTATAGCTCTAACGCTATGTGATCCTCCGGCTCCTTGAAGTCGGGGGATTTGACTAGACCCTCCTCCAAATAAGTATCGAAGATTTCCTCTACGACGTCGCTGTACAGATAGCCCGTCAAGTAAACAGACTCCGATGGATGCGCTATCCCCTCGCCCTTGCGAAATTGTCCAACACCTAAGAAGAGATCGGCGTAGTCCACTGCGAGCTCTAGAATCGCCTTGTCCAGCTCGTCCCCTCTTTCGCTCAGCTTCGATAAGTAGCCGTAGAGCTCTTCGAAACCGCTCTTGACGTGAACAGCATTTGACTTAATGAACGAGCTCTCTTCAAAGAGCTCTCTACAAACGAGTAAGTCGCCAAGAAGCTGTTTGTCTACTTCTTTCTCGCAAGCCCTCCCTAAAAAAGTGTAAATGACCTCTCTGTCTCTTAATAACTTGACTAGATGGCTTCTGTCCATTATCTATTCCCCCTAAGACGATAGGGTTAAGGAATTTAAACATTGCGCGCTTCTATTCAGCTAGCAACTTTTCGTCAGCTATCATCATGCGCTTAAGTCAAACCTCTCTTGTCTCACAGCACGCAAGGTCCAAACTTCATAACGAGGCTTCCTTGGAAAAGGCGACGTCTCATCCTAAGACGAACTTACGCGTTATGCGATGCATCAAGAGACGTGGTTTTGTTATGCAGCCCGTCCCCCACTTTTCGTAGAACTGTTGCACAAAACCTTCATGTAGCGACTAATGGCCTCTTCCTTAGAAAAATCGTGTAGTGAACTCAGCCCTTGAATTACGATGAATTGGCCAACGCTTAAGTCCGCGAGTACTCCGCCGAGGCGATTGCGCCTTACAAACCTCGTAGAAGACCCGAGGAATGAGCAAGTTCAGCGGGGCCTCTTCAATAACCCCCAGACCTCACGGATTAGAGAGCATCTGGCCTCGCGCAAGTCTAAACAGACTTTTTTCCGGAGTTCCTAGATGATCGAGCGTAAAGATAAAATTTCAAGGGGCCAGAAGACTATGGCAAAGTGATAAAGTAATAACGTGTGTGCGCGAGAGAGTCTCGCAGACCTCGCCAATGAAGGGTAAGAAGAGATTAGAGAGGATAAAAATCGCGGTTAAATTGAAGGAACCCGACAAGGTCCTCTTAGAGTTAAACCCTAGAGCTCGGTTTGGGCTTTGCCTGTGACGCTTTAATGAAGGAGACCACGTACAGAAGTCTATAACCTCTAGCCTTGGCTACCTGTTTATACTGCTCCACTTAAATGAGCTCCCTTTCTCTGAAACCTTGCTTGAGCTCTACTGGCCGTACCTGAAGGAGATCATTACCAGAGCGTACAATCAGAGAGTTAAATGCTAGGCCGTCACGATGCCTGTCGAGAGAGCATTCTAGAGTTGCCGAAGAGATGAAGGACAGCGTTGTTCGAGAAAACTGGCGTAAAGAAGGCAAAGAAGATCTTAGGAGGGCACACGTGCGTGATGGGCGGAGTATCGACTTCCTCCCTCATAACCGGAACGCCTGAGAAAGTCGAAAAGACATGTGAAGGAGCTGCTCCAAGAGGTTCTGCCGGACGGCGGTTTCATATTAGCCTCTTGTCCTCAGTTCCAACTGAGGCCTCGCCAGAGAACGTCAAAAACAGTGATAAGAGTGGTTAACAAGTACACTACGCCGTTAAAGGTAAACCTTTCTCACGAAGCAAGCGTTTTTATTCGTGGCCTCCTTAAAGAATTAAGATCAGTAGAGAATGGTTACATCAAGAAGCGTTGTACCTCCCTTAGTTTCGACGGAGTGGTTGGCTAGCAATATCGACAATCCGCGACTCCTCATCATCATCATCGATATAAGAGGTTTCGAGGACTACTTAAAAGGGCACATCCCCAAGGCCGTAAACATCCCCTTCGCATTGCCCATCTCAGCTTGGACCTCTATGAGGAACGATCTCTTGCTTTGAACTCCCTTCACCAGAGAGTTTGTTCAACACTTTGAGTTCTATAGGGGTAAGGGACGACTCCATCGTCGTTGTCGTGAGCGGAACAGGCCATCCACGCCTAGTAGCCGATGCCGCTAGAGTTGCAACTACTCTCATTTATGCGGGGGTTAGGAACGTCGCAATCCTCGACGGAGGGCACGAGAAATGGGTGAGAGAGGGGAGGCCCGTATCGACTGATATCATAACGCTGCGACAATCTCTGTACAGAGGTGCCCTGAACGAAGCGATCTTCGTCTTTAAAGAGTACGTCTTATCTAAAGTCAGCCTAAAAGATCGAGAAACCGTCATCGTAGATGCGAGGACGCCTGAGGTCTACTTCGGCATCGAGCTGAGCCGTGGGCGCCTGTCCTAGGTCACATCCCAGGAGCCAAAAACCTGCCAGCTCCATGGCTTTTAAACAAGGACTGGACCTTCAGGAGCATGAGCGTCCTCAGTGCTATAGCCTCTAACATAGTGGGAGGTGATAAGGAAGAGATCATAGTTTACTGTGGGATTGGCGGTTACGCCTCTCTCTTATGGTACGCCCTCCACGAAATGCTAGGGTACGCCAACGTGAAGATATTCGATGGGGCTTGGCAGGAGTGGGTTGGGAAGGAGCTAAGGGGGCCTATAGCCATCTACGTGTGGGAATAACGCTTCACTTACATTAGAAGGCCATGAGGCGCTAAAGCTCTCAAGGTCTTCAGTTGACAACAAAACCTTATCTCAAATAGCGTTACCTTTCTAAAACATTCTTCATAGAGCATTAACCGCGGAATGCGCTCCTTGATAGCTGAGCACTTCTCCGAAAATTCAACGCCACTGCATTTACTACGTTCTTCCTGATTTACGGTCTGGCACCCCTCAAGCACACCCGAAACGCTTATAAAGACTCCATGGCCCTCAAGGGATTTTGAGGTGCCTTTTCCTGTGGTTCAACATAAGCTTTACGCCTATGCGGGTAGAATTCTGTGGATTGACCTCACATCAAAGTCATATAGCACTACCGACACACCATCGGACCTCGTGAAGAACTACATCGGAGCAAGGGGCTTTGGTACGAAGATACTCTGGGACCAATTGAGACCTGGCACAGACCCTCTAGGTCCAGACAACAAGATCGTGTTTTCCGTCGGCCCGCTGGCCGCGACGGGGGTCCAGAGTGCGAGCAGATTCTTCGTTACCTTCAAGTCCCCGCTCACGGGAGGTTACTTCAGGAGCGTTGGTGGAGGGCAATTTGGAGCCGAGATGAAACTCGCGGGATACGATGCCATCGTCATAGGAGGGCGCGCTGAAAAGCCCACATACCTGTGGATTCACGACGACGTCGTTGAGTTCAAGGATGCCTCGCACGTGTGGGGGGCCATGACGACGCACGCGAGTGAGCACTTAATCGAAGAGACGGACCGCAACGCAAAGCTCGTCGTCATAGGCCCCGCGGGAGAGAGGCTCGTCAAGTATGCATGCATACAGACAAATGACAACAGGAGCGCAGCCCGGGGTGGCGGGGGCGCTGTGATGGGATCCAAGAACCTCAAAGCCGTAGTCATTAGGGGCTCTAAGAAGCCGGAGGTCTTTGACAGAGAAGAGCTCAACAGGCTTATCAAGGAGCAGTTAGACATCTACATGAAGAACCCCGCCTTCGAGGGATTTAGACAACTAGGGACGAACAGCATAATATACCTGTTCTACACTCTGGGGCATTTCCCCACCTACAACTTTAGGCAAGCGGAGCTAGAGAACGTCGACGTCTTCAGGCCAGAAAACCTGCTCCCCTACGTCGTCAAGAGGGGTGGGTGCTACGCCTGCGCCATGGGTTGCTGGCAGTTCTTCAGGGCTGTTAAAGGCCCCTTCGCGGGCATCATATGGGACAAACCCGAGTACGAGACACAGTGCACTCTGGGGAGCTTGATCGGCATAACGCAACGCGAGGCGATAATGTACGCTAACATGCTATGCGACCTCTACGGTCTAGACACGATATCCACTGGCGTGACTATAGCCTTCGCATATGAACTCTACGAGAAGGGGATCTTGACGAGGAGGGAGGTCGACGGCTTGGACCTCAGGTGGGGCGACCCGGAGCCAGTCATCGAGCTGATAAGGAAGATAGCGCTTAGAGAGGGCGTAGGCAACGTGCTAGCCGAGGGGGTCAAGAGGGTCGCCGAGATCATCGGACGCGGAGCAGAGAGGTACGCGATGCACGTTAAGGGACTCGAGCTTGCGGCCTACGACCCGAGGGCTGCCAAGGCGCACGGGCTGAACTTCGCGACCTCGAACATAGGCGCAAGCCACATGTACGGCTGGTCAGCTCCTGAGATAATAGGGTTCCCGGAGAAGGTAGATCCGCTCACTGCAGAGGGCAAGGGCGCTCTCTGCAAGAGGTTGCAAGACGAGATGGCTATATACGAAGCAGCAGGCATTTGCCAGTTCCCGATGTCGAGCGGCATGGTACCTCTGGACCTGCTCTCGAAAATGCTCTACGCCGCTACTGGAGTCGAGGAGTTCAAGAAGTTGGAGTACCTCATCGCATTAGGCGAGCGAATAGTCAACCTCGAGAGGGCATTCAACGTTAGGGAGGGCTTCTCTAGGAAGGACGATGTGTTGCCGGAGAGGTTCTTGCGAGAGCCGTATCCCAGAGCGCCAGCGAGGGGGCAGGTGTTTGAGCTAGATAAATTACTGGACGAGTACTACGCCGCTAGAAGGTGGGATCCCAAGACGGGCGTGCCGACGAGGAACAAGCTCGAAGAGCTAGGGCTAAAGGACGTCGCGAATGAGCTAGAGAGGTTGGGCAAGTACATCAGGTGAGAGCGCAGACCATGAAGGTGTTGGTGGAGTTCGCGTGGACTCTGAGCGAGAAGGTCGGTAGGAAGTACGTCTGGCTCGACGTGAAGGCCGAAGAGCTAAACCTCCAAGAACTTTTTTCGAGAATCCTCCCTTCCATTTTGGGAGAGGACTTGGGAAAGGCACTCAACGAGCTCTTCTTAAATAAAGAGGTCTTCGTGGTCGTAAACGGCGTCATTGCTAAGGACCTCGCAGTAAAAGTCAAGGACGGCGACAAGGTCTTCCTTCAACCTGTTGCCTCAGGAGGATGAAAGAGTCGGAAAGCTAAAAAGCTGTGAAAATTAGTGAAAAGTGTTAGACGATGGCTCTTCTAAGGGCTCTAATTTATCATTTAAAGAGGCACGGGGATTAGAGCGATTCGATCCTTTGCAACGCATAAATTTTAATATCTTTTTAAAATTAAAAAGAGTGGAGGACTGAGAATGAAGGCCATGAGGTTAGTGGATATCGGGAAGTTGGAGCTAATGGAGGTCGACGTCCCAAAGGTTGGGGGTTCCGAGGTCCTCGTGAAGGTGAGAGCGGCTGGCGTGTGCCATACCGACGTTCACATAAGGAGCGGGTATGTTGGTGGGATGAACATAAAGGACTTGGGTTTTAAGCTTCCCTACACGCCAGGCCACGAAATGGCAGGCGTAGTCGAGGAGGTGGGGGCAGAGGTCCAGGGGTTCAGCAAAGGCGACGTCGTAGTCGTGTATCCGTGGATAGGCGATGGCACGTGTTATTATTGTAAGGTGGGAGAAGAACATCTCTGCGACAACCCAAGGCATCTCGGGATCCACGTTGACGGCGGCTTCGCGGAATACGTTAAGATCCCGCATTACAGGTATTTGCTCAAAATTAGAAACTTGTCGCCCATAGACGCCGCCCCCTTGTGTTGCGCTGGCATAACGTCGTACAGGGCCGTGAGGAAGGCGGGCCTCGACCCCTCGAAAACACTCGTAGTAGTGGGCGCTGGCGGCGGGCTCGGAACCATGGCTATTCAGATAGCAAAAGCCATTGGGATGGCCGTGATAGGAGTGGACGTTAGGAATGAAGCGCTCGAGGCCGCTAAGAGAGCCGGGGCCGATTACGTAGTAGATGGGAGAAGTAGCAGCGTCGTCGAAGAAATAAAGAGGTTGGCTGACGGCAGGGGCGCTGACGCTGTCATCGACTTCACAGGTTCAGACAAGACGCTGTCCACTTATCCGAACGCCTTAGCCAAACGCGGCAAGTACATAATCGTTGGCCTTTACGGAGGCGAGCTGAGATGCCCTAGCGCCTTCGCGGTTCTCAATGAGGCAGAGTTCATTGGAAGTTTCATCGGCAACCTTGCCGACTTCATCGGCGTAGTGAACCTCGCGGAGAGGGGCAAGGTCAAACCCATGGTCACGAAAATCATGCGGCTTGAAGAGGCAAATGAAGCCATAGACAACTTAGAGCATGGCAAAGTTGTGGGCAGACAAATTCTCGTCCCTTAAACTCCTCGTCGTCAAGGCTAGGCCGTTCCGAGTGAGGGACGCGCATGCCCCTTGACAAAGCTACGACTTCAGAGTTGTCCCTTCGTAAGATCGATGGTCTTACATCCTACTATGGTACTTTATATTTTCTTTAATCGTCTACCTTCGAAAGCTCTCACGCCCAGAGGATCGGCTACCCGGAGCTCTTGAAGTCAAGCCGCTGGGCCCTTAACCCTAATCGCCCTCCACGGACGAGCTTGTACAACAACTAGGGCTCGTCTTAGCGAATCTCTCCATGCTATGTAAGAAGATCCGACACCCATCCGTAAGCTCTCGCTCTCCTCGCTCGCAACTCTTATAAGTTCGTTGATGAAGTGTTCTTTATCGAGGTGGCGTTCTTGAGCTTGAAGGGTAGGGCGTTGACGAGGCTCCAGGCCGCCATAGTAGCCGTCGTCGTTGTCGTAGTTGTAGTCGCTGCGGTCGCCTACTACTACACGACCCTCCCCGCCCCATCTCCTGCTCCAACGCCCACTCCGGCGCCATCACCAGCTCCATCTCCTGCGCCAGCTCCAACGCCAACCCCGACAAAGGAGTACATTTTAGTGGGTGCCTCAATCCCCTTGAGCGGTGGCTTGGCATATAACGGTGAAGAGGAGAAAGCAGGCCTAGAGATGGCCATAGAGGACATCAACGCGAAGGGAGGGGTCTATGTAGCAACTCTTGGCAAGAGACTGCCGATAAAGCTCATCTACTACGATGATGGGACTGACCCGACTAAGTCCAAGAGCAATGCGGAGAGGCTAGTCACGGTAGATGGAGTGGACTTTTTGGTTGGGGGCTTCGGAACTCCGCAGGTCTTCGCGGTGGCAACGGTCGCGGAGCAGTATCAAGTCCCATACATCCCCATCGGGACTGGGAGCATTATTTACGAGCAGAAAAAGTACAACTGGACATTCATACCATTCCACACTGAGTGGACCGTTCTCGAGCCCATCTTCAAGTTGCTGTCTGAGTTGCCGTCGGACGTAAGGCCCACTAAAATAGCGATATGGCAGGAGGACACAACCATTGGTGCAGATAACGCCGCGGCCGTGAAGTACTGGGTTGAAAAGTATAGCCCGATGTTCACCATAGTCCTCCACGAAAAGTATACCCCGAGGCAGGCCGACTACTCGTCTCTAATCCTAAAGACTAAAGAGGCGGGGGCCGAAATTGTCTTCGCCGTCCCCACGGTAACAGACGCCGTTACGCTCATCAGGCAAAGCAAGGAGCTGGGCTTCTTCCCGAAGCTCTTCGCTTTCCAACGAGCGGCAGAGCCCGCGGACTTCTGGAAATTGCTGGGCGAGGACGCGCAAGGGGTCATCGCTGGTGTACCGGGGCATCCCAAGCTACCGATTAAGAAGACCCAAGAGGTTGTTGAAAAGTACAGGTCAAAGTACGGAAAAGAGCCCGGGCTCGTAGTTTGCCCGGCATATGCTATAATTGAAATCTTGGCTGCCGCCATCGAGAAGGCTGGCACGTTGGATAGGAACAAGGTTAGGGAAGCGTTGTGCACTCTCGAGCTGGACACCGTTATTGGGCACGTGAAGTTCAATGGGCCTGGTCACGCTACTGTTGAGGTCATTGCATATCAGTGGCAAAACGGCAAGCAGGAGATAGTCTATCCCCCGAAGTATGCAACTGCGAAGCCCATATTCCGATCAGCGCCATGAAGTTGAGGTGATATCTTGAAGAAAACCCTCCCTCTTATTTTTCTATTTGCCTTGTTAGTAATATTGTCATGCATCTTAGCCTACACCGTTCTCAAAGAACGTGCGGGCATATTGCTAGCTACCATTGTTAATGGGGTCCTTCTGGGGGGCTTTTATGGGCTTACAGCCATGGGGCTTTCTCTTGTCCTCGGGATTACGAGGATAATAAATGTATGTCACGGGGAGTTCGTAGTGTTGGGAGCTTATATAGGCTATTGGCTCGCCATATCTTATGGCGTAAATCCCATGACGCTAATTGCAAGCCTTCCGATACTTTTCATCGTTGGCCTCGTCATAGGGAAGACTATGATGAATCGTGCGGTTAGTATGGGCGTCGATCAACCGCTTCTCGTAGCCTTTGGGTTAAGTCTTTGTTTACGTAATTTAATGAGATACCTTTGGACTGCGACTCCGAGGGGGATAAACATACCCATGGGCGGGATTCCATTCCCCGGCGGCACGTATATATCTCATTTGAGCTTGATTATTTTCTGCACTTCGGTCGTCGGATTGCTTTCGTTGCATTTGTTCTTAAAAAACACGTTCATCGGCAAGGCAATACGAGCTACAGGCCAACATCAAGAATCAGCTAGATTAATGGGGATAGACGTCAACAACATAAACGCGCTCGCCTATGCGCTAGGTCTGCTCCTCGCGGCGGTTGCAGGGTCGTTAGTCAGCCTGAGGTTCAGCTTCGACCCTGAGAGCGGCCCCATGTTCTTGGGTAGAGCACTATGTGCGATAGTCTTGGGAGGAGTGGGCCACGTCCTTGGAGCCCTCGCAGGAGGGATAATTTTAGGAGTCGTCGAGTCGATTGGCGCTTCTCTTCTAGGTGATGTCATGAGGGACGCCATTGTCTTTTTGATCTTCTTGGCCATACTATTGGTAAAGCCAACGGGTCTTTTTGCAAGGTATAGGGCCTTTTAGGTATGAGGGGGCGGAAAATGCTCAGAGCCGAAGTCTACTGGAAGTCCCTCCTTCTAGCGATACCAATCGCATCATTAGCGTCAGCCCCCTTCCTCCTCAAAAGCGCCTATTTCGTCCACTTCTTCTCCCTACTCTTCCTGTTCTTGGCTTTAGCGAGTGCTTGGAACATCTTAGGGGGGTACGCTGGTCAGGTGTGTTTAGGGACGGGGGCCTTCTTTGGTATTGGAGCCTACAGCATGATGCTGTCCTTGAAAGCCAACCTTCCCCTCTATGCTAGTATTATCGCAGGAGGTATCGCAGCATCTTGCCTTGCCCTCTTGATAATTCCTCTATTTAGGCTCAGAGGAATTTACTTCGCGATAGGGACGCTATTTCTCCCAGACATAATAAGGACTTTCGTCCTATACTTCAGCGATGTGACTGGAGGAGCTATGGGGATCTATCTCCCCCTTATACGTGACCCATTATTCGCATACACCTTTCTTCTAGCGGTTTCTGTGTGTACGATTCTGGTGACACACTTCCTTGTCAATTCTAGATACGGGCTCGCTATGAGGGCGATTCGCGATGACCAGGACGCAGGCGAGATGTACGGCATTAACGCCACAAAGTTGAAGACTATGTGCCTCCTCACGTACGCTTTCCTTTGCGGTTTGGCAGGGAGCGGCTATGCGCTTTACATGGGCTTTTTGGATCCGTACACCGTCTTCCACTTGACGTGGAGCATAGCACCAGTCTTCATGTGCATAATCGGAGGCCAAGGCACTATATGGGGTCCCATAGTAGGCTCGATAATTTACGTCGTCTTGAGCGAACAACTCACGTTCATCGTCGGGGAACTGCACTTGCTAGTCTTCGGCGGCATACTGATAGCCGTAATTTTGCTCGCACCTTACGGAATCGTCGGCGCATTAAAGAGGCTGAGCTCTAATTTCGTGAGAGGGTGGAAGGCATGCTCGTATGCAAAGACATAACCAAGAGCTTTGGTGGCTTGGTCGCACTAAGGGGCGTGAGCTTGGAGGTTAAAAAAGGAGAGATCGTAGGACTAATAGGCCCTAATGGTTCGGGCAAAACCACGCTGTTCAATGTTATATGTGGCATATACCGACCCGATAGAGGGGTTGTCTACTTCAAGGAAGAGGACATCACCGGTCGTAAACCTTATGAGATCTGTAGACTAGGAATTGGAAGGACCTTCCAGCTGGTCAAGCCCTTTAAGACCATGACAGTATTGGAGAACGTCATGACCGCGATCCTATTTGGCAGGTCTAAGTTCATTACCATGACTGAAGCCCGAAAACAAGCGTTAAAGTGGCTGGACTTCGTCGGCCTATCCGGGATGAAGGACAAAGTGGCCGGAGAACTCGGCATTGCCTCTCTGAGGTTGCTTGAAATCGCGAGGGCCCTAGCTACGGAGCCGGAGCTCCTGCTGTTGGATGAAGTGATGGCAGGTCTAAATCCCGTCGAGGTATCGAGAGTTGGGGACCTCATAGAGAGGGTTAGGTCGGACCTCGGAATCACGATTTTCTGGGTCGAGCACGTCATGAGAGCTATAATGAAGCACGCAGACCGCGTCATAGTCCTAGATCGAGGCGAGAAGATAGCTGAAGGTACCCCAAAGGAGATAGCATACGATGAAAAGGTCATAAAGGCCTATCTAGGTGAGCCCTATGCTTGAAGTGAAGGGTATCAACGTCTATTACGGGCCTTTACAAGTGCTCTTTGACGTATCCCTTTCCGTTAAAGAAAAAGAAATAGTGACTGTCATAGGACCAAATGGCGCTGGGAAAACCACCTTACTCAAAACGATATCCGGGCTTCTGCACCCAAAATCTGGGAGCATACGCTTCTTGGGTGAAGAGATAAGCTCCCTGTCAGCTGAAGTTGTTGTCAGGAGGGGGGTAGCACACGTCCCAGAGGGGAGAGGGCTATTCCCATACATGACAGTTCTTGAGAACCTTCAATTAGGAGCCTATACGAAGGAGGCGAGGAGTAAGATGAAGGAGACTTTGGAAGAGGTCTTCGAACTCTTTCCGAGATTGAAAGAGAGGAAGGACCAGTTAGCCTATACGTTAAGCGGCGGCGAACAACAGATGCTTGCCATAGGCAGGGCCTTGATGTCGAGGCCTAAGTTGTTGATGTTGGACGAGCCCTCTCAAGGCTTGGCGCCAAAATTGGTTAAGTCCGTAATGCAGACGTTGGAGGAGCTCAATGCTCGCGGCATAACGATACTTCTAGTCGAGCAAAACGTTCATCACGCCCTCAACTTAGCTGATAGGGGGTTTGTCCTTGAGAATGGGAGAGTAGTTCTCGAAGGAGCGGCCCAAGAGCTTTTAAATAACAGCCACGTGAAGAGCGCTTACCTAGGGATATAGCTCAGCGGACAAAAAGTGAAGGCTACTCGTCTAGTGAATAGTAAAAACAACAAAGCACCATGAAAGTTTCGAGACCTCTGCAAGCTACCACTCCGCGCGATGCGGGCTTTGGCAAGGGAAGTTTTAAAGTCTAAGAGCTTTTGGGAGCTATTGACGTGGCGTCTTGTAACAGGCATTGGCGATGGTGGAGCATACTTACCAGCCATGGCCCTCCCTCCATTTGGTTTGCAGAGAGACTTAGAGAGAGCGACTGGTTGCGTGTCGGCTGGCGTAGGCGTGGGCATGCTTTGACGGGAGTCGTAGTTCCCGCCGTCCTCCTGGGCCATGGTGAGGTTGACTAGAGGTTCTTGGTTCTACTGTAGGCACTACCCTCTTAATTGTAACGCTCGTAGACTGCCGTCATTAGGGACAGACCTGAAGACCTCGGCTTGAAGATGTCGACCTCAGAGAAAGGTGTCCGAGAAAGCGAAGGTTCTTCATTGAGATGGGGCTGGTTTATAGATCAAAAGAGGTGTGGCTTGTGGGCCTCTTTACTTCGCGTACGGCCTCTCTTACATAATAATTTATGTCACCTTCTTTTCGGCCTACTTAGAGACCACCTTCAATTGGAGTAAGGAGGTTGCTGGCGGCTTATGGTCTTTAGTCAGGCTACTAAGCATCGTAAGCAGCATCCTATGGGGCTGGGCATCTGATGTGCTAGGCAGGAGGTACGGCATGGCTCTGGCCTACTCCGTGCTCGCCCTATCCTACCTCCTCTACGCTTTAGCCTTACTGCCCTACAGGCTCTACGCTTCAGCCGTCGCTTTTGGCCTCACGCCGTCAAGCATACCCACGGTGGCTATAGTGACTGTGGCTGATTACGTCGGCCCTGAACTCAGGTCAGCTGCAGGAGGCTTCGTCACCCCTTCTTCGGCATAGGACAGGCCATAGGACCTGCTCTTGGCGGTTTCGTCATCGAAGCCACGGGCCTTGTCGTGGGTGCTTTTTACATCGTCCTTCTGGCCTCTGCGATAAGGGTCTTCGGGTCCTTGTTCTTGAAGAGACCATCTACTGAGCGATGAGCATCGTAAGCAAAGTTTTCTAAGCCCGCTTTGGCCCGACGCTCAAGGAGCGAGAATTCATCTTCTTAACTGAATGCTAACCCTCGGCCTACAAGACCACCGGCTTTGTCCATCTAATTTCACGCCTCATCGCTCCATGATACTCGAGCATAATATAACAAAATAGAACAGGGAATAGTGAGAGGAACAAGATAAAAATGTGAAGAACAGTTAAAGAAAATTGCCTTTGGTTTTACTTCTTTAGGGAAATGGGTTCCTCTCTATTCCACCCTGTGTACAACCCTTCTTTATCAAGTATTTCTCTGATGATCCTTTGCTCCTCAACGGTCGGAGGAGTCATCATTTCGACTCTCTTCGGTATCAATAGCTCAAATCCAGTCCTTTCTTGGACATCCTTGACAGTAACTTTCGGGTTAATGGCAAGTAGCTTCATCCGTTTCGTGTTTTCGTCGAAGCCTAACACGGCTAGATCAGTTATGACTCTGTAAGGCCCTCCGCCCCTGAGCCCAGCCCTCTCTCTAGCATCTGGTCCGGATATGAATCCCGGGCTGGTTATGAAGGCGACTCTCTCTGGAAACCTCCTCCTCTCGTGAGGCCTCATGATGACTACGACTTTTTTGGCCAGCGATGCTATGTCATTAGCTCCCCCGCTGCCAGTAAAGTACCTCTCTGGTTTATCGTAGGTCCCGATCAAAGTGCTATTCACGTTTCCGTACATGTCCACTTCCAGCCCACCTATGAAGCCGACGTCCACGAGCCCCCTCTGTAGCGTCATGCCCATTATGTCGATGTAGTCGGTGAAGCATTTAGAGCCAAACCACTCCCTCGGATCGGCGACGCCCATTGAAGTGTGAATGGGCTTCGGCTCGACGACTCCCTGCTCCATCAGTATCTTGGCGTTTGGCGCGTGAGTGTATATTGCTAGAAAAGTGCAGACCTCCGGCAGGCCTATGCCGCAGATCACCAAGTCGCCGTCATTTATTATGTGAGCCCCGGCAACTGCCATGAGCTCGCCGGACGTGAACTCCTTCGCATACTCCTTCTCCTGCATTCATCGACCCCCTCAATAGCCGAGGTAGGGCTCCGCTTTTATCTCATAAAGCTTTTGCGGTCCAATCCTCTTTAAATACTCCCAGTGGTTCTCCGTGGACAGCACAAACTCTTCTATGTACTTATCGACCTCTCCCTTCCTGCAGTAATCTAAGTAGAGCTCTATGTGCTCTTTGTCATAGTCGTAGTACCTGTAGCACGAAGTCGGGTGAGCACCGTAGGGGGCGTAGACTACTGCGTCCACTCTGTACCCTGGTATGACCACCCTCTCCGGATCCCTCTTCGTTATCTCTACATCGACTATCTCGTCAGCTGTTATGATGACCCTTTTGGCCGCCCTTGCCTTCTCTTTTGTATCGAAGAGCGGGCCGTAGACTACCGCATTTCCTTCTCTATCGGCACGCTGAGCATGTATGACGGCCACGTCGGGCTGAAGGGCCCTCAATAGGATGAGGGCCTCGCCTGTGAATGGGCATTTAGACTCCATGACCTGATCCGGCGCTACCTCCTTGAGTTTCCTCAATATATCAGAGCCGAGGAGCGACTTTGACGGGATGTATGGGATCCCCAGAGCACCGGCCAGGTACTTCAAGCAGATGGAGAGGCCTGAGTACTCCTCCGCGACAACTCTTTTCTCCAGTTTTGCTCTATCGATGTTGTAGAAGGGCCCAAAGCGGTCACACCTGCCCCCTCCGTAAATGATCTTTTTAACGCACCCAGCGCCGACGAGTAAGTCTGTGTCTAGCGACGCGATGCACTGCGAGACCGTCAGGTCTCGCTTCTTTTGCCTGACCAGCTCGTGAACGAATGCCATGGCAGCTCTAGTGATAGCGAATCCGCTGAGAGCTACGTGGCTTCCATCGCTTATCGTCTTTACGACTTCGGCCATCGTCTTGACCTTGTCGACCACCTCGATCACACCACCCACGAATCCTCAGTTTTGGATTCGAAGAGCTATCTATCACACCTCGGAGTAGATAAGTCCTCAACCAAATATGCTTTACTCCGAGGCATACTTTAGACCACAATCCACGCAACAACGAGCCATGGCCATTGTTTATAGAAGTGACCGAAAAGGCTTCGCTCGACATTCACGTGACGTCGTGAAAGAGAAAAAGATGGGGACTTAGGATTGTTAAATTTCGCACACGGTTATTTCATCTACTGGCCACTTAGATAGCACTTCTACGCCCGTCTCAGTTACGTGGAGCATTTCCTCAATTCTCACGGCCTGCCCATAGGGATACTCGTAACTCCTCTCCTCGGTCGGCCACAAGGTCTCTAAGGCCAAGGTCATTCCCGGTTCAAGCCTGTCTGGGAAGTCTAAGGACCAAATCCTAGATATCACAGGAGTCTCATAGAGGGCGAGGCCTATGCCGTGGCCCCACTGCATCAAGACCGCGGCGTCCTCGTTGGGCCGCTTGGCGAGGCCCATCTCCTCGGCCCTCGGCCACCTTTCGGCGATGTCCTTGGTCGTCGCTCCAGGCTTAATAGCCTTAATCGCACTGTAGAGGAGGTCCAGAGCCTTTTGGTACGCGTCCTTCTGGGCCTGCGTGGGCCTCCCGCAACTGAAAGTCCTGTAGTAACAGGTCTTGTAGCCGTTGTATGATATGTTGCACAGAGCTACGGCAATTAAGTCGCCCGGCCTTATTGCTCTGTCCGAGCACTGGATCGCCATACCTTGGGACGTGTGTGGGCCAGAGTTTATGTCAGGGGCTGAGGCCCAATCCGCCCCGGCCATGTAGGCTGTGTAAGTGGCTATCGCTCGAAGCTCCATTTCTGTCGTGCCCGGCTTTATGGCCTCCTTGATTTTAGAAAATATCGCTTCGGCAATGCTAGCGGCCATCCTCAAGCACTCGACTTCGTCTCTCGTCTTTATCTTTCGGGCTTCCATCATGGCCTTCGAGCATTTGAGGGAGGTCTCTATACCGACCCTTTTCAGGGCATTGATGACGGCGGGGATGTTGCTGTCTATGCCCAAAACCTCGCCCGACAGTCCATGTTCTTTGAGGCTGGCCTTTATCTGGTTCGCGAACTTTTCCAGTTGCCTCTCATATACTCCTTCCGGCGTGCTAATGGCCAAGTACGGCATTATAGGAATGGCGTACTCCACCTTACACCAGGGGAGCGCTTGCTCCATGTAGTTCTTCCGCATGCCAGCCTCGTAGAGTATTGTCTTGCCCTCTCCTGCAATAAATAGGGCATATCGATAGCCAGAAACTCCGTGCCACATGTGGACCCCGTCGCCACCTCCGACGTATCGCACGTTGTCATTGTGTAGAAGCAACGCCGCCTCTAGGCCGTACTTTTTGCAAGCCATCTTGGCTTTTTCAATCCTCTCGCGCCTCATTCTATCCATGTTTATTCGTTCTTCCCAGTCTACAGCAATCTTGCCGAAGCTCATCCCATCACCACGCCGTAGTAGGGAGTAGTACCTCGTTTGCGTATTTATTACTTACCTCACATTCTGGGTAGGGCCCTCGACCGAGCCCTCTTTCACTCCATGGAGCTCAGAATTGCTTACGCGCAAACTTTAAAAAGTAGCATCCTAATGTCTCTGCGGGCCCGGTCATTATGGTCAGGTTATTTGAATACCAAGGAAAGCTCTTGTTAAAAAACGAGGGGGTCCCGGTACCGCTCGGCGACGTCGCGAGGACTCCAAGACAAGCCTATGAGATCGCAAGTAAGATCGGCAAGCCAGTAGTGATAAAGGCACAGATCTGGGCCACTGGCAGGTTCAAGGCCGGTGGAATAAAATTCGCAAATAACCCTTCCGAGGCGGAGAAAGTCACGGCAGAGCTCCTCGGTAGCGAGATAAAAGGCTTCAAAGTCGATAGAGTTTTAGTCGAAGAGAAGCTCGACATAGCAGAGGAGTACTATGCGGGAGTGATAATTGACGACTCGTATAAGGTCAAGGGGCCTGTCGCGATCTTCAGCATAGCAGGTGGCGTAGACATAGAGGAGGTCGCTGCAAAGAGCCCAGAGAAAGTCGTCACAACTCAAGTCGACTTCTTCAAAGGCCTTCAGCTCGAAGACGCCAAGAACATGGTTTCAAAGTTTAATTTACCACCAAAGATCCAAGACCAAGTAAGTGAAGTGATCTGTTCTCTCTATAGGGTCTTTAGGAAGTACGACGCCCGTGCAGCCGAGATCAACCCCCTTGTTGTAACCAAGGACGGGAAGGTCGTCGCCGCCGACTGCCGCATCACAGTGGACGACTCTTCCATTTACCGTCACCCAGAGTTGGAGGTTGAAATACCGAGGGAGAGTAGCAGGATGTTGACAGAGCTGGACAAGATTGCGTGGAAGATAGAGGAAAACGACTACCGAGGTGTGGCCTTCTTTATACAGCTCGTTCCGAAAATCGAGGGCGAGGGGTACATAGGCTTCCACGGCATGGGCGGAGGGGCGTCGATGCTCGCTGCCGACGCCTTGGTCAGGCACGGCTTTAAGCTCGCAAACTACGCGGACAGCAGTGGAAACCCGACAGCATCGAAGGTGTACAGGCTCGCGAAAGTAATTCTCTCGCAACCTGGTATAGAGGCTTACTTTGCAGCCGACATAAATATATCGAGCCAAGAGATGTGGCACACAGCGAGGGGGCTCGCGCGAGCCTTCAGAGAGGATTTGAAGGACAGGCCCGGCTTCCCCGTAGTCGTAGTTTGGGGAGGGAATAAGGTGAAGGAGGCGACCGAAATCTTAAAAGAGATGACAAAGGACCTGCCAATACGCCTTGAGATTTATGCTGAGGACCCTGTCAGCGGGCCCCACTACAACATCTACGACATAGAACCCGTGATCAAACGCCTCAAAGAGCTCGTTGAAGAGTACAGGAAGATTAGAAGATCCAAAGGGGCGAGCTAAAGTGATAGAATTCGAAACGAGGACCGGGAAGGTAGTAATCGACGATTCGAAGTGCGTGGGTTGCAAGACCTTCGCTTGCGTCAAGGCCTGTAGCCTATACGGCGCCCACCTCTTCAGGATAAACCTGAAGGTAAACAAGCCCGAGCCCATATACTCCGCTGAAGACTTGAAACGTATGTGTACTGAATGCCTAGCATGCGAACAAGAGTGCTTCCTGAGGGGGCTTAATGCCATAAGGATCGAGCTTCCGCTCTACGGCCTAGAGGAGTACCGCAAGAGGGTGGGGTTGTATTAGCAAGCTCAAAGTCGTGGAGGTGAGGATTTATGGCCATACTCCTAGATGAAAATACGAGAGTCCTCATCCAGGGGATTACGGGTCGAGAGGGCTCTGCACGAGCTAGGTTCATGAGCGAGTACGGGACAAAGGTCGTTGCTGGCACGTCTCCCGGCCGCGGAGGGACAGAAGTCTGGCGAATACCGGTGTACAACACAGTCGAAGAGGCTGTTAAGGAGCGAGGGCCGATAGACCTCAGCGTGACCTTCGTCCCAGGACCTCTCGTGAAAAGCGCTGTCGTCGAGGCGATCAACGCCGGGATAAAGACGATAGTCATGCCCGTCGAGCGAGTTCCGCTCCACGACATAATAGAGATGGTGCACCTAGCGAGGCAGAGAGGCGTCAAGATCATAGGTCCAGGCTCACTCGGGCTCATAAGCCCCGAAAAGGCCGTCGCTGGGTGGATCGGTGGAGCAGAGGAACAGGCGAGGGTCGTGTTCAAGGCGGGACCCGTCGGCATCATATCGAGGAGTGGCGGGCAGACCACAACGCTATGCTGGGCCATAACAAAGGCGGGTCTAGGCGAAAGCACGGCAATACACGTAGGCTCTGAGCCGATCATCGGCATGAGCCCGGCCGAGCTCCTCCCGCTCTTCGAAAAAGATCCACAGACAGAAGCCGTCGTCCTCTTCGGCGAAATCGGGACGGTCGCAGAGGAGGAAGCGGCAGAAGTCATCATGAGAGGGGAGTTCACGAAGCCCCTCGTGGCTTATATCGCGGGGAGGACGGCCCAGCCAGGGGTCAGATTCTCGCACGCCAGCGCTATCATAGAGCGCGGAAGGGGCTCGGCTGAAAGCAAGGTAAAGGCCTTGAAGGAAGCAGGCGCTGTTGTCGTTGACAGACCTGACGAGATACCAGTCGTCGTAAAGAAGCTTTTGAGGAGGTGAAGACCGTGAGGTTATTGAGATCCGTCCTCTTCACTCCTGGCAACAACATGAGGATGATACACAAAATACCCACTCTCACGGCCGACGCGGTCATATTGGACCTAGAAGACTCCGTCCCGATGGCCGAAAAGGACACGGCCAGGGTATTCATAAGAGATTCGCTGGACTTCCTGAATACCAATGCGGTGTCAGACATTTACGTAAGAGTGAACGGGCTGCCTACAGGCCTCACAGCCGAGGACTGCGAGTTCGTTGTGCAAAGAGGGCTTACTGGCATAATGATCCCTAAGGTGGAGTCGCGCAGTGAGGTACTTGAGGTCGAGAAGATTGTTGAGGAGCTCGAGAGGAGGAGAGGTCTCGAGCCCGGCTCTGTTATCTTCATCCCGACCATCGAGAGCGCCAAGGGAGTCGTCAACGCCTATGAGATAGCCTCCGCCAGCAAAAGGGTTATAGCCTTGGGCTTCGGAGCGGTCGACTTCACTCGTGATATGGGCGTTTCCCTCTCCAAAGAGGGAACGGAGCTCTTCTTCGCCCGCTCTTACGTGGCCATTGCTGCAAGGGCTGCTGGCGTCCTGGCAATCGACACGGTTTTCACCGACATAATTGATAGAGAAGGTCTGATCAGGGACGCAATGACTGCCAAACAACTTGGCTTCAAGGGGAAGTTCCTAATTCATCCGAGCCAAATAGAGCCAGTGAATCGCATATTCTCGCCCTCAGAGAAAGAGATAGAGTACGCCAAGAGGGTCGTGCAGGCCTTCAAGGAGGCCGAGGCGAAGGGGCTGGGAGCGGCCTCGCTCGAGGGTAGGATGATAGACATAGCCGTCTACAAGCAAGCAGAGGACCTGCTAAGGCTTGCTGAGGCCATCGCCGAAAAAGAGAAGAAGATAAAGATGCGCCAGCAAAGTAGTGGTTAACTATGGTAGATATAAGTGAAGTGATTTCGAAGACTGCCTACGAACTTCTAAAGAGAGCTGCTACAAAGCTCCCTCAAGACGTCAAGCGGGCCCTGCGGAGGGCCTATGAGAACGAGAGCTCCCCGATCGGCAAGGCACAGCTAAAGGCCATGCTCGACAACGCCGAGATGGCTGAGAAGTACGGTATAAGCATATGCCAAGACACGGGGACGCCGCTATTCTTCGTAAAGTGGGGCCTGAAGTCGGGGTTGAACATCGACATTAGAAGGCCTATAATGGAAGCCGTCAAAAAGGCTACGATCGACGTGCCTCTCAGGCCTAACGTCATAAACCCGTTGACAAAGGAGAACCCGGGCACTAACGTCGGATGGGGGATGCCCTACATCTACTACGACTTAGACCCCGAAGCCGACTACGTCGAGATAACGGCCGTCCCAAAAGGCTTCGGCTCCGAGGCCAAGTCGACCCTCGTTTGGATAACGACGAGCGAGCCCATACCCGAGGCCATAGTGAGGTGTGTCGTCGACAACACGTTAACGGCCATGGGAGAGCCATGTCCCCCGACCATTGTCGGCTTGGGGATCGGGGGGACGGCAGATATAGCCTTACACCTCGCTAAGAAAGCCATTTTCAGAACCCCCCTTGGCTCGTTGCACCCGGACCCAGTCGTAGCAGAGCTCGAGCAGAGAGTGCTGAAGGCCTTGAACTCCACGGGGCTTGGGCCAATGGCTATGGGCGGTGATACTACATGCCTCGCAGTCCACGCCGAGATATGTGGTACTCACACAGCCGTCGTCCCGCTCGGAATAACCTATCAGTGCTGGGTTGCGAGGTACTCCACAGCCCGTATTTACCCGAACGGCGAAGTAGTCTACATCACGCACCCGGAGTGAGCTCGAAGGGGTGGTCGTATGAGCCAGGAAATTCGCTTGCCGACATCCGAAGAAGTCGTGAGGAAGCTTAGAGTTGGGGACATCGTGTACGTGAGCGGTATAGTCCACACGATGCGCGACATGGGGCACCGCCGAGCTGTCGAGATAATCAAGCGAGGGGAGAAGCTACCTTTCAACTTAGAGAACGGGGCAATATGGCATTGCGGTCCCATCGTCAGGAGGGTCGACAACTCGTGGGAGGTCGTGGCGGCTGGCCCGACGTCGAGCTCGAGATTCACAGAGCTCGGCGCGGAGCTTGTGAGGAGGCAACACGTGAGGCTCACCATAGGGAAGGGAACCATGGGCAAGAGCATGGTCGACGCGTTGAGAGAAGTGGGGGGCGTTTACCTGATCGCGACGGGAGGCTGTGCTGCCCTCTACGCGAAACAAGTCGTGAAGGTGGAGAACGTGTATTGGCTGGACTTGGGAATGCCTGAAGCCACATGGGCGTTAAGAGTGGAGAGACTTGGACCACTAGTCGTGGGGATAGACTCTCACGGGAGCTCACTAGAACAGATAGTGCTCGAGAAAGTGCGTCAAAACGTGGACTCGATTTACTCAAGGGAGAAGGTTGACCCCTCAAGGAGCTACGTCTGGTGGCCGAAGAAGATCCCCGGATTGGTCGAAAAGTGATGTAAAATTATTAAGCTTAGTAAGTTTAGAAGGACAAGAGATGGGTAGAGGTGGGCTGAATGGAAAAACCTTGGATATCGGATAAGTGGTGGGTGAGCCCGCTCAACTTCACCGACGAGGTCCGCTCCCAACTGAGGCTCCCCAAGAAGGTGGTCATCCATGACATCACCTTGAGAGATGGAGAACAACAGGCCGGAGTGACCTTCACCAAGGAGGACAAGATCGAGATAGCGAAGATGCTCGACGAGGTCGGGGTCCACAGGATCGAAGCCGGCATGCCAGCGGTCTCGAACGAGGACAAGGAGGCGATAAAGGCCATAGCCCGAATGGGACTGAACGCCAAGGTGTTCTGCTTCGCGAGGTGCATGAAGCGTGACGTCGATTTGGCGTTGGAGTGCGACGTGGACGGAATCGAGATGGAGATACCGTCTAGCGAGCACCTCATAAAGTACGGGTACAACTGGCCCCTCGAAAGGGCCATAGAGCTGGCGGTGGAGGCCACGAGCTACGCCGCCGAGCACGGGCTACACGTCTCCTTCTTCACGATAGACGGCACGAGAGCCGACTTAGACTGGTGGTTCAAACTAGTAGGTAAGGTGGCGGCCGAGGGCCACATGGACTCCCTCGTCTTAGTCGACACCTTCGGGGTCTGCATGCCCGAGGCCATACGATACTTAGTGAGAAGAGCGAAGCAGCAGTTCGGCGTTCCCATAGAGGTTCATCTCCACAACGACTTCGGGCTAGCGGTCGCGAACACGCTCGCAGCCGTCGCGGAGGGCGCGGAGATAGTCCACACGACGGTGAACGGCATAGGCGAGAGGATGGGGAACGCCGACTTGGCAGAGACTGCCCTAGCCCTAGAAGTGCTCTACGGCGTGAAGCTGGGCCTGGACTACAGCAAGCTGTACAAGCTATCGAAGCTTGTCGAGAAGCTCTCCGGGGTCAAGATGCCACCGCACAAGCCCGTCGTCGGGGACGGGATATTCAGGGTCGAGTCGGGGATAGTAGTGGGTTGGTGGAGGAACCTCGAGAAGCAAGGCAAGCCGCTGATAATGTTCCCGTACCACTGGAGCCTAGTCGGTCACAACGGCGTGGAGATAGTGCTCGGCAAGAAGAGCGGGAGGGACTCGATCCTTTACGCGCTTGAGAAGATGGGGGTTGATCCGACGACGGTAAATATTGACAAGGTGTTAGAAGGGGTAAAGACGGAAGCCATTAAGAGGAAGTCCCTGATATCGAGCGAGGTCTTCAAACAGATAATAGAGAGGCATAAGGCAAAGTAAAGGTAAAGTAAAACCAAGAGATACATTTTACTCTCCTTTCCCCGCCCTTAACTCATTACTTCCTTTTTGTCTTAAGCCTTCGTTTAATTCCACCTTACACTTCAATACATCTATCTCCCCCTTTACTTCCTTGAAGTTCTCTTAGCATGCCTTTGCTTTCTTGAAAAGAGAACCCACTTCGACGTTCAGTCCACAAAATCTTAAAAGCGCCTCATGTGAAGAATGTGAGAGGGACTATGAGGTGAAAAGTTTTGGAAGAGAAAAATGAGAAGAGGCGTCCCACGAAACTGGTAATCGGCATGTCAGGAGCTAGCGGGATCATCTATGGAGTTAGACTCTTACAAGTCTTAAGGGAGCTTAACGTGGAGACGCACGTAGTGCTAACAAACTCGGCCCTAAGGGTAGCCAAGATCGAACATGATCTCAGTAAAGAAGACATCATTAAGCTAGCGGACAAGTATTACGATATCGATGACATGACAGCTCCTATAGCAAGTGGTTCATTCATTCACGATGGTATGGTCATAATTCCGTGTAGCATGAAAACATTGGCTGGATTAGCTCATGGATACACCGATAACCTACTCCTAAGAGCTGCCGACGTCACTTTAAAAGAGAGGAGGAAGTTGATCCTAGTGCCGAGAGAGACCCCTTTGAGCGCGATTCACATTAAAAACCTATTAACTTTAGCTGAAGCTGGAGCAATTATCTTGCCTGCGATGCCAGCATTTTACCACAAGCCAAAAACTATAGACGATCTCATAAATCATATTGTGGGGCGCGTCTTAGACCAGTTGGGGATAGCCCATAATTTGTACAGAAGGTGGTCGATGTAATGGCTAACGAAGAGACATCTAAGATCTGGAAATTCACTAGAGAAACTAAAAACTAAAAAATAAGTAAACTGTACGGCTTGCTTGAACTTTCTTATCACACTTTCAAACCTTGAATCCTGAAGCACTCCTCGAGGGCTTCCACGACGGCCTTAGCGAACTCCGGAGTATTTATGTGCGTGTTAACCTCGATGACCTTTATGGCAGGATCTAAGCTCTTCTTTAATTCATCTATAAAAGCTCTGTCTACGTCTGGATCGTAGAGCGGCCCGCCTTCTATACTCAGTGACGAGAAGCCCTTGAGAGGTATTAGGAATTTGACAAGCTCTTTCTTCTTGTGTTTATTCAGTTTTTCAGCCACTGCCCGCGCAATGAGCCGCACTTCCTCCTCGTTTGTTCGAGCTTGGACCCTAAGAGCGTCTTGTATGAACAGTTTCCTCTCAGCCAACCTCCTCTTAACCCACAAGGGATCGCCTTTATCCCTTCTCTCGAGCGGTCCGCAACTTATCATGTCAAACCCGCAAGGAGCAAGTATGTATGGTATACTGCTTTCACAAGCTCCTTCTAATCTATCTGGTCCTGCAGCACGATTTCCCCCGAGGAGGTACTCACTCAAGCCTGCAGGAACAAGATCAATGAACGCGTCAAACAATCCTTGTCTCACGAGGTTCTCAGCCGCTCTGTCACCTAACCCAGTAGCGTGGAAGGACACTATGTCGTAGCCCTTTTTCTCGAGAAGTTCTCTAACGTACTGAGCACCTTTGTCGCAGAATCCAAGCTCTGTTAGTGCTATCAAAATTCTCTTACCCCTCTCTATCGGCTTAAACCCTTCAACCATGCCACAAATGGCACTTGCAGCATTAATAACTAGGCTCTTAACTAAAGGGTTGAGGCCGACGGTATCAATTGGGGTGTGCATCACCGTGATGTCTGCCACTGCGAAGTACTCTGCAAGCTTGTTTGCGTAAGCCGGCATGGCAGCCGCGCTAGATACGAGGAGCTTAGGTACTCCAAATGGCAGGGCTCTTAGGGCTCCTAGCGATATGAAGGTAGTGGTGAGTCCGCCAATGGCTATAGCCCCTTTAAGCTCACCAGTTTTATAAAGTTCTAATACTTTCTTGATGAGCCCCTCAGACATTATCGAAACAGCTTTATCCCTTGCTTTTAATAACATATCCCTTATCTCCTTAGCCGTTGAGCCTCCAGCTCTAGCTACGTCATCATCAGTGATTTGGGCTTTAAGTGAGGGTGTTATAGCACCCGTGCCAATGCTGATGTCTATGACTATTGCTTTATGACCCCTCTTTTCAATTTCCTCTTTCAATAAGCTAATAGCTGGCTCCCTTTCGTCGAGCATTCCTATTACGGCGATGGACATGAGATACCCTCCTTACTCTTGGCCAAGATCTCACTAAAGTGGTTGCTGATGTTTATATAGGAATATAGGAATAACGTATATAAAGTTTGCGGGTCTCTTCAGTCTCATCTTACGTTGATTTGTTGTACAATCTTTTCGAGGTATTCGTATAATCTTTGTGCTACTGTCGGTATCTTGCCCATGAACACTTCGCCCGTTGTCCCGTCTATTGTTATAACGTCTCCTCTTTTTAATGTTACGACCGTGGGCCCATCATATACATAGCACACTCCTGCCTCTAAATCAATCTTTATAGCCTCACAGCCGACAACACACGGTTTGTTCAGGCTTCGAGACACTATAGCAGCGTGGCTCGTCATACCACCTCTACTCGTTAAAATGCCATCAGCTGCTAGTATGCCTCGAATATCTTCAGGTGATGTCTCAGGTCTTACTAAGATTACTTGATACCCCTTCTCCTTTAATTCCACGGCTTCCTCAGGGGTCAAGGCAACCACTCCGCTTGCCACCCCAGGCGATGCTGGCAATCCCTTTGCCAAGGCCTTAACATTAACCGTGAGGTCTCTCTGACAAATCGTAACATCCGATGAAACCGCCTTTATCCTCCTTATAGCCTCTTCCCTGTCAATAATGCCTTCCATGTACATATCGAAGGCTATCTTGGCCGTCGCAAGCGCACTTCGTTTACCGCTCCTCGTCTGTAACACGTAAAGTTTGCCTTTCTCGACCGTGAATTCCACGTCTTGCATGTCCTTCAAGTGCCTCTCAAGCTTATCCGCTACGGAGACTAGCTCTTCGTAGAGCTTTGGAAACCTCTCACGAAGCCACTCGATGGACTCGGGAGTTCTAGCTCCTGAAACCAGGTCATCTCCTTGCGCGTTGGGCATGTATTCCGCATATAATTTTTTCTCTCCAGTGGAAGGATCACGAGTGAACATCACACCAGTGCCTGAGTCGTCGCCCATGTTCCCAAAGACCATTGCTTGTACGATTACTGCCGTGCCTAAGTCCTCAGGAATCTTCTCAGCTTGTCTATAAGCAACCGCTCTAGGATTAAACCACGAGTTAAATACCGCTTGGACCGCTGAAAAAAGCTGGTCGTAGACGTCGTCGGGGAAATCCTTGCCAGTTTCTCTCTTTATCAAAGCCTTGTACTCTCTCACGATCTCCTTTAAGACGTCAGCACTCAGCTCTGAATCTCTCTTAACCCCCAGCTTAATTTTATAGGACTCTAAGACTTCATCTAACCTCTCTTTATCCACGCCTAGGACTACTCTACCAAAAGAGCCTACGAACCTTCGATAGCAATCGTAACCGAACCTCTCGTCATTAGTTGCCTCTATTAAACCCTGCACTGTTACATCGTTTAAGCCCAAGTTGAGGACCGTATCGAGCATCCCAGGCATCGAAACTGGTGGGCTAGAGCGGACGGAGACCAAGAGAGGATTGTGGCGCCCTCCGAACCTCTTTCCAGTAACCTCTTCTAACCTCTTGATGTTTTCATAGATCTCGGCTTTTAAGGGCTCTGAGAGCTCCTTATTACTGCGCCACTCTCTCCAAGCGTCTGTTGTAATTATGAAGCAGGGGGGTACAGGGATTCCCAGCTTATACATCTCTGCCAAGCCCGCGCCTTTGCCGCCTAATAAACGCTTTAGTTCTATTCCCCCTTCATAGAGGCTAAAGATCCTCTTCAAGTCTCCATCTACCCCCTAGAAGAAAGGGAAATTGCGAGACCCTTTTAAAGTTTTTTTAAAACTTTTATATCTCTCCTGACTCTACTATTTTTATTGGTATCTCGTGGTGGGAGAATGAGTGAAGCTGAGCGCTTCCCGTTCCCTGAAGAAGTACCAATACCACCAGAGATGGAAGGATGGGAAGAGATGTACCCTCCGCACTACCTATTCAGCAAGGAGCGAGAAGACTTTGAGAAGAAGTTATTCTGGTACCGTGACAGAGTTCACCATCCAGAGCCCACGCCTCCGCTTGACTTAATAGCGTTTGAGGCATGGCAAATGGCATTAGCAGTGAACAACACTAGGATATGGTGCATACCCCCAGCTCAGGGGGTTTTACAAAGAGTATTTGGGTGCTACGTCTATCTAGCTGCAGCCCCACCTCCTCCTGACGACGTGATAAAAAAGAAGGAAGAGCTGGCCAAGAAACGCATATATGACTTCGTGTGGAAAGAATATGGCCCGAAGCTGTGGGAGGAGTGGTTACAGAAAGTCAAGGCTGTTGGCGAAGAACTTGAGAAGGTAGAAATTCCTGAAGAGTTGCCAGACTTCGAGAGCTATGACGTGATATTTCCAACTCCTCGTGGTTACTCTACGGCTCACAAAGTCATTGAAGCATGGAACAAAATGGTAAATCTCTACATGAAGGGATGGCAATATCACTTCCAGTATTTGAATGTGGCCAAGTTCGCGCAAGTGAGCTTCATCTTCCTCTGCAAGAAGCTTGGAATTCCCGAGGAAGACATAGCGAAGATGATATCTGGCTTCCCCGGAAGCGCGGACGCAGTACCACAAATGTTTAAGCCAGCCGAAGAACTAGCAAGATTAGCTAGATTGGCCTTACAATTACCTGGCGTAGCCGACATCTTAAAGAAGGACATAAGTGTCGAGGAGAAGATAAAGGAGCTTCAAAAATTTGACGCTGGGAAGAAGTGGTTAGAGGAGTTAGAAAAGACGAAGAAGCCATGGTGGTACGTCTCTTGCGCTAGTGGCTGGTATCACTACGATGGTAGCTGGATTAATAGGCCTGAAGTGCCCTTCAATTACCTCAAGGGCTTCATCGAGGCTCTGGAGAAAGGTCAGCCAGTTGGAAGGAATCTCCAAGAACTCATCAAGACGAGAGAGGAGACGTTTAGGAAGTACTATGACCAGATTAAGGATCCTGAAACTAAGAAGGAGTTCGAAGAGGCTTACAAGAGAGTTGTGACAATGTCTCCGTATGTCGAGGATCACATATTCTGGATAGAGCATTGGTTACACACGATCTGGTACAATAAAGTGAGGCAACTAGGACGCCTTATGGTGAAACAAGGGTTACTCAAGAACGTTGATGACATTTTCCTCTTCAACAGATTCGAAATACCAGTGATGATTGAGGACATGTGCATTGCTTGGTCATGTGGTATAGGAGTCCCATCGCTAGCCAAGCGCTGGCAGGCCATGGCTGAAAAGCGTAGGAAGATACTTGAGGCAGCTAAGAAATGGGCGGAGCCACCTGCGTTAGGGATACCGCCGAAAGAGGTTGTAGAGCCCTTCACGATAACTACATGGGGCGTTACGACTGAGAGGGTAAGGGAGTGGTTGAAGGGAGTAGTTCCTAGAAAGCCTGAGGAAATAACCATGATAAGCGGAGCCCCAGGGTCACCAGGTGTTGCTGAAGGACCAGCTAGGGTGATCACAGTTGCAGAGCGAATAGGCGAAGTCCAGCCAGGGGAGATCTTGGTGTGTCCAGCGACAAACCCTGCTTGGGCGCCAGTCTTCCCGAAGATAAAGGGGTCTGTGACGGACTTCGGTGGCATAATGGCCCACACAGCAATAGTGTGTAGAGAATATGGGATACCAGCCGTAGTTGGTACAGCTATCGCGACACGAGTAATTAAGACGGGTGACATCATAAGAGTAGATGGCAATAGAGGTATAGTAACAATACTCAAGCGCGCTCAACAAGCATAGAGGTGAAGCAAGCCCATTCCCTCATCTCTCTTCTTTACTCAATGTACTAAGTAGGGGGCCGTCGCTTTGGAGCTCCAAATCAGCGAAGAGGAATTTCTTGTCCAGAACTACTTGGATGTCTTCAGAATCATCGAAGATCTCAGGCCCGTCGAAAAGAGTACGGGCCTGAAGCCTGAAAAAATAAAGGAATGCTTACTTAAGTTGGCAGAGAAGAATCTCGTAATGAAAGAGGTCAAGGAAAAGGTCGAGAAATGGAGAATCACGGCCAAGGGCGAAGTGGTCGTCAAATCTTATCGCCAATCCTTGCTTGAGAAGACAGGACGAAAGGACGTCATTATGAGCAAATTTGAAGAATTTGAAAACGTCTACAACACTAAGTTCAAGGAGTTAGCGACGGCTTGGCAAGTGAAGATTGTAGGCGGGAGGATGATAATTAATGATCACAGCGACCCGGAGTATGATGCGAAAATACTCAACCAACTCTTCGAGCTTCATGAGCGTGTTGTAAAAGTTATCAAAGAAATAGCAGACGCGATCCCGATGTTCAAGACCTACATAACGAGACTTCATTATGCAATTAAAAAAATAAAAGAAGAGAGAAACTATGATTACTTCATAAGGCATGAGGACTCCTATCACAATGTCTGGTTCGAACTTCATGAAGTGATTTTGAGATTCTGGGGAAGAGAGAGAAGAGAATAAACTTATCTCTACTCATGGTTAAATAAGCGGTGGCATTTCCACTGTTTGGTTTTTAATGATCCTATGATGTCCCTCGCTACGTAAAGCTTAAATAGTGTCCCTCTCTATAATCTTACTCTAATGTAATAGAAGATCCAGGTGCGAATAAAATATGGGGGGAACAGCATGGCTGGCCCAGAAATAGTTCCTTATTGCCTTGCATTGGCTCTGTTCTCAGCTACAGGCGGTTTCTGGGCAGTCGCGGGCTTTCTCCTCAGAGGGGGAAAGGAGGGAGCTAGAGAGCTAGGTTGCGTGGAACTAGGTGTAGCATTAATACACTTAGTTGCTATATGCTTCCTGTTGTCTGTCGGCGCAGGCTGGCCTGCTGTCGCGGTCTTCTTCCTTGGCCTACCGTGGTTCGCGCTAGGGCTGAAAGACTTCGCTGGACTTCCAGTTCTTAAACCTGTCGGAGATTGGTGTTGGGTACTAACAATATCATTTGTATGCGGGGCAGTCTACGTTTGGACGCAGATGAAGGTGATAGTGCTAGGGTTACAGCTGATCTCCTATGCTGGCATTGGGCTCTTGCTTAGTCTAGTATCCTATGGTAAAGTGAGCCCCAAAGTCTTAGCTTACTACCTGCTAGTCGTCGCGACTGCCCTCATTCTAATACCTGGCATAGCATCGTGGTGCGGCATCCCGCTTCCCTAAACTTCAATCTTTTTTATAAGCCAAGCAATACGATACCTAAATGCTCAATGGCTTTGCAGACTAGATAACGCTCAACAATTCGCGATTGTCTAGCTCAACAACATTTTATTTAACTTGAGCCTCTCCATGTCCGAAGCCCCGCGACATGTAGGCCTTGGCTCTGTTTTACGATTTTTCTAACACTATTGCCATGATTATATGATGTTATTAATCATTTTATGAATATATTTCTCCATTTCCCGCTTTTTAATCTTCTTAGTTGCATTATGTTAAATTTGATAGTATCTCATGTTTAGTGCGCAAGATTTCCTCAACTCATATTGGTGTCAAAAATCCTTATTTGAACACTTTTGCGCATTTGATTAATCAACTAAAATTAATATAGTTGCTAAACCTAAAACATTTATAACTGCCATATATAGTTCCGTTTACTAAGTGCTTCTCAACTCTGATTTCAATTCTTTGGCTAAAATCTCGGCCATACGCATGGAGTTCGAGACTAGGCACTTTATGTCCTCTTCTGTCGCTTTTTCTACATGTACGCCAGCGATTACAACTACTACTTGGTTCAATTCCCTTGACAGTTTTTCGGAGATTGGCCTCGCTATCTCGTCGTCTTTATGACCAACCAACGTGAAGACCGAGGAAGTAGCACTAAGCTTGGAGGGATCTTTCAAGCTTGGCCGTGGGATGCTCACACTTAGTGCTCCTACGTGAGGCCTATCTCCGCCGACTAAAGTGACGACCACTCCGTCAGCCGTGACTATAGCTACCGAGTCAACTTTATGTCTGCCCTCTCCAATTGAAAAACTCAAGACCCTCATATAAGCATCTCTTCTCTCAGAACGAGTAAGCCCTTAACTTCGATATAAAGCTATCCTTAAAAATTTATGAAGCTCTACAACTTCGTCATAACTTTGTAATACTTGTAATAGGGGCGTTACATATGTAAACACGTAGAGAGTCAGAGGAGTATATTGAGGTCATTATCGTCTTGCCATCATGCTGTGAGCCTGAAATTATACTGAAGATTTAAGTTAATTACTCTTACTCTTTTATGAGTAATCGCAATTTTTTTAACGCCCCTCTCACCTCTTGTTAAGAAGACGATTAAAGGAGGAGTTGAGGAATGCCTTATAACGACCTTCGAGAGTTCATAGCTAAGCTTGAACAAGAAGGAGAACTACGAAGAATTAAAGCTGAGGTTGACTGGTACCTCGAGTTAAACCACATAGCCAAACTTAACGAAGAACAACTCGGGCCAGCTCTGTTATTCGAGAACGTTAAGGGGTACAAGATTCCTGTCCTCGCTAGTGCCATTGCTACTCCTAGCAGGCTGGCGTTAGCTCTAGACTTGCCTAAGACAACTCCCCTTATAGAAACAATAAGAGCGTGGGTTGAAAGGACGAAACCTGAAAAGCGTACACCCCCAGTGTGGGTGAAGGATAGGAAAGCCCCTTGTAAGGAGAATGTAATCGAGGGCGACAAAGTGGATATAACGAAATTCCCAGTGCCGCACCTCTATCCTCGTGATGGAGGTCGTTATATCACAACGGGTTGTACTATAACGAAGGACCCAGAGACTGGCTGGGTTAACATAGGGGTCTACAGGATACAAGTGCATGACAAGCAAACTCTAGGAACTCAGTTCATTGTTGGTAAGCACGCAGAGATTATGTTGAGGAAATACGCTGAGAGGAACGAACCCATGCCCGTTGCGGTAGTCATAGGCGCTGATCCGACGATCTTCCTTGTAGGCTCTTCTAGAGTACCCCCTGAAGAGTCGGAATATGACTATGCAGGAGGGTTGCGAGGAAAGCCAGTAGAGGTCGTAAAAGGCGAGACTGTAGACTTGCCAGTGCCAGCCGGAGCTGAGATCGTAATAGAAGGAGAGGTGGACCCCAAGGCCTTAAAGGAGGAAGGGCCCTTCGGTGAGTATACTGGTTACTATTCGGGGCTCGGGAAAGTCCCAAGGCCCTTCATAAAGATTAAGTGCATTACCCATAGGGACAACCCAATATTCTGGCACACGAGCGTGGGCAGGCCAGTGACTGAGCAACACTGGACGCTCTCCCTGACTCATACCGCAGCTTTATGGAGCGAACTCGAAGCTATGGGAATACCAGGGATTAAGGCTGTGTACTGCCCGCCTGATGGTTGCGGACGATTCATAGCTATAATCTCCGTCAAGCAGATGTACCCTGGACACACGATGCAAGTCGGAACGGCTGCTATATCAACTGAGATGGGGCACTATGGCCTTAAAACAGTTATAATCGTCGACGACGACATAGACCCGACAGACATCTCTAGGGTGCTCTGGGCTCTAGCTGTGAGGTGCCAACCAGCTAGAAGTGTGGAGATCATAAAGCGTGGGAGATCCACACCATTAGATCCATCGCTACCACCAGACCCCATAGCGAGGCTCATAACCTCAAGGATGATAATAGACGCTACAATACCCTACGAGTGGAAGGAGAAGCCAATCGTGATAGAACTTGACAAAGGCGTCGTGGAAAAGGTCAAAGCTCGATGGAAAGAACTCTTCGGTTAAGGTACAAGCCTTACCGTAATAACTTTAATAACTTTTTTTGGTACTGCACTCATGTATAGCTACTTTTGTAGTATATGCAAGTGACAAGGTATTTGATAATCCTATCACTCTAGGACTAGAAATGCTTTTGCCTCGTAGGGCTTGTCTCATAGGCTTTGTTCCTATTCTAATTACCATTTATTATCTCCATTTATTATCTCTATGCAAAAGTAACCATCGCGAGTACTAGGTGATGTAAATAAAAAGAGTTAAAATTATTAAGGACGATTTTTTCTTACAAGCTTGAGGATCGCTTTCCTTTCCACAGCAGTTTTCGTTTCTCTAAGAAGGCCTTCGCTCCCTTTCTGATCTTCTGTAGCAAATAGCTTTGTAAATATTTGCGCCTCATATTTAAGTGTCCTTCCGTTAAATTCATCTCCGTCGAGGCGCTGATGGCTTCCTTCGCGGCGATCGTGATGGGGCTCTTACTCTTAATCTTCTCCCGGAAAACTCGTTAACAACATCCTCGCTCCCATAAGCTTGTCCGGGGGAACCACTTTATTTACTAGTCCAAGCTTAGCCATATCTTTTGCCGACACCCTGTCGCCTGTAAATATCAGCTCTTTAGCTTTCTTCTCCCCTATAAGTCTCGGTAATCTTTGGGTGCCCTCGCCTCCAGGTATGAGCCCGACATTTATTTCAGGTTGCCCGAAGACAGCGTCCTCTGAAGCTATGATGATATCGCAGGCCTGCGCGAGCTCAAACCCACCTCCTAGGCAGTACCCGTGAACCGCTGCGATGATTGGCTTAGGCACCTCTCTTATTATCCTCGATATCACTAAGAGGTTCCAACCTCCTTAAGGACCTCCATTGCCTTAAGAGGCGTCCATTCAAGGAAAGCTTTGATGTCGGCCCCTGCGCTAAACGCTTTACCAGACCCCCTTATGACGGCAGCCCTTATGTTCTCATCCTTAGCGGCGTCTTCCAAGGCCTTCTTTAACTCCTCGCGTGTTTCGTAGTCTAAAGCATTGTATCGCTCAGGGTTATCCAAGCAACGCCATTCTTCTTCTCATATATTACGCGCTTCAACTCCTTATCAGGTTCCAATTTCCACCGCTCCATTCCTCGCTTATCCTCATCATTTATACAAAACCCTTCGTCATCCTTCTTTCCAGCCTTTCCCTCTTCGACCAGTTTCAAGAGCAACGGATGCAGTCTGTAGAAGGCGCCGTAGTCTTTCAGCTTTCACTCTTTCCATCTCATCCTTCAACACTTTAACGACGAGATCTAGACCGTACTCATCAGCCATCTCCAGCAACCCTTTCGGGAAGTTGTATATGAGCTTTAAGGAGACGTCTATGTCCTTAGCCGAAGCCACTTCATTGGCTATCAGCCAGGCACGCGAAGCAGCTCGAATTGGTTGAGGGTACGAAGGAAATTCAAAAGAACACGATAGCAAGGCTCGTCCTTGGAAGAGAAGCTACTAAGTACTTCTAGAATTTTTACCCTTTTTCACTCTATCGTCGTGATGTGTGCACAACAACTCCCTTATTTCACTCCGACCAATACGATAATAGAGGTTTATCGTTTGAGGCGACATGGTTGAACAGAAATGGAGAAGGGCGTTAAGCTTAAACTTGTTACATTAAAAATTTCCCTATCACGTGATCTATATGAGGAAAGTCGCAGTCATTGGCGTCGGCAATTCGAGATTCGGCAGACGGGACGATGCCATCCTACAGGAAATAACCTTCGAGGCCTTTAAGGAGGCCTTAGAAGATGCTGGCATTACTCAGGAGGACATCGATTTAAGCGTAGTTGGAAGCGTTGGCACGAGGCTTTACGAGTCTTTACCCGCGGTGCCAATTAATGAATACCTCGGCCTCGTCGGTAAAGGGCCCATAAGGGTCGAAGCGGCCTGCGCCACCGGAAGCGCGCGATCTTCACGGCGTACAACGCGATAGCATCGGGATGTGTGGACACGGCCGTCGCAATAGGCGTTGAGAAGATGCTTGAGGTGGACACGCCGACCTCGACAGCTGTCGGAGGGCGCGGCGGCAACTACCTCTGGGAATTCCACATGTTTGGCACGAGCTTCGCCGCTTACTGTGCGCTCTTCGCAACGGCGCACATGGCAAAGTTTGGGACGACTGAAGAAGACCTAGCCTTGGTCGCGGTGAAAAACCACAAGTACGGGGCCATGAACCCGAAAGCCCACTTCCAGAGAGAGATCAAAGTCGAAGACGTGTTGAAGTCCAGAGTTGTAGCACGCCCTCTAAAGCTGTACGACTGTTGTCCGATAAGCGATGGAGCCGCCGCAGTAATACTTGCCTCCGAAGAGAAAGTCAAGGAGC
>Ga0326760_1000111_pt1 | contig 45918 bp, 51 predicted proteins | sample GCREP_S_FD_207668 | JGI IMG/M metagenome (GOLD analysis project Ga0326760, IMG submission 207668) | Hot spring sediment microbial communities from Geyser Creek Basin, Yellowstone National Park, WY, United States - GCR.EP_S | ecosystem: Environmental > Aquatic > Thermal springs > Near-boiling... | reverse complement strand
ATTTTTCCGTTCTCTAGCAACAAACCCTTAGGGGAGGATATCGGGTAGAAGCTGCAGCTGAACACGCTCACGAGCTTACCCTCGAAGAACACCCTGTAGCCCTCGGGGAAGGGCTGGTGCGCTCTAACCAGGGCTCTTAGGTTGTTCCTGGAGAGGAACTCTTCGAGGGGTTTTGCCCCGAATAGATACGCTCCGGGGCCCCTAGGGCTTGGAGAGAACTCTGCGACACGCTCGTCAGGGTCATTCCACAGCAGCTGGAAGGCTATAGGGTCTTTTAGGTGAACATCGCCCTTGGGAAGGCTCCTTATCTGCTCGAGGGTCACAAGCCCCCTAGCTACACCACCGTGGACGCCGAGGACTGCTCCATTAATCAGGACCGCGTAGCTCATGCTCGAGAAAACTCTCACGAACTCCTCGTAGACTTCCATGCTGTAGCGGGAGAGAACCTCGTCGAGGAAACCATAGTACCTGTTCATCTCGGGGGTTTCGTGGTTTCCTCGCAGCAGGATAAGCCGCTCAGGTTCCTCAAGCTTCCTCCTTAGGAGCGTGACGATGTTCTCGAGCTGGTACTCCCCCCTATCCACGTAGTCCCCCAGGAACACCTTCACCTCGGCTTCGTGCTCAAGCGCTTTAAGAGAGGTTTCAACATCGCCGTGCGTGTCTCCGACGACAAGAACGCTTGCGGCCTCCACTCTGAGGAGCTGCGGCTCCCTGCTGAGGATCCTCTGGGCTTCACGAAGCAGAGAGACAAGCTCCTCCTCGTCTGGCAGAGTGATTCCCAGGGGCATGTCGAGAATCACTTCAACTCAGGGGGTCTCCGCGGCAGTGGACAACCCCTCGCACTCTGCGAACAAAGTTCTTGCACGTGTAGCATTGGAGGAAAGGCACCTGCCTGCCCAGCACGGGGCACTGGACAGCCTCTTTCCTCATCTCGCTGAGCATTTTTCTGGAGACATTCCCCAGAGCGTCCTTTACCTGCTCGCTCAGCTCGCGGGGCAGCGGGAGAGCCTTATCGAGCTTCTCAACCACCACCTCGTACTTGAAGCCCTGCACGGGGGGTCCAGAGGGCGGGGCTAAATCAGTCTTTCGCGGAGGTCTTCCTCACGAGGAACTGGGAGAGACCCTCTGCCCTTACCTTCTTCAGAAAGCCCAAGAAGCCCTCCTCGCCTATGGTCGCCAGCACCTTCTCCCAGTCGACGTAGTACATGATCACCATCACTGCGATGAACAGCACCAGTGAGTACAGGAAGCCCTCCACAATGTCCACACCTAGGTGTGACACGAGAATACCTGCTGTTACCGTGGCTGTGCTGACGACTATCTTCCCCAGGAGGACTGCCACGAAGAACTTCGCAGAGCTGTAGTTCATCAGCCCCAGAGGTATTATCACTGCGTCGTCGGGTGAGGGAGTTGCGGCAAACAGGAAAACCCCCAGCGCCCCGTAGTTCCCCACCATTCTCCCCAGCTTCTCGTACCTTTCCGCGGTCTCCTCGCTCAGAACTACCCTTCTAGAGTACTTGCTGGACAGGAAGATAATCATCTTGCCGAGAGCTGCGCCGAGGCCGCTGACGGTGCCTATTGTGAAGGGGTTTGCTCCCGGGATCAGGGCTCCGTAGAAGTACACAACCGCTAGGTAGGGTATCGGGAAGAAGGGTATGAGGTTCCCCAGGATTGATATAACAAATATCCCCAGATAGCCCCCAATGCCCTGAGCTACCTCGTAGAGCCACGCTAGCAGTGGGTGCACAGCGGAGTTAAGCTTAGGCTTGTTAAATATGCTGCTCTGCGCGTGAGGCGAGCCAGGTGCGCAGCTGTGTTCGCGAAGGCTTGGCCCCTCCGCCCCCTCCTCTTCCCGTAGAGCCGCCTGCGCCCCCCTGAGGACAGCTCTGTCAGCCCCCTCCAGCTTGGATAGTGCTCTGTCCACCTCCGCTATCCTGCGCCGAAGTAGAAGTAGTCAGACTTTAGCTCTGAGCCCTTGTACAGCAAAAACTGACCATCACTTGTGGTGGCAACCAGCACCTCCCTTAAATCAATGCCCATGCGCGCGGCGCGAGGTATAAACGCGGGTATTAGGCCTCTTCGTAGGCATGGTGCTTGACTCGCGGGAGCTGCTACGCAGGCTCGGCTACGAGTTCCACGTCCTCGTAGAGCCGCCATCAGAGCCCGAGCAAGCAGAGGTCACGTTCAGCGAGGTCTTGGGGGTGTCCAGCGCTGTGGGCAGGCTCGCCATGCTTCTGGGAGAACGACTGTACATGCACCAGCTCCAGGCGATAGGCGTCCTGGAGGCTGGAAGGAACCTGGTTCTCGTCTCGGGCACCGGCAGCGGCAAGACCGAGGCCTGGTTCGCCTACGCCTTCAGGAATAGGAGGAAAACGCTCGTCCTCTATCCCACCTTGGCGCTCGCCCACGACCAGCTGTCAAGGCTCTCCGACTACTCGAATAGCCTTGGGATGAAGGTGACCCGGATAGACTCCGAGGAGAGGACAAGGCTCGCCAGAGAGGGGTTCAAGACCTCTCAGGTCAAGGCACTGCTTTCCAGCAGCGATATTGTCGTGACCAACCCGGCGTTCCTGCTCATGGATCTGAAGAGGTACGCTGTGAAGACCTCTAGCTCCCTTCTATCCTCCACGCTCCCGCTCCTGGACCTGCTGGTCGTCGATGAGCTGGACTTCTACTCCCCTCGAGAGATTTCGCTGCTACTCGCCATGATCAGAGTGCTCGCAGAGCTGAAAAGAGGGCTCCAGGTAGCTGTACTAACGGCAGCTCTAGCCAACCCGGAAGAGGTCTGCGAGTACCTGAGAGAGGTCACGGGCAGGGAGTGCGGCATTATCACGGGGAAGCCCTTTAGGCGCGAGAACAGGGTGATACTCGTCCTAGGGAAGAACCTGAGCGAGCTGTGGAGGGAGTGCAGGAGCTACAAGAAGCTGCTCGAGTCTGGAGGCGCTGGCCGCGACGTCCTAGAGGCCCTCGAGAGCTACGAGGCCTTCAAGGCCAGAGCCCAGAAGGTCGTCGATGCCCTTAGGGCTCTCGGCGTGGAGCTGCCCAGCCCCCACGTAGACCCCATCGAGATACTGAGCGCCTATGTCGACGATGATTACGCGACCCTCGTCTTCACTCGTAGTATAAACAGGGCGGAGGAGCTATACAGAAAGCTGAGGTTCTCGCTGCCCGAGGGCAAGTCCAGCAAGGTGGCTGCGCACCACCACCTTGTTTCGAGGGCGCGGAGGTCTGAGATCGAGCAGGGCCTCAGGGACGGCACAATAAGACTCGTGCTCTCGCCGAGAACCCTCTCCCAGGGCGTCGACATCGGCAGTGTGGCCCGCATAGTGCACGTGGGGCTTCCCGAGGAGGTTCGCGAGTTCAAGCAGAGGGAGGGCCGCAAGGGGAGGCGCCGTGACATCCCCTTCACGGAGACCGTCGTGATACCCTCCACCTTGTGGGACAGGGAGCTCCTGTCCCGCGGTGTGCAGGTTTTTGAGAAGTGGGTTAGCGCCCCCCTCGAGGTAACACTGGTGAATAAGGAGAACAACTACGGGAAGCTGTTCTACACGCTCTTCAAGCTCCTCTCGAGGCAGAAGCTCGCACGGGAGGAGTACGAGCTCCTAGAGAAGCTGGGGCTGGTCAGGGACGGCCAGCTCACGAGAAGGGGCAAGGCCGCCTGGCGCGACCTCAACTTCTACGAGTTCGCCCCTCCCTTCGGCATAAAGAGGGTCTTTGTAGGTGAGGACGGCGAGGAGAGGTACCTGGAGGACGTGTCGTTCTCCGACCTCGTCGAGAAGTTCCAGGTGGGCTGCATCGACTACTCGAGCGACGGGGTAGTAGTCTCCTTACTGCTCGGAGGCTCCTCGGGGAGAGTTGTGAGGAAGATTGTCGAGCAGCCTTTGAGGGAGTCCATCCTTGCGCGCCACGACGCCCTGGCGTACGCCATAGAGGAGTACAGGAGAGTGAAGTCCCTGTGGGGTGAGCGCTCCTCGCTCTTCGCGGACTACGCCCGCGGCAAGCTGCGCTCCGAGGCTGTGTCCAACGTTATACCTCCCTCGGAGGGCTTCGGCATGTACTACAAGTTCCCGTACAAGGTCCTCTGGTACATCGAGTCGGAGAGAGGCAGGCTCGTGGAGACAAGCCTCGGGACCCTTGTGCTCCGTGACCGAAGGGTGATAGAAGTCCCCGCGCTGACCGCCGGCAAGTACAGCGACTTCACGTACGGTAAGGCCTTCGAGGTGGACTACCGGGAGGACCTGAGGAAGCTCAGGCTAGGGCTAGCGTTCCTCAACGTCTTCCTGAGGGAGCGCAGGCGGCTCCCCCTCTGGACCTTCTCCTACTCGATCACCAGCGTGGGCGGGAGGAAGGTGTTCATCCTCTGGGAGGAGGAGTGCGCGGGCTACCTGGAAAAGCTCGACTGGCAGAGGGTTTACGCAGAGCTCGACGAGTACAACCCCTCAGAGCTCGCGGAGATATACCTCCTGGAGAGGGATGAGGAGGCGCACGTGGAGTGGCTGGCCCTGGGTGGTGACTGGGGCGTTGCGAAGCAGCTTGCAAAGAGGGTTGTGGAGTACATACTCCTCAGGGACAGGCTGAGGCTGGCGCTACGCGGCAGAGAGTGGTACGTACCGGCTCCTGGGAGGCACTTGAGGAGAGTAGCCGTGGATGTCGTGAGAGTCCCGCTGTCGGACGACGAGGAGTTCGCGATCGGGTACGTAGCCTTGTTTGACGGCGAGTCGGCAGTTGTCGGGCGCTACCGGAAGTCGTTGTTCAAGGTGGAGGGCGAGGAGAAGGTTCAGCAGGCCCTGACAGAGCTTCTGAACAGCGGCTACAGGGTGTACGTCTACGACCTTGAGAGGGTGAGGGAGGAGCTGCACAAGCTTGGGTTGACCTTCCAGGCGGCTCTGGTGAGCGGGCTCGTCCAGATGGGTCTAGTCGTGGACGTGAAGCCACTGATGGAGGGCTTGCTGGGCGCCAGCGGCTTATCCCTGGAAAGCATCCTGGCGGAGATGAGCCCCGATGCTCTCGCGAGAGTCGGCCTGGCGGGGCTGGAGAGCGTGCAGGAGGTGGCCCATGAGCTTCAGCGGCTGCGCTCCAGGAGCCCTGGCAGGCCACCCAAACTGCAGGGCAGAGCTTTCGAGGCTCTGGACGAGAAGGCTCGCATGCTGGCCGAGCAAAGCTCGAGGGGCATCTACCTGCTCGGCCTTCTAGCGGAGAGCGCACAGGCTGTGGGGCAGGGAGCAGCCTCGGCAGCCGGGCACGTGCATAAATAGCCCCTCGGTGTGGGTGCTTCCTGTGTCTAGGCAGACGAAGATCGTGGTCACGGTGGGTCCTTCATCGTGGAACGAGGAGATGCTCTCCGCAATGCTTCGAGAAGGAGTGGAGGCGTTTCGTTTCAACTTCTCTCACGCTGACTATGAGAGATTCGAGCTTGTGGCGAAGTTCCTCAGAGGCCATGAGACCCCGCTGAGACCAGTGACCCTGGTAGCAGACCTCCAAGGCCCTGTTGTCAGGCTTGGGGAGTTTGAAGAGTTCCCCGTGAAGGCGGGCGAGAGGGTCGCGTTCTGCCTCCCCGAGGTTAAGAGTGGCGAGTGCGTGCCCGTAGAGGAGCCCGTCTTCCAGGTTGCGAGTGAGGAGGACCTGATTCTCATAGAGGCTGGGAGGCTTGCTTTCAGGGTCCTGAGGAACGATGGCAAGACGATCCTGGCGCAGGCTCTAGTAGACGGAGTGCTGAAGCCTAGGAAGACAGTTGCTGTTAAGGGAAAGGAGTTCCCGCTGCCCTCTCCCACTCCGAAGGATCTCAAGGACATGAAGTTCGCCGCAGAGCGTGGTTTCGATGTGATTGCGCTGAGCTTTGTGAGGCGTGGAGAGGATGTGAGCAGGACTAGAGAGGTGTTAGAGGACATGGGCTTCGAGGAGGTCAGGCTCGTGGCGAAGATCGAGACCCGCAGCGCCGTCGAGCGCCTCGAGGAGGTGTTGAGCGCTGCTGATGCCGTGCTCGTTGCTCGAGGAGACCTAGCAGCCTACTTCGAGCTCGAGCAGATATATGCGGTCCAGGAGCAGATACTGAGGAGAGCCAGAGCGGCTGGGAAGCCGACGATCGTGGCAACGCAGCTGCTGGAGTCCATGATCGAGAATCCTCTGCCTACGAGGTCAGAGGTCGTTGACGTAATCACCGCGGTTCGCATGGGTGCTGATGCTCTGATGCTGGCTGGCGAGACTGCTGCTGGGCGCTACCCCCTGGAGGCGGTGAGGTGGCTAAAGAGGATAATAGCGGAGGCGGAGAGGATGCCGGAAGAGGGCGAGGGGCTGCAGCCACGGCCCGAAGACACGTATGATGTCATCGCGCAGGGCGTGGTCACGCTGTCGGAGATGCTCTCCGGCAAGGTGCTGGCGTTCTCGGAGAAGGGGAACACCGCGAGGCGGCTGGCGAAGTACAAGCCCAAGATCCCGGTCTACGTCTATACAAACAGAGCACCCACAGCTAGGTATATCAACCTGCTGCGGGGTGTGAAGCCTGTCTACCACCCCGGCTTGTCCAAGAGCGATAGCGCGCTCTTCGAGAACATGCTCGAGCACGCTATCAATGCGGGGCTCGTTAGCTCCGGAGACATTGTAGTGTTCACTGCCGGCAGGAGGGCAGGGGCGACGGACCTCATCACCGTGGAGCGCGTGAAGCCGCGACCTCTCTGAAAGTAGCACAGATGTCCGTGCGCCTCCCTCTCACCATAGTGCTCTCCTCGTCCTCCAGCTCCAGGAGGACGTAGTCTATCTCGCCCGGGGCTATCACGGGCATGCCGTCTTTCATGGGGTACGCGTAGGGCAGGTGCAGCGTACCCCACCTCGTGTGTATCGTTAACCCACGCAGCAGCTCCAGCTCCTGCAGCCTTCTGCCGCTGCAAATCTCTCTGGCAGCGAAGGCGGCACCGTCTATGGTCATCTGGAGCTTCCCCAGGTTCCTGGGGATGGGCTTTCTCAGCTTCTTTGTGAGCTCGCTCTTGGTGCGGCCCAGCGGCGGGTGGGCGCCCATTATGCCGCCCACTACAACCACGGCTCTTCCCCCAGGGAAGTCCCCGGGTGACAGGGGCTCCTCGGCGCTGGGGTCCAGAACTATCAGCCTGCCGTACTCGTGGGTGAGCTTTTCCTCCAGTTCTACCACGCTCTCACGGTAAACCCTGGAGGCTACCCGCGCGAGCAGCTCTCTCTCGCACCTCCTCCTAACCCGGGTTATCCACAGGTTCTCGAAGCCAACAAGCCTGCTTACGTGCTGTATCTCGAGGAACATCCACCTGCTCACAAAGGGCTCGAGAACCTCGATCACAAATAGGGCATTGCAGCCGCAGGGCATAGCGAGAAACCCTCAGACGGGTTCGTGTCTTCACGCGTCCGCCCTTACACGCCTCAGCATCCGTGTGCCTGCCCCCCAACCCCCTATATTTCTTTCTTCCGCGCCCTGAGCTCCTCTACCTCCGTGATGAAGTAGTTGTTGTGCTTCTCGCTAACCACCAGTGATAGCCACGCCCGTATCTCTAGGCCCTTGTTCCTATCTGTTCTCAGTAGTGTCCTCTTGTTCCCAAACATGTCGCGTATCACCTTGGGCTGCACCCCCTCCTTTTCGAGGTCCACCTCCGCTGAGAGCCTCTTGTACAGCGAGAAGGGTAGGTTGAAGACGAACCCCTCCTCGCTCTCGACAACCAGAACCTCCTCCTCCATTAAAGGCCAGCTGCTCCACTGCTCTTCCTTCATGCGACTCCGCATAGTAGAGGGGGTGCGACACCAACAAAAGCCAAACATTTACGATTCCGCGCGTGGGCAGCCGGGCTTCTGAGGCTGGGAAGCTGGCTGCAGCGAAGGCGGCCGTCGAGCTAGTGAAGGATGGGATGCTACTGGGGCTAGGCAGTGGCTCCACGGTGAGAGTTTTCATAGACCTTCTGGCAGAGAAGGTTCAGAAGGAGAACATCTCGGTGACCTTCTGCTCAACCTCCCTGGATACCAGCTTCTATGCTGCCAGCAAGGGGCTTAGGGAAGTGCCCCTAGGCGAGGATCCCCCGGACCTCGCCGTGGACGGCGCGGACCTGGTACTGCCTGACAGGTCGCTGATCAAGGGTGGTGGTGCCGCGCACCTCAGGGAGAAAGTCGTCGATTACTTCTCCAAGGAGTTCGTGGTGATAGTGGATGAGACTAAAGTAGCTAAAACGGCACCCGCCGTGGTCAGCGTACCCCTAGAAGTGCACCCTATGGCGGCTCGTCAGGTGGCGAGAAGGCTCAGAGAGCTGGCGGAAGTAAAAGACGTGCGCGTGCGAGCGTCGGGGGGCGGCAAGCTGGGACCCGTGGTGACCGATAACGGGAACATTGTTCTGGACGTGGTGCTCGAGGGCGTGGTGGACTGGCGGGAGGAGGAGGTACGATTGAAGCTCATCCCGGGTGTTTTCGAGAACGGCATCTTCGCCTTGAGGAGACCTGACAAAATCTTGATAGGTACAACTTCGGGTACAACACTATTTATCTAGCCTTTGAGCTGACACGGGGGAAAGGCATGCCTGTGGAGTACGACGAGGAGCTCGTCGAAGAGCTAAGGAGGGTTTTCGCCAAGCTGGAGTCTAAGGTGCGGCTGCTCTTCTTCACGGATCCCAGTGCCGAGTGCATGTACTGCGAGGATATAGAGCAAATCCTAGAGCTCCTCTCCGCTACTTCGGGCGGTAGGGTTGAGGTGTCGAGGCACACCCGTGGGAGCGAGGAGGCGAGGAAGTACAATATAGACCTCTACCCGGCAATCCTGATCCACGGGGTTGACGAGTGGAACATAAGATACTTCGGCATACCCGCTGGCCACGAGTTCGGCGCGCTCGTCGAGGACGTTCTGGATGCCTCGACAGGACGCCCTGAGGTCTCGCCGGCAGTAGCGTCCGCATTGAAGCAGTACGTGAGGAGACCCACCAGGATAATGGTGTTCGTCACGCCGACGTGCCCCTACTGCCCCCTGGCTGTGCGCACGGCGCACAAGTTCGCGATGATTAACAAGAACATATACGGGGACATGATAGAGGCAATTGAGTTCTCCGATCTCGCAGACAGGTACGGGGTGTACGCTGTGCCGAAGATAGTCATACAGGTTGATGGAAGGGATGCTGTGGAGTTTGAAGGGGCGGCGCCTGACCCCTACTTCGCCGCTAAGGTTCTCGAGGCGCACTCCGTGGAAGCTCCAGCAGAGCTCCTGAGGGAGCTTGAGTACTTGTAGCTCAAGAGGGGAAATTTCACCGCCCGGATAACGAGTGCTGTAACGCGCGCCTCGTCTCGACGTGGATAAAACTCTGGGTGAAGAGGAAAATTTTATCTGCACGGAGGGTGAAGCTTGAGGTCGCTCGCGATGGAGCCGCGCATCCCCAAGGTTTACGACGTCAAAGCCGTGGAGAGCAAGTGGCAGAAAGCCTGGGAAGACCTGGGCGTATACAGGTTCGACAGGAGCGACAGGACCAGGCCCACATTCTCGATAGACACCCCCCCACCCTACCCCAGCGGCGAGCTCCACGTGGGCAACGCCCTCAACTTCGTCTACATAGACTTCGTGGCTCGCTACAAGCGGATGCGCGGCTACAACGTGTTCTTCCCACAAGGGTGGGACTGCCACGGGCTGCCCACGGAGGTTAGGGTCGAGAAGACCACTGGAAAGAGGAAGAGCGACTTTCAGCCGGAGGAGTTCCTCAGGCTCTGCAGGGAGTACACGCTCAAGTGGATAGAGGAGATGAGGAAGGATCTCAAGGCGCTGGGCCTCAGCATCGACTGGTCCACGGAGTACATGACCATGGACCCCGACTACTGGCGCAGAACCCAGTACAGTTTCGTCGTGATGTACAAGAAGGGACTCGTGTACAGGGCTGAGCACCCAGTCATATGGTGCCCCAGGTGCGAGACCGCCATAGCCGAGGCGGAAGTAGAGTATGTGAGCACCAGCAAGCTCCTGTACTACGTGAAGTTCAGGGTCAAGGAGACGGGAGAGGACCTGGTCATAGCCACCACGAGGCCAGAACTCCTCCCCTCATGTGTTGCGGTGCTCGTCCACCCCGATGACAGAAGGTACACCGGGCTCGTCGGTAAGCACGCTGTGGTACCGCTCTTCGAGAGGGAAGTGCCGATACTAGCTGACGAGGGCGTGGACCCGAACTTCGGCACAGGGGTTGTGATGGTGTGCACCTACGGGGACAAGAGCGACGTGAGGTGGCAGAAGAAGTACTCTCTCCCAGTGGTGATATCCATCGACGACCACGGGGTGATGAACGAGAACGCGGGCTTCCTTAAGGGGTTGAAAGTGGAGGAGGCGAGGAGGAGGGTCGCAGAGGAGCTGCGCGAGAGAGGTCTTCTAGTGAAGGTTGAGAGCATCTCGACGACCGTGGGTACGTGCTGGCGCTGTCACACTCCAGTCGAGATTCTACCCAAAAAGCAGTGGTTCGTCAAATCCAAGGAGCTGGCTGGGAAGGTTCTCGAAGAGGCCAGGAAGGTCCGGTGGATACCCGACTACATGTACAAAAGGCTGGAGAACTGGGTACTGAGCCTCGACTGGGACTGGGTCATATCCAGGCAGAGGCTCTTCGCGACACCCATACCGGTCTACTACTGCGAGGACTGTGGCGCGGAGCTCGTGGTGAGTGAGGACAAGCTGCCCATAGACCCGCGCTTCGACCCACCACCCTTCGACAGGTGTCCTAGGTGCGGGTCCAGGAGGCTCCGGGGCGAGAGGGACGTTATGGACACGTGGATGGACTCCAGCATCACGGCCGCAGTGCACGCGGGCTGGCCCGATGCCATGGATGAAAGGCTCTTCCCCGCCGACCTCCAGCCCAACGGGTACGATATCATCCGCACATGGGACTACTACCTGATACTGAGGGGTGTCGCGCTCTTCGGCAAGAGCCAGTTCAAGGAGGCGCTCATCAACGGCATGGTTCGGGGCACCGACGGCAGGATGATGCACAAGAGCTACGGGAACTACGTGGCCGTACGGGAGGTTCTCGAGAAGTACGGAGCGGACAGCTTCAGGCTGTGGGTGGCTCTGGCCGCGGCTACCGGGCAGGACGTCAGGTTCTCGTGGGAAGGCGTTGACTACGCCCACCGCTTCCTCGTGAAGGTGTGGAACGCGGCCAGGCTGGCCAGCGCCTACCTCACCGGAGAGAAAGCTCTGAGTCTTGAGGAGCTCGGGGCTGCGGAGCTGAGGCCCATCGACCACTGGATCCTCGGGGAGCTCTCGAGAACAATATCCTCCGTCACCAGGCACTTGGAGGAGTACAACTTCCAGCAAGCAGCGCAGGAGCTCGTAGAGTTCACGTGGCACAAGCTTTGCGACCACTACCTGGAAGCGATCAAGTACAGGCTCTCCAGCGGCGATAAGGCTGCCTACTCTACTCTCTACACAGTCCTCCTAAAGACCCTTCAGATGCTCTCGGTTTTCGCCCCTCATCTCGCGGAGGAGATATACTCCCTGGTTTTCAAGGACAGGGAGGGCTGGCCCAGCATTACTGTCTCCCCGTGGCCTCAGCCTCCTGCTTACGATGAGAAAGCGACTGAGGTCGGCGCCCTCGCAGTGGCCCTGATAGCCGAGGCTAGGAGAGCGAAGCACGACGCGCGCCTGCCCCTCAGTGCTAGGGTCAAGACGCTGCACGTCTACGCTGGGGACAGGGCCGAGCTTGTGAAGACCCTCGCCGAAGACCTCAGGGGCACACTGAGAATAGACGAGGTCGTCGTGCACGCGCAGGGAGAGGGCCAGAGGAAGGTGCCGGAGTTCCCCGAGATTTCAATTAGCTTGGAGGTGTAGCCGCTCGCGATACGATGCCGAAACTCAAGCACATAATGTTCTCTAGGCTCTACATCGACAAGCTGCTAAAGGGCGAGAAGAGACTCACGATTAGGGCGAGGAGGCCGAACCTCAAGCCGGGGGACATCGCGCTCGTTCACAGCCAGGGGATGATCTTCGGCAAGGTGCGCATCCTAAGCGTGAAGGCCAAAAGGCTGAGGGATATAAGCGAGGAGGAGGCCGCCCAGGACGGCTTCAAGTCTGTCGACGAGCTGAAGGCAGCGCTCAAGAAGCACTACCCGCACCTCAGGGATGACAGCTACGTCTACGTGGTTGGCTTCGAGTGGGTGGAGAGGTACGACCCCCCACTGGCTGAGGAGGAGCACTCCTGGCCCTACGCGCTTACACCCGCTGAAGTGGCTCAGCTCGCGCTCACGTCCGGAGTTGAGCTGTCCGAGGAGGACAAGGAGATACCGGGCCTGCTCGCTAAGGAGAAGAGCATCCGGAGAGCCGCAGTGAAGCTCGGAGGGCTGAGCCTAAGGCCCCTTGTGAGGGGAGTCGTGCGCAGGGTTGCTCTGGAGCTTGAGAGAAGAGGCCTGCTGAAGAGAGCCTCGCCCAGCTAGCGCGCGTAAGGGCTAGCAAAGATATATGGCTCCTTCTACTCCCCTTCGCGTGAACACCCCCAGGTACCTGGGCCCGTTGCACCACCCAGCATTTGGGGTGAGGATACCGGAGATCTTCCTCGAAGGCATAATGAGGGCCCTCAAGTCCACGGGAACTGCGGCAGGGCTCATGCTGTCTTACCACCGGGAGACAGCCCCCGAGAGAGTTATCAACGCGCCCCCTGGAGCCTTCGAGATCACCAGGGGGCACACTGGCACCTCGATAAGGCAGTACATCTCAGCCTCGGTCGAGGCGGCGAGGAAGTTTAAGGTCGTGGTTGAGATAGAGGCTGATCACCTAGCTGCAGTGACTTCCTCTGCAGAGGCTGTGAAGAGAATAAGCGGGGCTCGCGCCAGCTACGCTGGAGCAGGCAGCCTCGATGAGGCGCTGAGCTACGTCGAGGAGGAGGTCAAGGAGGCAGCCTCAACGGGCTACATCAACTTCTTCACGCTGGACTCCTGCGACTACATCGACTACAGCGCGGAGAGGCTGAGCGACTACGAGGCCATAAGCCTGCTGGAGCAGGCTTACGAGGACAGTGCAAGCCTCCTCCGCCGCTACGCAACGCCCCGTAGGTTCATAGCCGAGGACGGCAGCTTCTTCGAGGTAAGGCTGCGCGAGAGCGAGGCGGCGAGAATAGCTCTGAAGCTGCGCAGGGCGCTAGAGGTGCTCGATAAGCTCTACCAGATCGTGAGGAAGCACGTCGACTGGCAAGTCGGGTTCGAAATAGCGTTCGACGAAACCCCTCACCCCACGAGACCTGAGGAGCTCCTCTTCCTGATGGAGGAGCTCAGGCTCAAGGGCCTGCAGCCCGACTTCGTGGCACCGAACGTGGGCTTCGAGAAGCGCGCAGACTACAGAGGAGACCTCGGCGAGCTCCGTGGCCGCGTAGCTAGGCTCGCTGCGGTTGCGCGCAGCTACGGAGCACTACTCTCGTTCCACAGCGGTAGCGGGAGCAGCCCCTGGAGTGGGAAGGGTCAGGGCGTCTACGAGGTGCTGCTGGAGGCTACCGGGAGGAAGCTCAAGTACAAGATCTCAGGTGTGTACTACGAGCTCCTGCTGAGCATTCTCAGCCGCCAGCCACCCGGTAGCAGGGCGAGGAGGCTCTACGAGGAGCTGTACCAGGCCGTCATAGACTTCCTAAGGGACCAGGTACGAGGGAGGAAGGAGCTCTACTCGGATACCCTAGCCAGGCAGCTGGAGGAGTATGAGGCTCTCGCGTCGAAGGGGGATACCTACCCGCTGCACGCAGAAGTCTTCAGGCACTACTCGTTCGTCGCGCTGAACCTGAGGGTAGATGGGAGGAGGGTGTTCAGGGAGAGTCTCGTCGAGCTATACAAGGAGGATGAGCAGCTGAGGAAGGTTGTCGATAGGGAGGTCGCGGAGCTAACTCTGAGGCTCATAGACGGCTTGAAGTTCTCTGGGAATGTGGCTCTTCTCGGCGGGTAGCTTTAACCCTGGAAAACCTCTTCCCGAGCATTAGGAGCTGCGCGCCGCGAAAACAGTCAAGGAGAAAAAGTAATTTCCCCCTGAGGAAGGTAGGATTTTCTAACGGTGATCAGCGTGGAAGGCAGGATAGTTGGCCACAGGCTGGGTGGCAACAGGTACTATCCGAGGCAGCTGATAATCGAGGTGGAGGGTGCGGGGAAGGATATCAGCGCGATCATCGGGAAGAAGGTCGTGTGGGTGCACCCCGTCACCGGGAGGAAGTTCGTGGGAAAGATCGTAAGGAGGCATGGAAAGCGAAACCGCTTCATCGCTTACTTCAGAGTGCCGCCACCCGGCCAGGCTAAGGGCGGCTCCGTCGTCATAGTATAGCTGCGCGTCGTCAATATTAAGAAGCCCCACGGATAGTGTTGCTGAGCGTGTCATGTCCCGCAGGGTCAGGAAGGAGGAGCCCAAGCCTCAGCCCACCACAGACCTCACACGCTTCTTCGGCCAGCCTTCCGAGCAGCCCGCAGCCCCCCAGCCACTCCTGTCGGAGGAGGTTGAAAGGATGGTGCTGAGTTACATCAGGAGGAAGGGCCGTGTCACGAAGAGCGAGCTCTACAAGTGGTCCAAGGATTCGGGCATAAAACCCGCCGCCTTTTACAGCGCGGTAACATCTCTTCTAAGCAAGGGGTTGATCAGCCGCAGCTTCGACCCCGAAAAGGAGGAGTACATTTTCTCGGCCAAGTAAGCCAGAGCAGGCTCACTTAGTTTGCCTGAACTTCTTCTTCACCTCGCTGTACTCCTCCCGAGGCACGGAGGATGCCAGCCGCCTCCCCTCCTCTGTAAGAGTGACCTCGAAGCCCCTCATCACCACCAAGCCCTTTTCCCGCAAGCTCCTCAGCGCGCCTGCGAACCCCTCACTCACCTTGGAGAAGTTGGGGTTGCTCCTGGGCACAAAATCCTCTGCTATGAACTCTGCGAGAAAGCTCTCAGCAGCCTCCCCCCCTACAGCCTGAAAGTACAGTTTCCCACCGTACTCGTAGTATATGTACGCTAGCAGGAAGCGCTCGACCCCCGAGACCCCGCTCATGTGTGTCAACCCCTATCATCCTCGGTTTTAAAATGCGTTTTGCTGAGGGTGCTCTTCCCGCCCGTAGGTGCGCGCAGGAAAAGCTTAAAGCACCAATTCCTCTTAATCATTGCCGGGCGGCCGTAGTCTAGCCTGGTAGGATGGCGGCCCCCCAAGCCGCAGATCCCGGGTTCGAATCCCGGCGGCCGCACCAGCAGGGAGTTCTTGAACCTCACTAAGCCTCACTGCGCCCTCCAGCCGCCCTCGTCGCGCGTGTACACCCTATAGGGGTAGTTTTCGAGCAGGTAGTTGAGGCTCAGGTTCTCGGAGCCAGCTGGCCTCTCCCTCAGGAACACTACTACGTCGTCGATGATCGCGGTGTCAGGGCTGGCCTCCTTCTCTCGGAGCTGGAACAGCCCGCCGACCTCCACGAAGTAGACTAGGTACAGGGGGCCCAGCAGCGAGAAGATCTTGGATTGAAGCTCCACGTGCTTTCTCGGCCTCGCCTCTATGTCGAAGCTCTTGACCTCGTAGAACCTTCTCGCGATACCGTCCATTAGGTCGGGCTGGGCATAGAGTGCCCCAATGAACTCCTGCTCCTTGTCGATGAAAACGAGCACGTGGGTCTTCGGCCTTAGGAACCTCGTGTAGGGGCTTCTCGACCACGCCGCCAGCATCCGCCACAGCCTTCTCGCAGCCTCATCCAGCTCCTCGCGCCCCACCTCCACGCCCAGGCGTCTCAGCTCCTGCCTGAGGACGGCCATGGCGCACCTCTGAGCCTGGCGGAGGAGGGGCCTCCAGCTCCGGCGCGAGTAGTAGTTGAACTGGGAGATTGCTATGTCCAGCGCCTTGCCGAAGGCCAGGTCGAGGGGAGGATCCTCGCTCGGCGCCCTGCTTCTGACGTAAAGGTAGGTTGGGGCTACAATTACAGCCTTGGAGCTGCTCACGCGCGCCCCCAGCGTCATAGGCCTCCTTAAATTTTGTCGCGCACTTCAGCGTCTTAGCTTTTATGAGCGGTGGAGAAGCTCAGCATGGTGGGCCCGCCGGGACTCGAACCCGGGACCACCGCCGCTCCTAGGGAGTTGTAGTCCTTGTAAGGGCGGCATCCTGCCACTAGACGACGGGCCCTTTCTCAGCCTTCAGAGAGGCGAGCTAAGTAATTTACTTTTCCCCTTAGCGGGCGCGCATCGCTTTTAAGCGCGAGCGGTTGTAGGCGTGGGGGTGCCTGCTTGGAGAGCCCTCCTAGGAACCCGTGGAAAGTGCTCGAGAGGCAGGTTAAGGAGTTCACGCTGAGGGCTCTGGAGAGGGTGGGCGCTGCTGGAGAAGGGCAAGTGCTGGAGGTTAGGAGGGAGAGGCGGGAGTTTGGTGATGTGTCAGTGCCCCTTCAGAAGATTCTTGCCGCTGGAGCTGTTGACGCGCGTGAGTTGCTGTCCTCGCTGAGGAGCGAGCCCTTGCCACCGCTGCTGTCCTCCTTCGAGATGGCGAACTCGTTCCTCAACTTCAGGGTGAACCTAGCCGAGTACGCGCCTGTGGTCGCGGGCTCAGTCTTTGCGTACCGCGAAGAGTACGGGCGTGTACCTGCTGAGAGGAGGCTGCGGGTGATCGTGGAGCATGTCAGCGCGAACCCTGTTCACCCGCTGCACATAGGCCACCTGAGGAACGGGATCCTCGGTGACGCGCTTGTCAGGCTGCTCCGAGCCAGGGGGCACGAAGTGCAGGCCCACTTCTACATTGACGATGTGGGGCTGCAGGTGGCTTTCTCGTCGCTGGGTTACAGCGCGGTGGGGGACCTGGACTCGGGGAAGCCAGACCACTTCGTGGGCCAGGTGTACACAATGGTTAACTTGCTCGTGGAGGTACACAGCCTCAAGAAGGAGCTCAGCTCGGCCAGCAGCCCGGAGCGTGTGGCAGCTATAAATGCGAGGATCTCAGAGCTGCTGGCCAGGCTCCAGGAGCTGCGGGAGAGGTTACCAGAGGTCTTCGAGAGGCTGGTCCGACTCTCAGAGGAGCATGGAGGGGACCTCGAGTCCCTGGCTAGGAGCATTGCTCTCGGGTATGAGGCACGCGACCCACGGTCTGTCGAGATTGTTAGGAAGTCTGTGACGAGGTGCCTCGAGGGAATAAAGCAGACTCTGGACAGGCTGGGGATAAAGTTCGACAGCTGGGACTGGGAGAGCGAGATCACAGTCTGGAGCGGGGCTGTGGAAGACGTGATAAGAAGACTAAAAAGCACGGGGCTTGTTGAGGAGAAGGGAAGGGTGCTCGTTTTTCGGGCTGATCTGCTAGCAGCGGATCCCAGCGTTCGGAGGCTAGCGAACATCCCAGAAGGGCTGGCCATACAGCCCCTGACGCTTACGCGCTCCGACGGCACGACGCTGTACGTCACCCGGGACATTGCTTACTCAGAGTGGAAGCTGTCCCAGGCAGACCTCGTAGTTAACGTTATAGCTAGTGAGCAAACGCTTGCTCAGGCTCAGCTGAGGCTAGCCCTTTACGCACTAGGCCATAAGGACGTGGGTCAGCGCCTGGTGCACTTCTCCTACGAGATGGTGAACCTCCCAGGGATGAAGATGTCGGGTAGGAGAGGCGTGTACGTCTCGGTGGACGAGCTGATAGAGGAAGCTGTGGCGAGGGCCAGGGCGGAGATAAGGAAGAGGGGGTTGGGCGGGGAGGAGGACGCCGAGAAGGTAGCCATTGGCGCGCTGAAGTTCTTCTTTTTGACCACGTCGCCCTCCAAGACCTTGAGCTTCACCTGGGAGCGAGTGCTAGACTTCGAGCAGAACAGCGGCCCCTTCGTCCAGTACTCCTACGTTAGAGCGCTGGGCATTCTCCGGAAGGCCGCGGAGCAGGGCTACACAATCGAGAAGCCTGAGGTAAGAGATGTAGGGGAGGAGGAGCGTGAGCTCGTGCTGCTCGTTGGGGACTTCCCAGAAGTGGTCTCCAGAGCAGCCGACGCTATGAGGCCGGATCTCCTCGCCTCCTACCTCAACCAGCTGGCCTCGGAGTTCAACAGGTACTACGATGCTAACCCTGTGTTAAGGGCTCCAACGGAGGGTAAGATTCTCTCAAGGCTGAGCGTGGTGAAGATGGTTGAGATCACACTACGCAACGGCATGAACCTACTCGGCATAGAGCCCCCGAGCCGAATGTAGCGCGTCAGCGCTGCGCCGCTTCCGCCCTCAGCGTGGTGCTCGATACTTCTGGCCCACTCTGCTGGGCATCAGGGTACACGAAAGGGCTCTAACCCCTCTGGGACGCTTCGCTTCGCAACCGCGCAGGCATGGATGCCCGAAGCCTAGGGGGGTGCTGCGCGTTAAGATTTTTGCCTAGCTGCAGGCCTGCATTAAACGTGGTCGGGAAAGCCGCTGTCCAGATAGCGGTGGATGTGGTCGACGAGAAGGAGGCCTTGAGAATCGCGGGAATTATTGGCTCTGCCTGTCAGAGCGGTGAGCTGCCCATGGACAGGGTGATACTCGAGGCCGGGACCCCCTTGATCAAAGCCTGCGGAGTAGGGATTATCTCCAAGATGAGGCTTGCAGCCCCCCAGGTCAAGCTTCTCGCCGACATGAAGACCGCGGACGTCGGCCGGCTGGAGGCCAGCCTCGCTTACACGAGTGGCGCAGATGCAACCACCGTGCTAGCGCTTGCCCCGCGGAGCACTATCAGGGCAGTAATGGAGACTGCGGTCGAGATGGGCCGAGAGGTGTCGGTGGACTTCCTAGGGGTAAGCCTGGAGAGGGCTGAGCCCTTGCTCGGCGAGGTTGTGAGCACTGCTTCGGAGGCTGGTCTTCCAGCGGAGCGTCTGATAGTAAGCTTCCATAGGGGGGTGGATGAGGGGGCCGCCTCTACCGAGTACTTTGAGAAGTTGGCGTCGATCGTGAGCAAGCTGAGGGAGCGTGAGCCCAGAGTCCGGGTTGCAATAGCAGGCGGCCTGACACCGGACTCCAAGAGGGCTGTGGAGGTGTTCTTCAAGCCTGACATCTACGTGGTGGGGAGGTACATTACTGCGGCGCCCTCTGTAAGCAGGATACTCGAGTTCCTGACCTAGCACGGGCAACTAAGGCAGAGCTCCGCGGATTAGCCCTGCCCCGCCTGGGGTAGCTTTCAGCTATGCCTCCCTGAATTTTTCTGGAAGCTCGAAGTCCTCCCCACCCATGTACACCTGCTGCAGGAAGAAGTAGACGGTTTCGAAGTTCTCCCCTGTCTTGGAGGATACTGGGATGAAGGGCACGATCTGCATGAAGTCGTGCAGAAGCCTGAGGACAGAGCTCGTGAAGGTACTTAGGCGCGAAGTCCTCGTCCACAGGAAGTGCTCCTCCAAGGAGACTATGTCCGAGATCCACTCCTCTAGTTTCTCCCGCTCTTCCTGCGAGAGCAAGTCTATCTTGTTCAAGAGAGCAACCATGGGCAGGTTGAGCCTGTAGTACGAGGAAGCTGCTAGGAAGACCTGGGAGATGAAGTCTGAGGGCGAGGCTGCTATCGTGGCGTCCATCACGACGACGGCGGCGCACTTCCTGCCACTACACAGCGTGCTCGTGATGATCTCCCCGCTCTGCCTGTACATGAATATCTCCATCTGGCCGGGGGTATCGACAAGCACATAGCCCTCCGGCGACTCTTCCACCTGCTTGTTTACCTCCCCCAGGTACTCCACCGAGAGGTCTACGGAGGCTATGATAGCCCCGTTAGGTCCTAGCTTGTACTTCTCCTGGATGTTCCTCACGAAGACATACTCCCTGATGTCTATGTCTGGCAGGTAGGCGAGCTCCTCCACAGCGGGGTCCATGTTGAGAGTGGTCACCGGGACGTTCTGGGGCACCAGCCAGTCCCTGAAGCTCGACGTAAACGTGGACTTACCAGAGCCGGCAGGGCCTATCACAAAGACCATGAAGTGCCCGTCCAAGCCTCTTCCCCGAGCTCCACCCGCACAAGCCCTTATTTGCTTTCACATTCCGAGAGATGCGGCAACAATAAATTCGGGCTTTACACCTCTTTTGGTTAGGAGTGGTGCTGTAATGCCGTCGCGGCAGAGGGCTTTCACGGCCGAAGAGGATGTCGAGCGCTTAGAAGAGCACTCGGTGAAGTACGAGATAATGGAGAGGAAGTTGTACGAGGCGATCAGGGAGGCTGGGGACACGGGCATTATGCAGCGGGACTTGTGGAGGAAGCTAGGGATAGACAGCAGGGTGGGCATGAGGATCCTGCGACAGCTAGAGAGACAGGGACTGGTGGTCCGGGAGGAGGTTGTCCACAAGGGTAGGAAAAGCTACGTGGTCAGGGCGGTTGAGAGGACAGAAGGAGGAGTGGAGATACCTCACTTTCTCGAGGAGGTGCCATGCTTCCTTTGCCCCCTTCTCCGGCGCTGTGTTTACGGTGAAATAGATATTTCGGGCTGCGCGAAGATCAAGCGGTGGCTGGATGGCACGGGCGAGGGCTCTCCTGAGAGTGTTCATAGCGGTCAAAGTTGACGAGGCTTCACTCGTCGCCAGGGTGAAGCAGCTTCAGGAGGATCTCGAGAGGGCTGGGCTCAAGGCCAAGTTCGTCGAGCCGGAGAACCTTCACATAACCCTCAGGTTCGTTGGGGAAATACCCGCTGAGAAGGTTGAGGCACTCAGGCAGAAGCTGCGGGAGGTTCGCTACAAACGGTTTAGCATGCTTGTCAGGGGGGTTGGGGCTTTTCCAAGTATTTCGCGCCCCCGGGTGATCTGGCTCGGGGTGGATGAGGGTTCCGCTGAGCTCTCACAGCTTGCGAGTCTCGTCTCCCATGTTGTGGACTCGCTGAAGCTAGGCTCCCAGCAGGGCTCAGAGGAATCCTTCACTCCTCACTTGACGATAGCTAGGCTGAAAGCACCCCCGCCTCCAGAGGCCCGGAGGATTATGGAGAACCTCGCCGAGGCCGTCTTCGGCCGGCAAGCCGTCGATGCCTTCTATCTGTTTAAGAGCGACTTAACCCCTAGGGGTCCCATTTACACGGTAATTGAGAGGTATGTGCTCGAGTAGCGGGGACACGGGAGCTCTCCCCTCCTGCCTGGAGCAGGTTGCTAGCAGGTTAGAGCCTAGCGAGGAGCAGCGAAGCTCCCTGGAGCGCAAGGCTGCTGAGGTGATAGCGGCCTTAAGGAGGGCTGTGGAGCAGCTTAACCTCTCCGGTGTTGTGAAAGCTGTCGAGCTCCAAGGATCCCTCGCGAGGGATACCTGGCTGCCGGACGACGTTGACCTGGACGTGTTCATACTGTTCGACAGCGGAGTTAGCACCGAGGGGCTTCGAGAGCTCGCAGGGAGCATATCCGAGCGTGCAGCCGACGAGCTTGGAGCAAGCCTTGAAACGAGGTACGCCTCCCACCCCTACTACGTCCTGAAACTGCGGGAGTTCGAGGTGGAGGTAGTACCCGCGTACTATGCGAGCTCCCCGGAGCACATAGTGTCCCCGGTCGACAGGACACCGTTCCACACGAGCTACGTGAGGGAGGCTCTCTCCAGAAACCCGGCTCTCAAGAGGGATATCAGGGTGTTTAAAAGGCTGCTGAAGAACTTGAGAATCTACGGGGCAGAGACCTGGGTGGGGGGTTTCTCCGGGTATTTGGCTGAGCTCCTCGTGATATACTACGGGGGCCTGCGGCGGCTCCTCGACGACGTCGTCAGGTGGAGGCCCGGGAGGGTGTTCATACCCTTCACCGAGGAGGCCCTGAAGTTCAAAGGAGCGCCATTAGTGGTTCTTGATCCCGTGGACCGCAGGAGGAATGCTGCTGCGGCGGTCACGAGGGATGCGCTCCTTAAGCTAGTTGCCGCCGCTCGACTTATTGCGCAGAAAGAAGACCTCCTCTGCTGCTTCCTTGAGCCTCCCAGAGTGGCTTTCGACGAGAACATGCTCCGGGAAGCTCTCACGGCGAGAGCTTTCCTCTTCGTGAAGGCGGAGAGCAGAGCTCGCGTACCCACCGACGCCTTTAAGGGTAGGCTCTCGCGCGTGCAGAGGAAGCTGAAGTCCAGGCTGGAAGAAGAGGGCTTTCTGGTCTACCGGGCGAAGCTCCTGGATCTCAAGGCAGGCCCCTTGATCGCTCTCGAGCTGGACCAGGTGAGCCTGCCGCTGCACAAAAAGCATCTAGGGCCTCCCGTGTGGAGCGCTAATGCTCTCTCCTTCCTGGAGAAGTGGGTGCGGGTCCGTCAACCGGTGCTTGTCGAGGGGGAAAGGTGGGTTGCCGTAGTGCCCAGGAAACGCAGGTCAGCCGGTGAGGTCGCGGCCGACCTCCTCAAGGTCTACGGGGACTGCGACTGGCGTATTCTGGACGCTGAGTCGCTACTCGAGCAATACACGCTGCCAGAGGATAGGAGGGAGATATACCTCTGGGCGCTGGGTGTCGAGGAGTGGATGCTGTGCTTCCAATGAGGTTGTGCACTGCGCTTTGCTACCCTTCTCCCTCTCACAGCTGTTGCATCAGAAGGCTGACGGAGCTGAGGCTGCTCGGGGTGCTAGAGCTACTCGAAGAGGGGAGCGCCAGGATCGGGGAGGTTGCAGTAGTGGGTAAGGGGACCTCTGCCGTAACAATTAAAGCCTTCCACCGCAGCGCTGGCGTAGTCCTGGTTAAGGTGCGGAGGCTTGACTCGAGGAGAAGCAGCCTCCTCGGAGAGGCTGCAGCCCTCTCCATGGCGAACAGCGTGGGCGTGGGCCCCAGGCTTATCGCGTGCTCGCGCAACATACTCGTGAGGGAGTACATCGAGGGTACGCCTTTCGCGGAGTTCGCGCTCAGAAACTGCGGGGAAAGGGTGAGAGAAGTCTTCACGAAGCTGGTACTTCAGCTGGCTGCTCTCGATAGCATAGGGCTTGTGCATAACGAGCTAGCAAGGTTCGAGGACCACGTGCTTGTGGAAGAGACCTCCTTAAGGCCGGTCATCATAGACTTCGAGTCGGCTACCTTGAATAGGAGCCGCTCCAACGTCACGCAGCTCCTCGGCTTTCTCATGAGTAGGAGTGGCTTTGCTCAGGCCCTAAGGGAATGTCTCGGGGTGAGCCTGCCAGCAGAAGCCCTGCGCAGCATCCTGAGGAGGTATAAAAGCGAGAGAAACATCGAGGAGCTCCTGACGGAGCTGGGGCTCTAGCGCAGGGTCTCTATCACTACGTAAGTCCTTGTCTCTCTCACGCCGTCAAGGGAGTTTATGGCATTCAGGACACTCTCGAGCATCGACTGCGAGACCTGGACTATGACGTCTATGTCCCCCGTGACCCTGTAGACCTTATCCACGGGTAGCTGCTTGAGTGCCTCGTAAGCCTGTATCCTCTTAGGAGGGTCTAGCTTGAGGAAGATGAAAGCGTCACCACTCTGCCTTCCCAGCACGCTGAGCGCACGCTCTGTCACATCGATGAAGCCTCGGCCCGTCCGTATGAGGCCCAGCTCGCGGAGTCTCCTCAGGTGTATGTTCAGAGCCTGCCTGGACACGCCTAGCTCGCTGGACAGGGTCTTCTGCCCCACAGAGACCGTGAAGACTCTCAGCGGTTTGCTCCGGCTGAAGAGAAACCTGAGTATCTCGACCTGCTTTTCAGTAAGCTTGGGTTTACCAGTATCTACGTCACCCTTCTTCATCGTTTACCACTGACGCGCGGAAAGGCTATAACAATTACTATCCCAGGCATTACATGCTGCTCTCTGGAAGGCTCGGCTTTCGCGAGCTTAGGTTTTTAGGCGGGGTAGCTAGGCTATGTCACCTGTGGGCGTCACAGTACCGTTCGTCCCGAGCCCTCCTGAGGTGATACGCCAGGCGCTGAAGCTGGCTGGGCTCCGTAGCGGGGAGCTCCTTTTAGAGCCGGGGTGCGGTGACGGAAGAACCTTGGTGATAGCAGCCAAGGAGTTTGGTGCTAGGGCTGTAGGGATAGAGATCAGGAAGGATCTCCTCGAGACAGCCATGAGGAATGTCCGGCTGGCCGGAGTAGAGGACAAGGTTCTGCTGATTCATGGCAGCTTCTACGACGTGCGATTCCCCCCAGCCGACGTAGTCTTTCTCTACCTCTTAACTTCGGTGAACGAGCGCCTGAGGCCGAAGTTCCTCTCCGAGCTGAAGCCCTCTACGAGAATTGTGTCCCATGACTTCGCGATAACGGGGTGGAAGCCGGTTGAAGTCGTAGACGTTGAGGAGGGAGGGAGATCGCACAAGATCTATTACTACATCGTGGAGGAAAGCTTACGGAAGCAGTAGCGCTAGTAACTCAGATGCTCGCGAAACGCGCAGCGAACCCCTAAGAGGAGAGTGAGCAGGGCGTCCAAGGCGTGGCAAAGGGTGGCGCGACGCTGCTGCGCAAGGCAATGTTTTTAGAGAGCATGCGCAGGGTTGGGCTCGTGAACCAGCTTCAGGTAGAAGTGCTGGTCTTTACTAAGAACAAGCTTGAGGTGAGACTTCGAGGGGAGGGGCACACGATACTGAACCTGCTCGTCAGCGAGCTGAACTCCGACCCAAGAGTAGTAGCGGCATACAGAGTCGAGCACCCACTTCTCGATGTTGCGTACCTCCACGTGACCACAGAAGGTGACCTCAGCCCTATAGAGGCGCTGGAGGAGGCCGCCCGGAGGCTAAACGAGAAGCTTTTATCGCTGAGAAACCAGCTCCTTGAAGCTTTCCCCAGCCTGAAGGGATGAGCACACTAGTTGTGAGCATTAAGCTGGCGAAGCTCGGAGATGCCTTCCTGAACTTCGTGGTTTCTGCAGCTCTTACACTCCACACGGAGAAAGTCTATGGAGTGAAAGTTCCAGGCCGGGTTCTGTCGTCCGTTTTCGCTTCGTCGCTGCTAGCGCACAAGTGTGGGCGCACTCCGAGGGAAGTTGAGAGGTCCGAGGTGGTGGAGGCTCTTTTTGGTTACGCCTGGTTGAACAAGTGGATCACCGCTGAGGAAAGCGTGCAGCAGCTGCTTAGGGAGCTTCGCAGTGGCGCTAGCCTGGAGAAAGCTCTTGGGAGCCTCGTGGACAGCCTAGTTAAGGGCTTTGAAAAGGTGGAGATAGTGGACTAGCGGCGCTTTGAGCTTACTCAGGAGATGCCTGGGCGTAAAGGATTCTCCTCTTGTAGTTTCTCTCGTTCCTCCTCCTGGGAATGAGGTTCTTCTTCGGCTTGGGGGGTATCTTTGGTGTGGCATTTCTAACCTTCCCAGCCTTAGTAAGGCTCCCGTGGGACGGCATACTTACCGCCTATGGAGGCTGGCTACCCGGGGTTTTATTTTTCTTGCGCAGCAGAAGGCTGGGGAGCGGGCATGTGCGGCATTAAGTGGTCAGGCGTTGTGATTATCTTCTTCACTTTGCCCCCCATGCGGACCTCGACCACGTAAGCGCGCCCCCTCTTCTCCACGATCCTGCCCACGCGCCCCTGGTACCTCCTATGGGGCGCTGTTGTTATGAATGTTGGGTTGATGTCGATGACTACGTAGTCACCAATGTTATACTCGTACATGAGCCGGCTCAGGCCGCGGTAGCCCCTCTCGCGAGGGTGCTTCCTGAGGATCTTCCTCCCCCTGTTCCTGTAGCCGTGCGAGTGCCTCATCCGCTACCCCCTCGCGCACAGGCGCGACCGCTTATAACCGTTGCGCGCTAGGGCTCCTCCACGCTCACGACATCTAGCTGGATGCTCATCACCTTCGCGCCGAGGAGCTCGGCTATGCTCGGCCTGGTCCGTCCTTCATCGCCGTGGATGAACTCCTTAACGTAGAAACCTCCCTGGGCCTCTACGTAGAACTCCACCTCCCGCTCCGAGATCTTTCTGGCTTCAACCTTGTACACCAGCTTCCTCCTCAGCTTGTCAGGTCTCCTGTGCAGAACCCTCCTAGGAGTCCTCTGGTCGACAACGATGTTTCGGAGGGACTCGCAGAGTTTCGCAAGTTCCTCCTCGCTGACAACCCTGTCGAACTCCACTCTCACAACGTACGACTTCTTGGCCAGCTCTGCGAGGCTCTTGTACTTCTTGATGTACTCCCTGCCGCAGTATCTGAGCGAATGGACCTGGATCAGGCCCTGCGCGCGCTCGTTAATTACTTCCTCAAGCCTTTTCAGGTCGAGTGTGCGCAGCTTAGGCCTTTTTAATTCGACGACGAAGGGCCTGCCCGTGCCTAGAGTGCGCGCGTCGATGTCCTCGCGACCGGCTGCGTGCAGCTTGGCCCCAGAGGCCTTGAAGTGCTCAACCAGAGGCGCCGTTATGAGCTCCTCGATGGATGTTGGGTACAGGACTCTCTCATCGGGGTGGGGCCAGGGGCTTTGAGGAAGCCCTCTCACGAGCTTCAGGTAGCGGCCGCAGAGGAAGACGGGTGAGGGGTGGAACTCTATGCTTATCGACTCCAGCTTGGCCTCGGGGATGTTGATTATGATCAGCATCTCAGGCTTCTCGCTTGCGTAGCGCTTGGAGGAAAGGCGCTCCACGAGCTTGCCCACCTCCCGGCTTATCTCGTTCTTCAGAGACTCGGACTCTGAGAGCCCGAACATCCTCCAGACCTGCTCCTCCCTGCTAATGATCGCGCGCGCCAGGCGCACCCCTATCTGGAATGTCTCGAACTCGTACTCGGCGGACTCCTCAATAATCCTCCTTGCTATGTCCTCGAAGTGTCCCGTTAGGCCCTCGCAGATGAAGCAGGCCTTGGGTTCGAAGGGTACTTTCAGCTTGGTGGCAACTTCTGCCGCGGGGCGGAACCCGCTCTCTGCGAGCAGCCGCAGGAGCTCGAGGTCAGCCTTCCTCGAAGTATAGGAGAATGCCTGCATCATCAGAACCGTCTTCAGCGCTCTCCCTCTCTCGCTATTGGACAGGTTGTAACCTCTCATCCCGAAGAGCCTGCCGAAGCAACTGTCGCACAGGGATATGCCGCTTCTCAGCACTTCCTCAGCTTTCTGGAGCACTGAAGGCTGCCCCTCCATACTTGCCACGCGCGTTAGAGACTCCTAGCTTTTTCTAAAATTTCTGCGTAGCAATTGCAGGTCTCGGCGTGAGATTAGGGGAATGGTCTCCTGCCTTCCTGCCGTTGCGCGCCAAAGCGAGGTGGTCTTACGAACAAGTACCATGCCTGAGGCTCCTGGAGCTCCTCCAGAATTCTCTCCACGACCAGTTTGACAGGATCTATGCCGACTCTCTTGGCGATGTCTTCGAAGTTCTCAAAGGGTTTTCTCTTTCTCTCCTCGAGTATCTTCCAGAGGGTTTTCTTCCCGATACCCTTCAGCAGCTCGAGTTCGTGGGCTCGCTTGGAGAGAGGTTGAGCATTGTTGAAGAAGTCTGTGAATCTCTTCTCGTTCTCCTTGACTATGGTGTAGAGCACCTCTCTCAGGTTGTTCTTGGCGGTTGAGCTCAGATCGGAGAACCTGATCACCCTCTCGAAGACGAGTATCTGGCTCTCGAGCCCACCCCTCAGGTCGATCTTCTCTCCCGGCTTGAAGGAGGGGGCTGCGCTGCCCACTGGGCGCAGCTCCATCAGAGTGAACCTCTCCCCGCCTATACACTGTATAAGGGGGTGGTTGATTCTCCTGATCGGGTCTCCAAAAGGCAGCACATCCAGAACGTACGCTGTGGCTTCGGGGGGTCTACGCCTAAAATCCCTGAATTCTCGATCGAACAAGTTTCACTCCCTCAGAACTTGTCCTAGCTACTGAGAGTAGGATTTTATAATCTCGATTATCCTGCGAAGATCCTCCTCCTCGAACACCTTTGTTAAAGGGGCTAGTATGAGTCTCACCTCTCCGGGGTCTCTGGGAGCTATGTTCACGAGCTGCACAGCAATTTCCTCTGGGAGCCCCATCTCCTCCATCAGCTGCTTGACGGCTTTTCGAGCACTCTGGGGGTCTTTTATCTTTGCGAACTTTCTCGCGTAGTCCAGCGTGTACCTTTCCAGCGTGGATAGCTCTCTCTTGCTCTCCTCCTTCTCCAGTATTTCCACTATTTCTGCAAGTGTTAGGTTAGTCTCGGAAACTATCCGCGGCACCTTTACCCACGGGGTAGCTAATTTAATTATCCGCATTATATTTCTTTTTCTACATCGCCTCCCCTCTAGACGCGTGCTAGGAGCTCCTTGAGGCTGCTCAGCTCTTCAACAGAGTCTTTCGTCCTGACCACTATACGCTTCACGGTGAAGGAGTTCAGCACGTCCGCAGGCTTGAGAGAACCGAAGGCCCGGGTCCACGGGACTACGTTACCGGAGGCATCCAGCGCGCGGTACATGGTGTCTATCCTAAGCCTGTGGCTAGTCTCCTTAAACTGCACCTCTACCACGGCACCTTTCTCGCGCGTCCACCTAAGAATGCGCTCGGCCTCCTCGTACGAGACCAAGAACACCCCCCGTGGGCACCTACCTCTTCGCGCGTAGGAAGAGGTAGAGCTTGTCGCCGATGTTGAAGTTCTCCAGGGCTTCTGGATCCTCAAGGATGAGCTGCAGCCCCCACAGGGAGGCGTAGACGCGTGGAGGGCTGCTCTTCTTGAGGTACACCTCCCCCTGCATCACGATGTCCCAGTCTTTCATGTCTCCGAGCTCCTTCCTTGTCTCAACTTCGAGGAGATCCCCCTCGCCTGGAGAGAGCCCGGCCTCCGCCAGTACTCTGTCTGGGATCTCCACCTCCACCCTTCTTTGCCCATCGCTCAGTCTTAGGCGTGTCACCTTCGCGTAGCTGAGCTTCTCTAGGCCTTCCACCCTTACCAGCATGCTAGCCGGGGTAAGACCTTGTCGTTCAAGCTTATGCGTTTCGCCACGCGGAAACCTAATATCTTGTGCGCGGTGAAGCGTGGGGGCTCGCGTGTGGCGCGACGCGTTTGAGATCAAGGAGGTGGACCTCTTCGGGCGGCTGGGGAGGCTCTACACGCGGAGAGGGGTCGTGGAGACCCCAACGCTCACCCCGGTGATCAACCCGTCCAAGCCGGTGGTGGAGCCGCAGCAGATCCAGAGGATGGGCTACCAGCTTCTCATGACGAACTCCTACATAATTTACCGTAGCTACGGCGAGCTGGCGAAGGAGGTGGGGGTCCACGGAATCCTGGGTGTCGACGGGCCGGTCTTCACGGACTCTGGAGCGTATCAGCTCATGGTCTACGGTAGGGTCGAGGTGAAGCCCCTTGAGATTGTCGAGTACCAGGTGGAGATAGGCTCCGATATCGGCGTGGTCCTAGACATACCGACTAGGCGCGATACCCCGTACGAGCAGGCCCGTCTCGAGGTCGAGGAAACGCTGAAGCGGGTGCGCGAAGCCCTCTCGCTGGACCTCAAAGGAATGCTGCTAGTGGCACCGGTGCAGGGCGGGACCTACACGCCCCTTGTAGCATACGCGGCCAGGGAGCTAGCGGAGCTCCCAGTCGGGATGTACGCTGTTGGGGGTCCCACGCAGCTCATGCAGGAGTATGACTTCAGGGAGCTCGTCAGGCTGGTTATGACGGCGAGGCTTAACCTGCCCTGGGCAGCGCCTCTTCATCTCTTCGGCGCTGGCCACCCTATCATGCTGCCGCTCGCTGTAGCGATGGGTGTTGATACTTTCGACTCGGCCTCCTACGTGCTTTACGCGAGGGACGAGAGGCTTATGACGCCCTATGGCACGCTCAGGCTTTCCGAGGTGGAAGAGCTGCCGTGCTCCTGTCCCGTGTGCTCGAAGCACTCTGCCAAAGAGCTGAAGGAGATGCCCAGGCAGGAGAGGATCAGGCTCATCGCCGAGCATAATCTCTACGTGCTGTTGGAGGAGCTGAGGAGGGTGCGCGAGGCCGTCAGGGAGGGAAGGCTCTGGGAGTTGCTGGAGAGCAGGGCTGGTGCACACCCCTCGATGATGGAGGCGCTGAGGGAGTACGTGCGGTACTCGAGGTTCATAGCCGCTAAGCACCCTGTGACCCGGTCCCCGGTTAGAGGCTTGTTCTTTACAAGCAGGCTCAGCAGGTACCGCCCCGAGGTTGTGAGGCACCACGAGAGGCTTAAGTACAGGGTGGAGAGAACGCAGGACCTCCTTCTCCTGTTCGAGGAGACGCCCCAGAAGCCCTTCACAAGGGCGGGCCTCGTGAAGGAGCTCATGCTGCAGGACCCGGAGATTTTTCAGGTGAGCGATGCGGCAGTGCTCTCGTACCCCTTCTCCGTAATACCCCTGGAGCTCGACGGCGTCTACCCGCTCTCGCAGTACGAGGCCTCGCGGAATGTGCTTGATTCAGCTATGGACGAGATAGCGGCGGACGTCCTCTGGTACGTCCTGAACAAGGGGTACAGGGGTGTAGTGCTCGTATACTACACCCTCCCCGAGAGGTTCGTTAGGAAGCTGTCCGAAAGCCTGGCGGCGGAGGAGGTGCTATTCCTTGGGGTCCGCGTCGAAAACTACCAAGAGGCTCTCAGCAACCCCAGGCCCCTAGCAGCTAGGATACGCGCGGCGCTGCAGACCCTGCAGGACCTCATACGTGGTAGGCTGGAGGCTCCCGCTCCCTCATGAGCTCGCTGATCTTCTTCTCAAGCTCCTCGTACCTTCTCTCCAGCAGCTCTGCCTCCTCCACAAGCCTCGAAACATCCACCCTGAGGCCTACGAGCTGCCCTGCCACCTCCACCGCTCGGCTGGCAGCCAGCGGGTCAGGCCTATCCGCGGCCGCGTAGGGGAGTATCGCAAGCGCGGGGTGCTCGTGGGCTTCGTAGAACGCGAGCATGTAGGCCAGCGGCCCCACGATGCCGAGCCCCTCCTCGATAACCTTCAACTTCTCCATCTTGTGGCCGTACTTAGCCCTGAAGCTGCTCGTCGGAGCCACTCTCAAGAGCTCTCCCTCCTCCGATGCGAACCTCTTGTCCAGGCCGCCGAAGAGAATTGAGCACTCGACCCCTAACCTCACCACTTCCTCGGCGAGCGCCAGGCTCACGAGGCTCATGTCCTTCTGCGAGAGCGGTACATTCGCGACGAAGAAGAGGAACTCATCCTTAGAGTACAGCTCGTAAGGCGCGATAACTCCCTCCCTAACCGTCACGAAGGGCTGCATGTAAGGCGAGATCACAAACCCGACTCTCCGGGCGCCGATGCTGTCCACAATGTACCTAGTCGCTATCCACCCTACCTGACCTACTCCGTGAAAACCCGTCATGAAGGTCCTGGCCTCAACGCGCTCACTGAGGATTACCTTCACGCTGCCGAGCTTCTCGATCAGCATACAGCTCTGAATGAAGTTTCTTGCTTTTTTAGCGCTTCTGCACTCGGCGCAGAGGCGCGCGCTTGGGAGAAACGAATAAAAACCGTGCGGTGAGGGTGGAGGGGGTTGAGAGCTTATGGGCGTCTACCACGGCAATGATCTGAGGAAGATAACTGGAGGGATGAAGGGCAGGCATGTCAAAGTGAAGCGGAAGTACTGGATGGGCCGCTACCCCACGCTCACCGTGATCGGAGAGAAGAACGAGGTAAAGGTTATCCGGACTAAGGGTGGTGGGAGGAAGCTGAGGCTCAAGGTCGTCGCTGAGGCCAATGTCTACGTGCCTAAGGAGGGCAGGACCGTGAAAGCGAAAGTGATCAAGCTCCTGGATAATCCTGCTGACAGGAACCTTGCTAGGAGGGGCATAGTGACCAAGGGCGCCATTATCCAGACCTCCCTGGGTAAGGCTGTTGTGACCTCCAGGCCCGGGCAGGATGGCGTGCTGAACGCTGTTCTCATCGAGTAGCACTTTGAGGCGTTACTGCTAGCAGCACCGCGGTGAATGTTCTTGAGGAAGAAGGACGGCTACGTGCTCTGGCCCGCGTACTTCGATGCAACACATCCCAGGAGTAAGGGGAGGAAAGTCCCCCTGAGCCTCGCGGTTGAAAAGCCTTCTCTCAGCGAGCTTATAGAGGCGGCGAGGGCGGCTGGCTACGCTCAGGTGGTTGCCGAGGAGCAGGCGAGGTACCCCGCCTACTGGTACGAGCAGCCTGGGAGAGTGGTCGTAAAATCCAGCGAGAAGAAGTCAGAGGTTATAAAGAGGATAGCTAGGGCTCTCGTAGAGCTCAGAAAGGCTAAAAAAGCTAAGAGGTGAACTTCCGGATCTCCTCGCGCACAATCTCCGAGACCAGCTTGCCGTCAGCCCTGCCTCTTACCTTCTCCATGACCAAGCCCATGATTCTTCCGAAGGCTCTCTCACCCCTCTCGCGTATGTACTCCGAGTTCTCCGCCACAATCTCCCTTACGATTCTTCTCACCTCCTCCTCGGATAGAGAACCTCCCAGGGACCTCAGAGCCTCCTCCACGGTCATCGCAGGGTTGGTCGCCAGGAGCTTGAGCACGTCGGGGATTGCTTCCTTAGCCATAGCCCCTCGTGCCACTTGAGCGAGCACGGAGGAGAGGTGCTCCTCAGTGATGTTTTCCACGGGCACGCCCTCCCTGCGCAGGCTCACCAGTGTGTTTGTGAGGGTGGATGCCACTAGCAGCGGAGGTGCTCCAGTCTTCTCTACCAGCTCCTCGAAGAGGTAAAGCTGCTGGGTGTCGAAGAGCTTCCATGCCATGTCCTGGGGCAGTGAGTACTTCTCCACTAGGCGCTCAAGGGTCTTCTCAGGCGGCTCGGGCAGCTCCCTCCGCAGCTTCTCAAGCCACTCACGCGTGATCCTTATGGGGCGCACGTCGGTCTCGGGGTACATCCTTGCGCTCCCAGGCCTTGGTCGCATGTACCGGGTTGTACCGTCAGGATTGGCGGCCCGGGTTTCCTCAGGCACGCCCTGGAGCGCCTCCAGGGCTCTCTCCCAGGCTGCTCTCAGAGCCTCCTCGGCTTTCTCCCGGCTCTCGAACACCAGGATGAAGGCGTCTAGGTCTCCGCACCCAAGCACTTTCCTCACCTCCTCGACCTCCCTCTCCGTGATCCCATAGCCGGGTAGCTCGTCGCTGTGGAAGAGCCCGCCAACCTCAGCCCAGTAGCGCGCGCGGTCGGCGAGCTCCGTGCCGAGCCTCCTCCCAGGCTGTATCTCACGACCCAGAAGCCCCTTGAAGCCCGGGAGCCTCAGCGCCATGGCGACACCCCCCGCGGAGATCGCCTGCTTCGCGATGCGCGACTTCGTCTCCGCGAAGACATGGGTCACGTCTACAGGCTTGAACTCCAGGGCTTCCCGAGTAACACCGCGCCTGGCTAGCTCGTCCCTGATCTCCAGCAGGCTGCGCTGCCTGAGAGCCTCGTAGGCGACGACCTTGGGTATGAGGTCCAGGTACTGCACCCCCTTGACCTCGATCTTCGCACCTCCCTCGACTGAGATGTTGAGATCCTGCCTTATGCTGCCCAGCTCTCTTTTCACGCGGCCCAGGGAGCGCAGGAGAAGACCTATCCTGAGTGCAACCTCCCTAGCCTCCTCGGGGCTGCTTATCACGGGCGCTGTGGCGACCTCTATGAGCGGGGCTCCGAGCCTGTCGAGCCTGTACGTGATCGTTCTCGAGCCCTTATCCTCTGAGATCTTCCTTGCCGCGTCCTCCTCAAGGCAGATGGTCTGGATAGGCACAATCTTGTCGCCCACCTTGATGCTCCCTCCAACGGCGACCAGGACTGTGCGCTGGAAGCCGGTAGTGTTGGAGCCGTCGATCACAATCTTCCTCATGACGTGTATCTCGTCGAAGACGTGGGCACCCACCATCAAGGCGAACTTTATCGCGAGCTCCAGAGCCTCGCGGTTCAGCTCGTGCGGAGGCTCTTCGTCCATCTCCACCAGGCAGGTGGTTGGGTTGTAGCACTCGTAGAGGTAGCTCACGCCCTTCTCGTACTCGAAGAGCGCCGCGGGGTCCACCTCCCCCATCTCGCTCTTGGCGAGCCTGAGCCTCCTCCAGATCTTGATCTCGCCAGGCTCCTGCGTCAACTTAGTGGGGCAGGAGCAGAACAGCTTCTCGGCGGTATCCAGCATCTGGTGGATCTCTAGCCCGCACTTTATCCTCGGCAGCTCTGCTCCCGGCACCCGCCTCACCCTTGCGCGGGTGTGCGTATTGCGTGCTCCCACCACATAGCCCCTGGGTACGTGATGTACTCTGTCCTCTTGGACGTCTCGTAGGCCAGGTTCTCGCGGAAGAGCCTCTTGGCTTCTTCCACGTCCTCCGTCTGACCGAGGATCCAGCTTAGCTTTGCAAAGGCTGTCTCGGGCAGCATGTCCTCTGCCGGTACAACGCCTGCTTCCAGCAGCTCCACGCCCGTCCTGTAGACGTTCATGTTCACACGCCCCCACAGGCACTGCGTGGTCATCACCACAACAACCCCGTCCTTAACGAGCTTCCTCACAGCCTCAATGAGCCCGCTGCGCACATGCCCAAGCCCTGTGCCCTCCAGCACCAAGCCCCTGTAGCCTCTCTCCCCGTAGAACTCGAGCACGTCCCCGGGCATGCCCGGGTAGAACTTCACCAGGGCAACCTTGTCGCTAAACCTGGGGTGGACCTCGACCTCGTCGCTCCTCGGCTTGTACTCCCCCAGGAGCACCTTGAGCTCCCGGGAGACCACGTCCACCCGAGCAAGTGGGAGACTGTTTATGCTCATGAAGGCGTCTCTCCTACTCGAGTGCATCTTCCTCGCCCTCACCCCCCTATGCGCGAGAACCACCCTGTCGTCGGGGCTGCCGTGCATGGCTATGACGGACTCCGCGAAGGGGGCCTGCGCGGCTACCAGGGTAGCGCCTATCACGTTCACTGCAGCATCGCTGGAAGGCCTGTCCGAGGAGCGCTGAGCACCAGTAAACACCACAGGCCCTGGCAGCTTCCTGGCAGCGAACGCCAGCGCAGCTGCCGAGTAGTGCATGGTATCCGTGCCGTGGGCCACCACGATGCCCGCGGGAGCCTCGGTTTCAAACACTTTTTTGACGTGCTGCGCCAGCTGTGACCAGTGGCTCGGCGTCATGTCCTCGCTGAATATGCTGAAGAGCGTCTCCGCTGAGATCACAGCGATCTCCTCGAGCTCCGGTATCATGGAGTAGATCTCCTCTGCCGAGAAGTAGGGGTACACGGCTCCAGTCACGTAGTCAACCCGCGAGGCTATCGTGCCCCCTGTACCCAGGAAGTGGACCCTGGGCAGCCCCTCCCCCACCTTCGCGGTCGCCCCCGGTTTTCCCTCCAGGGTGGCAGCGTACTCGCCCAGCACATCCACGTCTGCTACGCGGCTCACGTGGACGCCTACGTTGTAGCCGTTGTCCAGCTTGAGAACGAGCACCTCCCTGTCCCCGACGCGGGGCCGCGGCATCACTATCCCCCTCAGCTCCACCCCGTCGCTAAGGCGCAGGCGCACCCTAGAGAACACTCTGACTCCGTGCTCTCTCATCCACTTCACAACCTCATCGCTGTAACCGCTCGCCTCCAACCCCACCGACCCCGTGAGCCTGGCGGGCGGCAAAGGCTATAACGCTTGCTCGTTCGACGTCGTGCGATGAGCTTCCCGCACGAGGAGCACAGGAGAGCGGCTCCAGCCCAGATCAGGTTCGCCTTCGTAACCGTCAGCACCTCACGCTACAACGCTCGGAGGAGGGGGGAGGTCGTCGACGACGAGTCGCTTCAGGCAGCTGTCAAAGCGCTTTCCGAGAAGGGGTATCCGATCGTTAAGTACGAGCTTATACCTGACAGCCCTAGGCACATACTCAGGGTCCTTGCAGACCTAGTGGAGCGCGAGGACGTGGACGTGATAGTTTTCTCGGGGGGCACAGGCCCTGCGCCGAGCGACGTTACTGTAAGCACGCTAAAGCCGCTCTTCGAGAAGGAGCTGGAAGGCTTCGGCGACCTCATGAGGTTTCTCAGCTTCTTCGACGTTTCCTCGGCAGCTTTCCTGTCGTCCGCCACAGCCGGAATAATTAGGGGCAAGCTCGTTTTCGCCCTACCCGGCTCTCCCAGAGCCGTCGAGAGAGCGCTGCGGAGCCTGATAATACCGGAGGTCGGCCACGCGCTGGCTGTGGTTAGGCGGGGCTAGCGCGCGTGGAAAATATCTTTTTTACTTGCCGCACCTCACGGAGAGGTATGAGCGAAAAAATTGGCGTCAAGATGGTCGATATAACAGAGAAGCCGGAGGTCTACAGGGAGGCCACGGCTAGGGGCTTCATAAGGCTCAGAAGGGAGACTGTCAGGGCGATAGTCGAGGGCAGGGTGCCTAAGGGCGATGTCATTACGGTCGCGAAGACAGCTGCCATCCTGGCTGTGAAGAGGACCTGGGAGCTGATCCCGCTGTGCCACCCCATCCCCATCACCGCGGTGGATGTCGGCATCGAGGTTAGGGATGAGGGGCTGGAGGTCGTTGTAACGGTTAAGTCGAGTGGTAAGACGGGGGTAGAGATGGAAGCCCTAACGGGGGCTAGCATCGCCCTCCTGACGATCTGGGATATGGTGAAGGCTCTTGAGAAGGACGAGAGGGGGCAGTACCCCACCACCGCAATAGAGGAGATTAGGGTTGTGGAGAAGCTGAAGAGGCCTGAGCCCGAGGGACGCGCTTAGAGTCGCCGAGTATCCAGTACTCCCCGTCCTCCCTTCTCTCTAGCTTCCAGACGAAAGCCTCGTGCTTAACCCTCTCGAGGATCTCCCCGAGAGCCTCTAGAGCCTCGCGGCGCCCCCTCGATGCAGCAGCTATGAAAAGCACCGGCTCCCCAACTCTCGCGAGCCCCCTCTTATGGTACACCCTGACGCAGGCTAGGCCGTGCTTCTCAGCTTCCTGCTCGCATATCTTCTGCAGGGCGAGGGACGCCTGCGGCTCGAGAACCTCATACTCAAGGGATTCAACACGCCTACCCTCGACAACTCCCTTCACCCTGCCCACAAACACGGCAAGAGCACCCACATCGTCTCCTAGCGCGGAGAGAGCTTCCTCCAGCAGCTCCCCGGGGCGTATCTCGTCTCTAAACCCGCAGCCAACACTAGGGTTTCGAGCGCCCGCGCTCACAGGCTGCTAGAAGCATCCAGGCCCTTGAAAACGTGTCGCTCACCCCGGGCTCTCTCAGCCTCCTGAAATGGGGGGCATTATCACGACCTCCGAGTTGTCCGGCACCTCCTCCTCCAGCTCTGCTACCTTGCCGTTTACTAGTGCGATGAAATCCCCCCTCTCCAGGTACTCCTTTAGGCCGTTGTACCTCTCAGAGAGCACACGGACGAGGTCCCGCAGCCTAGCCCCGCCCGGCAGCTCGACTCTCTCCTCCCTTCTCGCGGCGATATCCCTGAACAGCGAGATGTACTTTACCGTGACCTCCAGGGGTGCTCACCTCAGCAGCAGCTCTCTCACAAACCTCTTGTACATCTCGATGTCCTTAATGTACACGAACTCCCCCTCTGAGTGGATGTTCGTCCCGCTGCGAATGGTTCCAAAGGCTATCACATCCATGCCGAACTCGTCGAAGAACGTCCCATCGTTGCCGCCGAGCTCGGCCGCCACACCAACCTCGCCCTGCATGCCGCAGGCTCTGTAGGCCCGCCTAGCCGCCTCCAGCACCTCAGCCTTAAACTCCTCGTTCTTCGTGTACCACCCGCGCTGCGCGCTGAAAACCTCCAAGGAGGCGTTAACAGCGGTTCTCGCCACAGCTGCTGAGAACGCCGAGTATAGCTCGCCGAGCGCCTCCTCCAGGCTCTCCTCGGGGATTAACCGCATGTCGAAGCCCGCCCAGGCCTCTCCAGGAATCCTATTGTGCTTCTCAGGCTCGGAGGGCGGCAGCTTGAGAATAGTTACGGAGAACCTACCCCAAACCCTTGCCACAGGGCTGCCCGGCGGGGCGGGCAGGCTTGAAACCTTCCTCGCCCTCTGCTCCTTGAACCCCCTGAGCGCGTGCAGGAGCTCGACTAGGTCCTCCGCGGCATTCCTCGCCTCGAAGGGGTACCCGGCGTGCCCCGACCTGCCCCTAACCTTAATCCACCCTGCCACAACGCCGCTAGCACCTATGCTCACGTACTCGGAGCCGGAGTCCACGATTATAACGCGGTCCCAGCGGTAGCCCTTCTGCAGCAGCGCTCTCACTCCCGCGCCCCCCACCTCCTCGTCGCCAGTCACCACGAGGACAGGGTTGTACCTCAGCTTCCCCGCCTCGCCTGCAAGCTCCGCCAGCCCGCCCAGCACGGCCGCTATCGCGGACTTATCGTCGGCAGCCCCCCTGCCGTAAACCCTATCCTCCGTGACGACAGGCTCGAACGGGTCCACCTCTCGGCCCTCTAACCGCCAGGGCCCCCTAGCAGGCACTACGTCGTAGTGGGTTACGAACGCCAGGGAGGGCTTGTTCGGGGCCTCCGGCAACCTAATCAGCAGCGTGGGTACTTCCCCGTTGAGGAGGTCCACCACCTCGACCAGGAGGCCTGCCTCCTTGGCAGTCCTGGCGATGAGGTCTGCCACCTCCCTGTAGTTCCTCCGGATTATGCTGCCGTCATCGGCGAAGAGGGAGACCGAGGGTATCCTCACCATGTCGGCGAGGAACTGGATCACGTCCACACCTGCCACCCGGCACCACCTCGCGCTTCTCCCTACAGCACCTCGTCGAAGAGCGATTTTAGTGCTTCTACGATTGCAGGCGCCACGGTGATTCGGGAGACTGGGGACGGCACAGTATCTGTTGCAACAACCTCTTCCACGCCGCTGCTCATCATGAGGTCCAGCGCCCCTTTCACCATAACCGCGTGGGTGCACGCAGCAAAGACCCTGGAGGCGCCCTGCCTAAGCACGGTGCTCGCCGCCAGCGCAACGGTGCCGCCGGTGCTGATTACATCGTCGACTATGAGCACATCCCTGCCCTGCACATCCATGCTCTTCGGCTGCACTCTCACCTCGCCGGTGACCCTGTCCCTCTCCTTCACCAGGTAGTCGTAGTCAGCGCTTAGGTGCTCCGCCACGCTCTTTGCCCTCTCGAGAGCGCCCGCATCGGGGGCCAGGACTAGCGGGCTCCTCAGCCTTCCCTTGAAGTACTCCGCCACCTCCCTGCTTGGCATGGCGTTCCTGTGGGGGATGCTCAAGTGCTCGCTGAGAGCCGAGGGCTTGTGCACGTCGACGACGACGAGACCCGTGGCCCCGGCAGCCTCAATACTCCTCAGAATTACCTTTACGCTGATGGGCTCGCCTTCCAGGAACCTCTTGTCCTGCCTGGCGTACGCCAGGTAGGGCACCACTACGAACAGCCCCTCCGGCTTCAAAGCGGAGATCGCTTCCAGCGCGAGTAAGAGCTTCACGAAGTTCTTGTCCTGGGGGGGATGTAGGGAGGCCACTAGGATCGCGGGTCCCTCCGGGCGCTGCGGCACTCTGACGTAGCTCTCCCCATCGGGGAACTCCTTCCCCTCGAGAAGGACTACCCTGTCGCCTATAGCCCTCCCGATCCTGGCGGCGAGACCGTTCGAGCTGTCGAGCGCGTAGACGGTCATCGTGGTCAACGCTTGTAGGGGCTAGAAAAACATTCACGGTCAGATGCGGCCGCTGAGCACCGAATGGAAGATCTGGCCTGAGGAGACGCCGCCGTCGCCTGGGGGGAGTTTCCGCGGCAGCAGGACGTTATCCCGGCCGAGAACGTCCCTCAGCCCCCTCACTATGAAGCTGTTCACCGCGGCCCCTCCTGAGACGACGACCCTCTTGGCTCCCTGCTCCCTGGCGATTAGGCCTAGGCACCTCCCAAGGCTTTGCTGCACGCTGCGCGCGAGGTCTCTCGGGTGCACCGAGGAGAACTCGCCCTCCACTAGCCTCAGGAGGAACTCACCTGTAAGGACTATGCCGTCTTCGACCTCGAGTGGGAGCTCCACGAAGCTGCCACCCCAGCTGTACTCTTCGAGCATTATTGCCGGCTCTCCCTCGTAGGTTCGCTCGTAGGCAACGCGGAGCGCTGCTGCGACAGCGTCCAGGAAGCGCCCAGCGCTCGACGTTCTCGGCGCGCTCTCGACCTGCCGAGCAGCGAGCCTCGCCTCAGCAAGGCCTCCTGGCAGCAGCTCATGATAACCCCTGCTGAGGAAGAGCGAGAGCCCATCCTCAGGGTTTGAGTTCCTAACGAGCGCGCCGAGCAGCATTCTCGCAGGGTAGTACGCGGCCTTATCCCCTCCGGGCATGGGCAGGTACTCCAGGTGGCCAAGGCGCCTGTAGCTGGAGTCCTCGGATATGTGGATCACCTCCCCGCCCCAGACTTGCCCGTCGTCGCCGTAACCCGCCCCGTCGATGGCCACGCCGTACGCCTCGGGGAGCCCGTACTCGAGCATCACTGCTGCGATGTGCGCTACGTGGTGCTGTACCTCCACGTAGTCGGCCTGCCACCTGTCCGCGAGCTCCCTGGCGAGCTCTCTCGTGGGGTAGAGGGGGTGCTTGTCCGCGATCACAAGCCCCTCCTTCATCCTCAGGTTGTAGGCTCTGACGAAGAACTCGATCGCCTCGAGTAGGAACTCCAGAGTCTCGATGTTCTCGATGTCGCCTATGTGCTGCGTCGGTATCACGTAGCCTTCGGTAGCAATGGCCGCGGTGTTCATCAGCATCGGCCCCACCGCGACGGCACTCCTCCTCACGGGGCGAGGTAGCCTGAGCCACCGTGGAGCGTAGCCCCTGCTCCGCCGCAGGAATGTCACATCCCCGTCCGTGAATCTGACCACGCTGTCGTCCACCCTGTTCACTATCCTGCGGTTGTGCAGCAGGAAGTAGTCGGCCACGCCTCTGAGCTTCCTCAGGGCCTCCTCCTCGTCTTTGACTATAGGCTCCCCGCTCTCGTTGCCGCTGGTCATCACTAGGAACTTGTCCCTCGTCTCCAGGAGCAGCAGGTAGTGCAAGGGTGTATAAGCAAGCATGACGCCCAGGCTCCTCAAGCCGGGCGCTACTAGCTCGGACACAGGGCTGTCCTCGCGCCTCGGCAGGACCACTATGGGTCTTGCGGGGCTCTCCAGCAGCTCTCTCGCCCTATCATCCACCTCTACGAGCCTGCTGGCAGTTCCCGCATCCAGGGCCATCAGGGCTAGAGGCTTCCTCGGCCGCTTCTTCCTCCTCCTGAGCTTCATCACCACCTCGTCGTCCGAAGCCAGCAAGGCTAGGTGGAAGCCCCCTATCCCCTTAACGGCTACTATGTACCCCTCGTCCACGAGCTTAGCTGCCTCGCGCAGTGGGTCGCTGGTGGGAACCGGCTCGCCGTCGCCCGCCACCAGGTACAGCCTGGGACCGCACCGGGGGCACGAGATCCCCTGTATGTGGAAGCGCCGCACGTTTGACTCGTCCTCGTACTCCTTCAGGCACTCATCGCAAAGCGGGAAGTCCCTCCATGAGGTGTTTTCCCGGTCGTAGGGCGGCTTGTACATCGCGGAGAACCTGGGGCCGCACCACGCGCAGCTGTGGAAGGGGTAGCGGTACCACCTCGAGGCAGGGTCTAAGACCTCCCTCAGACAGTCCTCGCACACCCCGAAGTCTGGCGGGATCATTGAGATCTTCTCCCTCTCGCCTAAGCTCCTCTCTATCCTGAACCCTGCGTAGCCGCGTGGCTCCTCGCAGCGAACTTCCATCTCCTCTATCTCGGCTGCTCGGGGTGTCCTGTCCCTGAGGGCCTTCACGAACTCCTCCACACTGTCGGCAGCCCCCTCGACCCAAATCTCGACCTCGGATCCTCCAAGGTTTCTCACGTAGCCGCTGAGCCCCAGGCTCGTGGCCAGCCTGTAGACGTGGGGGCGGAAACCCACCCCCTGAACAATGCCGACGACCCTTACCCGTGCTGCGGTGCAGCGCATCGTAGCAGAACCCTCTCAGCCCGCCTGGGAGTCTGCCTTAAAGCCTTTGCTCCTGGCGCGCAGCCTGCGAACCCCCCCTCTCAGGCTGTACGCCTTGTAGCCGAGCAGCCGGAGGCTGTAGGCAACCTCCCTGCTGAGCCCGCCCTCATCGCAGACGATCACTATCGGTCTACCCCCTGCTGCCCTGCCGGCAAGCTCGAGAACCTCTTCCACGCTCGCGTTGATGCTTCCAGGCAGGTGCCACTCCGCGTACTTCTCAGGAGGTCTCACGTCCACGATCAGGCTACCCTCGGGAACAGAGTCTATGTCCACATCGGGCACCTCGAGGCTTCCCGGGTCCAGGCTCTTCAAGTCGTAGACCTCGAGGCTCCTCATCAGCTCCTCCAGGAGTCGGGGCGCTACCCTGCTTTCGTTGACAAGCGCTTCCTCGAGGGTGCAGGCGGTCCTCGGGTGGTAAGAGAAGACTCCGCAGACCTCCTTGACTCTTGAGGCTTCCTCGTAAACTCCTATCTCACGAGCCACCCTGATTATCTCCTCCTTGTCGAAGCCTATTAGAGGCCTGAAGACGGGCATCGCCGCGGCAGGATCGATCGCGTAAAGATTCTTCAGAGTCTGGGAGGACACCTGCCCCAGGCTCTCCCCCGTTACGATCGCGTAAGCACCTATCTCTCGCGCCACCTTCTCTGCCACGCGGTACATGTACCTCTTCAGCACCACGCCGAGAACCCTCGTGTCAACGGCTCTCCTCAGCTCGGAGAGCAAAGGCCTGAAGTCCACGACGTACAGCCTCGGCCTGTAGCCATAGCTCCACCTGTCCGCCAGGATTTTCACTACCCTCATGACGTAGCGCTTCGTGAGATCCCCAGCGAGGTTGCAGAACAAGTAGTGCACCTCAGCCCCCCTCTTCAGCATGTACCACGCGGCTACCGCGGAGTCGAAACCCCCTGAGACCAAGGCGAGGACTTTGCCCTCCGTCCCAACGGGCAGACCGCCGTGCGCCGGTATCACCTCGGTGTACAAGTACGCCCTGTTGCCGCGCACCTCCACGTGCGCGGTCACCTCGGGGTTGCTCAGGTCCACCCCAGAGGAGTACGGCAGGAGCCTCGCGCCCAGCAGCCTCTCCAAGTCGATCGACGTGAAGCCCTCCGCACCCACACGCCTAGCCCTCACCGCGAACCTCTTCCCAGCCACAGCGGTCTTGAAGAAGCTCTCAGCAGCGTCCAGGAGCTCTTCTAGCGTCTTGTAGCGAACCTCGAGCGCAGGGGAGAGGGACCATATCCCGAAGACTCTCCTCAGAGGCTCCAGCGCCTCTCTCCCAGCGTAGACGTATATCCTCCCATACTCCCTCACCACATAAGCGCTTATACCCTCTGCTCTGAGCGCCTCCCTGATGTTCCTCAGCAGCACTCTCTCAAACCTGCCCCTGGTTCTGCCCTTGAGGGTCACCTCGCCGAGCCTGACCAGGATGACCTCCCTTGCCTGCCCGCGGACCATCAGCTTTCTGCAAGTAACCGATTTCTACCAGGGTAATAGGTGTTGTTGCGGTGCGGTATGGAGATCGTGCTGGGCACGTGGGACTTCGTACTTCTAGTCGTTGGCGTTGTGGGGCTTGTGCTGCTCCTCGTTATCATAGCGCTTGAGTACCACTACTGGCGCATGCGCAGGCAAATGAAAGGAATAATTGCCCCCGCCAGGCGCTGACCACGCTGTGCTCAGCGAAGAAATCTTCGAGAGGATACGCGAGGAGGCCAGGAAGCACTACAAGCACCAGCACCATGACTTCTCGCACGCGGAGAGAGTGTGCAAGCTAGCGGTGAGAATAGCACGAGAGCTTCACGAGCCCGTGGATCTCGACGTCCTCAGGGCTGCCGCACTGCTGCACGATGTGGCCAGAGCGTACGAGGATGAGGGGCTTGTGGAGGATCACGCGAGGGAGGGGGCCAGGATCGCGCGGGAGATACTCAGAAAGGTTGGCTTCCCGGAGGAGAAGATCGAGAAAGTCGCCTATTGCATCGAGGTGCACAGGTTCAGGGAAGGTGCTGTCCCCGAAACCCTCGAAGCCAAGATACTGCAGGACGCGGACAGGCTGGACATGCTGGGGGCTGTTGGCATAGCAAGGGTATTCGCAAGAGCTGGCTGGTCGAACACCCCCCTCTACGATCCCGGAATCCCGCCCAAGCCGCACTACGACGGAAAATCAGCTACCGCTATCAACCACTTCTACGAGAAGCTCCTGAGGATCAAGGACACCATACACACGGAGCCCGCCAGGAGAATAGCTGAGGAGAGGCACAGCTTTATGGTGCAGTTCCTGGAGCGCTTCCTCAAGGAGTGGGAGGGAGAGCTCTAGGAGGGCGCTCAGAAGCGACGGCCCAAAACATCCAGGCGTTCTTTTCGGGTTCAACTCATCACAGCGCATGAATCGTAGAGGGCTAGAGGGTTAAAGTCTTAGCGGTGCGCTCCGCGCGCAAAAACCTTTTACTCCCCCGGCTTTTCGTTGAAGCGAGGCCGCGGTGGTGTAGCCTTTGGCAGCACGCCGGCCTGTGGAGCCGGTGGTCCCGGGTTCGAATCCCGGCCGCGGCCCCATGCGCGTATCGCCGCTTCCCCAGCCTCTTCTGCGCGCTAGCTTTTTATCGCGGTGTCTTCTTTCCGGGAAGCTGAGGAGGGCTGTGTTAACGCGGAGCGATATCGAGAAGAAGGTAAAGGCGATGTTCAAGGGCTTCGACACTCTCGACGTGCAGCTTGAAGGGGGTAAGGTGAGGATTAGCCTGAGCGGCGTCGGGGAGTCCCCGAACGAGCTTTTCACCAAGCTGGGGGACCTTGTCTCTGCGCTGAGCAAGGTTGAGGGTTTAAGCAACATCGACGTTATTGTAAGCATGGAGGGTAGTGCTTACGGAGTAGAAGTGGAGATCTACTAGGTGCGTTCTCACAACCAGTTTTCTTCCTTATTGTCTCTTTTCACTCAGTGCACATCGAGTGCATCACAAGGCAGAGAGTTCCCTCAGTATGACAGCCCATAGCTTTGCTGCAAGCGCTGAGGTCGTGCTCCCAGCGTCCAGAAGAGGGTTTACCTCGACTATGTCGACTCCCGCGATTTCACTCTTTCTCTTACCCACTAAGGCCTTCAAAGCCGCTACAAGCTCCTCGGGTGTCCCTCCTAGGGGCTCCGGGCTCCCCACACCTGGAGCGTAAGCGGGGTCCACATAGTCTATATCTATGGATACGTAGACCTTGTAGCCCTCTTTCAGCGAGCTTAAGAGATTTTCTGCGTCTCCTGCGATGACTATGTTATCTCTAGAGGATGCGAAGGACCATTCCTCTCTCGAGAAGGCCCTCGGCCTGAAGTACACCACGCGGAGCTGCGCGACCTCTTCGACCAACCTCCGCATCACTGTGGCGTGAGAATACTTGCAGCGCACCGGATACTCGTCTCTTAGGTCTAGGTGCGCGTCAAAGACGACCAGCTGCACCTCGCCGAAGACCTCCGCCGCTGCTTTCACCACAGGGTATGTGACGAAGTGGTCGCCACCGCATACTGCCAGGACCTTGCCGCTGGTAAGGACTTCGCGGGCAATACCCCCTAGCACCTCGGTGAGCACTCTATGGTCTACCACCAGGGGTATGTCGCCCGCGTCGCAGAAGTCCGCTTCCTCCGAGTCCCTTCCCGTAGTTGGGTCGAAGGTCTCGAGCTCCATTGAAGCCTCTCTGACTCTCCTCGGAGCCAGCCTCTGACCAGGTATCCCTGAGGTTGTAGAGTCAAAGGGAGCACCTAGGAATACCACTCGTCCCTCCTCGGGTCTGCACCGCCTGCCGAAGAGGGTGGGGTATACTTCCTCCGCGTAAGTCCTGAGCAGCGGGAGCTGCACCCTGCTCATGTGCCGCGGTCTGCTTGAAAACAGCTTACACGTAGCGCGTGCGCGCCTCGCAGGGGAATGTTTTTGTACTATCACGCGAGGGTAACTATGGTATGCGGCTCGCCTACGTGCTTATCAACTGCGACATAGGCAAGGAGACTGCCGTCCTGGAGGAGCTTAGGCGCACACAAGGAGTATTGGAAGCGCACCTTCTCTACGGAGTGTACGATGTCATTGCGAAGGTCGCTGGAAGCTCTGACGAGGAGCTGCGCACAATAGTTGTCGAGAGAATCAGGAAGATCCCCGGCGTGCGGCACACCCTCACAATGCCTGTCGTCGACTAGCGCGCGGCGTGGGAGTCGGGGGGCTCCGCAAAAAGGTTTAAAAATATTTCTCAGGGAACCCTCCGCCGCTGGGTCACCACCCTACTTATCCCTGCTTTGCGCGCAGATGCGCGTGAAGTGTGAGAAGTGCGGCAGCCAGCTGGTGGTGGACAAGGGTGTTTACGTGTGCCCAGCCTGCGGCACAGTTTACGGGGTGGTTTTCGACAGCGAGCTCGATGAGGAGCGGTTCAGCGAGGCGAGGCTGGATGGAGT
>Ga0326760_1000109_pt1 | contig 46765 bp, 52 predicted proteins | sample GCREP_S_FD_207668 | JGI IMG/M metagenome (GOLD analysis project Ga0326760, IMG submission 207668) | Hot spring sediment microbial communities from Geyser Creek Basin, Yellowstone National Park, WY, United States - GCR.EP_S | ecosystem: Environmental > Aquatic > Thermal springs > Near-boiling... | reverse complement strand
TGCTAAGAAATGAAATTAAAAAGGCTGAAGAGGCAATACTTCAACTTTCTTCTGCAGAAAGCAAATGTCCTGTTTGTGAGACAAGACTAACGGAAGATAAAAAGAAGAGGATTATAGAGAAAAAGCAGAAGGAAATAGAAGAGGGAAAAAAAGAGGTAGAAAAATTGATAAAAAAAGAAGCTGAAATGAGAAAGGAAATAGAAGAAATTAAAGCGAAGTTAAAAGAAATCGAGAAGATGAAAGTTTTAATTGGAGACAAAGAGAGACTTTTGAGAGAGCTAGAATTCAGTAAGAGTGCTTTAAAAATTAATGAAGACAACAAAGCAAGCGTTATCAAAGAGATTGAAAGTTTGAGGAATGAAATAAAGGAGAAAGAGGAATTATTAAGAAGGGTTTTGGAGGAAAAATCTAATTTTGAAACAATCAGGCAAAGGATTATAGATTTGGAGAATTTGATTGAAAGAAGGAAAGAATATGAAAGAAGGAAGGAAGAGATTGAGAGGAAAATTTCAGAATTAACAAAGTTGCTCGAAGGAAAGAATGTGGATGAAATGGAAAAAAGGCTTGTAGAATTAATTAGCGTAGAAAGAGAGATTGCAACTGAGATTAAGGGAATGGAAGAAATTGTGAGAAGGGAAACGAAGAGAAAAGAAGAGATAGAGAAAAATTTGGAGTTCATGGAAAAAGAAAGAACACAAGTTGAGAAGTTAAATAAGATTTTGGTTGACTTAAAAGTTCTTAAACAGGCGTTGGAAATGACTCAAGTTAAAATTAGGGAGGATTTTGTTGAAACGGTCAATCATTACATGGCAAGCATATGGTCAAACCTTTACCCTTACGGCGACTATGTTTCTCTTGCCTTAAAAATTGAAGAAGGAGACTATGTTCTGCAATTGCAGGAAAGAAGCGGAAAATGGGTAAATGTAGAGGGAATAGCTTCTGGGGGGGAAAGAAGCTTAGCTTGTTTAGCTTTGAGAATTGCTTTTTCTTTGGCCTTGGCCCCTCAATTAAGAATTTTAATTCTAGATGAACCAACTCATAACTTAGACCAAAAGGCTGTAGAAGAATTAGCAAAAGTTTTGAGAGAGAATGTTTCTGAATTTATGGATCAAGTTTTTATTATAACTCATGATGAAAGATTGCAAGAAGCAGTTACAGGAAAAGCATATAAATTGGAAAGAGATAAAAGTGCGGATGGTTATGCTCAGATTATAGAGATTACTTAAACAAATTAAAGATTTAATGTAAAAATCTAAAAGAAAAAATTGCCCTGGTAGCTCAACGGTAGAGCACCCGCCTTGTATCGCTAGTTTGATTGATGATAGCAAGCTAGCGGGGGGTTGAGGGTTCAAATCCCTCCCAGGGCTATTATCTGCAACTTTAAAAATGTTCTCTAAAATTTCATATGGTAGAGATTTTAGAAAATCTTAAGAAAGAGGTAGAAAAAACTCAAGTTGTTATTCTTGCTGGCGGTTCCGCAAAAAGAATGGGAAAAATAGATAAACCAAAAGCATTACTCGAATTGAGGGAAGGATGGACACTATTAGACAATGAGTTAGATTTCTTTGCTAAATGTGGATTTAAAAATTTTGTTTTAGTTCTTGGTCATATGCATGAACAAATAGAAGAGCATGTGGAAAAAATGGGTTATAAGAAGAGATTTAGCGTGGAAATTTCGGTTGATCCAACAACGGAGAATTGGGGAAAAGGAAAAGCTTTGAAATATGCACTTGATCAAGGAAAAATAAAAAAGGAAAGGTTTATAATTTCTTTTCCAGATGATCTGAAGTTCGATTCTCTACTACCATTAAAGCTCTTTCTTCAACATCTTTCTTTTGTTAATAAATATGGCTCACTAGGTACGATAACTTTAGTAAATGGAATAGAGTTTCCATTCGGTGTTGCTAAATTGAATGGAGAGGGAAAGGTTATTTCTTTCGTTGAGAAACCATTAGTAGATACCTTAACTAACATTGGTCTCTATATGTTTGAAAAAGAGGTCCTTGATTTAATAAGAGAAGAGATAGAAATTACTCTACCAAAACCAATTGAGTTTGAAGATGTTATTATACCTCGGCTTGCCTCTCAAGGAAAACTTTACAGTCTAGTTGTTCCGCCAGATGTTTGGCTACCGATCAATGATATGAAAAGTTATGAAAAGGCCTTAAAGATCTTTCGGTCAGAAAAGCATGAAGCTAGTAATTTATCCTCAAAATTTTAATTTTGTTGAATTGTTTTTTAAAGAGTAATTTCATGTGTTTCAAAAATAACTGAGGTTAGTGAAAAAGAAATTATTGAAATAATGTGCAATAGTAGTGCAGGAGTTCTCAAGCGATTTACTTCAAAAGAAAGAAGGTTTATCAAAGGAGAGTGTGATAGAATTCTTAATGCATTTAAACAAACGAAAGGATATAACCCCATATCTATTCAGCTTAGTGGAGTCGGTAAACATACTGATTTAATAATGGAATAATAATTAGCTTTGTTCAATGTTTTTCCTTTCTTCTTTCAAAGCTCTAGAGAGCTCATGAATAAGCTTTCTTACATATTCTCTCAATTGCTCTACTTCATTTCCTTTTAACTTCTCCAATTTCTTTTCATCTATAACTTCTTTCTTCAATTCTTCAATTCTTTTCCAAATGTCAAAGTAATATCCTTCAATTCTTTTTGAATCTATGAAGTCTCTTTTAAAAGCATCTCTTATACTAATTCCTAGATGTTTTTCCAATTCATCTATTTGCATGTTTTCTGGCAACTTATGTAAGGCTTTTATGGCCGTTGCTGCAGCTTTAATCATAACCTCATGCGTTCTTTCAAGAATCTTCTCTTTCTTTCTTATCTCAAGCGCATTAAGCAAGTTAAACATTTTTTCAACATATTTTTCCGCTCTTTCAATCCATTGATCTACAAATTCTCCTTTAACATCCAAAAGTTTTTTATGTTCTATGTCTTTTCTTATTTGAACAATTTCTTTCAACCATTTTGCATATTCTTCTTCTAAAAGACCAGGCTTAACGAGATATTCCATTACTTCGTCATACAACTTACTTGGTACAGGTGGTTCCAAACCCATGAACATTAGAACAGCTTGGGTTGAGTTTACCATAGCGTAATAGCAATCTTCGGCAAGCATTAACAATTTTACAGTTTTTGCCCTAGCTAACTTTTTTGGAGCATCTTCCATATAATTCTCTATTGCTTCCCTCGTCCCCTGAATCTTTCCAAGTTTAAGTAGTCTTTTCCATGGCATGAAGAAGCCAGAATCAAAAAGAGGTTCCCCCTCTTTGATGAAATTGTAAACTATGGGATGACCAGATTTTGCATAATCAACAAACTCAGTTAAAGTGTAAGATGGTTGAATTGATAGTCTATCTGAAATACTTTTTGCTATTTTTTCCAAATCATCATCTATCGCTTCTAATTTTTGTTCGCTTAACTCTTCTAGCGTATCATCTAATATTACTATTATGTCTATATCACTTTCTGGCTTAAATTCTCCTCTAGCAAGCGAGCCCATCAAGACAATAGATTTTATCAGGTTGCCATATTTTTCTAATGCCCTCTTTGCAAACTCTCTTGCCTCTTGCATTCTTTTCTCTCTTTCATTCACTTTTTACACCTCCAATATTTCTTGAGGAAGCAATTTCTTCATTCTTTCAACTATTTCTTGTGTTAATTTCAAAGTTTTTTGAACATACTCTCCATCAACTTCCTTGACAATTTGATGGTCTACATCTTTCCATAGCTTATCAATCTCTTTCCACTTTTCTAGGATCTCTTTCTCTATTTTACCTTCTTCTATCATTTTTTCCAAATACTTAGGAATGTCTTTTGGATCCGGCTGAGTTTTATAATAGTACATAACAACAGCTTGTATCATATCGCTCGCGCAATACCTCAAATCAAAAACCAGGTTTTTCAAATCTCCTTTTATCCTTTCTAGTCTTATTTCCGAGGTTTTTTGCTTTAATTTAATGACTTCTTCACTAGGAGGAAGTAATCCAAGTTGAAGCATGCGCTGTACAGGTTTTACAAATCCTGTATCGTAAAGAACTAGGCCATATCTTAGGAAATTCACCAATTCTGGTGAACCTGCCCTAACCCACTGCCAGAATTCAGTTAGATATGTAGTTTGTACATGTAAATCCTTCAGACTTTCTGCCATGCTTACTATCTCTTCTTTCACTCTTTCTAGATCTACAGATGTCTTTGAAAGAGTATCATCGAGTATTATCCATACGTCAGCATCTGAAGTTGGCTTAAGGTCGCCTCTCGCAACGGAGCCAAATATTAAAACAGATTTAACTATTTCTCCAAATTTTTTTCTAACTTCATTCATTAGCTTCACACTTTTTTCGATTAAGAAATTTTTCCTTTCCTCTATTTCGTCTTTCTTTACAAGCTTAACATTTTCTAATTCTTTTTCCAGCTTTTCAATCATTTTTTAATATGTTTTCAAACTTTAAAGCTTATCTTATCTCTTCTTTCTTCCATTCTTCAGGTCTTTTCCCTTTCTCTATGGCTTTACTTCCTAAGAATGTGTATTCTTCCTCAGGAACTTGCAACAAACCTTTTAGCGGATCGAAGAAATGCTCTCTAATAATAGCAAGCTGTCTTTCTTCAGCAAGTATCTCTTTCGGGGAAATACCATAAAATTCTGGTGGAAGCTTTTCTGGTTCCACGTTTTTCTCTAGATATTCAACAATAATTCTTAGTGCAGCAGCCGATTGACCTATAAATTGAGCTGGAGTTTGTCCTCTGGCTCCGCCTCTCTCAAAAATAAAAATTCCTTCATTTTCTCCCACTCCAAATCCAAGTTTTCTAAGTTCGTATGCATATTTGTAAATCCAAAATTGTGCCTCACTACCAATATCTATCGGTTCATGAGCAGGATGATAAGGTTTAGGAGCACCGACATGGAAAACGAGAAGAAACTTTCCTAAGTCGCTTGCTTCGCTCTTAAGACTTTTTATCTCGTTCATTGGGTCTAAGTTATTGTGCAAATAGTGCTCCTGATCAAAAACCATTCCTATGTACACATCTTTAGCAATTTTTTCTGCAGCTTTAACCATTTTGTAGATGTCAACAGCGTGGATAAGCCTTTGTAATCCTTCTTCCCCAGCCGCTTTAAGTTCAGGATTTTCAAAAAGTATCATGAATTTTCTTTTCTCCTTTCCTACTTTTTCTGAGATAAGATTGTTTAATATTGCAAGTTTCTCGAATGGTGTTTTCTTTAGGAAATTCTCCTCTATTTCTTTCAATTTGTCTTTTGGTAGAATTCTTTCCAACTGTCTCTTCTCCTCTGCTATAAATTCTTCCTTATTTCTTTCTGTGAAATGACCAAGAATGTATCTTGCTGCAACTAAAGCTACTATTTGTGGAGGTAATCTTACCTCTCCCTTTTCAATATTTAAGAATTTTACTTCCTTTCCCATCAAATCTTCTTCAAGTTTTTCCCATCCATTTTCTGTTGAATAGTTAGGAAAGAAAAGATTCCATAGAGGCTCGTTCGGATTATTCCTTTCCTCGAAAAGATATCTTGCTACTATAAGATATGCTATGTCTTCATAGGTTATTGCGCCTTCTGCAAACCTAAGTTTTGTAATCTCTCTGAAAAACTCCCATGCATGCCTATGAGTTTCTACTTCCTTTTCTAACTCTTCCTTAAGAGATTCGCCTTCTTTCATAACCTCTTCTCCTATTTTTTCATAAATCTTCTTTTTTATGTCTTCAACAGATACAAAACCGAGACCGCTCTCCTTTCCAATTAAAAAGTAAAGCAAATTGCTTTTTTCAACCCATTCCTTTAATTTTTTATTTCTATTGATGAATTCTATCCAATTAACATCTCCAAATGGTGTTACAGTCATTTGCCCAGCATATCTATATCTTTCAACAATCATAGCTATTGTCAATGTATTAGAAGCATGAAAAACGATGTATTTTGGAATGTATTCTCTATAATCTCCTTCTATCCAGAATTTCAAATAGATTGTATCTAAATATTGATGAAGCCTCCTATGACTATGCTTCCAAAAAACTTCAAGGGCGCTTTCAAGAGCCATCATTTCTCCAATCTCCCCATGCATACCCCAATCTACTTGCAGAGTATCCACAAGTCTCTTTATTTTTTTGATAACCTCTGGTTCTTGAAACTCCGCTATGCTCTCAAAATCAACTTGAACGAAGTTTACACCATAAGTTGCAACAGAACCTATCTTACTCGCTATACCCAATAATTCCTCACTTCTTGCAATACTCCACCATCCGCTCGAAACACCAATTTTATAGCTCATATTTTAACCTCCGCAGAGGCCCCTGGAACTTGGAAAGAAGAGTCAAGAAAACTTTTGATTTGCTTAAACACTTCTCCAGAGAATTTAAAGTAATGTTTTGCTAATCGATAAGCTACATTAAATTCGTAAGGTCCATACGATCTTAAGAATGTTAGTTGAATTCCAAAATAGTCCATGATTTTCTTCAGAAAATCCAACACACCAGCTTTCTTTTCTTTCTCTTTTGTTTCCGTTGTTTTTTTAACTTCTCCATAAATATAGGGAAACTCCTCCTTTAACATTTCTTCAACTTTTTTCACTTTCCCTTCCTTATCTATTCCAAATTCTCCTAGTAGTTGGCCTATGTAATTCTCTAATATTTTCTCTCTTGCCATTACCTCCAGAATGTGCCCAATTATTATGTTTTGAGTCTTAACATATGTTCTTAAATTTTCTATAGCCAGACTTTCAAGCTGGGTACCATCTGGCAGGAGCAGACATGTTCTTCTCATTGGAATCTCAACAAATACGAAATACGGACTAAAAGGCCAAATTACACCGCCAGATCCTTCAGGTAGTTTGCGGTATCTCTCTAAAAGTCTTTTTCTTGCTTCAAAAAGGTCTTCCGTAGTAATTTTTACTCCAAACTTTTTATATTCCGAATCTTCATTTATTTTTCTCACTATTTCTCTTACAATACCATCAATAGAAGGCTCTATTGGCAAAGCCTCTACCATTCCATTCTCATCGACATACTTCTTACCTTTCTCTTTTTGAATTTTTTTTATCTCCTCTATTTCCTCATCAGTAAAACCGGCTTGTTTTGCAGGTACTTTGTCAAATTGCTGCCTGCTCGCTTTCCATTTTTCCTCTGGTGCAAACGGTTTCCAGGCCCACACAGTCATAGTATCTATAGAAAAAGCCTGAGCCTCTGGTCTAAAAACGTGAACATACATTCTCCCCCTCTTTTCAGGAAAGCTAAGCATGTCATTTATCATCTTATATCTTGCTGCAATTGGTTTTAGCATCTCTTTATATTCTCTTACAGAGTTTTCCCTTGCCACAGCCAGCTCTTTTAACCTTTCGTACCTCTGTTTAACCGTATTCTTAAACATTTCCAACCAACTCCAGAATAGCTTATTCTTTGTAGCTAGTACAACTTTTTCAGCATAGGAAACATCTAATTTTATTTCTTCTGGTTTGCTTTCATTATCAAGCTTCATAAAATCTGAGATTATAGTTGGCCATCTTGAAGCAATAGAGCGAAGGGCTATAGGAACATTTGGTAAATCTGTATGCACGTCAACTTGATCTATGAAAATGGATCTTAATGTTTGTAAGGCCTTTATCTTCTTATTTTTCGCCTCTTCAATTTTCTTTTCATCTTTTTCTTTCTTTAAAATATTTTCTGCTTCTTCAATTTCGTTGAAAAGCCTTACATATTCTTTGTACTTTCTTAGATCATGTAAAATTAGCTCAAGATCCGCATAAGCTTGAGCAATGCTTGTTAAACCAGTTTTAATCTGCTGGGCCAGTCTTTCTTTCTCTCCTAACACGATTTCATAGTAATTCTTATTTACTGGAGAAACGAATATGCTCTCTTCAACTTTGAAGGTTTGAAACCCCCATGTTCCAAGCCAAACCATCAGACTGTAGTAAACTTTAGTACATCCTCCTAACGGAGCACTATAAACCAAAGTTTCATTTTGATCATTGGGATTTGAATTTACTCCTTCCCCAGGTCTCATCTTCGGAGGAAAATCTGCAGGATAACGCGGATACTCAATCATAACTAATTTTTATTTGTGAATATTAACTTTTGAGAAGAAAAATTCCAGCAAAAGTTAGTATTGCTCCAATTAAGGCAGCAGTTTTGGCCATTTCTTCAGGTTGATATCTGTCTAAAAATGGAAAAAAAATTATCATGGAAAGACCAATCAAGATTAACATAAATCCAACAATTTTCTGCATTTTTTCACCTCAAAAAGTAAACACAACAGAGGAAAATATTTACCAAAATTGTTTGAGTTGTATAATGTGGTTGCTCCATAAATAATATTAATGTAGCATCAAAAAATATTTATGCCAATATTTGCGAGAACAAAGTTGGTAATTCATGAGGATTGTTTGGAAGTGCCTGGGTCTCCTTTTCCAGGCAAGAAGTTTATAACTTTAGAATATTCCGGTCCAAATCCTCAAGCAGCATACTATCAAACAAAAAAGATTCTATCTCAAATAACCAAAGTTCCGGAAACCGAAATAATAGAAAGAGATTTTAGTTGGATGAGAGAAGGAATGGAAGAAAAATTCTCTGTAAGGTTTGATGTAATAAAAGATATGGATAGGTTTAGCTACATTCAAATAAGTGTAACGATGAAAGGAAAAATAAGGCCAAGTAAGGAAGTAGGAAAGGAAGGAGATCTTTCTATTACTATTGAGGGTATGCTAAGAACAGAGTATCCACAAGATACACTTTGGCAAAGAAGTTTGCTTTACGAACTTTTTAGGACGTTTTATCATAAATTCATATATGAAGAAGCTAGAATGAAGTATAAACGAGAGTGTGCAAATCTCATGATGCAGTTACATTCCTCGATTAAAGAGTTTCTAAATACGCTACCTAGGAGATAATATGCCAGTATGGATTTTAGAAGACGATTGTTTGGCTCCAGAGAGACATGTCAAAATTGTATATAAAGGACCAAATCCATTCCAAGCTTATCAATCCGCTTATAGCCTTCTTCGTGCAGCTATTGAGATCGATCCTGCAGATTATCAGGAAAGGGAATTTGTGTGGAGTATAGCTTCTGACCCAAGAGGATTTCATGCAAGAATAATTGTTGAGAAAAGAATGGATGCAAGAAGCACTATTTATTTTGAAATAGTAATGGACGGAAATCAACCTACAGATCCATCTAAAGATGGAACGCTTACTATCCTTATTGGAGGTAAACTTAAAACTGAATTTAAGCTGATTACACCATTTCAACAGTCATCGTTTTATAAAACTCTTCTCTGGCTCTACAATTTCTTTTTTTACTTTAGAGTAAGGAGACAGTATATAAAAATGTGTAGCGAGATGATCGAGAAGATTCTACGAGCTTATAAATCTTTGCTTAAGTTAGAATAGCTTTTAAGTTAGAGAAGCAAAATCAAGAATGTTTAAGATTAGAAACCCGTTTAGAAAGGAGAAGAAGGAAGAGCCCGTTTTTCCGCCTATCCAACAACTGCAGCAAGTAAAAAATGTAGAAGCACCAACTCAAGAGAAACAAAAACCAGAAATGGAAATCTTGATGGCAAAGATAGACGCTTTAAAACTTCAATATGAGTTGCTAGCGGAGAAAATCTCAAGTATAGAGAAGATGGTAAGAGAGATTTATCAAATGGCAAAAGAAGAAGCTTGAAGCATTTAAATATAAAATTTAACAACCATTATGCCAATAACGGCTCGACTCCTAAAAGAGCTTTTAACAGCACCGCATGAGACGCTAGCGAAAGTAGCGAAGGAAAAAAATGCAAACGAGGCGTTAGTAATGCTAGTAATTGACTGGATTTTTCTTAGTTTAGCTCTAGGATTACCTTCACAGAATTTTTCGCTAATACCTCTAGTCCTTACCGGAGGAATAATAGGAACTTTAGTGGTTGCCTTCTTTACCCAAACCATTCTAACAACACTTGGAGGTAAAGGAGATTTTACAGGTGCTTTAATAGCTTTCGTCTATCCTTTCTTTGGAGTAGCTTTCTCTTCGCTATTGATTTCGGTAATCTTCAGATGGCAAGAAAAGGTTGCAGTAGCTCTAGGAGCTTTACTTTTTACCCTTTATTTCGCAATTGCTTTTGCTGGGGCGTTTAGAGTTTTAAAGGAAAGTTTCAAGCTAGATATAGTTACAATTTGGGTAGCAGTAAGCTTACTCATGCTAGCAGTTGGTGCAACCTTTTACTTAACACTGGCAATTTACATCTCTAGATCAGTTTCACTTTCTTCACTACTTCAACTCTTCAGTTCATTCAGAACTACATCACTACCCCTTTAAACTTTATTTTTATTTTTTTTTTTAATTAATTGAAGGAAATGATAGAAATTGGATTAGTTGGCAAACCGAATGCGGGGAAATCCTCCTTTTTGAAGGCTGCAACACTACAAGATGTTAAAATATCACCAGTTCCTTTTACTACACTTAAACCAAATATAGCTATAGCATATGTAACTAAAGAATGCGTATGTAAGGAGTTCAACGTAAAGTGTAACCCAAAACAGGGAGCTTGTATAAATGGTATAAGATTTATTCCAATAGAATTATGGGATCTGCCAGGAATAGTTCCTGGAGCACATGAAGGAAAAGGATTAGGTTTAAGGTTTTTAGATGAGGCAAGAAAAACGAAGGCTTTAATTCATGTTGTAGACTTTTCTGGTTTGACGGATGAAGAAGGAAAACCGACTGAAAACTATGATGTTGAGAAGGATATAGAATTTGTTGAGAATGAGATAAATGCGTGGTTTAGAAGTATTATAGAGAGGGGAATTGAAAAATATAAATCAAGGTTGAAAAATCTCTCCAAAGAGGAATTAATTACCATTCTAATGAAGCAACTAAGTGGGTTGGAAGTGGAAAGGAAAGAGATAGAAAGAGCTCTAGAGATTTGTGGAATAGAAAATCTAGAAGATTTTGCTAGGTGTCTGAGGGAAATTTCAAAGCCTATAATTATTGTTGCGAATAAGGTAGACTTGGAAAGTGCACAAAAAAACTACGAGAGACTAAAGGATAGGTACAAAAACATAATCCCAGCTAGTGCTGAGGCTGAGATTGCTTTAAGACTAGCTGCTGCTAAAGGATTAATAGACTACTTTCCAGGAAGCGAAAATTTTGTCATTAAAGGCAACCTAACCTATGAGCAACAAAAAGCGTTGGAATTAATAAAGGAAAATGTACTCAAAAAGTTTGGATCAACAGGGATTCAAAAAGCATTAAACTTTACAGTTTTCGAAGTGCTAGGTTACATAGTTGTCTATCCTGTTGCCAATAAAGATAGGCTCTCTGATACGAAAGGAAATATTTTACCTGATGCTTTATTAGTTAGAAAAGGAACAACACTTAAAGAGCTTGCATTTTCTATACATACAGAAATTGGGGAAAAATTTATTTGTGGCATTGATGCTAGAACTAAGATGAGGCTTTCATCTGAGTATGAGCTTAAAGATGGGGATGTAATTGAGATTGTTCATAGAGCGTGAAGTTTGATTAAGGAGCTATCGTGAATAAAAAGGTTTTGGTTTCTAAATATTCGCAACTTACTTCAAGAGAGGAAGGCACACTGTCAAAATTTCTGTTTTCTAGATATGAAAATGTATAGTTGCATGGTATCTCTATCTTTTTCGATGGTTTTGCTAAAAACTCGAAAGAACCTACAAGCTTATTGTTTTCATATTTACATACTAAATTTGCATTGCTGCTGCCTTTAATTTTCATATCTTTTACGCATCTTCCACCTCCTACATCTTCGATAACTATCTTAAATGTAGCAACTTCGTTCTTTCCTTTTTCGAAAATAAACCTTTTAGGATCAAACAAGAAAGAAATAACAAGAGGCGCTTTCTCGTTTTTTCCTAAACTTTTTATTCCCAAATTTTCAACACCACCATACCACTTTAAAGCCTCTTTCCTAGCAACATTTATAGTGAAATTTTTTGAAATTTTTGAAGTGTATAAAATTTTCAGAACTACAGGAATGTTCTTCATTTGCGTATATACTCTTTCAACTTTAACATTTGCCAAGAAGTAAGTTACATTTTTTCTCGGTAAAATTGAGGAAAAACTTCTCAAAGTAGTAGTTTCATTTAAAGGATTATAGGAGAAACTAAACAATTCAGGAGCAGCCTCTACCCATATTCTTACGTTCTCTAGTGAAATGTCATAAGGGTTACCGATTGTGAAATTTAAGTTGAAAAAACTGTTTGACTTCAAAGTTGTATTTCCATTGAACTTTGCTACTATACTTGCAATTTGACGGGAGGATTTGGAAGAAGGAGTAAACATAGCAAAAATAAGTACTACGAAAACAGTAGCGAGGCCAATAATTACTAGAAGAGTTATAGGAGAGCTCTTTTTCTCCTCGCTTGTTTGCCCACTGTTCATTTCTATTTTTATCTCCCATACTAATAAGAATGAAGTAGTGGGCTCGGTGGGATTTGAACCCACGACCCCCCGCTTTCCTAGGAGCATCGCCATATAAGGCGGGTGCTCCACCAGGCTAAGCTACGAGCCCAATATTAATTTTTTGGATTAGCATTTAAAATTCAATCTAAAGTTTAAAACCCTACAAAAAAATGAGGAATATGACCAATAAGCTTGAGATATTGAGAATCTTCCAAAAAGAGCCAGAGAAATACTGGAAAGTTGAATTGTTTGAAAGAGAAGGGTTTGAAAGAAAGCAGTGCAAAAATTGTGGAAAATATTTTTGGAGTCTAACTAATCAAGAAACTTGTAATGACTCATCCTGTAGATCTTACGATTTTATTGGTGATCCGCCAACGAAAAAGAGAATGGAGTATTTTGAGGCTTGGGAACGTATAAAAGACTTTTTTGTTAAGAGAGGTCATACTTTCTTGAATGCCTATCCAATATTATGTAGGTGGTGGCCCTCTCTCTATTTTACAGATGCAGGAATTGTAAATTTTTATAGGATTGATGAGAATGGTAACTTGAATTTTGAAGCTCCCGCAAATCCAACTATTATGCTTCAACCATGCCTTAGATTTAACGACATACAAAATGTTGGAGTAAATGGTAGATCTTATACCTCATTTTTGATGGTTCAGCAAACATCTCTTTTCGACGGGAAAAGCGGATATTGGAAAAATGAAGCTATTGAATTAGATTTTGAGTTTTTAACAAAAATTCTTGGAATACCAAAAGAAGAAATAGTTTTTATTGAAGATATTTGGCTTAGTCCAGTCGCATTTGGTCCGTCTCTGGAGTATCATGTAAGAGGTCTTGAGCTCGGAAATACTGTTTTTACTCAATTTGAGGGGACTCCTGAAAAGTACAGGGAAATGGAAGTTAAAGTAATAGACATGGGTGCAGGTTTAGAAAGACTAACATGGATAACACACGGAACTCCCACAAGCTATGATGTAGTTTTTAAACCGATAATCGAGAAATTGAAGAAAGTGATTGGAATAAATTATGATGAGAACCTTTTTCTCAAGTATGCTAAAATTTCTGGAAGGATAAATGTAGATGAAATAGAGGATATGATTTCCGCTAAGAAAAAAATAGCAACTCGGCTTGGTATATCATTAGAAGAGTTAGAAAAAAATATTGAACCATTACAAGCTCTTTATTCTATAGTAGATCATTCGAGGGCATTGCTTTTTGCTTTATCGGATGGCGCAGTAATAAGCAATGTTGGCGGTGGTTATAACTTGAGAGTTATTTTGAGAAGAGCACTAAGCCTTATAGATAGATTCAAATGGGATATTAATGTTTTAGACATAATGAATTGGCATGTTGATTATCTAAAAAAACTTTTTCCAAAACTTGAAGAGAGCAGAGAGTATGTAGAGAAAGCTATCAAAATCGAGATGGAAAGATATAAAAAATCTAGGGAAAAAATGAAGAAGATAGTTGAAATTTTACTCAAAGAGAATAGAACCCCAAGCGAAGAGGAATTGATTACGCTTTATGATTCCTATGGAATAAATCCCGAACTTCTCGTTGAAGCAGGCTTAAGGATAAACATTCCTCCAAAATTTTATAGCAAGGTTACAGAAAGACATAAGGGAGGAAAGTTAAAAGAACATGAATTAAAGTTTGATGTAAGCAGTTTACCACCAACTGAGATATTATACTATCAAAAACCAGAAGTTTTTGAATTTAACGCTAAAGTTTTAAAAGTGTTTGAAGGCAATTGGGTCGCGCTTGATAAAACTGCTTTTTATCCAGAGTCTGGTGGTCAGCTCCATGACGTTGGTGAAATTAATGGAATTAAGGTCTTAGACGTGAAAAAAATCAGAAAAGTGATTTTACATAAATTGGAAGAACCTATTGAAGAAGGCAAAATTGTTCACTGTGTAGTTGATAGAAAAAGAAGGGAAATTTTAAAGAAACATCATACGGCAACCCACATACTTAACGCGGCAGCTAGGTTAATCTTAGGTAAACATGTATTTCAGCATTCTGCCTTCAAAGGTATAGATAAAGCAAGGCTAGATATAACTCACTATGATGCTTTAAGTGAAGAAGAATTGGAAAAAATTGAAAGTTTGGCTAATCAAATTGTTGAAAGAGACTTAATAGTTAAAACTGAGATTTTGTCAAGACAAGAAGCCGAACAAAAATACGGATTTGGAATATATCAAGGAGGAGCTGTTTCAGAAAGAATGTTGAGAATAGTATCTATAAATGAAATAGATCATGAGGCATGCGGAGGCACGCATTGCGATTCAACAGGGGAAGTAGGATTCATAAAAATAATTAGGTCAAAGAGAATTCAAGATGGTGTTGTTAGAATAGAATTTTGTAGCGGGGAAATTGCTTTGAATTATTTGAAGGAAAAAGAGAGAATATTGAAGGAAGTAGCTGAAAAACTTGGTGTTGAAGAAGAAAAGGTTGTTGAAGCGAGTAAAAAATTGTTTGAGGAATGGAAGAAAGAAAGGAAAAGGTTGAGAAAATGAGAGACGAATTTGAAGAATTGAAAAAGAAATACAGAATTCTAAAAGAGGCGGCAAAAATTTTTAGAGTCGAAGACAAAGATTTACCAAGAGTTATTGAGAGATTCAAGAAAGAGTTAGAAGAAATGAAGAAGACTAACCAATGTAGCTAAGCTCTTCTTTCTTCTCCGTTGGTGGTAGATGAGAGCGCAAGAGTTGCGATTGCATAGCCTCTACTCTTCTCATGAATTCTTTCATTTCTTTTATTCTTTTCTCAAGCTTAGTGGTGTCAATCTTTAAGTTAAGAATATCAGAGAGCACCTTGAGAACAGCCTCTGCGCTTTTTGGATCGGGTAGAAAGGGCATTCCTGATGTTTCTCCCAATAAACAGGTTGCAGGGATGTCGTAATATTTCGCAAGGGCGACAAAAAGACCGGCTGCACCTACTATGCTCCCAACTCTTTGGCTTGTGTCAAAAACTATATTGTATTTTTGGTATTTCTTTTCGAGAGAAACATCGTTAACTGCCCCCACCACTTTTGGTCTTTCTGTTGGTATGCCAATGTTGAGTCCGCCTAGTGCGAATATTTCTTTAACGCCGAGCTGTTTTAAAAATCTTAAAACTTCTTCCACTATTTCATAATGTCCTTCCGGATCTGCACTTTGGCTATCTCCAATCATTATTATTAAATCATTTTGATTCTTGTTCTTTGCCTTCCAATAAAAAAATTCTGCTTTAATCATCTCAACTTGAGAGCCTCTTGGAATAACAGCAATGGGCATGAAATGTGAAGAAATAAGCTCAGCGAACTTTTTAGCTTTTAATTCCTCCACAAGATAGCCGGCAGCGACTCTTCCTACATTTCCAACTCCAGGTAATCCTTCTATAAAGATTGGATCCTTTAGTTTTGGTTTTTCAAAAACTATAATCTTAGTTGTCATATAATTAAGATTTTGTCTTACATATTTATAGCTTTAATACATTGCAAAACTCCATACTTCCTTCTCTTTGGCTCTTTCTCTTTCTTCCCATTGTTTTATCTCTTCTGAAGCTTTTTTGATCTTCTCAATAACTTTCTCTAACTTGTTGTTGTTAGGAATACCGCATGTATTTCCTACTCCAACAACCATTATTACATTTTCTTTGCTTTCTCTAATGTTTTCTTCTATTTTTTTCTTCACCTCAAATGCAGCGTTTAATATTTCTTCCTTCATAGGATAGAATGCTTCTTCTTGACTCATTTTTATTACATAGCTATCTAACGTTACCCCTCTCTTCGTTGCAATTTCTTCTATTATTGCTTTTTCTACTCCAATACCGCCTATAGCAACTCCCACACCTTCAGCTATTTCTCCCGTTTTTTCACTTTCCAACTTAACTGCAGCATCTACTGTTATGATTTTTTCAACTTTGAAGATTTTAACCAATTTTTCAACAACTCTTCCAATCTTACCTATTCTAGCTCCAGGTCCTTTGGCTTTAACGACTATTACTTTTTTTCCATTAATTCTTTCTAAAGTATATACGACGTCATCAATTTCCCTTGATCTATTACTCATCATTAAAGCAGCAACAAGTGCTCCTACTGAGTCTCCAATTGGTTGACCAGCACTAAAGGCTTCGATAGCTTTGTAGAGAGATTTAGAATATCTCTCTATTAGAGGCAATTGTATTTGAATGAGCAATCCTAATTGATAACTTTTTGTCTTTTCTATCAACTTGATATAATGTTTTACGGTTTTCGAAAGTTGGTGTAATGCTATTTGGGCTGAAAGTGCCGAGATAAAATTCCATTTTTCCTCTTCATTTAGATTCTTTGCCACTTTATCCGCAAAGTATCTGAATTTAAATTCTTCTTGATTGATTAGATGTTCCAGTTTCTTTATTATTCCAAAAGGATCTAAGGAGACAGGTGTTATGACGAAGAAGTCGAGGAAAGTTTTAATTTTACTTTCTTCTTCCTTACCTCCTCCAATTCTATCCAAAAGCTTTTTTCTACTCTTCTCATTTAATTCATCTAAAAGTTGGGAAGTTTTGAAAAACCTGCCCAAGAGTTGGTATAAAAGCAGACGCGGATAAAAAAACATCATAAAGAAGAAGATTACTAACCAAAAAATGTTAAAAATGTCGTATTGAAGTTGAAAGAGAGGAACTCTCATACTTTCATTTACTGATAGTAATGTAAATATAAATAGTTTTTTTACAAAATAAAGTTATGAAATGGAAGATTCTATTATTTATCTTTCTCTTACTACTCCTTGCTGTTTTTCTTCGTTTGAAGCCCCTAGAATCCCCCTTTGTAAAGCTACCATCTTTTCCATCCGTGACCGGTTTTTTCTCAACTCTTTTTTCTTCTCAGAAACCAGTCAACTTTAACCTTTATCTAGATGAAGATATGAAAGAGAAGCAGATCCTTCGTTTGCTCAACGGCACTCTTGTTATTGACGGGCTTTGCGTAACTCCTATAGCAATAGGAAAACTCCTCATTCAACTACCTTCTTTAGATTGCAAAGTAGAGGCTCAAGTTTCTAAAGGTGAAGTGAAAATGGAGGGGAAGAATATATCGGTAGAGGCTCATACTTACTCTCTAAAGATTAACAACGTGCTTTACCAAACAGGAGAGAAAACAACATTTAAAGCAATTGTTAATTACTTTTCCGCTCCTATCTTCATACAGTCCATGGTGATCGAAAACTTTAAAGGAAAATTGGAGAAACTCTTAAACGGACAAATTTCAACAGTTATTAACTTTCCTCCATGTGCTAAAGTTCAACTATTAGATTTTAGTGGAGAGATTCTAATTTCCAATCGAACACTATTAAAAGGAGTAGCTAGAGTAAACTATTGGTGTGAAAAATGATAAGAAGTAGGTATGAACCAGAAAACATAGCACTCTTTGTAGATGGACCTAACATGCTTAGAAAAGAATTCTCCATAAACCTAAAAGAGCTCAAAAAAAGAGTTTCTAGGTATGGTAGAATTGTAATAGCAAAAGTTTTCATCAATCAATTTGCACCAGAAAAGCTGATAGAGGCAATTATAAACGAAGGATTTGAACCAAAAGTAGTATTGGCAACAAAAGAAGATGAGGGAAACGATGTAGATGTGACTTTGGCAGTTGAAGCTATGGAGGCAATTCTAACAAAAGATATTCAAATAATTGCTTTAGCAACAAGAGATGCGGATTTCTTACCATTAATACAAAAAGCAAAGGAATATGGTAAAAAGGTTATAGTTTTTGGTGCTGAGCCAGGATTTTCTTCTAGCTTGAAGAATTCAGCTGATATAGTTGAAATTTTAACTTAACTTTTCTATCATCTTTATAACTTCCGAAATATTTGCTCTTCCTCTTACTTTAGAAAGCACTACTCCAATCAACTTCTTTTTATCAGCAACTTCTTTTCTTGTTTCTTCAATTATTTTTAGAATTTCTTCTTTTGTTAATGGAATTAATCCAAGTTCTTTTACTGCCTCTTCAACAGATTTACCCTCATTCATCTTTTTCAGTATGTCGTATGCAGCTTCCTTGAACACAAACCCTCTGTTTAATGCATCAAAAAATTCAATTAATCGTTCTTCTTTTAGTTTAATTTCTACTTTCTCTTTTCTTTCAATTTCTTTTAAGGTTGAAGAAAGAACACTTGCAATAACAGTTGGTTCAATTTTTGGAAATTTTCTTGCTAAATCTTCAAAAAAGAAAAAGTAATCTGTTTTCAACAAACTTTCTATCAAACTTTTTGATAGTTTGTACTCTTTTTCATATCTTTCTATTCGTTTGTTGAGTAGCTCAGGTATTTCTAAATTCTTCAAAATATCTTCAGTTTTTATTGGTTTTATGTCTGTTTCAGGATACATTCTTTCTGCTCCTGGTAAAGGTCTCATGAATTCTGTTGTACCGTCTTCCTTTGCTGCCCTAGTTTCTTTTTGGACTTTTTCACCTTTTTTTATCAATTCGAGTTGTCTCTCAACTTCTTTTTCTATAACTTTTGATATCAAACTAAGTTTCTGCACTCCCTTTATTTCAACTCTTTCACCACCGCTTATAGAAACATTAACATCTTGCCTTATTGCTCCGATTTGTTTTCTAATCTTTCTTGTAGAGGATGCTATCAAGAAAATTTGGTAAGCTATTTCTTCTATTTCTTTTGGCTCAAAACCTTCTATAACTCCAGTATCAATCTCTACTAAAGGAATTCCAAGTCTATTTAGTTTGTAATAAACATTTCCATTTTCTTCTCTGTCTATCGCAGCCGCATCTTCCTCCAAGCAAATTTGAGTTATTGGAATTTTCTTTCCTTTAAATTCAAAATAACCATCAAATCCTATTATCATTGTTCTTTGAAAACCAGAAGTGTTGCTCCCATCAATAACAGTTTTTCTCATCACAAAAATTTGTTCTGGTATTCTACAATTAAATAACTTTGCAATTTGTAGTGCAACTTTTAAAGCCTCTTCATTTGGATTGTGTGGAGGTTCTTCATCTAATTCAACAAGACAACTTTCATTTTTAAAAACTTCGTAAAAGAAAGTTCTATTTCTCAAATATTCAAATTGAGCAGCAACATCCACTTCTCCCAACTCGCTAGCAACTGGATGCAATTTTCTTTTAACAATTGCTATTGGTTCTTTTTCTTTCATGCTAGAAGAACAATCGCAGAAAAGTTTTTTGTCTACATCTAACTGGAAATGAATTTCTAAGCCAACTTTCAATCCTAACTCTTTATAATTCATACTCAATTCTCTCATTTATTTCTCCTGCAATATTTGTAAGCATCATCTTTTTTATTTCGTTCATATCTTTCGTATGTCCCAAGACAAACATTAATTTTACTAATGCTGTTTCAATTGTCCAATCGCAAAGACTTCCTATAACACCAGCTTTTTCTAAAATTCTTCCTGTAGAATAGACATTCAAATTCAATCTTCCATAAATTGTTTGAGGAGCAAAAACAATTGGAATGCCTTTTTCTATTAACTCTTTTATTACAGGTAGAAAATTCTTTGCTAATTTGTCATTTCCTGGATTTATTCCAATATGACCTAAACCAGTAGCAGCTATGACTATACCTTCATAAAATTTGCTCATTTCTCTCAAAAATTCTGGTTTTGACCCAGGATGAAAATAAAAAACTCCAACATTTGGATTAATATTAGTATCAAGCTTTAACTTTCTACTTTTGTCTCTTTTCTTAAAGTTTGCTGTGAGATACTCTATTCTTCTTTCAAAGTAATTGACCCTTGCTAGAGGAGAAATGTTTATTGACTTAAATGCATCTCTTCTACTAGTATGCATTTTTCTAACTTTAGTACCTCTATGAACAGCGCAATAATCATCATTTGAACTTTCATGCATGCAAACAACAACTTCTGCTATTTCTCCTTTAGCAGCAAACAAAATAGCAGAAACTAAATTTACTCTATTGTCACTACTTCCCCTGTCACTGCTTCTTTGGGCGCCTACTAAAACTACTGGTACTGGCAAGTCTTGTAACATAAAACTTAAAGCTGCGCTTGTATAATGCATTGTATCAGTTCCGTGCATTAAAACAACACCATCAACTCCACTTTCAATTTCTTTAGCAACTTCTTGAGCGATAATTTTCCAGTGTTCAGGTTGCATATCTTCGCTAAACAAATCAAAAAGTTTTCTTACTTTTATGTTTGCTATTTCTCCTATTTCAGGAAAAGCTTCTATTAATTCCTCTGGAGAAAATGATGGGAAAACAGCTCCAGTTTTATATTCAACTTTACTTGCTATTGTTCCCCCGCACGCTAAAATTGAAACAGTAGGTTTACTTGGATCGAATTCTTTATGCTTTTGTTTCTCTAATTTTTGTTCCTTCTTTTTCTCTATCAATTCAATTTTCAAATCGTCTCTAAATTTTATTCCTATATTATAGCCATTATTCATTTTGAGAACAATAACATCGTTCTCTACAAACTCTGTTCTTGGCATCAAAATTCCTTCTATAGAATCTACTCTTATTTTGTCTCCAATAGAAATACCTTTGTTCTTTAAAATCTCATAAATGTCCATTAAATTATTCTTGTTTCAAAAAATAAAAAAGAAAAAGAAAGAATTAGCCAATAACAAGAAAGCTCCACCAAGGTCTATTTACTTTTATTGTACTGCCATCAGTTGCTGATATCTCATAGTTTACACTAACATTTACTGGAATAATTCCTAGTAACCTTCCTCGTTTTGCTGCAGCTACTATGTAAACTGGCTTATTTTCCTTTCTTTCTAATTTCATTTCTCTTATTTGTTCTCTTATCCTGGCTCTAATTCTGTCTGGAGTTTCTCTAATTGTTTGATTCGTATCTGCATCTTCTATTGTATTGTTTTTAACTTTTAGTGGAATTATTGACTTAACAACAACACCCTCTACGCTTATTGTTACATAATCTCCAGGTTCTATTGTAATGTTTTTACCATTTACTGTTACTACAATTCTTGTTACATTGAATAATGTTTCGTTTTCCCACTTTACATGTCTTGCAACTACAACTTCTTTAATTTCTTCCATTCTTTCCATGTTTATTTCATGAATCTTTTGAACAAATTCTTTAACAAGTTCCTTTCTTTTTTCGTTGTATTCTTTAATCACTTGTGCAAGTTCTCTTCCTGTTAAGTTTTGAGATGTTATATTATTGAGTAGTTCTTCCCTTAAATTTTTCATCCCTTCTAAGAATTCGTCTACACCTTGTGCTTTCTTTACTGCCGATTCTAAAGCAATAAATGGAACAATTCTTGCTGGTCGTGGGAAACATTCTTTATTCCTTTCTCTTAATTCTACCAGTTGGTTGAGAAGTTCTTCCATTCTTGATTGGTTTTTCTCTTCTTTCATCTTCTCTACAAATTCTTTCATCTTCTCTCTTACTTCTCTACAAATGGTAATTTTAGTTGCGTTAATAGGATATTTTGGAAATCGACCAGGACCACAAACACATCTTCCTTCCACACACATTGGAGTATCCCCACCAATAACTGCAGGGCAAAAGATGTGTAAACAGTCTTCATCCCTTGAGCAGTTTTTGATTTTTATGAATTTTTCTTCTAAAATCTCCCAAACTTTTCCCTCTTCCTTTCTTAATCTTGCTTCTATTTCTGTCTCGTTGAACTCAAAAGGCGTAGCAGTTGCAGTAGTTTCTCTTCTTTCTAAAGATCTTTGCTGTGCTAGAGCTATCACTGGCAAAAGTAGAGCTATTATCAATATTAAAACTAAGACCGTTTTTTGCATACTTCTCACTAAACATGTTTTAAACTTTTGCATTAAAAAATCTCAAGATATTCAAAAATTATACTCTGCTTATAAATCCTGGTCTAGGAGAATATATGACGCCTTCTTGCTGCATTTTCCTCAAAATCTCTTCTATATCTTCAATTCCGCTCGATTTCGCCTTTTTCACTATTTCATCAAAAGGAATTTCCTTGCCGTAAGTCTTCTCTAACTCCTCTATCAATGAAATTACAGTTCTTATTTTACTCCTCTGCATTGCGGTGGCTCTTGCACCTTCTACTCTATCAATATCTATAGTACCAATTTGTGGTTCAAAGCCAAGTTGTCTTAGTGAAACGCTCATTAATCTTATAGCTCTTAGTGCATCTTCCCTACTTACTTCGTTTCTCAATTGAACTCTTGCTGAAGCTTCAGCCAATCTTACTAAGGCTTCATATTGTCTGAAAGTTATGGAAACTGGAGAACCTTCTACATACTTACTTCTTAGATTAAGAAAGAATTTTTTGATCTCTTCCGCTGCTTCAGGAGTTAATTTGGGATGACAATTCTTTCTGGCATATGCTACATACTTTCTAAAAAGTTCAGGTGGAATAGGAGGTTGTGCTGCTTCTCCTCCGAAATGTCGCGCTTGTAGGATGTGAGATACAATTTTTTCGTCAGTTTCTGGATTAGGTATGTCTCTTATTGCAAATTTCAAATCAAACCTGCTCAAAATTGTTTCAGGAACCTCAATTTGCTCTTTAATAGGTAGATAAGGATCAAATCTTCCGAATTTTGGATTTCCACCAGCCAGGATTGATGTTTTTGCAGGCAGTGTGGCAACTATATTTGCTTTGGCTATAGATATTTGTCCCATTTCCATTGCTTCATGCATAGCTATCATGTCTTGTTTTTCTATCTTTTCGAATTCGTCTATTGCGAGTAGAGATTTATTGCAGAGCACTAAAGCACCAGCTTCTAATACCCAACCGCCAAAAAGCTCTTCATCTCTTACTACAGTAGCTGTTATGCCAACACCTGTTATTCCTTTTCCACTAACATATCTCGCTCGAGGGATTAAAGTAGATGCAACCTTCATCAGCTGGCTCTTAGCTGTTGATGGATCTCCTATTAGTAGGATATGAATTTCTCCTCTTACTCTAGATTTATCTTTCTGAATATGTTCTTCTCCTCCAAAAAGTTGTAGAGCAATAGCCAATTTAATATCCTCCAGTCCATAAATGGTTGGTGCTATGGAAGCGACAAGTTTATCATAAATCTGAGGATCTTTAGCAAGCTCGATTATTTTCTTTTCATCTTCTTCTGTAATTTCTATTTCTTCCCACTCTGTTTCTACGCTCTCTACATGAATAGCATCTAAATATATTTCCATTTGCTTCGAAATGCCACCTTTTACTTTTCTTGGCAATTGCCTTAGTATACCAGTAACTTTTATTCTATTTCCAGGGTCGGTTTTAAACTGCATTTTAGGGGTAACTAGATCCTCTTTTAAGTAAACTATTAAATCTGAAGGTCTTTCCCCACTCGTTATTTCGAATGGCTCTTCTATTACAATCCATCTCGTATCATAAAACTTCTCACTAACTTGTTTAAATCCCTTCTTGTTTCCACAATTAGGACAAGCATCCGGACCTTTCAAGCTTCTAGCTTCTTGTTTAACTACGATTAGCTCGTTGCAGGAGGGACATTGAAAAGTTATTTCGTAAACTTCTGGCCGAACCTCACTTGCTCTTTTAACAATTCCATCAACAACTATTAACTTACCAATATGTTCTGCTCTTAAATTTCTTATTCTAACGTTCCTATCCTCAGGAAGATTAAAAAATCTCAAGTGAAATCTTTTATCGCTGAGAAGAGGATCTAATTCGCCTAAAGAGCTTTCAACAACAGTTAATAGTTCATCCGGATTTTCAAGTAGATAATCAGCAATTTCAATGTCATACTTCTCTAGTTCATGAAAGTCTATTTCTATAGAATTTCTCCCCTCATTCAACGCTACTAAAATTTTATCTTTATAGTAGTCTTCCAGAAATGTTAAAAATTTTTCCACTAGCTTTTCTTTCTCCATGTTGAAATTTAAAGAAACTTATTTAAAGTTTTTCATGAAAGTATGAAGATTTAAAAAAGAAGAAAAAAGCTACAATTTTTCGAAGGCTTTAATTTCTTTCAGTTTCTTATACACTCTTTCTATCGCTTTCTTAATTTCTTCAACCTTTCTAGTCCCCGTGCATACTATCTTTCCTGAACTAAAAAAGAGAAAGGCAACCTTTGGTTCATCCATTCTATAAACAACACCGGGAAACTGCTCCGGTTCATATTCTGTGTTTTCTAGCTCAAATGCGATTTTATCCAGGTTAATTCCTTCTTCAAACTTCGCTGATGCTACTATGTTCTGAATTTCTACCTTATAATTTGGAGGAATTTTCACGCCAGCCTTTCTAAGCTTCCTGAAAATTAGTCGAATTGCCTTTTTTAATTCTTGCATGCTCCTGGTTCCCGTGCATACTATCTTTCCTGAACTAAAAATAAGTGCTGCTGCTCTTGGTTCATCCATTCTATAAACAACACCGGGAAACTGCTCAGGTTCATATTCTGTGTTTTCGTCGAGTAACTTGTTTAGAGGAACCTTAACTCCGAGAGAAATAGATGCTACAATGTTTTCCACTTTAATATCGAAGTCTGTCATTTTTTTCACCATACGAATGTTGTTTTGCACGTTTTTATCTTTTTATCTTTAATTGCTATTAAAACTCTAGCAAAAAACTATTAAGCTTGAAAAGAGGTACTATGAAAACTCCTTGAAAGTTGTAAATTCCCTCATCGTAAAGTGTGAGGAGAACGGGAATAACTCTTTTATTTAGACCGATAAGAGACTGTTTGATAGCTTCAGCCCTTTCTATTTGTTTCTCAGCCGCTTTTCTTAATGCAGATAGTTTATATCTTCCTTTTCTCCACTGCTTGCAATCTACTACGAAAAGCAAATTTCCCTTCTCAGCTATTATATCGATTTCAAATCTTTTTGAGGTTTTAATTCTAAAGTTTTTCATTGTTCTAAAGTTATGTCTTTGGAAGATTTCTTCTACTTTCTCTTCAAACTCCTTCCAATTTACAGCACTCAATATTTCCTCTACATTCCTACCTTCTCTTATCATCTCTTCAATATCTTCAAGCTTCATATTTTTTATAGTTAATAGCAATAAAGAGCGAAAATAAAAGAAATAATGGAAAAAAGGTGAGGTGTTAGAATGATTATTGCTGGTATAGATGAAGCTGGAAGAGGAGCAGTAATTGGACCAATGGTTCTAGCTGGTGTTTCCATCGAAAGCAAGGACTCAAAGAAGCTTAAGAAAATGGGAATCAGGGATTCAAAAGAGTTAACTCCCGAAAAAAGAGAGGAATTAGCAAAAGAATTAGAAAGAATGGTGAAGGAAATCGTAGTAATCAAAGTTTCTGCTTGTAAAATTTCCTCGTTTAAAGCTAAAGGAATAAACCTTGATAAGCTAGAAGCTATGAAGATTGCAGATATTATTAGCATTCTTAAAGCCGAGAAGGTATACGTTGATTCTATAGAGCAAAACTGTGAGAAGTTCGAGAGAATGATAAGGGAATTTTTACCGAGAGGTAAAAGTGTAAGATTGGTTGTAAAAAATTATTTAGACGAAAGCGTACCGATAGTTTCTGCAGCTTCTATAATAGCTAAGGTCGAAAGGGATCGGGAGATAGAAAAAATCAAAAGAAAAGTAAACTTCGATTTTGGAGTTGGATACTCTCACGATGAAAGAACGAGAGTTTTTATTGAAAAGATTTTACAAACAGAGGAAGCTCCCCCTCCCTATTTGCGGATCCATTGGGAAACAGTTGAGGATATAGCAAGAAAACTTTTAGAGGAAAATAAAAAGATTAAAAGTTGGGTTTTTAGAGAGGTATTAAAGCAGGATTCGTGGCAAAAAAAGATAAAAGATTTTATTGTAAAGAAAATTATAAGGGGGGAGGAAAATTAAGAAAATATTGCTTACGTTAATTTTCCTTTTAGGAATTTTTTCTGGTGTAATTTCTTTCTTTTCTTCCAATTTCCTTCTTTCCTTTTCTATTTCCCTTACCGTTTATTTCTCCTGTTATCTTGCTTTTGGAAAACTCTTTAAGTTTGAAGAATTCGTAAGAGAAACAGCACTTGGATACTTTGGTTTATGGTTTGTGACATGGACAATCCTTATGAATTTGTTGTAATTTAATAATGCTTTTAAAACTAAAATATGAGAATTTTAGCTTGTTCGGATATTCACTCCCCAATTTTTTACCAGGAATTTATAAAATCTTTAGAATCTTTTAGTGAGAAAGTCGATTTAATATTGCTAGCTGGAGATATGGTTGAAAGGGATACTCTTGAGAAGGAGGTAGAAGAATATAGAAAAATATACAACTCTTTTTTTGGAAAATTTTTTGTTCCGATTGTTGCTGTGTTCGGAAACACCGAATTTGAAGAATATCGTGAAAGAATTAAGAAAGAGGTTGGTATAAGATTTTTAGATGATCAATCTATAGAGCTTAAGATAGAAGAAAAAAGCGTGTTAATTTTTGGCACAACAGGAAGCTTGGATGAACCAACTAGATGGCAAAAGACTCATCTTCCAAACATAACTCAGATTTATAAAGCGAGAGTGGAAAAAGCTAGGTCTTGTCTGAAAAGCTATAAAGGTTTCAAAATTCTCCTTACACATTATGCTCCAACTTATAAAACTCTAGAAGGAGAAAATCCTCTTTTCTACTCCAATCTTGGAAGTCTTGAGATGGAAAAAGTTATTTTGGAAACTAGACCAAATCTAGTCATTCATGGTCACGCCCATCTGGGGAAAAGGTTTGCCTGGATTGATACAGTTCCTGTTTACAACGTAGCTTTTCCGGCTAATAAAAATCTCGTGATAATTGATACAGAAAAAATAAAACCAGGACTACAGAAGTTTGTCTAAGCTTCTGCTTTTTTCTTCGGCTTTGGTGAAATACTCCCAACTTTCGCTCCTGGAGGAGCATTTCTACTAACAAACTTTGATGGTCTCGGCCTCTTTCTTTTACCACCCCATGGATGATCTACAGGATTCATTACTACGGCTGCTGTCCTAGGAAATAGCTTCCCTCTTGCATGTAATGCGATATATTTCTTTCCAGCCTTTACCCAGGGTTTTTCGATTCTACCTGCATTAGAAGGAATTCCTATGGTTGCTCTACATCTCGCATCTAATACTTTTTGTTTTCCTGAGGAAAATTGAACTACGACCTTATTCCCACTTTTCCCTATAACAATACCAAAGCTTCCAGCGGCTCTACAATATTTTGGTCCAGAACCAGGATAGCTTTCGATTCCAAAAATTTTTGTTCCTTCTGGAATTTTTCCTAGTTCAACAACATTTCCAGGGGCTATTTCCCCATCGTACTTTATTACCTGCCCAACATAAGCTCCTTCTGGTGCGATTTGCAAAATTTCTCTTCCTCCAATTTTTACTAGCATTACCAGTGCTGATCTACCAGGATCATGAAGAATATCTTTAATCACTCCTTCGCCCACACCATCGTAATACTCAACTTTACCTAAGTATCGATGAGAAGGAGCTCTATATCTTGGTCCTCCTTTCCCTCTCGCTCTAGCAATTATACGCTTTCCCATTCAACCACCTACAATATCCCCAATTTAACAGCTACATCACTTGCCTTAAATTCTTTCTTCAATTTTATAAACGCTTTTTTCTTTCCATCTCTTGTTATTAAGGTATTCACTTTTTCAACTTTAACTCCGAAAAGTTTTTCAAATGCTTCCTTTATTTGTTGTTTGTTCGCTCTTCTATCTACGATAAAAACTATTTTGTTTTCTCTTTCAATCATTCCAACAGTCTTTTCTGTTATCAGTGGATATAGAAGAACTTTAAAAGGATCCATATTTTTCACCCAGTTTTAAAATTGCCGATTTTGTGAAAATCGTCAATCTACCAGGTTTGCCACCAGGAGCTAGTTGTTCAACAGATAAATCCTTAGCTAGTACCACTTCGCATCCTGGTAAATTTCTAACAGCCTTACCTATTCCTCTATCTTCGTTAACCACAAACAAAATTCCAACTTTTTTCTTGTATTTTCTACCTCTCATTTTTCCCTTGCCTGCTCTAACTTTCTTCTTTTTAACTCTTTCTAATTCTTTTTTCAATCCAATTTTCTCTAAAAATTCCACAATTTCCTTGGTTTTTTTGATTTCTTCAAGTTTATCATCAACGACTATTGGTAATTCTTTTATCTCATCTACATTATGTCCTCTGGCTTTTACGAATTCTTTCAGAGACGTAGCAGCTATTGCAGAAATTATTGCTTTTATCCTTTCTTTCTTGTTAATTTTTTGATACCAATCTTTTTCTGGCTTGGGCGGATGTCCTGGCCTACCTCCTTTAGTTTGAGGAGCAACTCTTGCTTGCCAAAATAGGAAAGGAACAGTTTTGCTGTGTAATCTTTGATGTCTTGCTATTTCTCTGTTCATCATTGTATACCTAGAGCGTCTCTTCCCATGATAATGGGCAGAAGTTCTCATTCCAGAGAGCTCATTTGGCCCGTAAGGCTGTCTTTTATGGCTTTGAATAGCCAGAAAAGCTCTTAGTATCAAATCTTCTCTTACAGGTTGATTAAACACTTTTGGTAGTTCAATTTTTTCAATTTCCCTCCCATCTATTCCAAAAACACTAACCATTTTATCCCACCTCTATCCTTTTCACCTCATAAGGTAGTACAGGCGGCTCTTTAGATCTAATTGCTTTTCTTATCATAATTAATCTTTTTTTACTTCCTGGCACAGAACCTTCTATAAGAATGAAAGAAGACTTTATAATTCCATACCTTTTAAATCCTCCTTTTGGATTTATCTCATTTCCATTACCAAGTTTAACGATTCTCTTGTTTAACTCTGTTCTCGTTTGAAAACCCATTTGACCTGCCATAGGAACAGTCCACCTGACTTTGCCTGGTCTTTCTTGGCCTAAGCTTCCTACATGTCTTCTCTTTTCTTTTGCCTTTCTTCCTTGAATTTTAACACCAAATCTTTTTACAGGACCCTGAGTTCCCTTACCCTTTGTAACAGCTATAACGTCGACTATTTCCCCTTCTTTAAAAATCTCGCTTACAGAGATCTCCTTTCCTAAAAGGCTTAGCGCATACTCGATTTTTTCTTTTGCATCTTTCCCCCCAATTTCAATTTCAAAAACTTCCGGTTTTTTCTTTCCAATTCCAGCTTTTTTCGGTTGTGTTGCAACTATCAGTCTTACATTCGAAATCTTATCAACCAATTTTTTCATTTCTTCAATTTTTCCATCAGAATAGTTAGAATTAATTTTTACTTTTCTCTCTAGCTCCTTGGGTAATTCTTTGGCGTATACTTCTGTTAAGGCCTTCAAACCTTTTATCGTTTTTTGGTATATTCTAACACCAATAACTTTGAGAGGAGGCGCCTCTAGAACGGTTACAGGGATTGAAATTTGAAGTCCATAAGTTGGTGAAGTTTTCCTGTTATCTAAAGCAATTACATGCCCCATTCCAACCTTATAGGCAGCAAAGGCAAGGGGAATGGTTTTATCTAAAGAAGGATAAGTATCTATGTTTGGATAGATTCTTGCAGCTCTCTTCCTAGGGTAAAACGCGAGGCTTCCCTCTCGTGGTTTTTTTATGTCCGGCATTTGATCACCGATGATTTTTATTTCTATGCTTTAATTTATACCTTTAAATTTAAGTCAACAATATTCTTAAACTCAAAGTTTAAAACCAGATTATGGAATGTCATTTTTGTAAAATAGCTAGAAAAGAAATCTCAAGCAAGATAGTTTATGAAGATGAAAATTTTGTTGCTTTTCTAGACATCTATCCTAGAAGTAAAGGAATGACGCTTGTTATTCCTAAGAAACATGTTAAAAGCCTTGATGAAGACGAGGATTTATCAGGAAGACTCTTCCTTACTTGCATAAAAATCGCACGAGCCATAATGAGGGCTCTTTCTCCGAAAGCCATAGCTATTGCATATTTACCTTCTCACGTTGAGCATTTGCATCTAAGAATTTATCCTTATTTTGAGAACGAAATTCCACTAATAGAAAACAAGCCTGTAGAAGTAAAAAAAGAGGAATTGGAGAGGCTTGCAGAGACAATTAGAAATAGTATGGAAGGAGAAGTTGTGCAAAAAACAGAAACCGCAAAAGAAAGCAGAGATAGAAGCGAGGAAGAAATTTTTTGGCTTAAAAGAGATTGGCAGATTGCCTAATGTAAAATTGGTATGAGCGGTGGGGGTTGTATAATGACTAAAGAAAAATTACCGGAACCCGAGGGGGTTTGTCCATACTGCGGAAAACCTATTTACATAGGTTTTCTCAAGCACATTGCTATTTGTAGGTTCAAACAGCAACAATAATCTTTACTCGCTAACTCGTGGCGCCACAACCATAGATATCCTTGCCTTACCTTCATACTTAAAATCGAGTCTCATTGGGTAATCTTGTGCAAACTTTAATGTTACTTCATCTGCAATTTTCGCAGCCTTTAGTATTTTTTCAAGGTAGTCGAGGGGATATTTTGCTTTACTTTCCTCTTTGACTTGTAGATCTATGAGACCTTCATCTCCTTCTCTCAATTCAATTTCTGTTTGACTAACATCTCCTTCTGCCGATATTTTAAAATATTCTTTAGTGGCTTGAAAGGTTATAGCGTCAGTTATTACGCTTGCATCCTTAATAGCATCTTCCAAAACATCAGGCTTTAACGTTGCAACTACCTTAAATTCTAGCTGTTCTATAGGAGGTATTTCTTCTCTTGTTAACTGTAATAAAGGAACAACAAATCTTCTTTTAACTCCATTGTGAATTGTAAGAAGCATTTTGTTTTCCACTAACTCTAGGCTAATTTTCTCCGAGCCTCTAGCTCTTTTTAGAAGGGAGAGAAAGTTTGTCATATTCAATCCTATTTCCTTCTCCTCTTCTACATTGTACTCTTCAAATGCATCTTTTGATATCAGCAAATCTATAACAGCAACCATTGCTCTATCAGCTGCTGTTAGACTAATTCCCTCTTTTCCAAATTTTAGTATACCTTCGTCAATTATTTCTGCGGCTGTTGCAATTGTTGTTATTAACACCTCAGGTTCGGCAATAGTTGCTTTCATTTTCTCACCATAAATCTAGTTATAAGAGCTTTAAATATAAACTTTCTACCTTTTTCCATAGTTCCCAGTCCAAACCTTCCATACTCTGAATGAAGTCCGCAATTATCTCGTCATCAATTTTCCTACAGAAAACTCTTACTAGCTCACCAGCTTTGACTTTAAAATTACTGATAATACTTATTTCACCAGTTTCATCTTCAAGAATAAAGCGATTATTTTCTACTTCTTTAATCCTACCTACTAAAGAAAACTTAGTATCCTCTTTTCCTATAGATCCTACTTTCCTCATTTTATAGAAGTCCATGTGAATGATTGGGCTTAAACTTTTAAAGTTTTTAAGGGATAATAATAATAGTGTTTAAAACTCGCTTACGCTTATCTAGGGTGATAAAATGCCTCAACAAGCTTACTTGGCTCAAATAGGAGGACAACCAGTATTAATATTGCCAGAGGGTACAGTTAGATCAACAGGAAGAGATGCTCAGAAGGCTAACATAGCGGCAGCTAAGGCAGTAGCTGACATAGTTAGGACAACACTAGGACCAAAAGGAATGGATAAAATGCTAGTAGATTCAATAGGCGACATAACGATAACAAACGACGGAGTAACAATTCTAGAAGAAATGGAAGTCGAACATCCAGCAGCAAAAATGATGGTAGAAGTGGCTAAAACACAAAATGAGGAAGTTGGAGATGGAACAACAACGGCAGTAATTCTTGCAGGAGAGCTTTTGAAAAGAGCGGAAACGCTTTTAGATCAAGAAATTCATCCTACAGTGATAACTAAAGGTTATCAATTGGCCAAGGAAGAAGCACTGAGAGTTTTAGATGAACTAGCTATTCCAATTAAGATTGATGATACAGAAACTTTGAAAAAAATAGTTGTTACTTCTATGTCCGGAAAATCGGGAAAAGAGGCTGCACCAAAGATTGCAGAGCTAATTATAGAAGCTGTTAGAACTGTGGCAGAAGTGAAAAATGGTAAGTTAAAGATTGATAAAGACAATATAAAAAGGGTTAAAAAACATGGGGCTTCTGTCGAAGAAACGCAGTTAGTAAGAGGAATAATTGTTGACAAAGAAATAGTTCATCCACAAATGCCAAAGACAATTAAGAATGCGAAGATAGCTTTACTAGATTGTCCACTTGAAATAGAAAAAACAGAAACAGATGCTCAAATCAGGATAACATCACCAGAACAGTTACAAGCCTTCTTAGAGCAGGAACAGAAAATGTTAAGAGAGATGGTAAATAAAATAGCTGCAGTTGGAGCCAATGTTGTATTTTGTGAGAAAGGAATTGATGATTTGGCCCAGCATTACTTAGCAAAGAAAGGAATAGCTGCTTGCAGAAGAATAAAGCGTTCTGATTTAGAAGCTTTAGCAAAGGCTACAGGAGCAAGAATAGTTAGCAATCTAGATGATCTAACAGAAAAAGACTTAGGTTATGCTGAGTTGGTTGAAGAAAGAAAGATTGCAGGAGAAGCAATGACCTTTGTTATGGGATGCAAGAATCCAAAAGCAGTAACAATTCTTGTAAGAGGGAGCACAGAGCATGTGGTTGATGAAATTGACAGAAATGTTGAAGATGGAATAGGAGCATTAGTATCGGCTCTGGAAAGTGGTAAAATAGTTCCGGGTGCAGGAGCGATTGAAGCAGAGTTAGCAAGAAGGATAAGAGAATTTGCAGAAAAGTTCTCAGGAAGAGAGCAGTTAGCCATTCAGGAATTTGCGAACGCTTTAGAAATAGTTCCAAGGACGCTGGCAGAGAATGCTGGTTTAGATCCTATAGATATTCTTGTCGAGTTGAGAGCGGCTCATGAGCAAGGCAAAATAAATTATGGAATAGATGTTTTTTCAGGAAAGATTGTTGATGCATTGGAAGCAGGAATAATAGAACCTCTTAAAGTGAAATCCCAGGCAATAAAAAGTGCTGCAGAGGCTGCAGAGATGATATTAAGGATAGATGATGTTATAGCTGCGAGCAGAATAGGAAAAGAAGAAAAAGAGAAAGGAAAGAAGACGGAGACGCCAAGTGAAGAATACTAGTCTTTTTCCTTTTTTCTTTTTTGAGGTTACGGGGTTAGAAATTAGAGAGAAGAACATTTAAATAATTCAAATCAATTAAGAGTATGGAGACTGAGGTTGAAAAAAAGCAAGAAGAGTTTGAATTAATTCCTGTGACTCCATTGAGGAGATTGGAGAAAAGAATCGAGGAATTAGAGAAAAAAGCTTCTATAAATGAGAGAGAGCTTTACAAGGAGATTATCCAGATTATTAGAATGAATCAGGAGATTGTAGATGCTTTAATAAAAGCTAATGATGCTTTGAGAATAGAGCTTTCTAAACTTCCATTAAAACTAGAGGAGTTGGTAAAGAAGCTCGACGAGCTTATAGAACTTATAAAGAGTGCAGGGGAAGAAGAGGCAAAACCTCAGCTTGAGAGTAAACCACTTATAGAAAAAATCGAGAAACTTACAGAAATTAACAACAAAATACTGGAAAACAATGAGACATTAATATCTTTACTAGAGGAGATTTCAAGAAAGCTGGCAAGGCCTTTACCACCACCTAAACCTCCTTTTCCTCTTAAAACTACGCAGTGAATAGGTGATTAAGATAAAGGCAATCTCAGAGATAGTTTCTGTTGTTATGATAATAGCCATTTCTATCGGTTTAATTTCTGCAGCTTACATGTATGGTTTACCTCTCTTACAGAAATCTCAAGATAAATCAACACTTGAAAGGGTAATCAGTTTTTTCAATTATTATAATCCATCTTCTTTACCGAGAAAAATAGAGTCTGTTGCAGCTACAGGCTCTACAGAAGTTTTAACTTTGGATGCTCAAGGCGTGTGGGAAATTCACCCTTTTGATGATCCCTCTCCTCTCAACAATTCTATTGTCTTTTCTTTTTTTTCAAGGGTAACGAATATCAATACGCAACAACCAATTTCATTAACTCCGGGTGCGAGTTGCCCGCCATCGGGAGGTATTGCGGGAAAAGATTCTTTCTCTGTTATCTGCCTTTCTGGAACTCCTCTTTATGACGGTTTTAACATAACTTACTTTCTTTTTCTTCGGAATCTAACTTCTATAGCTGGTGAAATTTATTCACTACAATTATTTTCTCCGATAGGAGTTATAAGAAGGACAGGAAAGACAATTCGAATAAGTAGAATTAGCACGGAAAGAATGTTAAATAGCACAATTATAAAATTAAAAATAGAAATATCATGAAGTCGCAAACTCAAGTTATTCAGTTTGTGCTCCTCCTTTTAATTTCTCTTTCTATTTTTTCGCTCGTTTCAAGTTATATTTTCTACTTTTCTTATTCTTCCCAAGACAGACTTCTCTCTTCTTTTCGCGAGTTATTTACTTCTTACATTTCTGGTTCTCTCATAACTACCTATGCAAATTGCAAATACTGTAACTATTCTAATGCAACATATTGGATACCTTACAAAGTTTTTGATAATTTTCATGAAGTAGTTGCAGCAAGTGATATGATCTACATCAGAAGCACACCAACTCAAAAACAGAGCTCTTCATCGGTACACAATCTGAATTACACGGCAGAATTTCTTGGCTTCTATTCGACAGGGATGTCTTCTTCACTTTATAACCTAACAGGAGCATCCCCACTTCCCATTTTCTTTAATAAAACTGAAGTCAAATTCAAAATAGGGGGTTAAATGAGATTAGCTAGGAAAATTTTTAAGAAAGCGACAGAAGGGTGGAAGAAAATTTCAAGCAGATCAGAAGAAAAGTTAGAAACACAACTACCTCCTCTACAACCCGTCGTTTCAATCATGAGTGAAGAAAAGGAAGATAAAGAGAAGAAAGAAATCGAAGGCATAGCCATTCCAAGACAACTCAGGATAATACCACCTTCACCTCAACCTCAGCCAGAAGAAGTTTCTCTTTCCTATCCTTTGATTCCTAGAAGTCCAAAGGAAGGCGAGAAAATATTTGCATTTGCTAAAATATATTGGGATCGAAGGAGACAAACCTACTTCTACGAACTGGTTGAACCAAAACTAAATGATAAAATGAAGGAAACGATTAAAAGGATAAAAGAGCTATTAGAGCAGAGGCTGGATGTTGACCTATCTAAGTTGAATCTAATGAGAGCTAAGGAATACCTGAAAAAACAAATTGAGGATATCATTAGATACTTTAAATTTAAACTTACAGCAGAGGAAATTGAAGTTGTGAGGTATTACATAGAGAGAGATTTTCTTGGCTTAGGTAGAATCGAGCCATTAATGAAAGATCCTAATATCGAGGATATAAGCTGTGACGGATTAGACATACCTGTTTTTGTTTTTCATAGGGATCCTCGAATTGGCTCTATTCCAACAAACATAGTTTTCAGCGATCCGGATGAGCTGGATTCTTTTGTTATAAAATTGGCGCAGCTTGCAGGAAAGAGTGTGTCGATTTCCCAACCCTTGGTTAGCGGTACTCTGCCAGATGGCTCAAGACTGCAAGCAACACTAGCAACAGATATAGCAAGAAGAGGAAGTAACTTTACAATAAGGAAATTTTCAGAAGAGCCACTAACTCCAATCCATTTAATTAACTATGGTACAGCTGATGAGAGAATATTAGCATATCTTTGGTTAGTTGTTGATTACGGAAGAAGCATACTAGTGGCAGGGGGTACAGCGAGCGGGAAGACAACCCTCTTAAACGTTCTGTCCTTGTTCATAAGGCCCGAAAAAAAGATAGTTTCTATCGAAGATACAGCGGAAATAATTTTACCACATCCGCACTGGGTTTCTCATGTAGCACGAACACCAATTTCTACAGGGAAAGAAGGCGAGATTGATCTCTTTCAACTACTTAAAGAAAGCTTAAGACAAAGGCCAGACTATCTTATTTTGGGAGAGGTAAGAGGTCAAGAGGCATATGTTTTATTCCAACAAATGGCTACAGGACATCCATCTCTTGCAACTATTCACGCAGAAAATCTTAGTAAACTAGTAGATAGATTAACATCACCACCTATTTCTCTTCCACATTCTCTCATTGGAAGTTTGGACATTATAGTGTTTTTACAAAGAATTAAATACAAACAAAAATCTGTAAGGAGAATAACCGAAGTGGTAGAGATGATCGAATTTCCTAAAGAGGAAAGGAACCCAATTGTTAATTATGTATTTAAATGGAATCCATTTAACGATACGTTTGAAATTGGGGAAAGAAGTGTAGTTTTGAAAAGAATTTCACAATCTTTCGGATTAAGTGAGAAGGAAATTCTAGATGAATTTCAAAGAAGAGTGGCCATTTTAAAATGGATGAAAGAAAAGAATATTACAGACTTTAAGGAAGTTTACGCCATTCTTTCTGCATATTACTCAACACCAAATAGGGTCTTGGCTCTAATAGAAAGTGGGTAGGATGATATCCACCTATGCATTTAGACTTTTTGGAGATTTGGCAAAAAAAGCAGAGCCGTATTTTCCTGAGCTAAGAGAAGATTTAAAAAAAGCTAACCTGAAAATTTCCTCTCAAGAATACCTAGCTAACGCGTTTTTTGCTTCCTTGCTAACGTTTATAATCATATTGCCAATACTGGCGTTTTCTATATCTTTAGCTTCTGCCTCTTTCTTGTTCGGTTACTTAACTTCAGTAACTTTAGCCACTTTGTTACCCCTTCTTGTTTTCTTTATCTATATAAGGTATCCCAAATCTCTTGTTATGCAAAGAGAAAAGGAGATAGACACTTTTTTACCCTTTTCTACCCTCCATCTTTCCTCAATACTTGGCTCTGGCTTACCTTTACATAAAGCATTTCATACTTTTACAGAATTTAGTGAGAAAAATGCAGTTGTTGATGAGTTTAGGAAGATTGTTTATGATATCGAGTTTTACGGACTAGATGTTTTATCAGCTTTGGAAAGGGCAATAGCTAGAACACCATCAAGAAAGTTTAGGGAATTTTTATATGGTATTTTATCGACGATAAGAAGTGGTGGAAATGTCTATATTTTTGTCAAAGAGAAGACTGCAGATTTTTTCTTAGACTACAAGAGAAAGCTTTCTGAGTTTTCACACAGCATGACAATCTATACCGAAATCTACTTAGTCTCTGTCATACTTGGAACCATTTTCTTTGTTGTTTTGACATCAATAGTTTCAACGCTTGGAACCCTTCAAAACATTTTACCTCTACAGCTCTTCATGATTTTTGTTTTCTTACCTGCAGTTTCCCTTCTATTTCTCTTCATGGTTCGAAGGGCTCAGCCTTTCTGGGAATAAATTTAATTATGCCAAAAAATATAGCTTATGAATGAGAGAAACGTGAAAATATTGGTTATCCTTGTTTCTACTATCCTAATTCTGCTCGGATATTTTTCAAAAGATGTTGGAATTTTGGCAAATCTTCTTATCATCTCAATATTCGCTTCTTTCTCAACCTTTGCGTTTTTCGAATACGTACACTATAGAAAGTGGAAGGAAATGGAGGAGAAACTTCCAGTTTTTTTGCGTGACTTAACTGAAACGCTAGGAAGCGGAGTGACACTACCTCAAGCTATCAGAATTGTTAGCAAAAATGACTATGGAAGCTTAAGCAGCGAAATAAAACTTCTTGCTAATCAATTAAGCTGGAATATTCCTATCCATAAAGCGCTCGATAAGTTTGTTGAAAGGATGAGAAAGAATAAGAGGATTTCTACAGCATTTAGAATATTGAGAGAAGCTTATATCTCAGGGGGAAATACGCTAGCAGTTCTCACCACTCTTTCAGAATCGTTAGAAATGTTGCAACAAATGGAAAAAGAGAGGAAATCAATACTAAATCAGTATACTCTCATGATGTACGTTATTTCCTTCATTTTCTTAGGAGTAGTAGTAATGATAACTAAAGTCCTACTACCTATTTTTGCTAGTCCACATTTTATCGGAATAGGAACCAGTATGGGTTTATTTGATCCTTGCCTTACTTGTAGTGGTGCTGTATGTAACGTATGCGATTTTTTCTCTCTTTTAACACAATCTGTTTTTGGATTTAAATCCAGAAGTCCTTACTATTTTTCTATTTTCTTCTTCCTCTCTTTAATACAAGCGATTTTTGTTGGATTAGCGGCAGGTCAGATTTCAGAAGGCTCTATCAGAGCTGGTTTGAAACACTGCTTAATATTAGCAAGCATAATAATGGCATCTTACTTGCTTTTAGCAAGAATAGGTCTAATAGGTGTTTAAGAATGAAGACGCAAGTCGGTTTTGAACAATTTGCAGCCATTTCTATTTTCGTTTCAGCAGTACTATTTCTCATTTATCAACTGCTTACTTACTATTCTACCTATCTTACTGAAATTAAAAGAATGTTTTTACTTTCAGAAGCGTATCAAGTTTCTGAACTTCTTGTGAATGACGTTGGCAGTCCTGCTAATTGGTACGAAGGGGAAATCAAAAGGATAGGACTAATGAATGAAACTTTAAACAAAACCAACGTTCTTTCGCTTCTTAAAGTGAATAGTGCAATTACAATTTGTAATTCAGATTATCAGAAGTTTAAAAAAATGCTTGACTTAAAAAATGAAATAAATCTATTTGTTTACTTAGAAGGGAAGTTAATAGCGAGCTGTTATCGAGGGGCAGATACTGGGATAAAGTTTTCTAGGATTGTAAGTTTTGATAATGGAAGTTATGGAGAGCTGGTTGTATGGCTTTACTAGCTCAGATAAGCACACTTGAAGTTCTTTCTGCTTTGCTCATTTTGTTTGCATCTTTTTATTTTATTTTTAAACCTATAGTTTCCCAAGATAATTGGGAAAAAGCAACATTAGCTATACTTGGAAGGGATATACTAGTTGCACTCGATTTTAGCAAAAAGCTGTATAATGCTTCCTTTTTTGAAGTATCCTTAAAAGAATTCTTAAGTAAAACTACCATTGCTAATCAGTCTTTAATTGTAGATGTTTTCCCAGAAGAAACTCTTAAGAAAGCTATAATAGTTGCAGCTAATTGTAGCGAAGAGAAGATAAAAAGATTTTCAGAATGGTATGGTTCTCTTGTTGTTAACAAAAGAGTAATTAACATTTTTTTCATTCCAGTTAATTTAACAAGCATTCCAGAATATTCAGATCTACTGCTCATTTGTAATTACATTAACCTGACAGACTACAAGAGCAATGTTTTAAACTACATTTCAAAAGGAAAAGGTCTCATTGAAATTTCTGATTTCCCTTCTGTAATAGATAGTGCAACGAAAGAAATTTTTGGTATAGAAATTTCTCCTCAACAGGTTACCAGTGATGTTTACATAAACATACCTTCTGCAGCTTCTAGTGACATTTATTATCCCTATAAATTTTTCTACAATATTCCGCTTATCGTTAATGCGACTTCTCTAAACACTACAACAGGGAATTACATCGGCAATTTCACCTTTAGAAACTATGTTGTACCTTTTGAAATAGATTATGCTTCAAAGAAAGTTTATTTTAAAACTTCAACAACAATAGTTTCTGTTTCAGAAAGAGAGAGCTTCTCTCTTTATGACTACAATTTTTTCCTTTCCTATATTTTATCGAATTCAAGCTTTGCAGTTTCCTTCAAGAAGATTTATAATTTTACTGATTTTCGAGGCAGTAATAACGTTACTTTAATAGATGGGAAAGAGGACAGAATATTTCTCTACGAAGGTTTACCGACTTCCAAAGTTCCTGTAGCAGTGTTAAATACATCTAAAATAGCGTGGATAGCGGATTTTGATAGAGAGAATAAAACGACTCACGACCAAAAACTTGCTTTACTTTCTTTAATTTTGAGTGTATCAAACAGAAGGCCTTACTTTCCACAGCCAACAAGTGCGTACACGCTTACATACCTAGATATTCAGAACTACGATATGTATGAACCATATAAAGTTGTGCTAAGAATTTCATACCCATAGTTGAAGTTTTATAAATAGCGAAGGTAAAATAGAACGCATGAGAATAATTAAACTTAAAGGCGATGCAAAGAGCGCCTTGATAGAAGTAAAAGAGGAGACGTTCACACTAACTAGTGCCCTAGAAGAACAGCTTTGGGAAAATAAGAACGTTACTGAGGCAGCCTCCTTCAGAGAACATCCTTACCTCAGCGAACCGAAAATATGGGTAAAAGTTAAAGAAGGGACAGTCAAGGATGCATTAAAAAAAGCGGCAGAGGAACTAATAGAGATTACAAAAGAATTTAGAGAAAAATTTAAGAAGGCTCTCTAGTCTCTTATAATTACAACATCAGCTATTCTTAGTTTTTTTCCAGTCTCCTTCTTCCTGCTTTCCCTTTCTTCTTTTATCTTCTCTCTAAGATTTACTTTCAAAATTCTCTCAAGTTTATTAACAAGTTCTTCTGATGGTCTTATTTCCTCTTTCTCAATTTTTTTAACTAAACTTTCCTTTTCCCCAATTTTCTCAGCTATTTCTCTTATACTAAGTCCAGCCTTTTTCCTTGCCTCGCTTATAATTTTTCCGTAGTTTTCAACGAGTAGATATTCATCTGTCATTTCTCTATACAACTTCTTTTCTTTTCTTTCCTCATTCTTTTCTTCAATGATAGTTAAAATGTTTCCGCTTTTTGAGCATTTTTCACAAGCTCTAACTCTAACTCCTTCTATTTCAACAACGAAAATTCTTTTCGCTTTCTCTCCACAAATTTCACACTCCATCTTACCACTTTCTATAAAATTTTTTCAACCATCTTACTCCTTTCTTTGTTGAAGAAGCTGCGGATATTTCTTCTCCATAAACTGAAAAAGAATAAACAGTGTTGGAAACGCCTCGAAGAATTTCTCTAACACTTTTGTTCCATTCTTCTTCCTCACAACTACCATGCCAAAGAATGAAAATGTTGGAATGGCGGAGAAACTCTTCAAATCTTTTAAAAAGTTTTGGTAGTATTCCTCTTGGAGCATCTAAAACTATCAAATCGAAGAATTCATTGATTTTAAACCGAAGAATGTCGGCTTTTATTATTCTTATGTTCTTTCCGTTCAGATTTCTTTTAGCTGCATTGATATTTTTATCTATGCATACGATCTTCTCAACGCCATTTCTGTATGCAATTTTAGCTAATGCACCAGTACCGCAACATAAATCCATCATCGATTTTATTGGCAAGTTTTTTGTTAATTTATCTACAACTATTGAAAGGCCGATAGCAGGACCAGTTATTGAATTTTTTTCAACAATTACATACTTCAAACCCAATTCCTTTGCTATAAGAAGAGATGGAGATAAAAAAGAGAATTTCCTACTTCTTAATGCTTCCTCTAGTTGAAGAGTTTTCATTTTTCCCCTCGCTGGGGGCGGGATTTGAACCCGCAAGGGGATAAACCCCACCAGCTTTCCATAGTCGAACTATAGCAGGCTGGTGCCCTACCAGGTTAGGCGACCCCAGCACTAATTTCATTTTAATTACAGGTTTTAAATACTCTAAATTAATATACTAATATTGGAGGCGAGAGGATGGTGAGTGTCAAAGAAGTTACAGAAGCGATAGAAAGAGACGTATTTACAAACAAAGGATATTATCTTGGTAAGCTCAGAGATCTGGAGATAGATCTGAGCACATTTAGATTAAAGTCCATAGTTGTGGAAACAGATACAAGCAGCGAGATGGGAAAGCTTTTAGGAGCAAAGAGGGTCATAATTCCTTATTCTGTAGTCCAAGCGATTGGTGATGTAGTTATAACGAAGCACATAGTTGCCTCAGCACCGCAGGAAGGAGAAATATCCAAGGAGGAAATACAAAAATCTTAAGCAACCAACTATGTTTTTTATCCCCTCTTAAACTTTCTTCCTCTTTCTCCTATGTAGCGTCCTAAAACATATCCTGTTACTAAGCCAGAAAAGTGTGCAGCATGTGCTATGTTGCTTGGAACAAAAATTCCTAAAAAAGAAAGGAAAGCCCAGATAAAAGCCATGGTAATTAAGGGTACGGGGGTGAAGTAAACATATACAATCGCAAAAGGTCTTAACGCTGCTAATGCACCTACTATTCCATAAATAGCTCCAGACGCTCCAACGGCAAGCGATAAAGCATTGGATGTTGTTAGGAAAAATAGTAGGTTGCCAAAAATTCCGGAGAGGAAGAAAATCAATAGAAAAGATTTTTTGCTAATGATTCTCTCAAGGTAATGTCCAAAGAAGAAGAGCGCGAGGATATTATAAAATAAATGTGGAAAATTTGCATGCAAAAATATTGAGGTTACGAATCTCCATGGTTGCACAATTGCATAATGTGGAATAAAAGAAAAGTAGGGCAGTAAGTTAAAAGAATCTTGAATAGCAAAAGTAAAGAGCATTAAGAAAATCAAAAAAAGTGTTATACTCATCTATTCACCCATTATCTTAATCATTTTTTTCTTATCCCTTCTTATTTCTCTCCTCTTTATTATTTCTCTTTCTATTTTTTCTCTTAACTCTCTTACCAGAGTATTAAGATCAAAAGCTTGTGAAGAAGCTATTAAAATTTCGCCTCGTGTGTAAGCTTTTATTCTACCAAAGTATTTTTCCCTTGCTCCTAGTTTCTCCACTTGAATAACTACTTGCTGAACATCAAGCTTCTTCCATTTTTCAGATGTCCTTTCAAAAAATTCCACAATTTTCTCTCTTCCTTCTTCCATTCCTGATATCAGTACAGGAACCCTCTCCTTAAAGCTTAGTCTTTCTAACACATCTCTAGCTTTTATGATTCCTCTTGGCTTATTTTTTTCTGTTATAACGACTTCCTCCCCATTTTGCAAAAGTTTTACGATTTCTTCGAGTGTAGTATCCTCTGCTGCAGTATTTGGCATAAAGGAAAAATTCTTTGCAGGATTATCCAAGATATTTTCCCTTTCTTTTGCTGATCTCAGCGATTCTATTCTTTCCTTCTTTTTGCAAAGAAATCTTGCAATTGAAAAAAGATTTATACATCCAGAAAGTTCTTCTTTCCAGTCCACAAGAGGGACAGAACTTATTCTATTTTTTTCCATAATCCTTAAAATTGTTCTTAATCTTTCATTTTCAGATGCAACAATTACCTTGCTCATTACTTCGCTTGCTTTAACATTTCTTAACTCTTTCCTCTTTATTCTTAAAATTACATCCGTCTCACTCAATATTCCAACAATATTCTTGTCTTCAACAACAGGCAGCGCTCTTAAACCAGAACCTATAAGCACTTTCGTAGCCTCTAAAATATCCATACTTTCTTTCAATATAGGCGTGGTGGTTATGAAATTCTCGAGTTTGGTCTTTGTTGGATCTGACCTACATTTTATTAAATCTTTCAAAAAGACCATCCCTTCATATTTCTTCTCCACTATCGGAATCTGATGAAATCTCTTTTCAATCATCAATGAAATTGCTTTAGCTACTGTATCGTTTTTACTCAATGTATAAATATTTTTTGTCATCACTTCTCCAACTCTCATTTCAGTTATTTGAGTTCCAAATTAAAAATGTAGTTCTACAATATCTTCATCCTTTAGCTGATAGTCTAAACCAACTCTTCTACCAGAGAATTTTGTTTTGTCAAAAATTCTTGCAAACTTGAAAGTTTTTAGCCAAGATGTATTTAATTTTTCTATAAGCTCTTTTATCGTTGCACCTTCTTTAAGAACAACTGCTCTTCTTTCAACCTCTTTGTCAGGAGGTTTCATGAATACTCTAATAACTTTTGTCTGCTTCAAGATGCTATCCAGGAGTTTACAGAAGTTTTCATTTACTTCTGTGTTTTCGAAGAAAATGCTACCGCCAACTCTTTTAACAACAATATTTGGTTTGTTCTTCAGCTTGTTTTCATCAAGAATCTTTTCAAGTTCTCTTAACTCTTCTTCATTTCTTATCAATAAAAGAAGTAAGTCAGAAGAATGGCAAATACTCAAATGTTTTTTAAGGAAAAATGAAGGAATTTCTACGAATTGAATATAGACACCTTTATAAAAACAAACTCCTGTTGCCGGCTCTTTTGTTGTATATGGTTTATCATCAATTTCTACGTTAGCATTCGTTAACAGTTTTAGCAATGTGCTTTTACCGACTTGAGTAAAACCAAGGATAGAAACCAAAATATCTCCACATTTTTCTATGAGCTTTATTTTTTTACCGACTCTCTTGCTTTTCTTCTCGAGTATATCCTCTAGTCTAGATAATCTTCTTCTTAACTCTGCTAGCAAATTTTCCGTTCCTTTATGCTTCGGAGTAAGAGCTATTAATTCCTTAAGAAGTTCTATCTTTTTCTCTAAATTCTTCTCGTTTCTAAATTCTTCTTCTAGAATGTACCATTCTCTTGGTAAATTTGCTGGCATTTGTGATTTTGAAAATTGAAAAATTAAACTTCATCGGAAAATTAAACGAGTATTGGCTTAGTAATAAGCTAGTTGAGACATTAAAGTGAAATGGAATGATGTTAGAAAATTACTAATAGTTTTGAGATTAAGAACTAAGAACTTATGATATACTACTTCTTTAAAAGAATTTTCGATCATTCGAAATTAGAAAGGAGTTTTTGAAAGAATTTTTCAAAGAATAAGATATACAGATGGTGTAAAATCCGTAAACAGTCAGAATTTTACACTTACTACTGAGGATTCAGAAGATTCAGAATGGGAAAAAGCTATAAGATTAGGATAGCGGGATGATAGCGGGGGTTTCCCGAGGGTAAGCTTGGCTTACCCTCTTTGGATTTGAACCAACGACCTCCGGGTTATGAGCCCTCCGCCTCGATGTCGGCGGGCACTCCAGGCTGCCCTACCCCGCTTTCTAGTCCCGCTATCCTATATACTATATTCCCGCTTTAATATTTATTGAGTTCAGCAAGGTTATAAAACTTTATGTAAAACTGAAAGACGATTCTTTTTTCCGAGAATTTTAATTAAGCCTTTTTTAATCATTTCGTTCAAAATTCTATAGAATTCCGCTCTGCTAATGTTGCTACTTTTCTTTAGTTCCTCGAAAATCTCTTTAGTTGTTTTTGGTCTATCCAATATCTCAATAATTCTTTTTTCTTCTTCACTCAAAACTTTCATTATTTCTTGAGCTTTTGGATTAATCTCTTCTTTTATCACTTTTTTTACGTCTTCAACCCTTAACTTATCTTTTGCTATTCTTCCAGCTTTTAATAAAATTTCTAAAGCGATTCTAACATCACCTTTTTCAGCGGCTCTTGCAGCTATCAAAGCAGAAACTCCATCTTCATAAGCAACAAAGGCCTCTTTCATCCTTTCTTCAACAATATCTTTCATTTCTAGAAAAGTGTAAGGTTTAAATTCTATTTCTTCCAAATTTAAACTACTTCTTATTCTCTCTTCAACATTTCTGAAGACATACTTATCGTTCGAAATGAAAATTAAACCAATCTTTTGTTTTGTGTAGTTTTCTATTCTTAACAAATCGTAGAGAACACTTGAATCATTTTTTACCAATTGATCAACCTCATCCAAAACTACAATCAAATTTAATCTGTTGTTTTCCATTGTTTGAACAATTCTACTGAATATTTCATCTTTTGCCCATCCTCTTCTGGAAACAAAAGCACCAATAGAAATTCCGATTTCAGAAAGAATAGCAAAAGAAGTGTTGTATTGCCAACAATTTATGTAAATGTTTTTTATTCCTGAATATTGCTCAAATTCTCTCAAGATGAATTTTGCAACTGCAGTCTTTCCAACTCCTGGTGGACCATAAATGAAAATGTTCATAGGCTTGCTGTTTTTCAATAGCAAAGAAAGATTCTCAGAGATTAGCCTTATTTGTCCTTCTCTATGTGGTAAATTCAATGGCAAATACTCCGGATACAAAACCTCCTCTCTTTTGAAAACACTCATAATTTTATTTCTTTAGCCATTAATTAACCGATGTTTTTAATTTTTTAAGGACAGTAAATTTTTCCGCTTGCATTTGATTTTTCTGAAGATACTGTTATTTTATAAAATCCTGGTTTCATTAGGCTTACTCCTCTCTGTATCGAACAACTTTCAATATTTAAGGGATCTATATTTGATATTACGCATGTTGAAGACACCCTTTCTTCTGGGTCAGAAACAGTTACTTTTATAGGTCCACTTGCGTTATGTCCATCATTCTTAACAACTATTGTCATAAATGAAGGTCCACAAAAAGATTCAGGTTGTATACTTAAAACCACAGATGTTTTATTTAAGAAGATTTCTTTAATATCTCTCATATTTTTCACTTTTTGTGCAGAAAAGAACAACCCAAGGAGCGAGGTTCCAATCACTACAATCAAAATTAATTCAACTACTTTATCGTTTTTTATAAAATCTATGCTTGTCATTGTTTATTTTATATTTTTATATTTTTTTTTTTACTATTAATACTACAGTACTACTAAGCTTATTTCTCTGGTCTCAAAGTTGGAAATGCGATAACCTCTCTTATCGATTGAACATTTGTCAAAATCATCGTTAACCTATCTATACCAA
>Ga0326760_1000107_pt1 | contig 46857 bp, 45 predicted proteins | sample GCREP_S_FD_207668 | JGI IMG/M metagenome (GOLD analysis project Ga0326760, IMG submission 207668) | Hot spring sediment microbial communities from Geyser Creek Basin, Yellowstone National Park, WY, United States - GCR.EP_S | ecosystem: Environmental > Aquatic > Thermal springs > Near-boiling... | reverse complement strand
GAAGAAGCCCTTGTCGGGATACAGCATTAGACCCACCATACGCCTCACCTCCTCCGCCTCCCTGACGACGTCGAAACCCCCCACCTCGGCCCGCCCCCCGTCCGGGGCGAGAAGAGTGGCGAAGATCCTCACAAGCGTCGTCTTCCCAGCCCCGTTAGGACCCACAAGAGACAACAGACGCCCTCTATCAATAGAGATGTCCACCCCCCTCAACGCGTCGACGACCTTGGGACGAGACTTGAAAAGACCCGCCCTCTCCCTAGTCACAAACCTCTTACGTATATCAACCCCCACCACGAAACCCATGCCCAAAACTCAGCCCCGAGATAAAAGCCTTCCCGTAGAGGCCGCTCTATAGAAAGGGCGGGACTCTTTGACCTCCTCCCCGTCCTGAAGAGCGGAGGTTCCCTTCGGGGCGGTTCACATGCGCCCTCGCCCGACCTTCAACGGCCCCTCGGGCCGAGGTCATGGAGCTACCCGGGCCAGCACCGCGGGTCATCCGCCCCCACGAGGGGGCCTAAGGAAACCACACATCTTTTTAAGCTTTCCCCATCCCCGCCCTAGAGGGCGAGGCTTTCAATTATTTGTAAATTCCGCCCTACACGGCGACAAACTTAAAAACCCTCACCAAAACAAAGCACGGGGCCCGTAGTCTAGCGGTATGATGCCCAGGCCCAAGGCCGCATAAGCCTTACAAGGCACACCCGCAACACGCCTAGGCGCGCGGGTGGCCCCGGGTTCGAATCCCGGCGGGCCCATAAAAACACGTCTTTATGGCCGGGGCCCCGCCTCGGGGGCCGGCTACGGCCTGACCGACGCGGTGAACGGGAAGCTCTGGCCGCCGCTTAATATCACCTTGCCTGTCACCATGGTGCCCGGCACCCCCGCCGCGCCTACCGTAGCGGTGCAGACGGCTTGGGCGCCTACCGGAATGACGCCTTGAGCCGCCGCGGGGCCGCTTTGGATTGCGCACGACGGCGTGGCGACTCTTCCGGCGACTTCCACCATAGACAACTTCGCATCCACAGGGCCTGGGTTGATCAACACGAGCCTCAGCTCGCCGTTGCTTGTGGATAACTCTGCCGATACCACCCCAAGCCTCGGCTGGCCGACGGTAGACGCCACGAAGGTGGTGTAGAGATACCACCCCACGGCCGTCGCAATCACCAACACCACAGACATCAACACGGCAATCTCCAGAGACACCATACCCCTAGCCCCCGTAGCCATATACCATAGAAACCACAAGCTTTTAAACAACGCCTCCACTCAGAAAACTTATAAGAACAGTTATTTACACAGCCGGGGCCGTAGTCTAGCCTGGTAGGATAGGGCCCAGCCTCCTGAGGCGTGGCTTGGGACCGCAAGCGGCAGGCGCCCACGTGACCCCGGGAGGGGAGCCCCCCGGGAATTCAAATCCCGGCGGCCCCACCACTGAGCGAATTCTTTCGGCTATCGTCGGCGCAGTTTGACTGGACGATGCTAGTTTCTGCATGTCGGCTGTTGTTGGTTCCATGTATTGGCCAAGCTCGGCGTTTCGATTCAATATCGGCTAACGCACAGCGATGCGAGCTTTAAGGATGCGGAAAGGCATTGGTTGAAAAAGGGGATCCTCTTTAGGAGCTTTTCGGCGACCTCTCTCTGCCTCGGCGTGCCGTTCTTCACCTTTTCGGCGGGGTAGAGCGCTATTGCCCTTCCTATTTCGCCGTCTCGCTCCGCCAGCTTCAAGAGATCAGCCGTGGCGATGTACACCACGTAGTTGGGACCGGATCTCGCTACGTTTGGCCTAAGCCCTGCCTCCTCAAGCCTTTCGGCGATGGCGAGCGCCTTCCCGAGATCGCGAGTGAAGTATTTAGCAACGAGGGAGCCGCCTCTGCCGCTCACAAGCTCGAGATACATCACGACGCCCGCCACAGCCACGGCACCCGGTTTGTCCGCCTGTGAGAACTCTGTAGGGATTTCGCCGTTGTTGTGCTTATACGTCTCTCTAAGGACGTCTATACTCATCTTCTCAGCCTTCAGCTTGTAGGCGGCTCTAAAGCCGTCGTCGGTGGCCAGCTTTATGTAGATCCACTTATGGGCCTTCAGCAGATCCAGCAGCTCGCCGTATGCGCCAGCCGCCTCTCTAAGCTTTACAAACGCCTCCTTGCCCGTGGCGACCATGGCCTCGTATGTACTTGCGACTAAGCCCAGCCTCCAAGGCTCCTTAGCCGCAATTGACAATACATACTTTCCACGTAGAACCTTCCTCCACCTAGCATTTCCATCCCCCAGCCACGTGGTGAGGAGGGGGGCCCACTCCCCATGTTTGAGGTAGTCCGCAACTAAGCTTATCGCCTCGTTCTTGCTCCACTTCTGCCTCCAGCTATTTGCCCTAAGATGTACCATTACACTTACCCCCTCGCGCGTCAAGTTGGCCGAGGTGATGTGTATGCGGAGCTCTCCATATCTCGCCGCCGCCCAGGCGAACACCTGCCAGGGCTGTGTGGTGTACATGACGGGCCGGCCGCCTATCTCGCCCTCATCGCTCGCCCTCCAGCCCAGCTGAAACAGTTCAAGCCTCTCGCGCGGAAGCTTCAACACGTCGGGAAAACGCGCCGAGGCACTTACGCCACGGATTAGAATATGTGGTGCAAATTCTTTGGCTATGCGCATCCACGTCCTATCCGGCGCGTATAGCTTATTGCCCTCCACCTTGTACGTGCCTTCAACAACGGTCTTATATAGCGCCGCCAGCTTCTTTTTCGTCTGCATCCACGCCTCCCGCAGAAGCCGTGTCAGCGTGTCTCTGAAGTCGAGGAGCTGTCTCTTCTCCTCTTCCGATAACGGAAACGTCTCGGCGATCTTCTCTGCCGCGTATTCGACGTACAGCATCCACGCCGGGAAGACCCAGTCCACCGGCCCCCGCAAAACGCCGCGGATGGAGACCTCCTCAAGCACCTCTTCGATAGTCGGCGGCTCGGCAGGCCTCAGCGCGTGCTCTAGACGTTGTTTAATTTTGTTCAACTCCATAATGCGTCAAACGCCGCGGCGGCGAGCCTATCCATGTCTCTTCATTTTTGCTTCGTTATTTAAGCCTTACTCTCCACAGGTAAAGACTGACAAGTACAGAGCTACAGGAGTAATTATACCTACCAGGATATACCAAGTGGAACTGACCGCAGAGGTCGTCCCGCTGGCGAAAAGGAGGCGCCTTAGCCAACACCTGCAGATACTTCCCCACAGGTACAGACTTACAGGAGTAATTAAACCTGTGAGCCAACACCTGTAGGGATGTACCTACAGGCGAATAAGCCTCTTTTTCCTCTTATTTTGTCCATGTTATCCCTCCGGAGGAGCCCCAGCCGCGGAGCACGAGGCGGCGCCGGAAGGCCCCATAAAAAGGAGAAAAAAAAGGAGAAAAAGAGGTTACTGAAACCTCCAGTTCACCTCTATCAGTTTTTTCCATCTTTTCCCTAATCTTTTCATTTCTCCCTTGGCAGAAAGAAGTTGAGGGCGCTGTTGAACTTCTCGGCGTAGGACAGGCCGCCGGTGTACCTCATCGGAGGGTACATGTTGAGCTTTATGTGTATCAACTCGTGGAGGATCAGGTATTCAACAACCTCCTCATCGTCGATTAGGTATTCATTTAGGGTAGATGGTAGGCGGCGAACTTAACTTCGCGAAGGCAGTTCTAGTCTTGTACGGCCTCACCACCAACTTGACATCCTTTACGCCTAGGTAAGTTTTGTATCTTTCGAGAATTTTTTCAATTTTCTCCATGAAGCGCTGTGATTAATTAAATGTAATTAACCATCCTCATAATAATCCTCTCTTTTTCCCAACGGGGGTTATTCACAAAACTCTGCTCTAGCGCCCGTCTCTCTTATTTTGCAAATCAGCGTTAGCAGAATGTGTAGCCCCGCGCGGTCCCGCGTTCGAATTCCGGCGGCCCCACCAGCTTTCTGCACGAACAGCTTCACGCTATGCGAGACGCTCTACACACAGCAACGCCAGCTCTGAGGAGGCGGCGAGATGCTGAAAAAGAGGGTGAAGGGGTTCCCTGTGGAGACGCATAGAGGCGTCGTGGTTGTGATAAGCGACGTGGTCGCGGCTACCGGCAACGACTAGGAGGCGTTTCGCCTCTCCAGCCTCCCCGGGAGGGCCAAGCCGCGTCCAAGCCCTTTGCGGCTCCCGCGTCGGGCTTCGCCGCATGAAGATGCTTGTCGCCGCGTCTGGCGGCGTATATATTTTTTATCTGGTTCTTCCTGGGGGGCAATGTACGTTTTTGACCTAGACGGCACATTGGTGGAGTCGGTGGATGCCCACGTGGCGGCGTGGCTGGAGGCCCTCAGACGCTTCGGCGTGGAGGTGAGGTATGAGGAGGTTAGGCCTCTTATGGGTCTGCCTGCGCGGGACATAGCGGATCGTCTGTTGCCGGGGCGGGCGGCTGAGCTCGCCGCGTTGAAGAACCGGCTCTTCCTCGAGAAGTACCTAGCCCTCGTCCGCCCATACGAAGACGCGGAGGTTCTGAGGCATTTGCCGAGGCCCATCGCCGTCGTCACCTCCTCAAGCGGCTATGTGGCCAGGAGGGTGCTGGAGGCTGCGGGCCTCGCCAGCTCCGTGGACTTGGTGGTAGGCGGCGACGAGGTGCCCAGGGGCAAACCGGCGCCTGACCCCCTCTACGTTGTTGGCAGGCACTTCTCTGTAGATGTGAGGGATGTGGTTGTGGTCGGCGACTCTGACTACGACATGGAGATGGCCGAGAGGGCAGGCGCCGTCGGGATATGCATAGCGAGACGGAGCCCCTGCAACAAGGCCAAGAAGATCATTACAAGCCTCCGCCAGCTCCTCGACCTAGTAGTTACGTGAGAGGTGCGGTGCTTGTGGGGTCTGTTGTTAGCCACGGCGCTTATGAGCGCGCCCCTGTCGACCACAGCCGGCGCGGCTCAAGGCGCGGCAAGCCAAAATACACCTCGAAAACTCCACCAACCTTGAGCAGGCGGCCCTACGCCGGCAGGCCTGCCTGCGGCGTGTACCTGCTTCAGCCTAAAAGAGGTCTTGCAGTCTGCAGAGGAATATAGTGGCTACGGACCCTGTTATCATAAGCTTGGTGCGGGCCATAGGCCCACGCCGCAGTACATACCTAACCAGATCAGCCCAATAGGCATCAAACACAGCATCCACTACCAACACCATATGCCAGCTATAAAAAACTTATAAACCCTCCCTGTGAGACGACATCTTCAGCGGTCTCGTCCCCTTCCTCCTGAGGCTAAAGAAGCACTTTTTAGTCGTCTTGACGGTTTCACTGGCCTGACGGTGGGACCGCGCGGCTCCCCTACCTGTCGCGCCCAAAAAGACGGAAAAGCTTATAAAATACAAAATCAAAAAGCCAAAAGGGCCCGTAGCTCAGCCCGGTTAGAGCGGCGGAGGAGCGGTTCCGCTGGGCCCGTTTTTTCACGCATCTCATCTCTAGCTCTTACATAGCCCACACGAGACGTAGATGCCCCCAGAGGGGCTAGAGCATCCTCACGTATTCTCTCGCCGCCGCGGCGTAGGCCAGCAGGCCCTTGGGGCGGTGCACCTCTCTTACCTTACCCTCATATACTTCATATCTGCTGAAGGCCAGCTCTAGCCGCACCTCCCTCGCTACGCCGTTTTGGGCGCAAAAAGCCTGCGTCGATGAAGCTGAGACTGACGTATGTGATGAAAGAGGGCAGGAAGATGCCCACTGTAAACGCCGTGATGCGATTTTCAACGTTGGAGGAGGCTGAGGAGTTAATGCGGCGGCTTAGGCTTTCCGGCATAAACGCCTCAGTGGTAAGCAAAGGCGCCTACGGCTTCGAGGTGGTGGTGCCTAAAGACGAGCTGGAGAAGCTTACGCCAGAGGAGAAAGAAGCCATAGAGCGGTACCTCGAACACGTGGTGCAGACCGGAGACGAGGAGAAGAGAAAGGCAGCGGAGGAAGTGATGCGCCGCTTCGACTTCGGCGCCAAGGCGGTCAACATAGGCGGAGTCAGACTCAAGCTTGTGCGTTATGAGAGGAAGAGCAAGGGCGTTAGAGTTGAGAAATACGGCGACCCACAGCTAATTGCGGAGATAAGGACGGTGCTGGAGAGAAAGCTAAGAGAAATGCTGGGAGACGAGTATGAACAGTGGAGAGACCACGTAAAAACCACCGCGGAGGGAAGACGTCTAGTAATAACACGTCAACTGCTCGAAAGACTCGCCCAACAAGACCCCAACACCGCCAAAACACTCAACGAAAAAACTTAAAAACACACAAAAACAAACACAATACGCCCAGCGGACCGCTGCGCCGTGGCTTTTAACCCGTAGGTCGTGGGTTCGCGGCGAGAGCCGGCCTACGAATCCCACCGGGCCCGCCAGTCCAGGTTTTTCTTTTACTAAAGCTTGACCGAGTTGGCATCTGACATAACGAGTTCAACGCGTCGATTCAATATGCCTTAGTTGTCTTGACGTTTTTATTCATAATAAGATGCTGACCTCCAGCGGCTGGGTCTAAAAAAGAGGATGTCTCTTTAGGATTTTTTCGGCGATTTCTCTCTGCCTCGGCGTGCCGTTTTTAGCCTTTTCGGCGAGGTACAGCGCTATGGCTTTTCTAATGGTTTCGTCTTGCTCTGCCAGCCTTAGGAGGTCGGCCGTGGCGATGTACACCACGTAGTTGGCGTTAGACATCACAACGTTCGGCCTAAGCCCGGTTGCTTTGAGCTTGTCGGCAACCTCTAGCGCCTTCCCGGCATCGCGGGTGTAGTGCTCAGCCAGAAGCGAGCCGCCTCTGCCGCTGACGAGACGCAGATACATCACGACGCCCGCCACAGTTACACTCTTCTGCTTGAAGACGGCCTTAAAATTATCGTCTGTGGCCAGCTTTATGTTGACCCATTTGTGGGCCTTCAGCAGATCCAGCAACACGCCGTATGTACTAGCCGCCTCTTTAAGCTTTGCAAACGCCTCTTTGCCGGTAGCGACTAGGGCCTCGTATGTGCCTACGCCTAGGCCCAGCCTCCAAGGCTCCTTAGCCGCAATCACCAGCTCGTATCTGCCGCTTAACATCCCCCTCCATTTGACCTTCCCATCCCCCAGCCACATTGTTAGCAAGGGCATCCACTCTCCGTGTCCGAAATGGCTTATGACCAAATCTACAGCCTCATTCTTGCTCCACCTCTGCCCCCAGCTATTTGCCCTAAGATATACCGATACGCTCACACCCTTACGCGTCAAGTTGGCCAAGGTGATGTGTATGCGGAGCGCTCCATATCTCGCCGCCGCCCAGGCGAACACCTGCCAAGGCTGTGTAGTGCTCATGAAGGGTCGGCCGTCCAGCTCGCTCTCATCGCTTGCCCTCCAGCCCAGCTGGAACAGCTCCAGCTTTTCCTGCGGAAGCTTCAACACATCTGGGAAATACGTCTCGGCGCTGATGCCATGAATTGGAATATGCATAACCGTTCTGCCTACATACATCCACGTCCCGTCCGGCGCATACAGCTTGTTGCCCTCTATTCTGTAGGTGCCGTCGACGACGGCCTTATATATCGAGGTCAGCTTCTCTTTCGCCTGCCTCTGCGCCTCCAGCAGTAGCCGCTTCACTGTGTCTCGGAAGTTTAGAAGCGTCCTCCTCTCTTCCTCCGAGAGCTGAAACGTCTCGGCGATCCTCTCTGCCGCGTATTCGACGTAGGCAATCCACGCCGGGAATACCCAGTCCACCGGCCCCCGGAGGACGCCGTGGGTGGAGACCTGCTCAAGCGCCTCTTCGATAGTTGGTGGCTTCTTAACAGGCCTCAGCGCGAGTTCTAGACGTTGTTTAATTTCGCTTATATCCATAGCCCGTTAGACGCCGCGGCGCATGTTGAACCGTGATCCTATCCATGCCTCTTCTTTTTGCTTCGCTATATAAGCCTTCTCTCCACAGGCAAAGACTGACAGATGCAGGCTTACAGATGTATTCACACTTGCGAGGAAGCACCTGTAAGGAAACACCTGTGGGTCTGGACCTGCAAGGAGAGTTGAAAGTGGTGAGGAAAAGCGTATCGGCGGTCGAATAATGGAATTTAAGGCGGGGAGGAGAACGTAGGAAGACGCGGGACGTTGAACTTCGCCATGTAAGTCCACCGCCTCCTTCTGAAAAAAGAGGAGGTCAGCTCGTATATGGCCGCGCCGTTAGTCTTCAACAGCGATGCAGATCAGCGGAGACTTGACGCAGTCGTCGTCGTAGTCGGGGCAATCGGCGCAGTGGGGTTCGTATTCTACTTGCTCGGCCGGTTCGTCTCTTTTGTTTTACAACCACTCCAACAGCTTACCAAACATGCCTACATCTGTCTGTTGTGGATTATTGAATCAACAGCTTTGTTGTTGGCTGGCAAAAACGCGCTCCGCAGGTCGTGCAGTCCGAACTGCGGTGTAGAGACTATGCAGGTGTTTGCTCACAGGTGCTTCCCCGCAGGTGTGAATACACCTGTAAGCCTGCACCTGCGGGCAACGGTTCATCGTTTTTTGTGGCGCCGTCAACGCTCGCCTAATTATGGTGAGGCTCAACAAGACGAAGCCAGAGGACTACATGCGGCCTCTAGACGTCCCCGGCGGCAGAGGACAATTCCCCCATGCCTTACACTGCTCAAAAAACCCGTAGGCCCCGGGATTTCGAATCCCAGCCGGTCCACCAACGGACTCTTCTCGTCGTGCCTGGACGTGTGAATCTATCTGACGTGCTGATTTCGTACGGCGGCTGAGCTCGACGCCTTCGATTCGGCCCGACTCTCTCCGTACATCTCTTTCTTCGGCCGGGTTCGAATCCCACCGGGCCCGCCTGTCTTTCTGCCGGGCTTTGCACGTAGGCGTCGGTGCCGCCGGTCCTGCCCGCTCCGCGGCGACGCCAAGCTGGCGGCACCTAGCAGCGAGCCGGGGCGTTTACGTGTTTGTCGGATCCTCTGATCCTTGTGCTGCCGTCGGATAGCTCCGCAGTGCTTCTCCGTACTCTGTTACGCTGTTCATAGAGATTGACGTGTGATTCCAAATGTCCGATAGGCCGATTTAAAATGCTGATTTTATTGCTAAGGCTGGTGGACACATGTGTAGCGGCGCTTGGAGGCGTGGTGCCAGTCTCAAAGGATTTATATAGATAAGTTGTTTCGGAGGCCATGAGATATCTGTTGGTGGCGTTAGTGGTGGTGGCTTTGGTCACTGCGGTGTTCTTGGCAGCCGTGGAAGCTACGCAGAGTATCGCAGTGTATATCGTGCCGCTGTATTCCTACCCGTGTTGCGGCTATGAACAGGAGTGGGAGAAGCTGCTGAACCTCACCACAGACAAGGAGGTGTGGGTGGTGGTCAACGTGAACGACGGGCCCGGCTCTTCGGTGGACTCCACATACGCCTCTATCATCAGCAGGCTTAAGCAGAAGGGCTTCAAGGTGCTGGGCTATATATACAGCTCCTACGGAAGGAGAAGCTTGAAGACGATATACTCAGAGATGGACAGGTGGATAAGGTTCTACAAAGTTGACGGCTTCTTCATAGACGAGGTGTCCACAAGCCTGAAGACCTATAGCTACTACTCTTCGATATATAGTAGAGCCAAGAGACTTGGCAGGTACGTCGTGCTTAATCCCGGCACCAACATAGACCCGAGGTTCTTCAACATTGCAGATAAGATCGTGGTGTTTGAGTCGCCCCTGGAGGAGTACGTAAACTTCAGCTACCTGGACTACTCCTCTGTGGCGCCCGACAGAGTGTGCACAATTGTTCTAAACACGCCGCCGGACAAGGTGGACTACGTCGTGCAGAAGGCCGCTGCAAACGGCAGCGGGTGCGTCTACGTACACGACAGACCCGACAACTGGCAAACCGGCGACTCGGCCTACTTCTACCTGAGCCCCTATTTGAATTGATTCTCACTTTTTCCAACGTTATAGATACGCGTCGACGAATAAGTCGGCCGAAACCGTCGCGTAACATAGGACGCGGGCCTAACGGCGCGCATTAGGCGCATGCCCGTGCCAAACACGGCGCCGAGCCTTAGTCCGAAGGGCCGCTACCGCGCTGACGAAATTTTACAGCGGGAGAAAGCCTCGCCCTTCAGGGCGGGGATGGGGGGTAGATAGACGTTTCTACGGTTAGGCTACCCGCGGGGGATGGATGACCCGCGGTGCTGGCCCAGGTACCACCAACGGAATTGACGCAATAAGCAAATCCCCTTAGGGCGGCTCACCGGCGCCCTCGCCCGGCCTTCAACGGCCCCCTCGGGCCGGGGTCATGAAGCTAGACAGATTGCTGTCCCGCCGGTGGTAGGCTGTTGCCCTCCGTTGCTAGAGGCGGCGAAGTTATTTCTACTGACGCTGAACTTCCCGACGCCGTTGTTCATATTCGCCGCCGTGAAGAGGCGGAAAATCGCGGTTGGCTATCTGTCTTAGCCTATGTTTCCGTTGCGTATGCGCTACGGTGTATAGAGCTCCTCGCAGAAATGTGTCGAGTGGTTTGGACTAATTTGTCGGAATAGAACACTGTAGATAATACACTACGTGATGTAAAAGGACGTAAAGCGGAAAGATGGATGGCGTGTGCTGGTGGATTTATACGCCGCATCTTCTCGCAGAATCATGCCCTTCTGTGCACGGCGATAGGCGTTTCAGAGCGGACACGTAATCAGACAAGTTCTGGACGTATACCGCCGCGTGTCGAGTTGAGAAATTGCCTATCAAGCCGCGTCTTTAGGGCCTGGTGGTGCTCGTTATGTGGCGTAAAGTACTTGCTTGAACTGCAAGGCGTCTTGGTGCATGTAGACGTTGTTAAACATGACGTAGACGGTCTCTGCCTTGAGGCTTCGCACAACGGAGGCGAGTTTGCGTAGGTCGTCTTCGGTGTACTTGTAGCGGTAGTTGACCTCGCCCTTGCCTACCCCGTGGAGTCTAAAGTACTGTAGCGCAGAGGGTGGCGGATCTCTCTTGAGGGGGTCCAGCGCTATTACCACGCCTAGTTCGGCCACCTTCTGTATGAGCCTTGGGTCTTTGTAGGTTTCGCCGCGGGGCTCCCAGGCAAGCCTCCACCTGCCTGTTATGGAGGCAAAGAAGTCGTAGATGTGGGGCTCGGGTTTTAGGCTTGGCGGTGTCTGGAAAACCAGCACCTCCGGCTTCAGGGGGCTTGCCGCCTCCGCGAACTGTTGCCACAGTTCTAGGTTTTCCTTCGTGGGCTTGAGGAGGCCGTGTCTCTCCGTGGGTTTGAAGCCTCTTGTCCTTCTAAACGTGGGGCTGGTAGGCGGGTGCGTCAGGCCTTGGAAGACCTTTGCCGTGAAGTGGAAGTCGGGCGCCTTCCTGCGTAGTTGCGCCATCTTGTCGGGGTTCGGCATGTTGTAAAAGGTCTCCTGCAATTCTACGGCGTCGAGGGCGCTGTATAAGGTCTTTCTGGAGGTGGGGAAGCCACAGGTCCCCACTAACACCTGCACGTGTCTATTGATTTTTTATCTTTATAAGGGTGGGGTGGCTGTGGAGGGGAGGTCGATCTACTCGGGGGTTCAGAGTTGCTACGCCATAATGGAGGGGATGTATGTGGAGGGCGGTAGGATGGATCTGGCCAAGGCCGCGGCTCATCTGCACCTCCACATGAGGGATCTCGAGAGGGGCTTCACCTACGACCATGGTTGCAGACGTGTGAAGATGACGCCGGAGCTCTTCGAGGCTAGGTCTAAGTTCCTCGTGAAGCTCTGCAGAGAGCAGGGCGGGTCCGACTGCGATGAAGTTGAGAGGCTTGTGGATTATGTGCTGAAAAGGTTCGAGCTACCTCCCTGGGCTCTTGAGCTGGCGAGGCGGAGGATCGTGAAAATATCTCGACTTTTCTAAAACATTTTTATACTCCCTCCAAACTGGATGTAATGGACGAGAAGAAGAGGCAGAACATTGAGGAGAATCTTCAGAAGTTGCCTGTGGATTATACGGAGGAGGAGGGGGAGATCGTGGTGAAAGTGGGCAAAGGGAGGAGGCTTCCCGAGTCCCAGTTCAGGGCCACGATCAACGAGCTTAAGAAGATGGGTTTTAAGTTCGACCCTGACACGAAGACGTGGCGGAAGCGGAGTTAAAGATCAACGTAAATCTCGCCTTGTTTTCCCCAGCCCCTTGCCATGGCTTTGTGTTGTAGGCATAGGCGGGGTTGCCCCTGGCGTCTAGCCCGATTAGGCCCGCCGTATCGGGCCCGTGGACCGCCGTGACCTGCTGCACCGCGTTTTTCACGGCTTGTGCAACGTCGCCGGTTTTTAGAAGCTCGCTCCGCGCCCGGTAGGAGAGGAGGGATAGTATTATCACCTCGCCGATCCCCGTCGCGCTGAAGGCGCCGACACCGTTTTCCGCGTAGTATCCAGCGCCGGGGATGGGGCTGTCCCCCACCCTGCCGGGCCACTTAAGCCAGACCCCGCCCGTGGAGGTTGCGGCGGCCAGGTTGCCGTCTCTATCCAACGCAACCGCGCCGACGGTGTCGCCGGCGAGCTCCACCACCTTCTTGTAGCGCCAGTTGCCGCGCCGCGCCTCCTCCAGAACCTCTCGGAACCTCCTGTTTTTCTCCTCGCTGAAGAATTTGTGGTACGTGTCGAGGAGACCTGCCTTGGCGGCGAGGAGCCTCGCGCCTTCTCCCGCCACGATTACATGATCCGTATGCTCCATCACGAACCTAGCCAGCCTCACGGCGCTCTTCACGGCCTCCACCGCGGCCACGGCGCCGGCCCTCCCAGACCTGCCGTCCATGACACCTGCATCGAGGTACGCCCTCCCGTCTATGGCGTAGACAGCGCCGTAGCCGGCGTTGAACACGCCGCTTTTCTCCATGTGCTCTACGGCGGCCACCACGGCGTCTACGGCGTTGCCCCTCTCTGCGGCGGTCAGCCCGGCCTCAACGGCCTCTCTCAGGGCCTTGAGAGCGGCCCTCCTCCTCTCCTCGTCTACTTCCCAGCGGCCTGCGCCCCCGTGTACCGCGACTATGGGCCTCACCGGGCGAGGGAGATCTTGTCTTCAAGCTCCCTGGGTACCAGGAAGCCGGGTGACGTCATCCTCCTCCCGGCGACGAGCACGTGGCCGTGTACTATCAGTTGCCTCGCGTGGTGTATCGACTTGGCGAGGCCCAACCTGTATACCATGGTCTGTAGCCTCCTCTCAAGAACAGCCCTGACGTCTAGCGACAGTATCCTATCCAGGGGGACGCTGGGGTCTTCTATGAAGCCCATCTTGTAGAGCCTTTCTTTGAAGGGCATCTCGAGGGGGGCCCGCTCCTCGGCCGTCATAGACAGCAACGAGCGGGCGCGCCTCGTTATCCGCTTCAGATGTGCCCTGGCTAGCCACAGCTCTTTCTTGTTCCTCAGGCCGTATTCGCCCACCAGCTGGAGCTCCTCCAGCAACAGCTGCTTGTTCCAGATCTTCTTAGGCTTCCCCGCGAGGTACTTCTTCTTTGGCTTTTTTAAACCGCCCATACCACCGCCCCGTATAGGCCGATTTTTAAATTTTTACTTGCCTCCAGGCGCCGCCTTTTTCTTAGTGACGCCGGCAGTCGCGCCGAATCTGCCGGTGGTGACGGTCCTCTGGCCTCTGACCTTAAGGCCGAGGGAGTGCCTAACGCCCTTCCAGCTCTTGAGCTTCTTCATAAGGTCGACGTCTCTTCTGGCGGCCAAGACGAGCTCTGAGCCTATTAGGTGCATCTCCCTCCCCGTCTCTGGGTCCTTCCTCCTGTTGAGGAACCAGGCCGGCGCCAGCTCGTGGAGGTTCCTGACGGCCCAGTCAAGCTTGTTTATCTGGTCCTCCGGCAACGCGCCAAGGATTGCGTGTGGGTCTATGCCCAGCTTCCAACAGATGGCGTAGGCAGACGCTGTCCCGATCCCCCTTATCTTGGCGAGGGCGTAGGCCACCTGCTTATTCCCGTCTAGGTCTGTATCTCCTATGCGGACTATGGCGCGTATCTCCTGAGACACAAAAGCCGAGAAGATGCACTTTTTAAATTTACTGCCTCCTAAGCCTCGGGTTAACCAGGGGCTCCAGCGCGAAGAAGACAAGCACAAACCCCACCGCTGTCAACACAATCAATAAGCCGGGCGGCAGGATCCACCACCACGCGAAGTTCTGCAACGCGCCGTTGTCGAAGGCCTGTTGAAGAACTTGGCCCCAAGTCGGTATGGAGGGGTCGCCGAGCCCGAGGAAGCTAAGGCTGGCCTCCGAGAGTATTGCGTCGGGTATTTTTAATATTATCAGCGCGAAGGAGTAGGGGAGCACGGGGGGCAGGATGTGTCTCCTCATGATCCACCAACTGCTGGCCCCGGCGAGCTTCGCCGCCTCCACGAATTGACTGCTCTTTACGCTCAGCACCATCGACCTCACGATAATTGTAATACCCGCCCAGCCAAACAACACAAGCACCAGAATTATGTTGAAGAGACTCCGGCCCAGGACAAACACGAAGAGTATGAGGAGGGGCAACGTCGGCAGGTTGTTCATGACGTCTGCGAATCTCTGAATCGCCTCGTCGGTCTTGCCGCCTATATACCCGCTGATTATTCCCAGAGCCATGCCTACCAGCGTCGCCAGCAGAGCCACCACGCCGCCTATAAAGAGGGCCACGGGGAACCCGAAGAGGAGTCCCTGCGCCAGGTCCCGGCCGAGGTAGTCCGTCCCCATGACGCCGTATACGGCCCCCTGCACCACAAGCCTCACCAGCCCTATCTGGTCTCTTGGGTCGCCCACCACCTCCGCCTCAAAGACGTACCTCCCCTTGAGCGGCTTGAAGGACTCGGCGGCGCACCTGTTGGAGACGGGCTCGCCGAAGATTATGTAGGTGACTAGGCCTGCCTGTAGCACCTCGGTGGTTGTGCAGGCCACTCCCAGCTCGTCGGCAAACGCCGCGGCCTTCCTAATGGCCTGCGGCTCCGCGGCGAGTATTATGGTCCTCGGGCTCTCTACGAAGCGCACATAGGGCGGGCTTTCGCCGGGCCTAGGCGGCGGGATGCCTCCGTCGAAGTCTATAAGGGTTATCTCCCTGCCGTCGGGCCTCTTGACTTTAAGAGAAATAACTGGGAGATCTCCGTAGAAGGTCAGATTCATGTACTTAAATATTACACCTGTTGGGAATTTATCGGCGTCTAGGTCATATGTGAATACGTACCTCTTTATGTTTTCTGCCTCCTCCGTGGGTTTGGTCAAGTCGCTTACATAGTGTTGCGGCAGTTTGTAAGGCACGAAGTAGTTGAACCAAACGGGGGGGACCAGCTTGGGGTAGTCCTCCCAGTATTTGGGGTTCGACCAGTACCTCGTCCCGTAGTCCAGCGGAAAAGTAACCAGAACGTATAGCGATATCAGCGAGAAGAGGACTAGGATCACAACGCCTGCGAGGCCGGCTGGGCTTCTTAGGAGGTCTTTGATTATCATGCTAACCTAATTCTGGGATCTACTGCTACGTAGAGTATTTCGAGTATAAACCTAGCAACTATGTAGACAAGGGTGAATATATACGTGAGGGCGAAGATGACCGGCTCATCCAGCGCGGTTATTGCATGGTAGTACAGCGAACCCATGCCGGGCCAGTTAAACACCCTCTCGGTGATGATGTAGCCGGAGATGGAGCCGGCAAGGCTCAAGATGAAGTTTGTCAAGATTGGCGGCAACGAGGGGCGTAAGATGTACCGGCGTCTGACTACATCCTCCGGCAAGCCCTTAGCCCGGGCGAAGTTGACGAAATCCTCCTGCGAGACGTTGAAAACTATGTTTCTGGTTGAGTAGGCCCAGCCCCCGAAAAACACGATAAACGACGCCAACAGCGGCAATGACAAGTGCCACAACACGTCGAGGAAGTAGGCCACTGGGTCTTTCGGCGGCGGTATAGACACCATGCCGCCAGGTGGAAATATCTGGATCCCCCACAGTATCTTCGGCGCATATGCCAACATGAGTATCAAGACCAGCCCCATGAACCAGAGCGGCAGGGCGTAGGACACCGCCGACAGTATGGAAATCACTCTGTCGGCTCTGCTCCCTATGTTAGAACCGATGAAGAGGCCAATCCATATGCCTACAAGCGCCGTGAAGGTTATCCCCGTCGTCGTTAGTATTATGGTGTTTGGCAACCTATCCAGTATAAGGTCCGAGATTTTGTTCGAGCCCCACGACGACTGGAGGGTCCGGGAGTTGCCCAGGTCGAGGGCCAGGAGTCTGTATATCAGTTGCGGAAGCCTCACATACCACGGCTTGTCTATCCCAAGCGCCTCCGCCCTGGTCTTGTTGTATTCTTGGACCGCCTTCTCCACAGCCGCGGGGTCTCTGCCCTGCCGGATGAGTATTTGCTTATACTCCTGGACTTCCGCCGTTAACAACGACTTCAACATCTTGTCTGACAGACCTGTGGCGCCCATCACCACAGCCAGCAGAACCAGCACCCCGATTAAAACGATCACGAGAGAGGCCGCCTTGATTATGAGCGTCTTTGCTAAAGAAGCCATAGGATTGAGGAATTAAGAAGTTTAAAAAAACTTTCGGCAAGTTTATATAGATCTATCTAGTCCTAGTCTCTTGACCTCCTCCGCCTCTTCTCCTCAGGGCGAAAGCCAGCGCTGCCAACACGGCCAGTATACCGACGACGCCGGCGGCCAACGCCTCAGTGGTGCCGGTGGCCGGCGCCACGGTCGTAGTCGTTATCACAGTAGGCGACGGCGCTGGAGAAGGCGTAGCCGGCGTTGGAGAAGGCGTAGTCGGTGTTGGAGTTGGCGTAGTCGGCGTTGGTGTAGTGGGCGTGGTAGGCGTCGGGGTGGTGGGCGCGGCGGTCCTCGGCACGAACACCTGCGTGGCTTCGGCTACTATTGGCACATTCTCTGCGTATGTAAGTATCCACAACTTATACGGCCTGTTAGCCGTAAGCTTAGAGGTTACGTCAGCCGGCACGGTTATTGTAATCGGCGCCGCGGCAGCCGTGGTCTCGGTTGATGTATATACGAATTTGCCGGTAGTCGCGTCTATGATGCCCCACTTGTAGTAGAGCCTGCCAGCGCCCTGCGGTACCTCCAGGGAGACAGACACGGAGACAGGCTGACCCACGACCGCCGTGGGCACGTTAATGGCCTTTATGGACGCCGGCGTCGCCGCGCCGAAGTAGAAGGCGCCGGGCTTGTATGGATACGTGGGGTCTCTATACGCCCTCAGCTCTATGTACTGCTTGGCTGTGTCGATGGCATATAGGTAGAAGGGCCCCTGCGAAATTATCAAGTGGCTGTATTTGTTATGCCAGTCGATCGCCGCCCTATACCTGGCAAGAGCTTCGTCTCTGGTCATCATGACCCTATTGCCTATTTTGAACCAGCTCTCTGGGAAGAAGCCCTTGTCTAGCGCCTCCTGCAGGGCGTCTGCGGCGGCCTTAGCGTGGTCTTTGAGAATCAGCGATAGCCACGGCACGTTGTACTTGGTGGCTCCCGACCTCGACGCGGCGTGCGTCTGCTTCGCATAAACCAGCTGGTCAACGGCGTAGTACACCTCCCACGGCATGTCGGGCGTGACTACCGCTTGGGCAGCTATGTAGTTGGGGTCGAAGTGCCAGTAGTCGATGTAGACCTCTATCGCCGTGTCGTTAATCACGCGAATACCCTTGATTACAGCCATGGAGCTGTTGACATAAGACGCAACGCCAGACTCCCTAGCTACCTTCTGCGGGTCGTTGGCGATGTCCCATAGGAAGGCGTAGATGTAGAGGACGTCAGCTAGCTTGATGGGCTGGCCGTGGTGCCAGTTGGCGCCTACGTACTTGGCGTAGTTAAACACGACCTTAGACTTAGCCTTCTCGCCGCCGGCGCTCACCCAAGCCTTCTGCCTGGCATCCCACCTATATGCATCGGCTGGTACGTCGAACTGCCCGTCTGGGCCCCTGGTCTCCACGGTGTAGGTGGCTCTAAACGGAGACGGTAGACCTGTGAACGGGTGTGGCCATATGGCGGGGTCGTACATCATTCTGAACCAATCCACCGAATACACGTCGGTGAAGCCGCCTTGCGGCACGGGGTTCCAGGCGCTGGAGGCGGTCCATATCCAGAGGTGGCCCACGTTGACTACGTCTCTGCCCGGCACGTACCAGTTCCTGGCGTTGAAGACGGAGGCTCTAAGGCCGGCGCCTAGGTCAACGGTGACGCCTTGTAGCTTGGGCGAGGCAACGTAGGCATTTAGGTTGGTGTTCACGAAGACTCTGACAGACTCCTGCATGCACATCGAGGTAGCTTTTCTATACAGGTCGACGTACTCCTGGAATGATTTGAAATTACCTTTGTATATCTTGTCCGTCAGTTCGTCTATTGTGGCGTTGGCGAAGTTGTACCAGCCTGTGGTGCCCCAGCCGGGCATGTAGCCGAACCAAGAGGCGCAGTACTGCGCAACTGAGCCGGTGTCCCATCTGTCGAGGGCGCCTTTGCCCCAGCCCTCGGTGTAGAAGTGCCACTGGAACTGGGCGGGGTCTGTGCCGTACACCGTCTGTATCGCCACGTCGAAGGTTACGTATCTCCTGTCTACGGTGAAGCCCAGCTGTTCTAGGGCCGAGGCAAAGGCGTCGCCGATGTCTTTACGCTCGTCTTCGATACGGATTAAGCCGATGATTGTGACTGGTTTGCCTTGGCAGTACCACTTGCCGTCGGCGCCTTTGGTGGCGCCTAGTTTAGGCATTTCTTGCTCTACGACGGAGCGGGCGTAGTCTAGGTCGTATTTTATGCCGAGTTGCGAAATTAAATCAGCCACGACGGAGTAGGTGGGGTCGTACTGGCTGAGCCAGATGTACATAGGCACGGCGAGGCCTTTGAAGATTTCGTTAGCCACGTAGTCTCTGTCTATGACGAACTGCATGGCGAATCTAATTGCGCGGCTGGAGAACGGGTTGGCGCAAGCAGGGGTGGTTGGGGCTGGGTTTAGGATTATGTCGTTGAAGCCTGCAGCGGCCGTGTAAAGCGCCACTGTGGGGTCGCCTTTAAGCGGGACGGCGAGCGAGGCCCTCATGCCGAAGATGTACACATCGATGTCGCCTGCCTTAACGGCGGAGCCCGCCTGGGCTATTGGGATCGATTTACCTACTATCCTCTCCACAGCTGGACCGGGGTTTGTGTGTGGTGGGGTGTATTGGGCTAGTAGCACCACTCCCAACAGGACTGTGGCTAACAGGATTGTTTTCAATTTCATGGGTTAAATGATTCAGCTCCTTTTTAAATTTTCCTCTATTTTTACGTTTATAAAGAGAGTTACTGAGTAGAACAAGATGGTGCCCCCCGCAATTAGTAAAAGAAGCGCCAGAAACACAAGCGCGGGGTCTAGGCACCTCCCCTCGGCGCAGTGGGCTTGTGCGTAGGACTGCTGGAGGGCTATAGAAAAGGAGAGGAATAGGAGGAAAAAACCCAAGGCTATTAACTTCTTTGCCCTACTTGCGTCTTGCCGCGACAAGCGCCCCCGCTATGCCGGCGATCACGCCGAGGCCAAGCACGGCGTAGCTTATTGGATCCACGTAAGGCTTTTCAATATGCACCTCCTTGGTCTGCGTCACGTAGGACACGGCGGTCTGCGTCACGTATTGTGTGGCGGTTACCACCGCAGTCTCTGTCAAGGTCAGCGTGTCTGTCTTCGTGGCGGTGACAGGCACTATCCTGGTGACCGTGGAGGTGGTGTAGGCGATGGGGAAGTTGCCCCAGGTCAACGTCTGGGGCTCGAGAACCGCCGAGGCGTCCCTGGTGAAGGTTGCTAATGGGGTGTTGGGACCCAGTATATCAAGCACCCTGGGTATCGTGCCTGATAACACTGCCGAGGCGTTGGCTGTCCCCACGCCAACTGTCCACTCCTGGGCCATCGGCCCGAATGGTCTGATCCTGCCTGGGCCAAAGCCGTCGTAGGAGGTCACGAGGACGTAGTACCTCCAGGTGGGTTGCGGGAAGTCTGTCATTAATCTAGTAGTGGGTGGGATAAGATTCCTCGGCACCACCGCGACCACTGTGTTGCCCTCTGCGTAGACCTTGGGCAGGGGAGATACGGAGATTGTGCCTTCTGCCACGTTGGCTACCGCCACGAAGTTGACGGTTTCGTTGCCCCATTTAGGCCCTATGAATATGGCCACGTCCCACGGCGCTTGGCCGGAGAATCTGACCCCCGGCGTATACTTGAACTGGGTTAAGTTGGCCGGGTCTGGGCAGAAGAAGCGGGTGGCTTCGTCGAAGAAGGCGTTGTCAGCGGCGACGTTTCCGTCGTCTGGTCTCAGAATTGTACAGCTAACAGTGCCCCAGGGGTTGCCTGGGAAGCCGCGGCTTATGTATATCTGGATGTACTGCATGGAGAAGCCGGTCTCGGAACCCCATGGGTTGCCCCCCAGGTCGGCGAAGGTCACCCTAAACACCAACGCGTCGGCAGTGGCGTTGTACCTAATCTCAAACCTGGTCATGTCAAAAATAGTGCCGTTTTTAAACACGGGGTTCTGAGGCGGGGTAAACCACCCAGGGCCTTTGAAATCCCCTGTCGGGTCCGTGGCCGACTGAACAGTAAACAAGCCCTGTGCATATATCAACGCGGCTAATACAACCACTAGGATTGCATGTTTGGAATTCATAGATAAATGGAAAACTGTTGTATTTATATATTGCTCTCTCTGAACAGCATGAAACAAGCGGCTTAAGTGGCGCAACGGCGTGTCATCGGCTTTTCTGGCCATCGGAGTGGTTTGACGTGTTGAATTCGCGGCTACGCCGGCTGTGCCCGCATCTATTGACCCCCGCGGTGTTGGTTGCTCCACTCCTCTATCGCTTCTCTAAGCTCTTCGTATTGGGCCATGGCGTCTATGTGTCTGCCTGTGTCTCTGATTCTAAATCTGCCGTCGGGCATCCTCGTGACCCGGGGCTCTTCGCCGGTTATAACCTTCACCAGCTTCACTGCCCACGCCGCCTCCTCGCCCCGGCCGTAAAGACGTGTTTTTATGGGCCCGCCGGGACGGGGCCACCCGCGCATCAGGCGGGCTTGCGGTCCTTGTCCTCGGCGGCTCGTCCTAGAGCCGGCGGGGAGGCGGCCCCCAGCGCCTGCCGAGTTGGTGGGATGAAAAAAATTTAAACACAGGACAACAAAACGGCGGGGCCGGTAGTCTAGCGGAAGGATGCCCGCTTGGCGTGCGGGTGATCCCGGGAGGGGACCACCCCGGGAATTCGAATCCCGGCCGGTCCACCAAGTTTTCTCAACTCTTAAACAACGCGTAGCTCAGCCCTTCTGCTGGGGTAGTGGCCCCGTAGCTAGAGGGTTGTGATGAATTCTGCGAAGAGGTAGAGAAGTATGGCGCCTATTATCATGCCGCGGCCTCCGTATTTATTTATGCCGGAGAAGTACAGCAATGCCCCGACGAGTCCGAGGATGATGGAGAGGGTTTTCGAGATGGAGGTTATGTGTGTTTTCAGCACTTCTTTTAGGTTTTGCAGGAAGTTGTCTAGCGACGTGAGGATTTGGTCGATGGTTTGGCTTATTTTTGCGAATGGGTCGGTGGAGTTCGTGGCGGCGAGGACGAGGGGGGTTAGGAGTATGATTATTAATAGCGGCTTCACGTATTTTATGGGTCTTTAAACGCAACTAAACGATTTCTAGGGTTTTTTGTCCTGTGGTGAGTTTGACGCGTACCTCCCTGGCGCGTGGGCTTCTTGGGTGGTTCCCCTCCTCGTCGTAGGCTACTGTGCCGTCGTCTTGAACATATTCATTTGGCCTTGCGGTTGCCATGGCGTGTCTGAAGAGGCGGGTCCCTATCTGCACGAGGTCTTTAGTCTTCCCCGTGCATATGTGGACCGGCGCAGTGACGAGCTCGGCGATTTTTCTCGCCGCTTCTAGGCTTCCCTGTATGTTCAGCCCCTCTGCCTTGTAGCCCAGCGCCTTCAGCCGGTGGTGGTTTGTCTCCGACACGTCCAGCTCGTTGATGTTGACGAAGCTTATGTGGGGCGCTAAATGGTTTATCGCCTCTGCTATCTGACGCTCGAAGCCGGGCAACGCGGGCACCTCAACGCCCACGGCCTTGCCCGAGGCGGCTAAGGCCTTTACGTACTTCTCCTTACCCCTCGCTTGCTCCTTTGACGTCACGTGTATCCGCACCTCGTCAACTCTGCTCGCGGCGATTATGCCCGTCCTCCTGCCGTTGAGGTTTAGGATGTGTGTGTACATATGTATATGGAAGCCGTCTCCGAACTCCCGCTTCAAGATGTCTGCGACTGCCTTTACGCGCTCCGGCACTACGGAGGGGTCGCCCCCGGTTATTGCGGCTCCGTCTGAGGCGTACTCGGCAACCACCCTGGGGATGTCTTCTATGCGTTGCACCGAGACGTCGTTGACGTAGATGACGTCTCTGCCGAACCTCTCGGCGCTGACAGGGCAGTAGGGACAGCTCAATGGGCAGAGCCCCGTTATGAATATCACGCTTTTGGCGCCCAGCAGACACAGCTCGCACCCACGGGCTATGCGTCCACGGAGCGTCACGTTGTAATACACCTGCGGCCAATGGATTTTTATTTAAATATGTTGAAGTAGACACATGGCAGAGGAGGAGAGGACTGTAGAGAGGGCGCACGTCGAGGAGAGGGAGGGCCGACAGATCCTAGTCTTCCGCTGGAACACCGGAAAAACCTCAGCCGGGAGGCTCTTCGGCAGATACGGCGCCGGGGGCAGGCCCGACTTCTTCAGGCTACTGTTCGGCGCCGTGGCCGGCTCGCTGAGGGAGAAGTTCGGGCCCCAGGGCGAGGAGATCTTCAACAGGATAAGAGACTCAGACGCCTTTAGGAGAAGTAGCCGGGAGATCTTCGAGTCTGCAAAGGAGTGGTTCTTCAACGAGCTATCCCCCAAACACGGCCTTGACAAAGGCGACATCTTCATGTTCGTCACAGAGATAGAACTTGACGTAACCACGGGCGAGCTGAGGTGGCGCAGAGACAAGACCGAGTTCTACTACTGGGTGAGGAGTGATCGGTGTCAACAGGCGGCGCCGAAGGATTGTAAAGAGCTTGCCGAGGAAAACGCGAGACTTAGACGAGAAAACGAGGAGCTACGTCGGGAGCTGGCGCAGATTAAGGAGAGACTGGCCAGCATCCTCAAGTAGGTAGACCTCCCACTTTTTCAACCTCCACCTCTCAAAGAAGAAGCGGCCATATATCTTCTCCCCCCTCAACACTGCTGGTAGCCAATACTTGTCGTCTTCCCACATCTCGTGGTAGGGCACCTCCTCTATCTTAAACCAAACCGGCGCCGCCTCTTCGCTCTCCCGCAACTCCCCTGTGTACCCCCGCGCCGCGAAGACGTGGACGTAGTGTATAGACTCGACGACGCCGTCTTCGAAGTTCCAAAACTCGAGGAGACCTCTCCACTCCATCTCTAGGGGCTCTGCCCCCACCTCCTCAGCCATCTCTCTGACGGCGGCTTGTTCCGGCGTCTCGCCCGGCTTAGCCTTGCCCCCCACGCCGTTGAAAAAACCGGCGCCGAGACCCCGCTTCTTTCGTATAAGAAGCACTTTGCCGTCTTTCACTACGTATAATAACGTCTCTATATAGATCACCTAGCTCCCACAGCCTGCCCTATTCGTCTGATTCCTTCCTCGATTCTCTGCGGAGTTTCGGTGACGAAGGATATACGGACGGCCGCCTTGTAGACGTCGCTGAAGTAGGAGCCGGGCACCACGGCCACGTTGTGTCTCTCGAGGAGCTCTCTTGCGAAGCTCTCGCCGTTTTGGACGTATCTCGCCAGGTCTACAAATACGAACATAGAGCCTGAGGGCGTCACGAATCTCGCCTCGGGCACGTACTTCCTCAGCGCGGACACCGCCACGTCTCTCTTCTGGCGGTACACCTCGACCACCTCCCTGATGTATCGCATCCTTGCCTCGGACCGTAGATATATCGCCACGAGTCTCTGGGCGAAGGAGGGTGGGCAGTACACCATTTCCTCATTCATTAATTTTACCTTTGGAATAACCTCCGGCGGCCCGTAGACGTAGCCGAGGCGCCACCCCGGAATTGCGGGGTCTTTCGAAAACGTATTTATCGAGATTGTACGCTCCGGCGCGAGTTTATAGAAGTAGACATGCGCGCCTTCGTAAATCAACGTCTTGTAGGCCTCGTCTGTGACAATCCAAAAGTCGTAGTCCCTCGCTAAATCGACCACGGCCTTTGCCGCCTCTGTGCTCAACGTCCTGCCTGTGGGATTATCAGGTGACACCAGAATAACCGCCTTCGTTTTTTTGTTCACCACGGTTTTCAGCGCCTCGGGGTCTGGCTGGAAGCCGTCTTCCAGCCTGGTCACAACTCGCTTTATGGACGCGCCGAAGTACTCAAGAAGGGGGCGGTAGCCAAAATAGGTGGGGTCCGTAACCACCACTTCGTCGCCTGGCTCTATCAACGTGGCGAGCGTTGAGAACATGGCGGCTTGTCCCCCCGCGGTTAGGACTATCTGCTCGGGAGGCACGTCGAGCCCGCCCAGTCTCTTCAAGTCCTCGGAAACGGCCTGCCTAGCCTCTGCAACGCCCTGTGAGGGGGTGTAGCCGTAAAGCTCCATGGAGTCGACTTTTAGGAGCTCGGCGAGCGCCTCCCTCACCTCCCTCGGAGGTGGGATGCTGGGCTGACCGGTGGAGAGGAGTATGACGTCTCTGTTCTCCCTCTTCAGTCTCTCCCGCAGTTCGTCGATTTTCCGGGTTGGCGATTCTCTCAATGCGGAGATGCGAGGCGAAAAACCTCTCATTAAGGGGGTCGAGAGGGGCTTGTATATATATGTTTACGTGTACGTTTTTTGTAAAGGGGGTATAAATCTCCCGCCTTGTCTCAATACATGGAACAAGTCATCATACCTATTTCTGAGGAAGAGCTGGAGCAGTTACGTAGAGTATGTAAGAAGTATAACTTTGACTCTCTTGACGACTGTATAAACATGGCGCTTACACAGCTCCTATACATCTATAAGGGGCTATAACAAGTCCCTAGGCCGGGGGGGCGGGCGCAACACCCCCGAGAGGACGGACCCAACCGTTTTCAGATACTCTCTGTTTACCTTGGCCAAGTGATGCGCGAGCCTCAGCCTTACTGGGTACTGCCTAAATAAGGCACATAAGCGGCTGGCGTCTATATGCTTTGGATACTCAACATAAACCACCCAGTTGGATTTGAAAAAAGTCCCGTAGAGACCCCCTAAATCCGCCGGGATTAAGTAGGAGCCTGGCGTAGACGCAGACAGCAATAGAGCCGCCACCTCCCTCTCGCCTAAAGCCTTCGCAAGCTTCACGAAGGCCTCTCTTTTGTCCTTCTCAGGGATCCTCGGCCCATATCTGGCCAGGTGAGGGTCTTTAGACACCCCTATGACCCTTGCCGTGTTTACATACGGCGTCAGCGGCCCGTCGATTAGCACTATGTCGGCGCCTATCGATTCGGCAAACAGAAGCTCGTTTCTCCTCGCCTCTCGGTGCGGGTCCTCCGCCACCCTCTGCATCACGAACCTCCTCTTGATATCCCTCCCCACGGCCACCACAGTTTGAATCAAAACGTCGGCGGCGCCTATGCGCCTCACGACGTAGCCCGAGTCCACCGCGTAGTAGTCCAAGCTCCCCCCGCCGCTACAGGGAACTACAAGTTCTTTCAGTTGCGGCGGCACCTCAGCCACGCCTTGGACGTGTTCCAGCTCGACGTATCTCAGGATCTCCGCCAGCAGTTCCCGCATCAATAAACCTCCTCTATAAGTTTGTCAAAGAGCTTCCGCAGGGTCTCGCGGTCTATATTCCCTATCAAGTCCACTAGGTGGAGCGGCAAAGAATCCAGTTGCCCTGACAAGTACTGATTGATTAGCGCCAAGGTTTGGGACCTCTTGTATTTGTGTCTCTCCGAGATAATCACTTCCTTGAGTTTCCTGAGGAGTGCGTCTGTATCCATCCCCGTCTTGTTGAGTATCTCGGAGAGCTCCTTTTCGAGAAGACCCGCTTCTTCATACAAAGATAGAGGCCTTCCCTTTATGTATATCTTGCCTCCCACCACAGCCGCGACTGTGCGTTTGGTGTATTTCCCAATGCCTATTGGGACGCCTCCAGACATAGACCCGGTGGCGACCACCGACCTAAGCTCTTTCCCGCTCAATATGATTACGTCGAAGAACTGCGGGGTGCCTCTGGCATCTATGATGACGTCAAACCCCTCTCTTTCCTCCTCGCCATCTCTAAGCACGAGAACTTTAGGCGACATATCTCTTCTCCACCGCGCCGGCCTTGTGCAACCTCTCCAGCCCCTCCTCCACCTTAGCTCTGTCTAGACCTGTTTCTTTCGCTAATTCGTCTACGTCAAGGACGGCCCCCCTGCCGCGACGGGCCACCGCCTCCAGCAGTTTCTTATCAATGCCTAGCCTCGACGCCACCTCGACGAGGGCTTTGTCCAAGTCCCCAGCCACTCCGAATTTTGTCCTCAGCCACTCGGCGGCGGCTTTTCTGGCCTTTTCCTGCTCTAGATACTTCTCGTATCTCCGGGAAAGCTCGGCCGCGTAGAGCTTCAGGTTCGCCACGTAGTCGTCCAGCCAGGGCTCCGGGAGCCCCAGCAACGTCGCCAAGTCGCTCTCTACGTCCAGCCTAGAGTTAAGGGTCTTCACCACGTGTTTGATTTCGTTCCATATCTTCAGCGCCTCTTCGGCCTTTTGGGCTATTGCCTCCTCTCTTTTTACGTCCCGTTCCTCAAGCCTTCCCAGCTCTATGAACTTAGACCTCTGCGGATACTTCTCCAGAACTGCAGATATCCTCTTCAGGAGCTTCGCCTTATCCTCCGCCTCCTTCTCCAGCTCCTCCCTCGCCTCTTTAAACCTCTCCTCGGCCTCTAGTAGCCTCTGCAACGCCTCTCTCAGAGCCTTGGCGTATGTCCTCCTGTCTCTAAACGAGGTGTCAATCGGCGCTGTTCCTAATGTCCTCGTGAGCTTCACCACGCCGAGCGGCGTCTGCTTCTCCACAGAGACCTCGCTGAGGGCCTCTATCTGGCTGAGGATGTCCGCCAGGTATCGCCTTGCGAGGTCCTCCCTGTATTTATACAGCCTGTCGCCTGCGGGAACGACGACGCCTCTGAGCTTCATCAACTCCACCACGTCGTCCTCCTTCATCTCGCGCCAGAGGTTTGTTGGGAATAGGAGGTTGACCAGCGACTTCAGCTCCTTCTCATGTATAGACTCCTCGAAGGCGTTAAGTAGGATTTCCTCTATTTGGCGATACGTCCTTAAGCCCTCCACCTCCTGCCCCTCGTCCAGCGCCTCCGCGGCTTTTATCAGCGCCGTCTGCTTCTTCTCTTTCCCCCTCTTCAGGGCGAGCGTGTAGCGCAACAGGTTCTCCCTAGCCCTCTCCCTGCCTAAGCGTAGCGCGTCCACAAACTCCGGCGGCTTCGCCTCTCTCTTCAGCAACTTGTCCACCGCGTGGCGGACCAGCTCATGTTTCAACTTCTCGAATTTGTCCGCGCCGTATATCTGCAGAGTGACGTAGTTCGAAGCCGGCTCAGGGTAGAGCCTTTTCCAGTAGGCAGACATGAGCGGGGCCAGCGCCGAGTGCACAGTCTCTGTTAGCAACACCTTGCTGGTTATGAACACGTTGACGTAGTCCACGACGTAGCCGTTTACCACTCCTTGCGATACTACGTTCTCAACGCCTTCTACCGCTTTTTTCAGCTCGTCTTCTCTATCTACATGGATATAGACATATGCTTCCCGTATGCCCATGTTGTTATGCCAATTCACGTGGCCGCAACAGAAGCGCAGACGTATGCCGTCTACGCCGATTAAGTGCTCCACCTCCTCGAGGAGGGTCAGCGGGTTCTCAAGTCTTTGGCTCATCTCCCTCGCCACGGCCGCCACGGTCTGGACCTCGTCCCACCCAACCAGCCTGGCCACGTCGTCTGACACCAGATACCTCCTGCCCACCAGGTACTGGTCGAGCCGCAGTTCCTCCTCAGCCGCCATGTAGACAAACAGCCTGCCTTGCTCCAGCAACGTGAAGTATAGATACGGCTCGTACGACAGGTTCTTCACGTCTTTCAGATCTAGGTCTTTGCCTCTCATAACGGCGTACTCCCTAAGGACGCTGAGCGCCTCCTTGTCCTCGTAAGGAACTTTGTAGAGATACACCTCCTTAGAGTACGGGGTCTTCTCGGCGTACGGCACCCCGGCAAATGCCTGCTCTAGTACCTCATCGTCGAGGTCTGGGTCTACGCCTTCCTCCCTGAGCAGATGGGCGAGCCGCCTCCCCTCCTTCTTCAGCTGGAAAAGTCTCGCGACCAGCTTCATCAGAGGCCTTGGCGCAACTTCGCCTTTCCTCCTGGCGAGGTGGTAGACTGCTGCCAGTTCGTGAAGCGTAAAGGGGCTCAGGGGGTCTACCTCGCCGCTTTCGATATTCTTAAGCCTCTCCTGCGAGGAGTAGGCTAATAGCCTCTGTTTTACCGTTTCTACAAACTGCCAGAATGGGAACCGGGTGTCTAGGACGATCTCGCGGTATACCCTGCCGCTGGTTATGTCGAAGACGTCCGGCACCACGTTTTTCAAGATGGTGTAGTACAGCTGTGGAGTAACCGCAGCTACTATTACGATTTTGTTGAACCTCTCGGGGTCGCCCAACAGGTGCCTGTATGAGCGGGGCTCCAGCAACGCCCTTATATACGTCGCGACCTTTTGTACAAGCTTTACGAACCTCTCGTCGCTGAGCGCCCCAAGCTTGTGCGCGGCCGCGATCCGCGAGATCTCGTCAGCCTCGTCGATCAGCACGAGCATTGGCTTATCCCGCTTCTTTGCGGCCACCTCTATGGTGAACTCGCCCTCGAGCGACAGCGCTGTTCTAACCACGTCGAATCCCTCCCCGGCGGCATATGTCTCTATTTCGTCCAGCAACTCGCTCTTGCCCCAGCCGTAGGGCGCCACCACAACCGCCAGCACGTTGTTGTTGCCCTCCTTAGCCACCTTCAGGACCTCCGCCACCTCCTGCAACTCCCGCTCAAAACCCACAGATCTGTGCAGTCTGACTAGGTGAGTCACGCCCGAGGGGCTGAAAGGCAAGTCAACGAAGGCGTACACATACAACTCCGCGACGCTGTTTATATGTGCTGTAGCTAAAATCCAAACGCCTACAGCTTTAAAACCGCGGCGCTTCTTCCCCCAGTGCTTAGGAGATGCCAAGCGTCGGATATACCAAGCATCTACGAAGTCGAGGTAAGGTCCTTCAAGCCGGACGACATCTACGGCGTGGAGCTTTTGAAGTTTCTATGTGCGTACTGCCGCGACAATTCCTACGTATACACAACCGACGGCAAGGTGGCGGGGTACATAATCACTTGCATAGAGGGCGACGCCGCACACGTCATATCTATCGCCACGGACCCCGAACACAGGAGGCGGGGCGTAGGTAAGTCGTTGCTGTGCACAGCTCTTAAGTTGCTGGCCGAGGGAAGGGTGGGCGAGGTCTTCCTAGAGGTTCGGGTTAGCAACGAGGCGGCGCTTAGGCTCTACAAAGCCGCCGGGTTCGAGGTAGTCGAAACTCTGAAGAACTACTACAGCGATGGCGAAGACGGGTACAGGCTAAGCCTTAGAGACAGAAAAAAAGCGAGGGAATTCTGTCACAGCAAGTGATAGATCCTAACTAGGAGATACAGGAGGGGGTTCCTCCGCCTTAGATAATACAGCCTGAGGTATTCCTCCAGCGTGATCTCGCCGCGTAGATACGCCTTCTCCACATCTTAAGATGCGATTAATAGCACCTAAAGGAGGCTATAAAGCGAGAATAGAAATGTGGATATCTGCGTAACGAGTGGAGCCAAGGGCGGCACAGGCAAGACGACCTTTGCCGAGATCCTCGCCTACGTCTGGCGGGCTGTGTTCGGCCTCTCCGCGGGTGTTGTCAGACCTCTTGACGGCGGAAGTAGTTTCGAATTTAGGGTGGTTGATTTTCCAGCGTTTCAGCTCACGGATAGGCCCCACCTGAAGGCCCTGCTTAGGTGCGGCGGAGTGATCTACGTGGTGGACGAGGATTACGAGACTCTCCACGCCGTGGAGGTCCTGCACGCGGCCCTCAGAGACAAGGCGCTAGGCGTCGTGCTTAACAAAGTCGTGGGGAAGCCGGGCCGGGAGTTTCTGAGAATGTACGGCCGGTTGGGCAGAGTCTATGTGGCGCATTTCGACGAGCGCATGGCTGTACACAAAAGCATCGGCGTTCCGCCGTATAGGACCCGGTCTGTTGCAACTCTCGAGATGGCGAAGGTTGCGATGGATCTGAAAAAGCATTTATTTAGACTGGGGAGGTGACGTGTGCGCGGCCTTGTGCTGAGTCTGCGCCGGGAGCGGCTTCTGCTTCTAGCCGACACCCACGTCGGTTACGAGGTGGAGCTCCGGAGGGTTAAGGGCGTGAACGTCATGAGCCAGACGAGGAGGCTTGTGGAGAAGGTGCTGGAACTTGTGGAAATGCACAACGCCACCTCTGTGGTTGTCCTGGGCGACGTCAAGCATGAGCTACCGGTGCCTCGGGAGAGCGCCGAGGAGGTCAGGGCCTTCCTATCTACTGTGGCGAAGAGGGTGCCCATGCTCCTCATCCCGGGCAACCACGACTCGATTCTTCAAGAGATCGCCAGCGGGATCGGCGGCGTTGAGGTTGCGCCGACCCGCGGCGTCCTCGTAGACAGGTTCCTGCTTATCCACGGACACGTAAAGCCGGCGAAACAAGACCTGGAAAAGGCAGACGTGGTGATCATGGGGCATACACACCCGGCTGTAGTCATCAGAGATGACATAGGCTACGCCGTGAAGGAGCCTGCAGTGCTCAAGATACGGACCTCCAGGACCAAGATGTGCAGGGCTTTATACGGCGAACCTTGCAAAAGGCGTGCACAGCTTAAGATAGTGGTTCTGCCGGCATCGCACCCCCTTATAACCGGCGTCGACGTGCGCGAAATTCCCCAAATGGCCTCGGAGGGACGCACCCTGCTTAAATACATAGAGTGGAAACCTGAAGACGTGGAGATCTACCTCCCCGACATGACGTTTATTGGGACGCTGGCTGATCTACAATCTGCATTTTCTCCATAGATTTACCGCCTCGTCTCCTCCAGCCACTTCTCTATGGCGTCTGCAAGCTCGGCGTAGCGCTTGAAGCCGTCTAGGTGCTCTCTGCCGCATTCTATCATTACTCTACCGCCCTCCATGCGGTACACCCTCGGCTCCTCGTCCGTGAGGGCCTTCACAAGCGCCGAGTGCCTCTCGGCGTCTGCCTCTCTGCCCCCAGGCGCGTTGGCGCTGGCGTAGGCGCGTCCCACGGCCGCGTTGTCGGCTCTGCGCCTGCTGTAGGTAATCGTGTAGTCGCCTTCTACGCCGTCTACCTCCGCCGTGATCCTAATCCTCAGCAACTTCTTGCCGCTCCAACTCTCCTCAAGCTCGGCACCCCAACCTATCACCTTCACCACGTGTTTCCTACCATTCACCTCGACCACCCCCTCAAAGCCCTCCAGCCTCAGAGAGCCCCTAGCCCTCCCCTTCTCTATGATCTCTCTGGCTTTTTCGTATACCTCCTCGCCTTTCTCCTTGGCTCTCTGGAGTATGTATTCTACAAACTCAGCCGCAAGTCTCCGCTGTTTGTCGGAGCCGTGGACGGAGAGCCATGCGGCATAAGCCAAACCCTCTTTTAAGATTGAGACGTAGCCGTAGCGGCCCTCCTCCGGCATCTTAACCGTGAAGTGGCGACTCTCCACGAGGCCCACCTCCCTAAGCCGCTGTGCCTCCCGCTCTATGCTGTCGGGGTTGGAGGAGCCGAATATGACCACCAGCGCGCCCTCTGCCAGCCCCACCTTGTACTTGGGCCAGCCCTCCGCCGACACACGTCCCCTCTTCAGCTTCTTCAGCCAGTGCTCCGCCTTGTCGGCGTTCACCCAGCCGTTGTCGCGCGCCGTCTCGACGAGCCTGGCGATGGCGTCCCTAAGCTCCTTACGCCCAGCCGCAAGTATGTCAGTAGTGGCTACGACACGCCACTCGCCTTCATCGCCCACCTTTTTCACCTCCGCGCTGACGCCTGCAAGTCTCAGCAGGCGAGCCGCGAGCTCCACACGGCCGCGCTCCGACGATTGGAATCGGAGCTCGACCGCGTTCCGCAGATAGACGTTGTACTTGACGGCGGCGCCTCCCTCCGAAAATGTCAAATCTGCGGCGACGCAGCCGCTCTCGGTAAGCCTTATGCCGCCGGGCCGCACCTCAACCTTGGCCGCCTCCACGAACCGCTTAAACTTAGGGCTTAAGTATTCTCCGCCGGCGGAGGGCGCAGAGACGGCGAGGAGACGCTTAAGTCTTGCCACATTTTCGCGGGTTGCGGTTATGTTGTAATATCTGCCTCCGCCCATGTACATCCGCACGCCCAACTTTAGTCCGTCTGGCAGGAGCTGGTTGAGCAGATACAACGTGGCAAGGCGCAGAAGCGCGGCCCCTCCGCCCAGCTCCCCGCCGACGGCTAGCTCTACTCTCTTCGGCCCTACCGTGCCGTCCCCCGCTACTGCAGTTGCATACATCTCGCCGAAGTTGAGCAACGCCTCCTCTCTGTCGAACTCGTTGTACAGCGCCTTGTCCAGCATGATTAACTCCAGAGCGGGAGCGACGAACTTCCTCACCACCGCATCCCTCGCGCAGTCTCTAGCAAGGCAGTACATATCGCCGAGGACGAACTCGACGACGCCCCAGACCTCCTCCCTAGAGACGCCAGCCAGCTTTTCTGTCAGGTTGTCGATACTGTCCTTCACACTTTTCTCACGCCTCTCGGCGAAGCGGATGATCAGCTCGGCCAGCCTCTCGGCGTGTTCGCCGGCTATCCTCCCGCCGCTCAGCGCCTCCACCGCCTTTGCCAGCCTCACGGCCCTCTCCGCGCGCCATTCGTCGTCCATGCCCCTCCTCGCCTCCGCCAGCCTCTCGGCGCCCTCTTTCTTCTGCTTGTCATTCTTAACCCTCCTTGCCTCGGCGAAGTGGGCTAGGAGCGCCAGCTCGCCCAACATCCTCCTCACCCACCACTCCCTCTCTGCGTCGCCCATCCTCTCGGGGCCTATCCAGAGCTTGATCTCGTCGACCAGCTTCCCAACCTTCTCCAAAACCAGGCTCCAGTCTATGGCGTCTACAAGCTTCCGCCAGCTCTCTACGCGCCGGCCCAGCAGAGACTCCAGCCATCTGCTCTCCCTTAGGATCTGGTCCTCCCTCTCGCGGGGCCAGCGCGCCGTGATGAGAAACTTGATGCCCTCCTTCGTGACGCTAGCACTGCCGCTGAACGAGTCAGGCCCGCCAAGGAGGCCGAAGTACCACCTCAACTGCCAAGAATGAACGGTGGTGCCTACTATCTGTCTTTTGACGGTTGTCACGTCTGTGGCACGCCACTCCACGTACTGCCGCGACCTGTTAAGCCCCGAGAGATCTGGCGCCGTTCCCTTCGCCTCCTCCACGGAGCGCCTCAGCTCCTCCTTGCTGACGTTAAAGCGGGCCACGTCCCCTATCCACAGCTCGCCGACGGGGGCCTCGATGCCTCCGTAGGTCCTAAACACTTGGAATCCCTTCTTGCCGTCCTTCTCGATACGTCTAAACTTGAGTTCCGCCTCGCCGTATCCGATAAAGAACCGCAGAAGCACAGAGGCGGCCCTGTCCTCCCAACCTGCCGCCTCCACACGTGACGGATCCACCGCCCCGCTGCGCATCTTGGCGATCTCCCAGGACTTCTCGTAGGCGGTTCTGGGCGCCGACAACACTATATCCGCCAAAGCCCCCTCCCCCATAAGCAACGTGACGACGTGGCCGTATATCCCGCCTCTGGCTATGGAGAGGAGGGCGGCGTAGGCCTTAGTCCCCATATTGACGCCTTCATATCCAGAGAGCTCATCGCTCCTCGCCTCGGCCAGCTCCTCCGCCCTCGTGACGTCCACCTTAAGGTGTTTCTTGAGCTCGTTGAGGGGCTCGGCTTCTTTATAGAAGCCGCTCTTCGAGTAAAGTGTCAATACGCTGTTCAACTCCCTCCTCACCTGCTCCGCGGCCTCCTCAAGCCTCGTCTGCGACCCGCGGAGCATTGCAATCTCGCCGGCCGCCACAGTGAATACCTGCCTCTCAACCAGGCCCCTCGCCCATTCAAACAACTCAGCCCACTTCCCGTAGGCCCCGGCGTTGTTGACCAGCGTCTTGTAGAGCACAAGAGCGGCGACCACGGCGGCGTCTCTCTCCACCTCGCCTTTGACGCCCCTCAGCGCTTTCCTCAGCTCCGCGAGTGGCGGAGGCAGATTCGCCAACCCTGCCAACTTCAAAAACGACCGCTCCCCTTTCAGAGGGGCGTTGACAATCTCGTTGATGATCTCTTCCATCTTCTGCTTCTCATTCTTGCCCGCCTTCCACCTCGCGTACAGCGCCTTAAACCTCTCAGCAACCTTCCCACCTGTATCCACCAGCCCAGCTACAAACGGCGTCAGAGACGCCGCATACGCCAACTTCTCAAGCTCAATCGCGCCCCAAATATTTAACGCAACGCCCAGCGCAACTGCGCCAGCCGCCACAGCCGCCTTCAAGAAGAGATACGCCTTGTGCTCATCCACCCAAGCCAGCACCCTCGTGACTGCTTCAACAAACAGCTCAACTAGGCACTGGGCCGTGACCTTCACCTGCTCAAAAACGTCTCTCGCCGCCTCGTATGGCGTCTTAGCCGCCTTCTGCACATACTCAACAGCCTCCCTAAGACGCCCCACCTCCACAAACGCCACGGCGGGGGCGGCGGAGGAAACCACGACCTCTGAGTAGAGGCCGCTGTAAACAGAATACAACGCCGCCGCCGAGAGTCTTGCTGAGGCGGCTTCTCCACATCTACGCCACACCCCCATGCGCCGGTTTAAAAACAACTATCAAGAAAAAAGAAATCTCCAGAGAGCACAGCGAGGCGGAGATAGGGAGCCGCCTCAGCCGGCGGATAAGACGCCCGACCCCGTTGAGGAGCTTCCGTGGGAGCGACCGGAGCTGGAGACCTTCGGCGTGGAGTGGGTGAGGGCGTGGGTTCCCCACGCAAGGAAGAGACTGATGGAGATTGCTAAGGTTATGCGCAGATATCCGTGGATGGTTGAGGTTGTTGAAAGCAGGACGGTGGCTAACCTGCATCTGTACATGGTGGAGGTGTACATAGCGGTGGATGGGTCGGAGGCGTGTCTTTCGCTGAATCGGCTGAGGGCTTTTTGCGCGCGGGGCGGTGCCGTAAAGGAGGTCAAACTGGAGCTGGCGTTCAGCCGGTACGAGGTATATGAGGGGAAGGTAAGAGAGATGTACAGGCCAAAAAGGCTATTAGCATTCACCACGGCGACGAGAGAATACGTAAGACTGCTTTAACCGCTTCGTCCTCCCCTTTATGTTTTTTGCATCGAAAATCGATGTCTTATTAGGCGTCAACCACTTGCTGAAGGTTTGCCGGCCTAGATCTAGGATCGCCTTGAGATGAGGTCGTCACCGCTCCGACGCTGCCCGCTACGCTCATTCGTACGTTTCTCTGCCCGTCTTTATAAATATTTTAAGCGGGCTCCGCCCGCAGTAGGCCGGGTACCTTCTCCACCTCGTTGAAGCTGTCGTCGAGCCGGACAAGCCCTAGTCTTATGCAACTCACGTCGCCGATCCTCTTCTCAACCTCTGCAGATGTATATATCACGGCCCTCCGCCGATCAAGGTATAGTTTCTTCAACACGCCGAGGCCCACCAAGAAGCCTTCCCTGTCTTCCAGCCCGACGAGTAGACCTTTTTCAAAATCGAGCGGTATGCACGCCACCTGGAAGCCTCCGACTTTTTTGAGCATCCAGCTGTCGCTGTTTACTACTGCATATACCCGGGCCCCCTGCTGATACGCCTTTATTATAGACATGCCTATGGCCTTCGCAAGCATTCTTCTCATGTCTTCGCTTATTTCAACGCCTTGAAACAACGGCAGGTTACAAAGCGGGATTTTATCAAGAGATACCGCCAGCTCGATGGGCGGGAATATGTACCTGCCGTAGCCCATCTCTCTATGTATTCTGCGGTCCTCCCTCGACCGCCTCCTCGCATACGGAGGCGGAGGCAGGACGATGACGTTGCCGTAGCCGTTGAGGATGGGCGTCAGCTCGTTCTCCACCTGTATCGCCATTATGACCGTGGGCTTTATCTTGTCTATGAGCTGGCGTTTAAAAACCACGGCGTCTTCATCCAGCACCCAGCCGTCTGTGTTCACGACAACAGTGTCTACCTGCCACTTGTTCTTCACGTACTCCACGGCCTTCACTATCTTCTCCACGGCCCGCGGCCATATCTTCTCCAGGCTTGTGGACTGGAGGAATATGCTCTTCTCGGCCACCAGCTGTCTGAGGTGCGTCACGTACCGCGTGAGTCTAGCCAGCGACACAGTCGTAGGCGGCCCCAAGTCGTTCTGCCCCACATCTGCATCTATGATCGCCGCCTTGTACCCCCTCGACAGTGCCTTGTTCCCCAACATGGCGGCCATGGTGGACTTCCCAACGTCCATCATGCCGAGTATCAAAATCACGCCCCGGGGGTCCAGGCTGGAGATCTGGCGCTCCCACTCATCTATTATCTCCTCGCCCGGCGCCGCCTTCTCCAAAAGCGCACCGGGACCCAGCACAAACTCCACCTCGGCGTCTGCCACAGCCTTTATGGCCAGCCGCCTTGCCCTGAGCACGGTAAAGCTCTGCCCCTCTGCGTAAATCACGCCGGTGGCATAGATCTGGCCGCTCCGCACCACAACTTTGGCGGGCCCCTCTACTCTGTAGATGTCGCCTGCCTTAATCACGCGAATAGTCATACGTCAAAGGACAACATGTCCGTTTTTAACTGTGTCCATCTCTTTAGGTATTTAAAATAGTGAACCGTAGGTGACGTGAGGCTTTCGGATCTTCTGCAGAGGCAACCGCTCGACGTGCCTAAGATGGTGAGGGGCAGGGTGAGGCAGTTGGGGGTGAGCGAAATCAGGGCTAGGATAAACCGAGTGTTGAGGGGGCTTGACGACGTGGTACTCGACGTTCTCAGCGGCTTGATGATAGGAAGGCCGGTCATGCTTGTAGGCGCGGTGGGGCTGGGGAAGACCACGTTGGCCGAGGCCGTGGCCGAGCTTCTGGCCCTGGGGGATCCCCCCTATGTGGAGGTGGCGTGTCACTCCCACATGACGGCCGTGGACCTAACCGGCGACATAGACATCGCTGTTGTGTTGCAGGCGGGTTTCGACCACCCCCTCTCCTACATACCGGGGCCTCTGGTCATGGCGCACGGCACCGTTCTTGTGATGGACGAGCTCAATAGGCTAAACCCGTACGCACAAGCCGCTTTGCTACAGGCAATACAGGAGCACTACGTCTACATCAGAGGCTACAGAATAAGGACAGACTTCGCCCTCATAGGCACGGCGAATCCCAGCGAGTACGAAGGCGTGTATGAGCTGTCGGAGGCGCTTGCAGATAGGCTTAAATTCATCGAGGTCAAGATGCCGGATAAAGAAATTCTGAGGTCGATACTGCTGTGGAAGGCGAGGGAGGCGCTGGGGGAGTTGGAGGCGGAGATCCCGCCTAAACTGGCCGAGATACTGGCGAACTTCGCCGCCGAGGCGCAGAGGGCGGGGTACCCGCAGTCGATAAGGTCGCTTAGCTACGCCCTTGCAGACGCCGTGGTCTCCGCCTGGACGCAACGCAGAGAGCCGGAGCTGAAGGATTTGAAAAAGGCGTTGGCGGCGAACCTCCCCCACAGCCCCGAGACCAAAGAGGCGTTGATCGACCTCCTCAACCGAGCGGCCCATGGATGAGCTGATAAGCCTAGTCGCCGCTATATACGAATGCCTAAGGGGCGTGTCTATCCGTAGCCTCATCTACGCGGTTGCCGACGTATACGCCAGGTCGCAACTTGGTGAGGTAAACAGGGAGAAGCTTATTGAGATCTTGGCGCAGAACCTAGCCGGAGCCCTCCGCGCCGACCCACACGCCGCGAAGAAGATGGTTGAAGACGCCATTACGTGCGTCCAAAACACGGGGGGGCCCGTCGCCGCGCTGGCCGTGGGGTCGGTGGGAAGCGAAAAAGCCCCCACTCTTGCACATATAGTAAATAGACACGTGCCCGTGGACGCGTCTCCACGTGTAAAACTGGAGGTAGTAAGAAGGCTGGACCTTCCCAGGGAGGCTCTTGAGGAGGCGCGAAGCAGCATAACGGCGCGGAGCGAGGGAGGTCTCCACGTGAAGTCAGCCGTGAAGACTATAAGGCGTTACTACCCCTACGCCTCGGCCGCGGACCTCGACGTTATCAAGACAGCGATATCGATTACAAGGAAGTCTATGCAAAACAAGCCTTTCTCGGATGATGACATCTACATACGCGAATACGCCCATATAGTCGACAAGCCGGTATACATAGCTCTCGACGTCTCGGGGAGCATGAAGGAATACGTCGGGAGGTGGACAAAGCTAAAGGTCGCAAAAGGCGCCATAGTCAGGTACCTCCGCCAGATGGCATATCTCAGAGGCTCCGTCTCCCTGGTGCTCTTCAACACAGAGGCCGAGTTCATGTGGACCCCGCATCCCGCGCACGTCTACCTCAGGGAAATGGCCGAGATCGTCAAGTACATATACGCCATGGGCGGCACAGAGCTCGCCTCCGCTTTAGAGCTTCTACACAGCCACGGCATCCGCCGAGAGGTCGTGGTGATCTCCGACGGACGGACCACAGACACCGAGAGAGTTCTTAACCTCGCCCGGAGGTTTAGAAGGCTCCACGTGGTGGCCACCGAGAGGAGCACGTTTTTAAGACAAATAGCCAAAACAACAGGAGGGCGGTACGGAGAGCTCACACCTACCCTAGACATATTCGGTTTACACAGCTAGTTTTTAAAGAGGAGAAGCCATAAGTCTGTGAGCTGTAACGTCGCCTCCAGCGAGTTGGCGTGTTACTTCCCCTTTCTCGACAAGTCGGCCGTATATCTCTCCAGGAGAGGCCTCCTCCTAGACGTTGTGTTGAGCGATAAAACCGCCGTGGAGAAAGCCGTGGAGAGGCTTAAGAAGTCCCTGGCCAGGGAGCCCTTCAACCCCCGGCGGTGTATAGACGCGCCTGAAGAAACCGCGGTGGCGGCTAGGCTGGCCCTCTACGTGGCGGCGGCCACAAAAAACCAGTACGTCCTGAGGAGGTTCGCGGACGCAGAGAGCAAAAGCTTCAGAGAGCTCCTAAGAAAGATCCCGGGGATACAAGACCCCAGATGCAAGATAGAAATAGCAAGAGACCTCGGCGTAGACGCAAGGCCGGCCCATGAGGTGGTCTCCGGCATAGTGGTCGCCGCCTACAACACCCCCATCGCTGTAAGGTGGACCTCCTACTTGAGATACGCCCCGCAGGACCCCTACTGGGCTATGATAAACAGGCCTGTGGTCAAGGGCTGGGTGGTAGTGCCCATCGACGACTTCGAACGCCTCCTCGAGGAGGCGTATGAGGAACGCATCTTCCAAATAGTCAGAGACAACGAGCTGGCAGTTGGCAGAGTCGCGGCTTCGGTGGACCTGTCCCAGCTCGAGGACGTGTTTAAGAGATATGCCCAGCGTCCGTTGCAGATGCCTCAACAAGCAGTAAAGGGAGGCGACCCGCCGTGTATGAAGGCCGTACTCGACGCCCTCAAAAACGGCGAGAACCTCCCACACACCGCCAGATTCGCCATAACAACTTACCTGCTCTGGCGCGGGTGGGAAGTAGACCAAATCGTGGACCTCTTCCGCACAGTCCCCGACTTCAACGAAAAGATCACCCGCTACCAAGTACAACACATCGCGGGTCAGACAGGCGGCAGGAAGCAATACACAGTGCCCAGTTGCGAAACCATGAACTCCTGGGGGCTCTGCCCAACAAACCTAGGATGCGGAGTAAAAAACCCCGTCCAGTATGGCCGCAGAGCGGCGATTAAGAGGAGTAGTTGAGGTCTTTAGACGCTTGGGCATAGGGGCCGTACTGCAACTTGAGAGGAGAGACCCCCAGTACGTCGCAGTATGCGACGTTGTTAAGAAACACGGCGAGGAGGTGGGGGCGAGGTTAGCCATGTTAAACGCGTTGGTGAGCTACAGACTCGCCGGTAGGGGAGAGGAGCATTGGCAGTATTTCGGTCGCTACTTCTCCCAGAGGGGGGTTGCAGATGTCTGTAGAGACTTCCTGGTCTACCTAGAGACGAGCCCCTTCCTCAAAATCGGGGTTGAGGCGAGGAGGCGGCGTGTTACCAAGGTTTGTAGGTACTCACCGGACCTGGAGAATTTACTGAACACTTTGAGGGGGCTTTCCACTCTTCTAGACGTGTACCCCCACCAGAAGACCCTTGTCTTCTCCATCAAGATCTTAAACTACGCATATATGTGTAGCAGAAATGTAGACAGGCCGTTGCCCTTTGAAATACCCATACCCGTAGACTTCAGAGTAGCGCACCTGACCTGGTGCGCGGGCCTCATCGACACGCCGCCCGCGGAGGCCATGAGGCGGCAGAGAGACGTACAGGCGGTGTGGAGCCGCGTGGCTGAGGAGAGCGGCGTGCCGCCGCTTCACATCGACACGGTTCTATGGCTTGCCGGGAGGGCTGTCCTCTACGGAGAAAACATACACGGAATACCTGACGAAATCATCGAGACGCTCCAGTGGCGAGGAGACTGTAGGCGTCTCTCAACACGGCGCGGAGGGACTTCTGAGGAGTAAAACGCTTCAGCAAAACGACGTATTCCCCGTCGATCTTTACGTAACCTCCCTCAATAAGCCTCTCCAGCACCCTGCGCGCGGTTTCTCTGCCTAGCCAAAACCCCGCCAGTCTGTACGTCTTCCAGTAACTCGGCTTGACTCTGCCGTTGCGCCTAAGAGCCAGCTCCTCCAGCATCAGGAGCGCCAGTTTAGCTAGGAGCTCCCTATCAGCAACGCCCATACTCCCCAGTTTCCAGGTCTATATTTATACACTCAGCGTCTACGCGCCCCTGAAACAGCGGTACGCCGGCGAGGACGCAGGCGGTTACAAGCATGAGGTCGGGCTTCTCCGCCACGATAGCCAGCGGCGCCTTGCCTTTCTTCGCCGCGCTCCACAAAACATAGGGGCCTACGGTGGAGCCCTTGACAAAAGGCAATGCCACGATCCTCCCAGCCACGTCGAACCCCGCGAGCTTCCCCGTCTCAGGGTCCAAATCGCCTAGGAAGGAGACCGGAGATGACAGCTTCACGACAGGCGCGGAGACCCGCCCCTTGCCGCCTACGACCGCTTTAAGCATATGCAAGCTCTATGCACCGTTCTCTTCTGCAGGGAAAGACCTTGACCCCGTGGAGCCGCGGGATGTAGAAAATGGCCTTGAGGGAGTTGGTCGCTATGTGCTTGAACCTTCTGGTAAACGGCGAAACGACTAGGCACGCCCCCGCAAATATATGCACGTTGAGATCAAGCGCGGCTTTCGCCAGATCCCCTAACTGCTTGTACACCCCGGGCGACGTCGACACATATATGGGCCTCTTGGCGCGCCCCCTCTTCTTCACCTCGCCGAGGATCCACAAGACTGTATCCACGTCGGCAAAGGGACAGCCGAAATAGACAACGTCGGGCTCCCCCACATCCTTTAAGTACCCGGCCACGTCGTCTCTGGAGATTTCGATCTTGTCGCGGAGCTCCGCTACGGCTAGGTACTCCCTCCAGTTCGGCGTGACCCCCTCCACCACGGCGAATACCATGGAGGAATATGTGGAGAGAGCCGCCGCGAACTCCCTCCTACTCTCTTCATCTATAAACGACGCCCCTCTTAAATACGGCACGCCGGAGCCCAAACGCTCTCCTATGAGGGCGCCCACAATGCCGGCCTCCAAAGAGTCTAGGGGTCCCACGTCTATCTTCACAGACGCGGTGGGGCGCCTCCCCTCGAGGGCGTAGAGGCTGGTCCTTGGGACGAAGCCCGCAATTGCGCCCAGCAACGCGAGGGGGCCTGGGTTCTTGTCGGACCAGGCGTCCCTAAACGTGTTGATGTAGGTTATGGCGTTGGACTCCGCCCAGGCATGGAATGTGCGGGGCCTAGTCAGGATGAAGTCATAAGGCGCACAGGAAAACGTGACGCTTACGCCCAAGGCGCGCAAAGCTCTGGCTATCCTCTCCTGCCCCCTCAGCACCTCGTCGCTGACTGTCAACACACCGCCGAGATCCACCGCGGCGGGGTTAGACGTGGTGAAGACTGAAACCTTGGCGCCCGTAGACGCCAGGAATTCCAAAAACTCGGCCCCGTAGTCCCCTATGGTGAGGTACGAGACGCCGGAGACGTGCGCAGTCTCCACAGACACCACCTGCCCCCCAGCCACCGCATCGGCGATTTTGAGAACCACCTCCCTCGCATACTCGCGAGACACCACCAGAGATGCGTATTTACTATATATCTTACTCCGGTATCCTTGCCCGCTCAAAGAGCGTGGGGTCTGCGTCGAGAGGCCGTGTTGCGTCTATCCCCATCTTATGCGTCAGCCCCTCTTCGTTGAGCGCAACAGGGTCTAGGGTAGACCCCCTGACGTAAGGCACAACGAAGATGCCTCTATCTGCTCTGAGCCTCGTCGCGATGGCCCACTCCACAGACACGGGGTCGTCTGGGTCAATATCTTCGTCTACCGCTATCGCTATCTTTAGGCTTGGATGCGCGGCGAAAGCCGCCAAGAGGGCGTTTTTGGCGTCGCCCTCTACGGACTTTGCCAGCGAAATCACGGCCACAAGCCAGCCGAACCCGCCCCTGGTGAGCCTAACCTTCTTAACCCTCGGCACCGCGGACCTCGCGGCCCGCCATATCTTGGCCTCCCTCTCGAAGCCCATCAACAACATGTGCTCCAAGCCGGCAGGCAACAGGTAATGAACAACGGCGTCGTCCCGGAGCACATATATCTTCTCCACCTTGACCACGGGTTGCCTCCTCACGCGGTCGTAAACACCCACGATGTCGACAAACGGGCCCTCCTCGGCCAGTTCCCTGGTCAAATGTCCCTCTATGACCACAGACGCCATAAAAGGCGCCACCGCGCCGTTGTCCAGCTCCATCACCTTCAACCCACCCATTAGGCTAGAGGCAACTCCCAGCTCAAAAACGCCAAAAGGAGGAGAGGAGGCGGCCGCCAGCAACACCAGCGGGTGCACCCCCCACGCCACAGCGATAGGAACCTCCCTCCCCGCCTCCACGCCGGCTTTGTATATTTGGTAGAGGTGGCGGGGCACCAGCCTCACAACAGCCCTCCTCGCGGCAATGGGCGAAAACCTGTGGATGGAGGCGTTCATAGTCCCGTCCACGCCAACGCCGACAACCACCCCAGATGTTACGTAGGGCCGCGCCTCTTTCTCGTAGTACCGAACCATGGGCAGGTCGTAAAGCGACTCAACCTCCCTGTACACATCCCTCCAGGCGGAAACCCTCTCCAGCCCCCCGGGTCTCTCCAACGCGTTAAGAAGCTTTTCGTACGCCTCCTCGTCGCTTCCGACGCCCAGGTATCTATAAAGCTTAGATCGGCTATCCAAGATGTTGCCAATGCCGGCGAAACCCCTGCGGACTCCCCTAAAGAGGGGGGTCCACCGGCCCTCCGACTCCTTCAAAATACGGGCAATGGTAAACTCCCCGTAGGGAGGGTCGCGGAAGCGTAGATCAGAAAGATTTTGCGCGGCGTCGGCGAGCGACATCAAAAAGGGGCGTCGACGCGGAAAAAATTACGCCATTTCGATGACGATCTCTACCGCCGCCACTGTGCGCTCTCTGCCGGCCTGGCCCTGGACCTTGTCGCTCAGCAACTTTACGTCTCTAATCTGCACCTTGCCAGGCAGGAATCTATCTCTCACCATAACGGCTGTCGACACAGCCTTGGATATTGCTGCGCCTCTGGCCTTCAACACAACTTTCTTAACCCCGGCGTTGAACGCCATTACTGTCGCAATTACGTAGTTTGTGGCCGGCTTTTTACCTACTAGTATCGTTTGTTCGGTTGCCATGGGTGAGCCTTGACTGGAGGGGTTTTTAACATTTTCGCCTAAGCCCCGACAAGCGCCATGACCTACGCCCCGCAACCCACGGAGCTCGCCGGAATCTAGAAACGACGTGGTGTTGCTAGCAGGCAGGAGACTGCAACATGTTCCTGACGCTACCGCGGCGTAGAAAACTGGGTTTACTGCTGCGGCATGCCTTCTCCTAAGACTATTGTCTTGTCCTTCAGCATTATTCTGCCGAGGGACTCCACTATGTCGCCAATGTATTCGCCTATTCTCACCGCGCTCTCCTTGGCTATGGAAGTTGCGGGGTCCGACAGCACCTCCTCTTTCCTAACCCTCTGGCTCCACGCCGCGATTTCGCCTTGGAGCTCCGCTATCTTCCGCGGAGTTGACTCGCCAACCAGAAGCGTCTCAGCCTGCTTCAGGAACTCAGCCACATTGGTCAGTATAGGCGACAAGACGCGCATGTCGACCTTCTCCTCTTGGTTTACGTAAGCTATTCTACATATGTGATCCGCCATGCGCTCGATGGACTTTGATATTATCACAAACTCCACGATGTCTCTAGGGTCGTCGATCTTCAGCTCAAGCATCACATACCTCGACATAGCCGCCCTTTTGAGCTGCCGCTCCATAAGCCAATACAGCCTGTCAACCTCGTCGTCTCGCTCGATCACATCCTTCAGAAGCGCCACGTCGTCTCTCTCAAGCCCAGCCAGCAGATCGCTTAACATGTTACCCACAAGCCGCATCATCTTCCCCGCAATGTCGCTCACGGCGAGCTCCGTGGCGGATACCATAGACTGCACCACCAGCCTATCGCTGGCCTCCTCCACTATTTCCATGTCCACCACCCTCCTCCTGATGAAGTCCTTGATCTGCCTCCGCAAACCCATGGCCTGCGGCGAGAATCTGACTATAATCGTCTCGGCGCCGCCTATGTAAAGCGTCATGAAAAGCTTCTCCACCTCCTCCACCGCAACCGGCTGGTTTATCGCGAGCTCCGCCACGACGCCGGCCCTCTTACCCAGCTTCTTCGGTATGACGACCAACGTGTCGTCCGGCTGCGTCACCACTATGACCTCGTCGCCGGGAGAAAGAGCAATCCTCCTAGCCCACTCCTTGGGCAAGCTCACGATGAGGGTGGCCCCACCTGTGAGCTGGACCTTCCTCGTTTCGCCGCGCATAGGTCTAAATAGACAACATATATAAATATATTTTTAGTAAAACTAAAGGAAGCCTCGGCGGCTCTATATACTAGTCGATGAACTTCTTGCCACGTATCTTGTCCTTTAGGTAGTCGTGGAGGAACTTAAGGCCGTGTGTCGACAACGCCTCAATCTCCACCTTCTTTTTCCTCTTCAAGAAAAGATTCACCTCGCGTGTCCACTCAGGCTTCTGGAACCAGGGGTAGCGCAACAGCTCCTGTGCCCTCTTTACGTCCCGGTCGTTCGCCGCTATGACGTAGTTGTCCGAAATCTTGTACGCGTCTATGTCCGTTGCGGTTAGCCCGAGGAATTTGGCATCTGGAGTGGCGAGGCGCTCGCTCTCGTAGCTAAGCTTGATCGAGCCGCTTTTGTAGACCGAGTATATATACCATCCATACGGGTCGCCGTCTGTGAGGACGTACACCGGCAGTTTATACTCCTCGTTCAGCCTCCTCACGAAGCGCCGCGTGGCCCTATCAGGCATGCCCTTAGCCGTTACCAATATGGCGTTTTCCTGGCTCCAGTACTTCTCCCTAACCAGCCTCTGGAAGATGGCGTCTTTCTCCACCACGAGGACATACGCCGCCTCGACCTTCACGATCTCAAGTCCGTCGACGTTTACAGGCAGGCTGAGCGCCGTCTCGCCGAATTTAGACGCGTCCAGCTCATAGCCCTGCGACCTAACCACTATAGGACCGACGATCTTGCCCTTGACATCGGCCGAAACCCCCATTTCCTCGCGGAGCACGTTTGTCGCCACCTCTATGTCCTCTATCACGGCGTTAGACTCGGACTGCTCATCCCAGGTGTTCTCCCTATGGACCCTGCTCAGCGGGTCTTTGAAGCTTATTGTGTGTTTGCCGTTGTAGTACAGGTCACGTATCGTGGGGTACACGTCCTCCCTAATGGCCTCCACGATGAGGCGGAGCATAAGAACCGTCTGCATGAAGCGTCGCGCCTCCTTCATGTCGAGGAACCTTCTATGCATCTTCTCGGGGCCTAGCTTCAACATCCTTGCCTTCTCATCCCAAATAGTGTTGCTGAGGGTCCTGGCAGGTATCTCCATGACGGGCTCCTTCAGCTCCAAGACATCTTTTGCCAGCTTGACGCCCCAGCTCTCCAGCCGCTTTAGGAACTCGGCTCTGGTGGTCACGGCGTATGAGAGTGGCTAAAATAAAAGTATTACAGACGGCCAAGCTTAAGCTGGGCGAGAGAACGACGCCCTATTGGGCGGAGGGCTACTGGGCGGCTGCCTCCTCGGCCCCCTGCGGCGCCGCTGAAAGGGAAAGAGTGTGCTTGACCAGTTCCTCAACGGTGAGGCCTATCTTCATTTCAATCAACTTGTGGAGGTATTTAGCAAGCTTATCTTTGTCGAGCCTTGAAGTTATCGCCAAGTTGTGTGCTATCTCGTCCACGTACTTCGCAAGAGACACGTACCTGTTAAACATCTCCATCTCCTTCTCCCTCCTGGAGAGGTATAGTCGCAGCTTCTTCGCCGCGTCTCTAAGCGCCAGCCGCATCTCCTTCTCTATTTCGGGCACCTCGGCTATGGCCTCCTTCCCCGCCGAAGCGTATGGTATCTTGGTGGAGCAGACGTGGATAATCACGGCCAGAGAGGCGGGGAACTTCACCTTGTAGTTCTGCCAGTTGAACTCGTCCACGACCTTCCTCGCGACGTCGGCACCCTCGTCGTATA